>Ga0182746_1003046_pt1 | contig 11817 bp, 10 predicted proteins | sample eDN3rd30CBELigOP_FD_128881 | JGI IMG/M metagenome (GOLD analysis project Ga0182746, IMG submission 128881) | Enriched Organic Plus compost microbial communities from Emeryville, California, USA - eDNA 3rd pass 30_C BE-Lig OP (version 2) (version 2) ... | reverse complement strand
GCGGGTGCGTGCGGGAGATGAGCGCCGGGTAGACGCGCACCGAAATGGCCTCGCCAGATGCGGAGGCGACGGCCTCACCGGTGAGGCGCTCGCACACCGCGAGGAGCTTGACGACGTAGCCGGCCTTGCGGGCGGCCTCCATCATCCCCTTGTCGATCTGGGTGATCCCCTCGCGGTGGACGGCGTCCAGCGGCACCGTGGTGTGGAACGCGAGGGAGGCGAGGATCGCCGCCTTCTGCGCGGCGTCGTAGCCTTCGACGTCGGCGGTGGGGTCGGCCTCGGCGTAGCCGAGGCGCTGCGCGTCGGCGAGCACGTCGCCGAACTCGGCGCCTTCGGCGTCCATCCGGTCGAGGATGTAGTTCGTGGTGCCGTTGACGATGCCCATGATGCGCTTCACACGGTCACCGGCGAGCGAGTCGCGCAGCGGGCGGATGATCGGGATGGCACCGGCCGCGGCGGCCTCGTAGTAGACCTCGGCGCCGACCTGGTCGGCGGCCTCGAAGATCTCGGTGCCGTGGGTGGCCAGCAGTGCCTTGTTCGCGGTGACGACGTCGGCACCGGAGTTGATGGCCTGCAGCAGGTAGGTGCGGGCCGGCTCGATGCCGCCCATGAGCTCGATGACGATGTCGGCGCCGACGATGAGCGACTCGGCGTCGGTCGTGAACAGCTCCTTGGGCAGGTCGGCGTCGCGCGGGGCGTCCACGTCGCGCACCGCGATGCCCGCGAGCTCAAGGGTGGCGCCGGCGCGGTCGCCGAGTTCGTCCGCGTGACGCAGCAGCAGCGACGCCACCTGGGACCCGACGGCCCCGGCGCCCAGCAGCGCGACGCGGAGGTTGCGGTAGTCGATCATGCCTTCCCTTCCCGTGCGGGGACGCCGGCGTCGCGGGCGAGGAGGTCCTCGACCGTCTCGCCGCGCACGATGACGCGCGAGGTCCCCTCGTGCACCGCCACGACGGGCGGGCGGGGCACGTGGTTGTAGTTGCTGGACAGTGAGAAGCAGTAGGCGCCGGTGGCGGGCACGGCCAGCAGGTCGCCGGGGGCGATGTCGCCGGGCAGGTACTCGTCCTCCACGACGATGTCGCCCGATTCGCAGTGCATGCCGACCACGCGGGTGAGCACCGGGTCGGCGTCGCTCGTGCGCGAGGCGATCCGGGCGGAGTAGGCGGCGCCGTACAGGGCGGGGCGGGCGTTGTCGCTCATGCCGCCGTCGACGCTCACGTAGAGCCGGGTGTGGGTCTCGTCGACGCGAACGGGCTTGGTGGTGCCGACCTCATAGAGGGTGACGCCCGCGGTGCCGACGATGGAGCGGCCGGGTTCGAACGCGAGCGCGGGCACCGGGACACCGCGCGCGGCGCTCTCGCGGGCGACGGCGGTGACGATCCCGTCGGCGAGGTCTTCGATGGGGCTGGGGTCGTCGACCGAGGTGTAGGCGATGCCGAAGCCGCCACCGAGGTTCAGCATCGGCACCTCGCAGTCCGCGGCGAGCTGCGCGTGCAGCGCCATGATGCGGGCGGCCGATTCCTCGAAGCCGCTGATGCCGAAGATCTGGGACCCGATGTGGCAGTGCAGGCCGAGGAAGCGCAGGCCGGGGATCTCGCGGATGCGGGCGACCGCCGCGGGCGCGTCCTCCATGGCGAAGCCGAACTTCTGGTCCTCGTGCGCGGTGGCCAGGAACGCGTGGGTCTCGGCATGGACGCCGCTGTTGACACGCAGCAGCACGGACTGGACGACGCCGAGGGCGGCGGTGATCTCGGCGAGCCGCTCGATCTCGACGCGGCTGTCGACGACGATCGTGCCGACGCCCTCGCGGACGGCGCGGGTGAGCTCGGCGATCCGCTTGTTGTTGCCGTGGTAGCCGATGCGCGCGGGTTCGGCACCGCCGGCGAGCGCGACGGCGAACTCCCCCGCGGAGCACACGTCGATGCAGAGGCCCTCCTCCCGCACCCAGCGGACCATGTCGGTCGAGAGGAACGCCTTGCCGGCGTAGTAGACGCGGGCGGTGGTGCCGTGGGCGGCGGCGGCACGCTCGAACGCCGCACGGGTGCGACGCGCGCGGGTGCGGACCTCACCCTCGTCGAGCACGTAGAGGGGGGTGCCGTAGGTGGCCGCCAGCTCCGTCGCCGGGACTCCCCCGAGTACCACGACGCCGTCGGTGCGGTGTGCGGAGGCGGGCCACACGGCGGGTGCGAGCGCGTCGGCGTCCTCCGGCACGGCGAGCCAGGTCGGCGCGAACGGGCGAGCGGGCGAGGCGGACACGGTGGGACCAATCAGGTGGGTGGACGACGTGCACTGCCGGGACGGGACACCGGGCGCGCGGATCCCTTGCAGTCTAGGGGATGCCGGGACCCGTCCCCGCCCCGCCGCCACCCGGGGTCATCCGCAGGTGCCCTTGGCGGCAAGCGCCTCCTCGGTGAGGGGTCCGGGGGCGATGTCGAAGCGCGCCTCGAGCCGGTCGCCGACGACGTCGACGCCGGACAGGACCAGCAGTGCGGGAAGGCTGTCGGCGATGCAGACGTGCCATCCCCGGACGAGCGGGTCGGCGAGCCTGCCGAACCGGTCCCGCACCTGTTCGGCGGTGAGTTCGGCGTCACCGAGGGTCACGGCGCTCGGGGTGAGCACGAGGTCGCCGTCCGCCGCGGAGGGGGTGAGCGCGAGCCCGAGGGTCGTGGAGACGCCGAACAGGCCGAGCTCGACGGATGCGGTCACGTCGGGAGCCGCCAGGCCCAGGGTATCGGCGGGGACCCCGTCGACGGTGCTCGCGAGGGCGCGCAGTTGCGCAGCATCCAGCGATACCGTGGCGGTGCCGCCGGCGGACGCCGGGCCGTCCCGGAGCGCAAGGTCGTGGAAGGTGACCGAGACCGCGCCGCTCAGCCGGTCGGTGCGCAGGTCCGGGGAGGACACGGTCGCTTCGCCGATCGTGCCCGTCGCGAGCTGGAGGAGCAGGCTTCCCGGCACGTCGACGTCGATCTCGGTGTCGGCGGGCGCGCCGAGCGCCGCGACCGCGCGCTCGCGGACGGCAGTGTGGACGAGATCCCGGGCGAGCCACTCCCCTGCCGCGACCGCTGCCACCAGCAGCACGACGGCGACCGCGAGGCCGATGACGACCCTCCGCCCGCGACGACGCGGGCGCGGCGCGGGCACCGGCCCCGGGGCGTCCGGGAGCGGGAGGGTCGGCTGGGTGTCACCGGCCACGGGCGCGCGTCACATCCGCTCGGGTGCGCTGACGCCGAGCAGGTCGAGGCCGTTTCGCAGCACCTGGCCGGTCGCGTCGTTCAGCCACAGGCGGGTGCGGTGGACCGATTCGATCGGGTCGTCGCCCTGCGGGATGACCCGGCAGTTGTCGTACCAGCGGTGGTAGAGCCCGGCGAGCTCCTCCAGGTAGCGGGCGACCCGGTGCGGCTCGCGCACGTCGGCGGCGAAGGCGACCACGCGGGGGAACTCCTGGAGCGCGCCGAGCAGTGCGCCCTCGGTCTCGTGCGTGAGCGTCTCGGGCGCGAACTCACCGCGGTCGACCCCGGCCTCGGCGGCGTTCCGGGCGACGTTGTGGGTGCGCGCGTGTGCGTACTGCACGTAGAACACCGGGTTGTCGTTCGTGCGCTTGCGCAGCAGTTCCGGGTCGAGGGTGAGGGGCGAGTCGGCGGGGTACCGCGCGAGCGAGTAGCGGAGGGCGTCGGTGCCCAGCCACTCGCGCAGGTCGTCCATCTCGATGATGTTGCCGGCGCGCTTGGACAGGCGGGCGCCGTTCACCGACACGAGCTGGCCGATGAGCACCTCGATGTCCTTCTCCGGGTCGTCGCCTGCGGCACCGGCGAGCGCCTTGAGGCGGTGCACGTAGCCGTGGTGGTCCGCGCCGAGCAGGTAGATCTTGTGCGCGAAGCCGCGGTCGCCCTTGTTGAGGTAGTAGGCGGCATCGGCGGCGAAGTAGGTGTACTCGCCGTTCGCACGGCGGATGACACGGTCCTTGTCGTCGCCGAACGTGGTGGTGCGCACCCAGACGGCACCGTCCTGGTCGTACACGTGGCCCTGTTCGCGCAGGCGCTCGACGGCCTGGTCGACGAGGCTCGGGCCGCCGTCCTGCGCGGGCGCGTGCAGGACGCGCTCGCTGAACCAGACGTCGAAGTGCACGTTGAACTTGGCGAGCGAGTCCTTGATCTCGCCCAGCTGCAGCTTGTACGCGATCTCGCGGGCCGTCAGCAGGCGGTCGATCGGCTCGAGGTCGAGAAGGTCGGGGCGCTCGGCGAGCACCCGCTGCGCGAGGGTCTCGATGTACTCGCCCGCGTAGCCGTCCTCGGGCGTCGGCTCGCCCTGGGCAGCGGCGAGCACGGAGCGGGCGAAGCGGTCCATCTGGGCGCCGGCGTCGTTGATGTAGAACTCGCGCACGAGCGTCGCGCCGCTGGCGAGCAGGAGGCGGGCCATCGCGTCGCCGAGCGCAGCCCAGCGGGTGTGGCCGATGTGCAGCGGGCCGGTCGGGTTGGCCGAGACGAACTCGAGGTTGATCGTGTTGCCGTGCTGCGAGTCGTTCGTGCCGTACGCGGGGCCGGCCTCGACGATCGTCTTGGCCAGTGCGCCGGCGGCCGCCGCATCCAGGCGGATGTTGATGAAACCGGGTCCGGCGACCTCGACCGAGGCGATGCCCGGGGTCTGCTCGAGACCGGCGGCGATCTGCGTGGCCAGTTCGCGCGGGTTGGCGCCGAGCGGCTTGGCCAGCTTCAGCGCGATGTTCGCGGCCCAGTCGCCGTGGTCGCGGTTCTTCGGCCGCTCGAGGACGACGTCGGCGGCGGACAGCTCGGCACCGGCACCGGCTCGTCGCTCCTCGGCGATGGGGACGACGACGGCGAGGAGTGCGGCGGAGAGCTGTTCTGGATCCATAGCGATCCATCCTACGGTCGCGCCCGGGCCTCATCCTGAGCGCGTGCCCTGCTGCGGCCGCTCACGCCAGACGGACGAGTTCCGACGGGTCCTCGGTCGGCAGCGGGACGTCTTCGAGCCGGGCGTCCACCCGCAGGTGGGTGAGCTGCAGCGCGGCACCGTGCGAGCTGAGGAAGGCGCAGTCCGCGGCATCCCTTCCGGTCGCGATCCGCACCAGCGATGCCCGCGGTGCGAGCCGCGTGGCGTCCACCACGTACCAGGTGCCGTCGATGCACGCCTCGGCGACCGCGTGGAAGTCCATCGGCTCCAGTCCGGGCGCGTACACCGCCGCGTAGCGGGCCGGCACGTCCATCGCGCGCAGCAGCGCGATCACGAGGTGCGCGTAGTCGCGGCACACGCCCTGGCCGGTGGCGAGGGTCGTGACCGCGGAGTCGGTGCCACGGCTCGTGCCGGGGCTGTAGGTCACGCTCGTCGCGACCTCGTCCTCGACCGCGGCGAGCAGGTCGTGTCCGGCGAGCCCGTGGAACCGGCGCCGCGCCTGCGCGAACACCTCGTCGGACTGGCAGTACCGGCTCGGTCTGAGGAAGGCGATCGCGTCGAGTTCGTCGGCGGGTTCCGGCGCCCCGGCCTCGCCGACCGTGGCGCGGTAGCGGATGCGGACCGGGCCCGGACCGACGTGGATCCGGTGCAGCCGGTTGCCGGCCGCATCCACGAGTTCGGTCGCCTCGAGCGGTTCGCCGTCGCCGTGCACGATGTCCAGGTGCTCGGCGGGCAGTGCGACGCGCCGGGCGACCGCGACCTGCAGGATGAGGTCGACCGGGCCCGCCGGCTCGAGGTCGAGTTCTGCGGTCACTGCGCGCTGCACCTCCCGATCCTCCCACGTCGTCGCCAGGCCGAGGCCGCCCCCGGAGCGCCGTCGTGTAGCTTGTGCCCCATGGGCAGGTTCATCTACGCGGATCCGGCGAGTTCGTTCGACATCGACGACCGCCTGCTGGCGCACCGGCGCATCGTGGTGATGAACAAACTGCGCCGCAACGAACCGTTCATGTTCCACCTCGACCGCACCGACGGCCTGGGCCCGAAGAGCGTGTGGATCCATCCCGCGGTGCCCATGGTGTTCCACTTCTACGGCTCCCGGCAGCCGGCGATCAACCGGGCCTGGGTCGAGGAGCTCATGGCGGAGGCGAGTGGACCGAACGGGCTCACGCTCCTGCCCGAGCCGGAGGCCTCGAGCACCGCACCGACCGCCTGAGCCCCGACGCGCTCCGCTCCGTCCGCTCGGAAGCGGTGTCAAGGGGTGCGCGGGGCCCGTGCGCCGCGACCTACCCTGTGGGCGACGAGCGGAGGGGCAATGGGGATGCAGGGTGCGGATCCGGATGGGGCGCCCGGGCGGGACGAGACGCCCGAGGAACGCGCGGACCGCAACTGGGCGGAGATCCTGCAGGAGCTTCGCGCCGTGCAGACCGGCACCCAGATCCTCACCGGGTTCCTGCTGGCGATCGCGTTCCAGCCGGTGTTCGCCGAATTGGCGATGCCGGAGCGGCTCGTGCGTGCGGGCAGCCGGATCCTCATCGCACTGCTCGCGGTGGTGTCGTTGCTGGTCTCAGGGGTCGCCGGGTTCATCTTCGACGTCACGCTCGGCCGCGCGGCCGGGGTGGCGGCGCTCGTCGTCGCGTTGGCCGCAGTGGCCGCGACCTGGCTCTGGATCCCGCGCATCGGCGGTGCAGGGCGGCGGCTCAGTCGTCCCCGTCACGATTGATCTCGCCCGGATCGGCGTCGCCGACGTCGTCGGGACCGCCGATCCGAGGCGGGCCGCTCGGCACCTGCGACGGGGTGACAGCCCGCGGGAACGCCGAAGGGGAGCCGATTCCTCGACTCCCCTTCTCGTACGCCGTGCCCCCGGAGGGATTCGAACCCCCGACTTTTGGTACCGGAAACCAACGCTCTATCCCCTGAGCTACGGAGGCGTACCCGATCGAGACTACCACCGGATGCGGGCCGTTCCGGACCGCCGGCGGCGCTCAGCCGCGGTCGATCCGACGGTAGGCGAGGTCGCGGATCTCCCGCCCCGCTTTCACGCCCTTCCGCTCGAACGCGGTGACCACACGCCCGTCGAACCGCTCGGCCCACGCACCGTCGAAGGCCCGCTCGAACGACGGTGCGGCATCGAGCACCTCACGCATCTGCAGGGCGTACTCCTCCCAGTCCGTGGCGAGCCGCAGCGTGCCGCCGTCACGGAGCGCACCGGCGGCGAGCTCGGCGAACTCCGGCTGGACCAGGCGCCGCTTCGTGTGACGCTTCTTGTGCCACGGGTCGGGGAAGAACACCCAGATCTCGTCGACCGACCCCGGCGCCAGCAGATGCTGCAGCACCTCGGGTGCGTTCGCCTCGACGAGGCGCAGGTTGCGCACCCCGGCGCGATCCGCATCCAGCATCGTGCGGGCGAGCCCCGCCTTGAACACCTCCACCGCGAGGAAGTCACGCTCCGGCGCGTGTGAAGCGGCGTGGACGATCGCCTGCCCCTGCCCGGAGCCGATCTCGACGGTCAGGGGCGCCGTACGGCCCCACACGGCCTCGCGGTCGAGCTCCGCGTCGGCGGACACGCTCGTCGCGGCCCTGCCGCGGGGAACCTCGATCATGTACACCGGGCTGAGCTCGGTCCAGGCGCGCTCCTGCGCCTCGGACATCCGCCCGCTGCGACGCACGAACGACACCGGCTTGTCGCGGAACACGGGTGCGGCGGATTCGGTCATCCCTCCAGGGTACCGAGCGGCGTCCTGGGAACCCGTCAGGCCGTGACGAAGTCGATGAGCTCCTCGACCCGGCCGAGCAGGGCCGGCTCGAGGTCACGGTACGTGTGGACGCGGGAGAGGATGCGCTGCCAGGCGCGCGCGATGTCGGCCTGGTCCTCGGCCGGCCACCCGAAGGCGCGACAGACACCGACCTTCCATTCGACCCCGCGCGGGATCTCCGGCCAGCTCGCGATGCCGAGCGCCTTCGGGGTGACGCACTGCCACACGTCGACGAACGGGTGACCCACGATGCGCACGTGGCGCCCGTGCGGACCACGCTCGACCGCACGGGCGATGCGCTCCTCCTTCGAGCCGGGAACGAGGTGGTCCACGAGCACGCCGTACCGCCGCTCCGCGCTCGGCGGCTCCTCGTCGAGGAGGGCGGACAGCAGGTCGACGCCCTGCAGGTACTCGACGACGACGCCCTCCACGCGCAGGTCCGCGCCCCACACCTTCTCCACGAGCTCAGCGTCGTGCCGGCCTTCGACGAGGATGCGGCTGGGACGGGCGACGCGGGCACGGGCATCCGCCACGGCGAACGACCCGGATGCGGTGCGCACGGGCGCGGCGGACGCGGACCGCGCCGCGGGGGCCTCGAGGATGACGGCCTCGCCGTCGATGAGGAACCCCGGGCCGAGCGGGAACATCCGACGCCGGCCGTGCCGGTCCTCCAGCTCCACGAGCCCGCCGCTGACACCGGTCACCGCACCGCAGAACCCGTCCTCGGCGACCTCCACGACGGTGTCGCGTTCCGCGGGGACGCGGGCGAGCTGTTTCCGCATCCGCTGCTGCCAGCCGGCGGCGAGCACGTCGGTGCCGTATCGATCGTCCATGGGGGCCTCCGGGTCGGTAAGCGTAGCCGCCGACGGCCCGGCACACGGGCAGGCGCACCGCGCACGGGTGCGCGTGGCGGCGGGTGCGCACGCGTGCATAGACTCGCTGCGGGGGCGGGATGACGCACCCGGAGGAGGCATTGATGCGGCGCTGGGTTCTCTCGTTGATCGCGGCGGTCGGGATCGTCTTCGCGACGGCTGTCCCGGCGGCGGCGGAGAGCCCGGTGACACTGGGCGCCGGCTACGTGGCGGACGAGGCCGGCGTGCTCAGCGCGGCGCAGACCGACGCCGCCGAGGACCGGCTGGAGCGGTTCCGGGCGCAGACCGGCCTCGATCTCTGGGTCGTGTTCGTCGACGAATTCACCTCCCCCGCCGACGCGGAGGGGTGGGCGAACGAGACCGCCGAGCGCAACGGTCTGGGCCCGACCCAGTACCTGTTGGCCGTCGCGGTCGAGGGCCGCATGTTCTACCTCTCCGGCGACAGCGCGGGTCCCCTGAGCGGCGACCAACTCGGCGCGGTGGAGCAGCGCATCCAGCCGTTCCTGCGTGACGGCGACTGGGCGGGCGCGATCGGCGCGGCCGCGGACGGCATCGCCGCAGCCGCGGGCGGCGCCACCGGGGGTGAGCCGGCCACAGGGGGTTCGACCGGAAGCGCCCCACAGGGTTCAGGCGGCGGTGCCGGCACGGTCGTCGCGGTCGTCGCGATCGTCGCGATCATCGGTGTCGTGATCTTCTTCATCGTGCGCTCACGGCGTTCCCGAGCGCAGGGCAGCACCGACCCGAAGGCGGAGCCGCTGGCGTCGCTCGCCACCCGTTCCGGCCAGGCGCTCGTCCAGGCCGACGACGCGGTGCGCACCGCCAAGGAGGAACTCGACTTCGCCAGCGCGCAGTTCGGCGATGAGGCGACCGCGCAGCTGCAGGGCGCACTCACCGCCGCGCAGCAAGACCTCGACCGGGCGTTCACGCTGCGTCAGCAGCTCGACGACGACACCCCGGACACCCCCGAACAGCAGCGGGCCTGGCACGAGCAGATCCTGCAGCTGTGCGCCGGCGTGCAGGAGCGGCTCGCCACGCACATCGCCGCCTTCGACGAGCTGCGACGCCTGGAGCAGGATGCCCCGGCCGCACTGGAGCGCCTCGTGGCCGCACGTGCCCGCACCGCCGAGAGCGAGGACGCCGCCCGCGCCGCGCTGCAGCGGTTGACGGGCTCGTTCGCCGCCGCGGCCGTCGCCCCCGTCGCGGACAACCCCGCCCAGGCCGCCGAGCGCCTCACCTACGCGGATGCCCGGATCGGTGAGGCCCGCGCCGGGCTCGCAGCCGGCGACACCGGCACCGCGGCGGTCGCCATCCGCGCCGGAGAGCAGGCCGTCGCGCAGGCCGCCCAGTTGCTCGCGGCCGTCGAGGCGCACGGCGGCCGGTTGGCCGAGGCGACCGCGCAGCTGCCCGCGCTGCGCGCCGAGGTCGAGCGCGACATGGCAGCCGCCGCCGCCCTCCCGGACCCCGACGGCGCGGTCACCCGCGCCGTCGACGCCGCCCGCCGCGCCCTCGCATCCGACGCCGGCGGCGACCCGCTGCTGGCGCTGCAGACACTGCAGGACGCCGACACCGAGCTCGACGCCCGCATCGGCCAGGCCCGCGACGCGGCGGAGCGCGCCGCGCGCGCGAAGGCGGTGCTCTCGGCGACGCTCACGCAGGCGGATGCCGAGGCCGCCACCGCCGCGGACTTCATCGCCTCCCGCCGCGGCGCCGTCGGCGCCACGGCCCGCACCCGACTGGCCGAGTCGCAGGGCGCGCTGGCGCAGGCGCGGGCGCTGGCCGCATCCGATCCCGAGCAGGCCCTCGCGCAGGCGCAGCGCGCCGACCAGCTCGCCCGCCAGGCCCTGCAGTCCGCGCAGCGCGACGTCGGCTCGTTCTCGTCGGCGCCGCGCGGCGGCCCCGACATGGGCGCGGTGCTCGGCGGCATCGTGCTCGGCTCCGCGCTCTCGCGCGGGTCCTCGCGTCCGTCGTACCGTCCCGGTCCGTCGGTGCGCAGCTCCGGCACCCGCTCCCGCTCCGGTGGCGGCGGTTTCGGCGGGGGCGGTTCGCGCTCCCGCCGCGGCGGCGGCCGATTCTGAGTCGCCCCTCGACATCCACCCCCGCTCCCTAGGAAAGGAACACCGATGGCCAAGCAGTCCATCTTCGGACGCATCTCCACGCTGGTGCGCGCGAACATCAACGCGATGATCGACGCCGCCGAGGACCCGCAGAAGATGCTCGACCAGCTCGTGCGCGACTACACGAACAACATCGCCGACGCCGAGGCGGCCATCGCCGAGACCATCGGCAACCTGCGCCTGCTCGAGCGCGACTACCAGGAGGATGTGCAGGCGGCGGCGGAATGGGGCAGCAAGGCCCTCGCCGCCAGCCGCAAGGGCGACGAGCTGCGTGCCGCAGGCGACATCGCCGGCGCCGACAAGTTCGACAACCTTGCCAAGATCGCGCTGCAGCGTCAGCTCTCCGAGGAGAGCCAGGCGAAGGCCGCCGAGCCGCAGATCGCCGCCCAGACCGAGGTCGTCGACAAGCTCAAGGACGGCCTGAACGGCATGAAGCAGAAGCTGGAGCAGCTGAAGGCGAAGCGCTCCGAGCTCCTCGCCCGCGCGAAGGTCGCCGAGGCACAGAACAAGGTGCACGATGCGATCAAGAGCGTGAACGTGCTCGACCCGACCAGTGAGCTCGGCCGCTTCGAGGACAAGATCCGCCGCCAGGAGGCGCTCGCCCAGGGCAAGGCGGAGCTGGCCGCGTCGAGCCTCGACGCCCAGTTCGAATCGCTCGAGGACATCGGCGAGCTCACCGAGGTCGAGGCACGGCTGGCCGCGCTGAAGGCCGGCAGCACGCCGGGCGCCATCGGCACCGGTGCGCAGGCGCAGGGCGCCATCGCCCACGACCTGCCGCAGCAGACCCAGCAGTGACCGGACGGAGGGGGCTTCGCACCGCGTCGCCCCCTCCCACCGCAGGAGGTGCCGTGACCCGGTTCGTGATCGTCCCGCAGTGGCAGGGCTCCCCGTCCGCGCGCGCCATGGGCCTCGTCGACGGCGCCGAGGCGATCGCCGGCGACCTGCCCTCATCCGCGGTCGTGCGGGTCGCGGTGCCGCTGGAGGCGGGCGACGCGCTCGGGAGCCGCGTGCACCGGCTCAGTGCGCTCGCCCGCGTGCGCGGCGCGCTGGACGAGCTGCTCGGCGGCATCGACGAGCGCGTGCTGCTGGTCGGCGGCGACTGCTCGGTCTCGGTGGCGGGCATCGCGCATGCGGCCGCCCGTTGCGAACGCCTCGCGGTGGTCTGGGCCG
>Ga0182746_1003039_pt1 | contig 11828 bp, 11 predicted proteins | sample eDN3rd30CBELigOP_FD_128881 | JGI IMG/M metagenome (GOLD analysis project Ga0182746, IMG submission 128881) | Enriched Organic Plus compost microbial communities from Emeryville, California, USA - eDNA 3rd pass 30_C BE-Lig OP (version 2) (version 2) ... | reverse complement strand
ACCCACCGAGATCTCATCGCCGGTGAAATCCTCGCCACCAGTTTCGAATTCGTCGATACCGCCTCGGTGTCAGAGGGCTCGGTGATCGGCGACGAGGTGCGGGTTTCGATCGCCAAGGCATGACCCGGCAGGTTCAGGCGTCGGCCACCCGAGCGGTGCGGCCGGCGAACGTGACGGTGTCACCCGGCCGTAGCTGGCGGCCCCGGCGCAGTTCGACCTCGCCGTTGACACTGACGAGGCCGTCGGCGATCACGGCCTTCGCGTCAGCGCCGCTGTCGATCAGGGATGCCAGCTTGAGGAACTGTCCGAGGCGAATCGACTCATCCCTGATCGGCACGTCATCCGGCGTCATGGAAGTCAGGCTAGCGCCATAGCATCAGCAACTATGAACGGCGCCGAGCACTCGGGCGCAGGCGGCCGCTGGGTGTTGCACCTCGACATGGATGCGTTCTTCGCATCAGTCGAACAGCTGACCCGGCCGACCCTGCGCGGACGGCCGGTCCTGGTCGGCGGACTGGGCGGCCGCGGTGTGGTGGCCGGGGCCAGTTATGAGGCGCGTCGCTATGGGGCGCGCTCGGCGATGCCGATGCATCAGGCCCGTCGGCTGGTCGGCGCTCCCGCGGTGGTGCTGCCGCCGCGCGGCGCGGTGTACGGGGTGGCCAGCAGACGTGCCCTGGATACCGTCCGCAGCATCATCCCGGTGCTTGAGCAGCTGTCCTTCGACGAGGCGTTCGGTGAACCCGCCGAATTGGCAGGCGCCACCGCGGCCGACGTCGAGGAGTTCTGCCAGCAGTTGCGCGCCAAGGTGCGCGAGCAGACCGGGCTGGTGGCTTCGGTAGGGGCCGGCTCGGGAAAACAGATCGCCAAGATCGCCTCCGGTTTGGCCAAGCCCGACGGGATCCGCGTGGTGGCCCGCGATGAGGAAGCGCTGTTGCTCGACGGGCTACCGGTGCGCAAGTTGTGGGGGATCGGCCCGGTGGCCGAGGAGAAGTTGCACCGGCTCGGCATCGAGACCGTCGGCGCGCTGGCCGCGCTGTCCGATGCGGAGGCCACCAGCGTGCTCGGGACGGCGGTGGGCACTGCGCTCCATCGGCTGGCCCGCGGCATCGACGACCGCCCCGTGGCCGAGCGTGCCGAGGCCAAGCAGATCAGCGCGGAATCGACATTTCCCGAGGACCTCACCACGCTGCGTCAGCTCCAGGATGCGATCGGCCCGATCGGCGAACATGCGCATCGCCGGCTGGAGAAAGACGGCCGGGGCGCCCGAACCGTGACGGTCAAGCTGAAGAAGTCCGACATGAGTACGCTCACCCGCTCGGCCACTCTGGCCTACGCCACCACCGAGGTCGCCACCCTGATCGGAACCGCTCGTCGGCTCTTGCTCGATCCGGTGGAAGTTGGACCGATTCGGCTTGTCGGAGTGGGCTTTTCGGGATTGTCCGACAGTAGGCAGGAATCGTTGTTCCCAGACCTCGAGCAGCTCGACGACATCGCCGATGCCCACCACCAGACCACCGAGGTAGCGCAGAGTACCCAGACGGGCTGGCGTATCGGCGACGATGTGGCACACCCCGAGCACGGTCACGGCTGGGTACAGGGCGCCGGGCACGGCGTGATGACCGTGCGCTTCGAAACCCGCGCCAGCGGGCCCGGCCCGGCCCGCACCTTTCCCGAGGACACCCCTGGATTCGTCCGGGCCGATCCGGTGGCGAGCCTGGACTGGGGTGACTACCTCAGCGGGCTGGCCGACTACCAGAGCACGCCGTAGGTGGCGTTCAGGACGAAGCCGTGCTCGCCATAGGTTTTGCACGTCACCGTGCCCTGATATCCGACCCCGCAGCTGGCGCCCCAGTTCTCCAGCCGGTGGCCCTCGGGTAGGACGTCGACCTCGCGGGTGAACGACGCGGTGTCGGAGTGGCGGTAGGCGGCGGGTGCTCCGCTGTTGACGAAAATCTGGTTGGTACCCGCCGGTGCGTCTGCAGGCACCGCGTCGCAGCCGACCGGGCCGCCGTTGGGCCCGATACCGCAGTGACGGCCGTCCGGAGTCCGGAAGAAGACGCCGTAGAAGTCGGTGGGCGAGCTGTAGTGGCCCTGCGCGATCGGATAGCGGTCGATATCGTCGGCGCCCGGCGGCGGTCCGGCCGTGACGTTCGGCGCAGTGCCGAGCGCCAACATGCCTGTGGCAGCGGCTGCCAGGAGGTGGCGCATAGGCTCCATTGAACCGGCGTCGTCAACCCCGTGGCGGGCTACCAGAGCGTGCCGGAAGCCGTGTCGAGGGAAAAGCCGTGCCGGCCAGAGGTTTTGCAGATCACCGCGCCCTCCTGGGTGAGAGCGCAGGCGGCTTCCCAGTTCTCCAGCCGATAGCCCGCGGGCAGCACGTCGACGTCATCGCGGGTGAACGACGGGGTCCCAGAATATCGGTAGGTCGCGGGCGCCCCCGCCTCCACGAAGGTCTGGTTCATGCCCTCGGGTGCGTCCGCGGGCACCGCGTCGCAGCCGACCGGGCCTCGGTTGGGACGGATCCCGCAATGACGGCCGTCCGGGGTCCGGAAGAACAACCCGTAATGATCGGTGGGTGAGCTGTAGTCGCCCTCGGCAATCGGGTAGCCGTTGATGTCCTCGATGCCAGGTGGCGGCGGCCACGGCCAAGCCTGCGCGGGCGGAAGCGGGCTGAACACCGTCACGCCGACGGCAATGGCCGCCGCAATGTGGAAACGCACGTTCTCTATTTGAGCACAGGCCGTCAACCCCAGGCGTCGATCACCGCTGCGGCGGACCGCCCGGCAGCCAGCGCGGCCATCAACAGGACCCTGGCTTGGGCCGGGCGCACATTGGGGACCACGATGACACCGGCGTCGGCCAACTGCCTGCCGGGCTCGTACCGGGCTGCGACCGGGCCGTCGGGAACCCGGCTCGACACCGCGATCACCGTGCCGTCTCGGCAGTGCCTGCGGACCCCGTCGATCATCGCGGTTCCCGCGTTGCCCGAGCCCATCGCTGCGAGCACGACTGCGCGTGCCCCCGCCGCGACACAGGCGTCCAACGCCACCGGGTCCGCTCCCGGATACGCGGCGACAATATCGACACGCGGCGCCGTAGCTGCGGAGAACTCTCCGAGAAACGGGCGGCGTTTGGTCGCAACGGGCTCATGCCGACCGTCGACGACCCTGCCGAGAGCGCGGCCGGTGAAGGCGTTCAACTCGGCGGTGTGCCGCTTGTGCAGGCCCAGTGGTTGCCAAACGGTCCCTGCGAAGCTCACGAGAACCCCGAGATCCCGGGCCTGCGGGTCGGCCGCCACAGTGACGGCGTGACGCAGGTTGTCCGGACCGTCGGCGTCTGGAGCGTCCGCGCTGCGTTGGGACCCGGTGAGCACGACCGGCGCGGCCCCGTTGTAGGTGAGCTCCAGCCAGAGCGCGGTCTCCTCCATGCTGTCGGTTCCGTGGGTGACGACGACACCGTCGGCCCGGGCTGCTGCGGCGCTTACGGCCGCATGTATCGCGTCCCAGTCCGCGGGGGTCAGCAGGGCGCTGTCGGTCGCCAAGGTATCGACTACCTCGATGTCGGCATCGACGGACAACCTGTCGGTCAACTCGGCCCCGGTGCGCGTCGGATGCCTGATCCCGGCATCGTCTGTGCTGGTCGAGATGGTGCCGCCGGTGGTGATCACGACGACGTGGCTGCGCGGCTGCACGGGGCTTGTCCCGGTCTCCATCACGTCCAGATTGTCCCGCAATTGTTCCGTCTCGACTGTTTGGGATGATGGGGGAGTGACTGATGAAACGTCAGGCCCGGTAGAGCCGGTGACCGACGCAACCGGGGGCACGAAATCGCCCCCTGTAACCGCTGCTCCGCCTCGGCGGCGGCTGCGTCTGCTGCTCACTGTTGCCGCGGTCGTGCTGTTCATCGACGTGGTGACCAAAGTGCTCGCGGTCCGGCTGCTGACGCCCGGGCAGCCGGTGTCGATCATCGGTGACACCGTGACCTGGACCCTGGTGCGTAACTCCGGTGCGGCGTTCTCGATGGCGACCGGATACACGTGGGTGTTGACTCTCATCGCTACCGGCGTGGTGATCGGCATCGTCTGGATGGGGCGTCGACTGGTCTCGCCGTGGTGGGCGATCGGTCTGGGCATGATCTTGGGCGGCGCGACCGGCAACCTCATCGATCGCTTCTTCCGGGCGCCCGGACCGCTGCGCGGTCATGTGGTTGACTTCTTCTCCGTCGGTTGGTGGCCGGTGTTCAACGTGGCCGATCCAGCGGTGGTCGGCGGCGCGATCCTGTTGGTGGCGCTGTCGTTGTTCGGGTTCGATTTCGACACCGTCGGGCGCCGGCGTCTCAGCGAAGATGCCGACGACAAAGCGGCCGAAGACAAATCGGCCGAAGACAAGCAAGCCGATGTAAGTGAATCGGTCAGCTCGTCGGACGAGTCGAGCGCGGTCGGTCGTCAGGCCGAGACCTCATAGTGACCACCCGGTCGATGCCGGTGCCGGAAGGCCTGGCGGGAATGCGAGTCGACGCCGGCCTGGCCCGGTTGCTCGGCCTGTCGCGGACTGCCGTGGCGGCCATGGCAGAGGACGGCGGTGTCGACATCGACGGTGTTCCGGCCGCGAAGTCCGACAAGCTCGTGGCCGGCGCCTGGCTGGAGGTCCGGTTGCCGGAGGCGCCCGCGCCGGTCGAGAACACCCCGGTCGACATCGAGGGCATGGACATCCTCTACGCCGACGACGACATCGTGGCGGTGGACAAGCCGCCGGGGGTGGCCGCGCACGCGACGGTCGGCTGGCACGGGCCGACGGTGTTGGGGGGCCTGGCTGCCGCCGGTTTCCGGATCAGCACCTCGGGCATCCACGAACGGCAGGGCATCGTGCACCGACTCGATGTCGGTACCTCCGGCGTCATGGTGGTGGCCCTCTCGGAGCGGGCGTACACGGTGCTGAAACGGGCGTTCAAGCAGCGCACCGTGGACAAGCGCTATCACGCGCTGGTGCAGGGGCACCCCGATCCGTCGAGCGGAACCATCGATGCCCCGATCGGGCGGCACCGCGGTCACGACTGGAAGTTCGCGGTCGTCGAGGGTGGACGGCACAGCATCACCCACTACGACACCGTCGAGGCCTTCCAGGCGGCCAGCCTGCTCGACATCGAGCTGGAGACGGGTCGCACCCATCAGATTCGGGTGCACTTCGCCGCACTGCACCACCCGTGCTGCGGTGACATGACGTACGGAGCCGATCCCACGTTGGCGAAAAGGCTTGGGCTCGAACGTCAGTGGCTGCATGCCCGGTCGCTGGCCTTCGCCCATCCGGCTGACGGCCGGCGCATCGAGATCACCAGCCCGTACCCGGCTGACCTGCAGGCCGCCCTCGACGTACTGCGCCGTCACTAGACGTGGGCGGGCAGACACCTGCGCGGCAGACCGGCGCATCCCGCGCCGGGTTGCTCTACGGCGCAGGTGCCTACATCTGGTGGGGGCTGTGCCCCGGCTTCTTCCTGCTGCTGCTCCCCGCGGGCGCGCCCGAGGTGCTGGCCCACCGCATCGTGTGGAGCGCACTGTTTCTGCTGCTGGTGCTGGCGGTGGCTCGGCGACTCGGCGACCTGCGGCGGCTGCCGCGGAGGACCTGGCTTCAACTGCTCGGCGCTGCCGTACTGATCTCGGTCAACTGGGGAACCTACATCTATGCCGTGACGACCGGGCATGTGGTGGACGCGGCACTCGGGTACTTCATCAATCCCCTGGTGAGCGTGCTGCTGGGCGTGCTGGTGTTCCGCGAACGGATCAACCGATGGCAGGCCGTCGCATTGGTGCTCGCACTCGTCGCGGTTGTGATCTTGACCGTCGAGTTGGGCGCACCCCCTTACATCGCGGTGGTCCTGGCACTGTCGTTCGGGGTGTACGGGCTGATCAAAAAGGTGGTGCGAGCCGACCCGCGGGTGAGCGTGGCGGTGGAGACATTGCTGGCGCTCCCGTTCGCCGCCGGCTATGTGATCATGTTGGAAGTGCTGGGCCACGGGAACTTTCTCAACCACGGCACTTGGCACGCATTGCTGTTGTTGCTTGCCGGCCCTGTCACCGCTGTGCCGTTGCTGCTGTTCGCCGCGGCCGCGCAGCGCCTTCCGATGGTGACCCTGGGCCTGCTGTTCTACCTGAATCCCGGGCTGCAGATGGCCTGGGGTGTGTTCATCGGACACGAGCCGATGCCGGTGGGACGTTGGATCGGATTCGCACTGATCTGGGTGGCTTTGGTGATCATGACCGTCGGCGCACTGCGCAAGAAGCCGGCGGAATTCCCGGCCGAGCTTGTCGATGAGGCGCAGGCGGAATCGTCATCACGGTGACAGGCTGAATACCGAAAACCGGGAGGACATGGCCGACGCCCTGGAGCGAGCGCTGCAGCGGTGGCACGGAATCGGCTGCGGGACATGTGGAAATCGCCGGCGCCCAGGCCGGATTGCGTGCCCTTGACGCGCTCACCGACCGCTCGGCTGACAGGTTTCAGCCGGCTCGACGAGGCGGTGGCAGCGTACCGGCGCGCCATCGAATTGACTGCAGACGGGGCCGTCCGGTGTTACCTGCAGGGACGCCTGGAACGTCTGAGGGTGGCGGGCGGTCGCGGACCGGAGATGTGAGCGGCCCCGGAGTTGATATTTGCGAACTCATGTTTTGACGCCCTTTTGGCAATGTCATAGTGTTTGCTGAATGACCGCCCGAAGCAGCTCTGGGACTGCTCGCCGGCCAGGTAGGCCGGTCGGCGCCGACGCTGCGCAAACGCGTGAACGTATCCTGCAAGCGGCCTACGAAGTCATCAATGAACGCGGTTATGCGGCGACGACTTTCCAGGAGATCGCCAAGCGCAGCGGCCTCAGCCGTCCGACGCTCAACTACTACTTCGCCAGTCGCGAGGATCTGTATCGCGCGTTGCTCCAGCAGGCGCATGACGTCCTCACTTCCTGCATTCACACGGCGAAACAGCATGAGGGGTCGCTGAATCGGTTGCGTGCCTACATCGATGCGGTGGTGGCGGTGTGGCATCGGGACCATGCCGTGGTCGGGTTCTTGGCCACCGCGCGGCTGGAGGCCTACCGTCATCCCGATCTGCCGTCGGCCACCGTCGCGGCGACCCGCGGATTTCTCGGTGAACTGGTCACCGAAGCAGTCGATCGACGTGAACTGCCGGCGCACACCGAACAGGCGAGTTTGGTCGAATTGCTGTACGCGATGCTGTGGGGAATCGGCGCCTACTGCGGTTGGCAGAGCAGGCCCGTAGACGTTTCTGAGATTGCCAAGCAACTGCAAATCGTGATCGGCGAAGGGTTGCTGTCCGATATCGGCGGTGATCGCTGACACTTCGGCTCAGACACGCAACGCGACACGCGCGGCGGTGTCGGTGGGGCGCAATAGACTGACAGCCCTATGAGCGGTTCATCGTCGGGTTCCTCAGGGTCTTTTGTTCACCTGCACAACCACACCGAGTACTCGATGCTGGACGGTGCCGCGAAGATCACCCCGATGCTGGCCGAGGCGCAGCGGCTCGGCATGCCCGCCATCGGCATGACCGACCACGGCAACATGTTCGGCGCCAGCGAGTTCTACAACTCGGCAACGAAGGCCGGCATCAAACCGATCATCGGGATCGAGGCGTACATCGCGCCGGCGTCGCGGTTCGAGACCAAACGTGTGCAGTGGGGTGACCCGAGCCAGAAGGGTGACGACGTCTCGGGTAGCGGTGCCTACACCCACATGACGATGGTCGCCGAGAACGCGACCGGTCTGCGCAACCTGTTCAAGCTCTCCTCGCTGGCGTCGTTCGAGGGGCAACTCGGCAAGTGGGCCCGCATGGATGCCGAGATCATCGCCGAACATGCCGAGGGCATCATCGCCACGACCGGTTGTCCGTCGGGTGAGGTGCAGACCAGGCTGCGGCTCGGGCACCGTCAGGAGGCGCTGGAGGCCGCCGCCAAGTGGCGCGACATCTTCGGGCCCGACAACTTCTTCCTCGAGCTCATGGACCACGGCCTCGACATCGAGCGCCGGGTCCGCGAGGGCCTGCTGGAGATCGGGCAGAAGCTCAACATCCCGCCGTTGGCGACCAATGACTGCCACTACGTCACGCGCGAGGCCTCGCAGAACCACGAGGCGCTGCTGTGCATCCAGACGGGCAAGACCCTGTCGGACCCGAACCGGTTCAAGTTCGACGGCGATGGCTACTACCTCAAATCCGCCGAGGAGATGCGGGCGCTGTGGGATTCCCAGGTGCCGGGTGCGTGCGATTCCACGGTGTTGATCGGCGAGCGGGTGCAGTCCTACGCCGACGTGTGGACACCCACCGACCGGATGCCGGTGTTCCCGGTCCCGGACGGACATGACCAGGCCTCATGGCTCACCCACGAGGTCCAGGCGGGTCTGGAGCGCCGGTTCCGTGGGGCGGCCGTGCCCACCGAATACACCGACCGCGCGTCCTACGAGATCAAGGTCATCTGCGAGAAGGGATTTCCGTCCTACTTCCTGATCGTGGCCGACCTGATCAACTACGCCCGCTCGGTCGGGATCCGGGTGGGTCCGGGTCGTGGGTCGGCGGCCGGTTCGTTGGTGGCCTACGCGCTGGGCATCACCAACATCGACCCCATCCCGCACAGTCTGCTGTTCGAGCGCTTCCTCAACCCGGAACGTCCGTCCGCCCCTGATATCGACATCGACTTCGACGACCGTCGCCGTGGCGAGATGCTGCGGTATGCGGCCAACAAGTGGGGCAGTGACCGGGTGGCCCAGGTCATCACCTTCGGTACCATCAAAACCAAAGCGGCGCTGAAGGATTCGGCCCGCGTGCACTACGGTCAGCCTGGATTCGCCATCGCCGACCGGATCACCAAGGCGCTCCCGCCGCCCATCATGGCCAAGGACATCCCGGTCTCGGGAATCACCGATCCCAACCATGAGCGGTACAAGGAGGCCGCCGAGGTCCGCGCCCTCATCGACACCGATCCGGATGTGCGGACCATCTTCGAGACCGCGCGTGGCCTGGAGGGCCTGGTCCGCAACGCGGGTGTGCACGCCTGTGCGGTGATCATGAGCTCCGAGCCGCTCATCGACGCGATCCCACTCTGGAAGCGGCCCCAGGACGGCGCGGTCATCACTGGTTGGGACTATCCGTCGTGTGAGGCCATCGGCCTGCTGAAGATGGACTTCCTGGGCCTGCGGAACCTGACGATCATCGGTGACTGCCTGGAGAACATCAAGGCCAACCGGGGCATCGACCTGGACCTGGACACGCTGCCCTTCGACGATCCGGCGGCCTACGAGCTACTCGGCCGCGGTGACACGCTGGGCGTGTTCCAGCTCGACGGCAGCGCCATGCGGGACCTGCTGCGCCGCATGCAGCCCACCGGGTTCAACGACATCGTGGCGGTGCTCGCGCTGTACCGTCCCGGTCCGATGGGCATGAACGCCCACAACGATTACGCGGATCGCAAGAACGGCCGTCAGGCGATCAAACCCATCCATCCTGAGCTCGAGGAACCGCTCAAGGACATCCTCGCCGAGACCTACGGTCTGATCGTCTATCAAGAGCAGATCATGTTCATCGCGCAGAAGGTCGCCTCCTACACCATGGGTAAGGCCGATGCGCTCCGTAAGGCCATGGGTAAGAAGAAGCTCGAGGTGCTCGAGGCCGAATACAAGGGCTTCAAGGAAGGCATGACCGCCAACGGGTTCTCCGAGGCTGCGGTGAAAGCCTTGTGGGACACCATTCTTCCGTTCGCCGGTTACGCGTTCAACAAGTCCCACGCGGCCGGTTACGGCCTGGTGTCCTACTGGACGGCCTACCTCAAGGCGAATTACCCGGCCGAGTACATGGCCGGGCTACTGACCTCGGTCGGCGACGACAAGGACAAGGCCGCGGTCTACCTCGCCGATTGCCGCAGGCTCGGTATCACGGTCCTGCCGCCCGACGTCAACGAATCGGTGCAGAACTTCGCCTCGGTAGGTGACGACATCCGGTTCGGTCTGGGCGCGATCCGCAACGTCGGTGCCAACGTCGTCTCGTCACTGATCACTACGCGTACCGAGAAGGGCAAGTACACCGACTTCTCCGATTACCTGAACAAGATCGACATCGCGGCCTGCAACAAGAAGGTCACCGAGTCGCTGATCAAGGCGGGCGCTTTCGATTCGCTCGGCCACCCCCGTAAGGGCCTGTTCCTGGTGCACACCGACGCCGTGGATTCAGTGCTCGGCACCAAGAAGGCCGAGGCGATGGGTCAGTTCGACCTGTTCGGCGGCACCGATGACGGTGGCGGAACCGACGCCGTGTTCACCATCCGGGTGCCCGAAGAGGAGTGGGAGGACAAGCACAAGCTCGCACTCGAACGCGAGATGCTGGGCCTGTACGTGTCCGGCCACCCGCTCAACGGGATCGCCCACCTGCTGGCCAACCAGGTCGACACCCAGATCCCGGCGATCCTCGACGGCGATGTCGCCAACGATGCTCAGGTGGTGGTCGGCGGCATCCTGGCCTCGGTCAACCGTCGCGTGAACAAGAACGGCTTGCCCTGGGCCTCAGCCCAACTGGAAGACCTCACCGGTGGTATCGAGGTGCTGTTCTTCCCGCAGACCTACTCACTGTTCGGCCATGAGATCGCCGACGACGTGGTGGTTCTGGTCAAGGCGAAGGTGGCGGCGCGCGACGACCGGATCTCGCTGATCGCCCACGAACTGGTGGTGCCCGACTTCAGCAGCGCTCAGGCCGACCGGCCGTTGGCGGTCAGCCTGCCGACCCGGCAGTGCACCATCGACAAGGTCAGTGCGCTCAAGCAGGTGCTGGCCAACCACCCGGGCACCGCACAGGTTCATCTACGCCTGATCAGCGGTGAGCGGATCACCACCCTGGAGTTGGATCAGTCGCTGCGGGTGACGCCGTCGTCGGCGCTGATGGGTGACCTCAAGGCGTTGCTCGGTCCGGGCTGCCTGGGCTGAACGTCCAGTTCTATCTTCACGATCGCGCTGTCGGGCCACAGGGCTCGGTGGCGGGCCCGGCGCAGTTTCTCGCGCAGCGGGAGGTCGCGGTGCACGTTGGTGACGCCGGGGATCTTCAGTAGCGGCACGATGTTCCATTGCCAGCCGTAGCGTCGGTGCAGCGCGCTGTTGGCCCGTTCGGCGTCTTGGCCGGCCAGCATCGTCGCTCGGCCGGTCAGCCAGGTGGTGCCGGTGACTCTGCCCTTGTAGTCGCAGCCCACCAGCTCGACGTCGGGTTGGGCCGCGAGCCTGCGCGTTTTCGGACCGATCTTGGTGCGGAACAAGGCCGTTCGCCCGTCGAGCACGAACCAGATCGGGGTGTCTACCGTGGTGCCGTCGCGCCGCAAGCTGCGCAGCAACGCGTAACGGGAGCGGGCAAGGGCTTCGAGTGTGGCGGCGGTATTCGGCATGGTGCAAGTCAACGACTTAGAGTTGACTCTAAGTCAAGCTCGGCGAGGAGGGCACATGAGCGCGCTGCTGACCATCGGAGACGTCACCCAGCGGTCGGGAGTAGCCCAGACAGCGCTTCGTTACTACGAGCAGGTCGGACTGTTGCCTGCGCCGCAACGTGTGGGCGGACAACGCCGTTACCAGGAGTCGGTGCTGATGCGCCTGCACGTGATCGGGCTGTGCAAGACAGCCGGTTTCTCGTTGACCGAGATCGGACTCCTACTGAAGGATGACACTCCTGGCCGCCCCACGGCACGTGAACTGGCTCAGAGCAAGCTCGTCGAGATCGATGCACAACTCGAGGCGCTCGCGCGGGCTCGGGCCATCATCGAGTGGGGAATGCGGTGTACCTGTCCGTCAATCGAGCTGT
>Ga0182746_1003037_pt1 | contig 11830 bp, 14 predicted proteins | sample eDN3rd30CBELigOP_FD_128881 | JGI IMG/M metagenome (GOLD analysis project Ga0182746, IMG submission 128881) | Enriched Organic Plus compost microbial communities from Emeryville, California, USA - eDNA 3rd pass 30_C BE-Lig OP (version 2) (version 2) ... | reverse complement strand
GATATTGTGTCCGCTTATGCCGATGGTGGCGCTGGCCCCAACTACGTCAACATCTTCTACCTTTTTGATCCAGTAGCCAAGCGGTTTGTGTACGATGAAGGCCTATCGGCCCTGCCTCAGGTAGAAGTGGATACCATAAACCATGTCATCCGTTCCGCCTGGCGGAACGGTGCGGGGCAGCATGGTGCTGCCGAATACCGTTTTATTGGTGGCAAGATGGAGCAAACCTATCAATGGGATCAAGTCTGGGGAATGGGATACTTTGTACAGGAAACTGAATCCACCCGCCAACCGGACGGAGCGTGGAAAGAAACCGTCAGTTATGGTGTCGAAGGGGTAGCCGATACGGTAGCGATCTATCGGAAACCGGATGACAAACAGGAACCTCTTACACGCATACCGGGTTCGAATGCGTATTTAAAGATACGGGATGAAAAACCGTTGTGGTATTACATACAGACCGACTACCCCGATTCGTTGCAGGGCTGGATACGGAAGGAAACGGTCTTTCCGGACAACTGGGAGCAGGTGCCGACCTCTTTTCCCCGCTATACCCTTGAAAAAGCAGAAAGCAAGTATGGAAACCTGCTTGCCATTCGGATAAAGGACGAAAAATCCGGGGAACCTATACAGATTATAGACCCGGTGGATATCGGTTACCCATCTGGTATATTAGAAGCTGGGGATGATAACGGCGATAAACAACTGATTTTCCGTATCCGCTTTGAAGATGACGAAAAGGAACCCGTGGTGTATGTATTCGACAAGCGAAGGAAGCTCTTCGTGAAAGAGAGTGACTGAATGCAAAATCCTTGTTTTCATGGATTGTATGAAGCGGCCAAAGCGTCTAATTTTGTTGAAACGATACATTCCCATTCATTTAAAATATATGAAGATAATTCTAAGTATCATCGCCTTGTCGATTATCCAGGCAGCTTCGGCACAAAACAGCTCAACCTATACAGCAGTGTCTGAAGATAGCCTTAATGGAAAGACTTATAAGGCAGAAATTACAACATTATATGCAAGGACGGTAGATGGGGGTGTGAGGGATACCCGGTATTGCTACTTATTGTTCAAAAAAGACAGCGTAAAAATTAAACACGTTCAATTACGTATATCTTATAGTGATGGGGAAAAAACAGAATCCCATACAGCTGAAAGTAAAACCTATCCTTGGAGACTGCATAACGTCGAAATAATCATTGAAAACTTTAAGGATTACGGGCATCTTTTTTTTAGAAACAACCAAATTGTTGGGAAAGACTGGTCTGGTAATGATTTGATATTCTGCTTAGAAAGCGATCAGCCTGTAAAATTGCAAAATGAATAAAACGATAATTAAATGAAGCTAACCTTAACCTTAGTCACGCTGTTTGTTGCCCATGTCGTATTGGCACAAAAACCCCGCTATATTCCCTTTCAATATCAGGGTGAAATCAGCATCATGGACGTCGATGGAAGTACATTCGTCGGACCTGGAACATTCAATGATTATCATGTTGTTGATGATTTCAAGGCATATATAGTCCGGGATCAGCGATTGACCGATCAAGACTTCTTTTTCAATGCCGTTAGCGGTCAGGGAGAAGACGATATCGCCGGAAGACTGGACCGGGCATGCGGTGCACTGGCTGTTGGAGATCGTACTTTTTATCATTTTTGGGCAGAAGGAACTTCCGCAATGGTTTCTTACGGAACGGATGCTCTTTATCTGCCACAACGATATCTAAAAATAGAACCGAATAGACAGGCCTGGTACAACGAAAATCTTCCGGACAAACATTTCGTATGGGCTTTAAAAGAAGACTACACCTATGATGTGCTCCTGCCCGAGCAGAAGTTCAAAGCCATGCAGAACCTGCCTGATTTCACGAGTTATGACCTGGTGTTCGGCACCTCGGAAACCGGGGCGATGGAACTGAAAGGTTTCGTACTGGGAAGTTGGGAGGCTATTGACCGGAAGTTTGGACAGATGTATGGCATTCCCCAATCGGATAGCGTGGTAACCGTGTACGATGTTGATTTTAAAAAGCTGGGCACGGCGGCTTATCGCGAAAAGGACATTTCGGCTTTGTTTAAAGAGGAAATCCAGCTCAGGGGAAGTTTGGTGCCGCCTCCCCAAGTCATGCACCAGGCCATTAATTCCGAGCGGACAACAGTGGTGCTTAATGATGAATACCGTTTGATCCCCAACACAACCGATAGTAAGCGATTGATGCTGGTGAATGCAAAAAAGAACAATGAACCGGTATTGGGCGCGGGTGATTTCGATTACCGGTACTTCAGCACCCAAGAAGATGCAAAAGCGCTCTTGCAGATACGGCATGGGAAAAGCGGCAGTATTTTTTTCTTTGATTTCAACGGAACATTTTTTCCTAAAGGTGTCCCGATGATCCCGAAAGGCAAAATGGAATGGACATCAAATCAATAACTCCCATAGACTTTTTCGAACTCGTCATAGCATTCAGCAATGGGGAAGTCAAAGTTTTTTCACCAGGAAAGCTGAAATTATATGATCAGTATGACTTTCTCGCTTATCCCAATAAATTGAGGGCATTTACATTTACTCCCAAAACAATCACCTGGTTCAATGGCCTATCTTTCGGAAGCGACTTCATCTATGATAATTCCGATGAGATTGCAATGGAACTATTGGTTAAAAAAAGTCTCACCATTGGTTCTGCAAACCAGGCCCCAACAAAACAGCACCATGTATATTCCTTTTCAATATTTCCGTTCAAATCCGAAAAACAATTCGTATTGGGCGAATCAATCGGCGGTGGACATGCGGAGGTGGGCGGTTGTGCTTCTTATTCTCTAAATGAGTTGATTGAAAGCCCGGGTTATGCCGTGCACCTAAAACTTGCCAATTGTTCCTGGGTAGTTGAAATTCTAATAGCGAATGGCAATGATTGGAAATCCGTTTTAAACGATATCATAGTAGGAGCCTGCAAACGTGCGAACGATATTAAAGCAATAAATGGACGATAGAAATGAAGCAGGTTATCGTGATTTTCGGCTTGGCACTTTTAACGCCGCTATCCTACGGTGGTAAACAAACAGGTACAGCAAAAATGAAAATGGAATCCGTGGGCAGTGCGACTGTCGCTCAAAACGCAAGTGATACCATCGTGATTTCGAAGCGGCATCATCCGAATTTTATCGTATGCGATTTGGATGGAGACAAACTATCTGACACGGTAAAGATCGTTAGGAATACAAAAAATGAAAAATACGGCTTGGAAATTATTTTTGGAAACAAAAAGGTGGAATATCTGGGGCTCGGAAAGGAGGTTTTAGGACAAGGTTTTGATGATATGGCTTGGGTCGGTGTCTTTGAAAAAGCACCCAAAGGTGAAGTGTATTTTAATAATGTAAACGATGAAGGGGAAATTATTAGCGAAGCTGAAATAGAAGAAAGAGATAAAATCAAATTACCGAACGATGGTATTTTCATTCACCAGGCAGAAGCCAGCGGAGGTGGTGTCATCTATTTACTTAATGGAAAATTGGAATGGATTCAACAGGACTAAGCCATTCGCTGTTCATGACAACGGTATTAAAATCGAATATTTAAAACACCAATGGGATGAGAAAAATATATCATGCGGGACTATACCTGCTCACGCTTTTATGTTCCTTGCCTGCTTATAGCCAAGGACAAATTACGACGAACAACCTTGATACTTCCAACGTTCCGAAAGAAATAAAATTTAAGGGTAAAATTAAAACCGCGGTCCGTTGGACGGACCAGTCAGGCGATCATATCGTTATCACCACTGAAACCGGCGAGACAAAAAGCGAGAACGCACCTTCAGACGATTGCAGGGACGCAGCACTCTATGCCTACCACTATATTATAGATAAGGACAGCACGTATTTGATTTGGAAAGTGCACGACTTTATTAAAGCATGCCCTGTCGATATTGAGGCAAATTTTATTAAAAACACTTTTCAAGTAACTGATCTCAACAGTGACGGGGTCGCAGAAGTGTGGCTTATGTATAAAACCGCCTGCCACGGAGATGTAAGTCCGTGCGATATGAAAATAATCATGTACCAAGGACAACAAAAATATGCCATGAGGGGACAGAACAAAGTGCAGATTTCGAACAAAGAGTTTTATGGTGGCGACTATAAATATGACACAGCTTTTGCAGACGGACCGGAAGAATTTTTGGAGTTTGCGAAAAAATTATGGAATAAAAATATCATACAGACATGGGAGGAATAGAAGTACGAACTGTTACGTTTGAATCTGAAATTGCGAAACTAAAAACATTCACAATTGCAGATCGGCAGGGTGTAAAAATCGTTGAAATTGCAAGGGAGGCTACCTTTGAGGACATAACTGAGCTACTACTCGTTTTAAGAAAACACAGAATTGCATTTGCGATCTATGACCCTTATTATCCCTCACCCAGTGATCCCGGTGCTTATCTCGATTATTCACAGGAAAAAAATGAGACCCCTAATTCCTGGAGTATGACATTAGGCAATCACGGTTGGACTGGTGGTATTTACACCATTTCCGAAAATAATATCGCTTTACAAATACACCATCTCGTAGAAAGCGGTCAAATTGATTCGATTAGCATTGAGGACGTAAAGATATTTTCACATTATGAGAAGCAAAATTCTGTGCGTAACAAGGATCAAAACGCTTTGATATACCGCATCCACTCGGCTAAAGATAAAATTAATACGGATGATATATACAGATAGACTCATCACTAGAAAAGATACCGTAATTGCTATGCACAGTGATTTTGGCGTAAACCACGGTAATACATCTGACGCAATAAAGATATTTTCAAGAGAATGATAACGATAGAAAAGATACCGGAAAAGGAACTACAGCTGCTCCGCAAAAAAATAGAAGGGAATTATTGGGGCATTGCATGCACAATGGCAGTGGTTACGGTAGTACTTGGTTTTTTCTTTGACCAATGGATGGTAACTCTTGTCACAGCAGGGCTCATTTTCTTTATTTTTTATCTGGCCAAAGCTACGGGTAGCAAATCACCGATAACCGGAGACACAAAGATCATTAGGCTAAATAAAGTGGTGGATGTAAAGCTGGTAAGGGTTCGTGGATACAGGACGCGTTATACCACAATCGATATTATATTGGATAAGGATGAGATACCCAAAACCTATTTTCAGGGGGACAAGTTTACGGTCTACAATAGCTTTGGAGGACACCTTGCCGAACTTAAGGGCGTAACTGAGTATAATTACAAGGGACTGATAGGCAAGGAAGTTCAGATAACCTATATGGCCATAAATGGTTTTGTTATAGACCTGAAAATACCCTGATGAAAAGATAGATTTTGTTATCGATATATCAAAAAGTTACTTTTTCAGAATTACAGGTCGTAATCCTTAGAAGCAATCTTTTAAAACAAGGATTTTAGCAGTCATGAAATGAAGATATTTAGAGAATGATATTAAAAATACTGGATTTCAAGGATTTTAGCGGTTGATATTCCATTGTACTTTTGTTATGTCGGTCGCTGTGTTGGTGACAATTATTAAAATAACAGCTTTTGCATATGGAAAAGGAAATATTTAACGGTTTTGACCAAAAAGCAATTATGGGTTAGAAGAGTACGTAGAATCCCTCCGCGATGACAGGTAAGACAAGTATTAAAGAAATCGGCGTTTATGGCAAGAATATATTACCATGAGGCAAAGTTAAGCGGGCAACCGATCCGGAGCGAGGTGATAAACATCCAGCAGTTCGACGCATTTTTAAATAGTACCGATGCTGTCGATATCGATTTTGAAGATGATATGCCAAGTTCTCTTTTTGGAGGGCTGTTCGGACAAAACAAGCGTATTTTCAAAAAAGTGCAATTGAGAAGGGATAACCTGCATTATTACCAGTCGGAAAAAGGAACGTTCTATATACCAAGCGGGATACTGTTTTTTGACCGGTCCGATTACAATTTTCCATCGGAATTCTACTTTATTGCCAAAATTGGCGATCAGCTGGAATTTCGAAAATGCAAGGGTGGAAAAGATATCGTCTGGCACCAAATACCCGACCTGCACCAGCCGATAACCGATCCGAAAACCATCAAGAAAATAGAAAGCACCTTTGTCGAGATAAAAAAGTGGGTCACGAAAGAAAGTATCGGCAAAGCCGATACACAACATAAGACCGACACTCCGGTAAGGGATCAGGTACCCCTCGGTGACATTCAGAAGCAAGCCTACCAAAGACTGACCGAATGCTGTGTTCACGACGAGACCGACCGAAGGAAAATAAGCACATTTATTGAGACACTCGGGGATTACGAGGGTGATGGGGAATACCTGACCACGCTTAATTACTTTATGGAATTTTTGGAAAAGGAACAGCTTAACTTCATGATGGCGATGGACTGGAAAGCAGGTGTTGAAGATCTGGAGTGGCTGCTGTCGACACAGCTCCAACGACAATACAAGCTCCATCTGGAATTACCAACACCTGATCAATACGACGAAATGGCAACGGTATCCGTTAATGGTATCTTCGAGGATTTTGACCGGGTACTGCGGCAGAACGGCCTGCAATTGGGATTTATCGACACGCAATCGGATGAATACATAGCGCTGTTACACCGTGTAAATGAAAAAGAAGAGGTAAAGGCAGCTGTGGCGGGTATTGGTTATGGTTATGATGAAGTGTAGATGAGCTGACAAGGAAGAAGCGATTGTGTAATTAAATCAAACGAATGAAAATGGGAATAGTTAACAAACAGAAGGTGGTTGCCCTGTTGACGGGACTGGTGCTCTTGGTCTGCTGGCTTCCGATAAGCGCCCAGACAACGGTCCGGCTGGAAGAATCCGATACACGTAATTTGCTCTTTACCGCGTCTATTGGTAAGGAAAAGATAATGCCAGTCACTTTTTGTCTGAATGTGGACAAAATGTCTTCCGGGCACCGGGACTGGTATTCCGTGTCGGGCTGGTTCCAGCTTAATAGAGACGGAGAGCCGAAGTTTCCTCTTGCTGGTATCAAAACCTCGGAGCTCTTGACCTTATACTACTTCAAGGACGAAGCATTGGCCGACACCCTGTTTAACTTCCGATATGACGATTACGACAAGTATAATTTCCGGGAGATGATGGTGCGTTACCACTATATGGCAGACTTTGTGGAGAAAATGACCTTTAAAGACGTATACGGCGAAGTGGGGAAGGATTCGGTGAACGGACGTGGTATCCGGGGGGAATGGACGGATGGAAAGATGCATCTCCCGATAAACGTTTATCGCAGTGACCTGGAAATCCTGCAGCACAACAGCCTCCTAAAAATACACCATAACGGCAGCGATTTTTATTTCGACCTCTATGCTTTAAACCTCCCTTTATTCTATCCGGGAGAGCACACTGTGGAAGGATATGCCGTAGTAGGCGACACGGTACGGGTTGTACTTTCCTACCAACGAGCGTCCAAAGCTTATGCCCTAGGCGCATGCGGCGCCGGGGAAGAAGAGGGATTCCTGTGGCTGGAAATTGATGGAAAAAACGGGCATCTCCTGCAATTGGAAGATTACCGCTTATTCAGTTGCCTGAAGAGCATAAACTCCAAAGTGGGATACCAAGATGAGAAACAGGAAAGCTACATCGTTACCGATGCGGAATCGACCCGATTTCTGAACTTTAATAAAGAAACAATGGAACTGGAATGGAAAGAAGGAGGATAAGCTCTATTTATAGTAATAATACCAATTGCTCTGGTAATTTTGTTCAAAATTCTCTTTGCTATCCAGTATAATGTCAAAGTCCTCTCGCTTGAAATAGCCAAATTCATTGTAGGGCACCAACAGATCGAAATACAGGTCAGCCCAATATTTCCTTTCCTTGCTGTTCTCAAATTCCCTGACCTGTTGGTCCGTCTGGAGGAAAAACGTAACGTAGGAACCCATCCGGGATATTTCCCAAAGGTCTGGATGTTTAATGGTTTTCTTTAACCGGGAAATATCCTCGGTAGGAATACGTTGATTGGTCTCCATTTTGGCAACCGATTCGAATGCACTAAAAAAGATAACAATATCCTTTGCAGCGTACCGGTGGTTTCCGTTGCCAGACCAAATCGCTTTTACTTTAGAGCGAATGGACTGATCCCATAATTTCTTAACAAAATCAACAATCAATCTTTCTTTTACTTTGTCCAAAAACGGTGGGTTCGACGGATCATGGAATAAGGCTGCCTGCGCTTCATATTCGACGCATACAATCAAGGAGGGTCGCTTGTTATCCCCTTCTTTGTTATAGACAATATTAATGGGTGCGACGCCAAACTGACAACTAATAAAATCAGCGATCGGGACAAAGTCCGGATGGATCGGTTTATTGCCCAATAAGATCTCCTTTGTCTCTTGGTAATTGCTATCGGATGGTACTATCATCACTGCTTTTTTCAATCGCTTATAGACTTGTAATCCGCCTATTTATAAAATATGTGTGCCATTAAAATTGATTTCCGAAATGACTGTTTCCTCGCGTTCATTTCCAGGATATACTGATAGGATATCAAACAAGACGGTGATTTTCTCATTTTCTTGATAAGACGCTGTCATGGGTATCTTGAAAACCTGACACCCCATCACATCCTTTAAATGGATGATGGCAATATCCTTTCCGTTGATGCGTAATGCTACTTTAGCCGGCCGGCCATACTTCTGCCAATCTGCGGGTGTGCGCATATTGCCGGGAAAAAACAGTACCTTTTTGATTTTGGAATCCCCAGCTGACTCAAAGATCAATGTGATCTTTTTACCGACACCGTTAGATGATTTTGGAGAATGCCAAGCGGTCAGCAGGTTAAAATCGTAAGCGAGGGTATCACTTTTCTCTGCGATAAGGCCACTGGCATACGACCAGTTACTGCCCCAATACCGGGAGCGGTAGTCAGTATTATAGGGGCTGTCGCCCGCATCGATACTGTCCAGCCACATTTTATCCTGTGCTGTAGCATCCTTATAAAAATCGCCCGAATAAATGTCAATACCGGACTTTATCCGTTCGCTTATGTAATCTTCAACAGACAGCCAGAAATTAATCTGCTCGTCCGTAAAATCGAACGCGATGACCTCATCAGGTTGTAATACAGGGACGGTATTTTGCTGTTGGGCAAAGAGTGGCGCAGACAGAAAGCTGCCGAGGAAGAATAACATAACGATCCGTATTATGTTCACGACTACCTTGACTTTACCTGTTGAGATTTTCAATTCATTGGATTAAAGCTCCGTTATCTTCACGTTGCCGAGGTAAATCTCGCCGCGGTTTTCTTTGTTCTCCACAGCAATGTAGAAATACTTCTTGGTCATAGGATCGACCATTTCAGTATCCAGTACTTTATATTGGCCGATATAGGCAGACATCCGATCGCCTTGCACGCGGATCTTCACCTTCATCACATCGTTCACAAAGTAGGACATATCGGTTTTGATTTCACTTTTCTTGGTAGGATCAACTTCATTGCTGGTAAATTTAAATAGATCAAAACGGAAGGACGCTTCAACATTGATTGGGTTCCGATAGGCCAGCGGATTATATTTGCCCACACCTTTCTGATGGTCAAACCCGAAGTTTAGTCGCATACCATCTTTATTATCTGCGATAGTCAACACATCAAATTCCAGTGTAAAGTTTTCAGGAATCCGAACCAGATCCTTGATCTTATACGTATTCTTGTCGTAAAGTTTAAGCCATTGTCCAGCAAAGCCACCTACTGTTGCTATGGCACCGTTACCATTACTGGTCCACTTAGTCGCCATTGCTCCGGATGTTTCGCCACTGAAATCATCAAAAAATACGGTTTTGGTGCCTGCACTAAAATCGTACGCCATGACCGGAATATTTTTAAAAGGACCGGTTGACGATTGTTGTTTTGTATTCTCTACACCGTTATCGGAGGCTTTTGTGTCACCTTCAAGCGCCTTATCTACTGCCCGCTCAGCTTTCTGTTCAATTTTTTTACCGATTTTTTTTAGAATCTGCGCTTGGGCGCTCGAATAACTACAAAGCATTCCAATTCCAAGCAGCACGGTAACATATACTTTTTTCATTGCTGTGATTGATTTGTGATACGGCTAAGGTACAACTACCGGATATTTTTGGAAATAACGGAAAACCAGTATTTTCCAGAGATAGGTGTTAAGAAAAGGGAACAGATAAATTAAAAATCCTTGTTTTCGTGGATTGTCTCGTGTTTTGGAGGGGCCTATTTTTGGGTAATGGATTATCAGGTAGCGGTTATGATGATGAACCCAAGGGTAATCCGGTCACGATTTATTTGATTTAAATTGAAAAATATGAAAACACGAAAATCTCTTACAGCACGTTTCCCCTGGATAGCTTTCACGTTACTTTTTATCAGTTTGGGCATATTCTCCTGTTCCAAAGATAAGGATGAAGCTGAGCCTGTTATCGAGGCCAAGAATGAATTAAGCTATAATGGTCAAACCTATCCGTTGAATTATGGAGCCATAGAAGATTATGAATACGATGGTTCCCATACTAATTATGAATTTCATCTCTTCCATGTCATTTCCGAATCAGCCCCGGTGATTCCCACGTATCTTTTTGTTGATCTGTTTTCTCCGAATGAAAGTGGTTTCAAAGGCGGGACATTTCATTATATCGATACGGATAATGGGGAGGTGGATTTGGAAGGGAAGTATTACTTTGATGATGGTTCCTTTGCACGTAATATTAATGTGGAGACGGAAGAGATCGAAGAATATTCCGATATCAAAGGTGGAACGGTAAAGGTATCCGGTAGCGGTTCGGACTACAAGCTGGAATTCGACCTGGTCTTGGAAAATGGTAAAAACGTAAAAGGTAGCTATGGCGGAACTTTTAGCCCCCTTCATGCGACGAATGCCGTGAGCCGGAGCCAGACCGTGAACTTATTAAATAAATTGTCAAAACCTAAATCAGTAAAATAAAAAGACCTCCATGAAAAAAATCAGTTTAATACTTTTTTTAGTAGCCCTTAGTGTCCAGTTTGTGTTCGCTCAGGAATTAAAGGCCCCGGCAGAAGGCAAGGCACTTATTGTCTTTACCCGCTCGGCATTGGATGCACCGATCATTAAATTTTCCTACTTTGATAACGACCGGTTTATCGGCAAGATTGGTGCAGGAAGCTATGTCGCTTATGAATGTGACCCGGGGAAGCATATTTTCTGGGCGAAATCGGAGAACCTGGATTTCCTTGACGCAGACTTGGAAGCTAATCAGATATATATTGTTGAGACCAAAGTTAAAACCGGTATTTTAAAAGCTAGGATACAACTTGTGCCTTATGGTCCAAAATTAAAAGATGCTGAAAAATTTAAAGAAAGCTTATTGAAGCGTATTGCTAAGCGGAAAGAAGTTTCAGATGACGTAATAACGGATGCGGAAGATGCTTTGAAAGCCACTATTGAAAAAGGGTTGGCTGAGTACCAAAAAAGGAAAGATAAAGGAAAAGATATTGAGGTCTTAACGCCGGATATGCATATTTAATCCGGAATAATAGTTTATTTCAAATGGGAGAAGATTATTAACGATGCTCGCAACATATGAATATAAACCCTTGCTTATAGAAATATTATCACGTGCTTTTGAGAACAACAGTAGCGTCAGATATGTTGTAGAGTACGGCGAATAGCGGAAAAGCCCAAGTCGAGAAAAATCTCATGATTCTGTCCCGGCAAGTGTCGAACGGGTCTGTAAAATGAACTGTGTCAAGGGGTGTTTCTCAGCCCCGCGGGGCTGAGAAACACCCCTTGCGCTTACTGCAAATCTAACACCATTCTGCCGGGAAACCAAATCGCCAATTTTTGTG
>Ga0182746_1003033_pt1 | contig 11839 bp, 8 predicted proteins | sample eDN3rd30CBELigOP_FD_128881 | JGI IMG/M metagenome (GOLD analysis project Ga0182746, IMG submission 128881) | Enriched Organic Plus compost microbial communities from Emeryville, California, USA - eDNA 3rd pass 30_C BE-Lig OP (version 2) (version 2) ... | reverse complement strand
TTATTTTTTAAATACAAATATATCAATATCTTATGTAGAAAGAAAAGTCAAATAACGAAACACGTATATAGGGTTGGTTAAGCGAAATTTTCCGTATATTCGTTTCGTTAAAACAGATGTTATGCCTTATTTTAAAAACAACAAGAATGCTATATCACATCAAATTAATGAAAAGGGTTGACAGTGGTGAATGTAAGGTAGACATCACTGAAGACGAATTATTAACACGATATGTCGAACCATATATTTATGGAGAAACAATCGTAATTAATGGGACTACTCTTGAGCCTCAAGAAATTTCTAGAGTTAAAATAACTCAATCTGAAAATTCCTTATCTCCAATTATAGAGAAGATTGAACAAAGAGACAAAATGGACAGAAGTCCATATAAAATGCTTAGAGCATCTGCAAAATGGAGAGCAATTGATGAAGTAGATGAAGTGACTGATAAATACATTAATGTCGCACCAGGAAGCAAGAAAAGAAAACAAGTTCAAGAAAAAGTATCTGAAATGATTAATAGCAAAAAAGTTTTTGTTGTACATGGGCATGACACGGAATTAAAAAATGATGTTGAGTTATTTTTAAAGAGCATAAACCTTGAGCCTATAGTCTTACACAGACAACTTGATGAAGGCTTAACAGTGATTGAAAAATTCGAGAAACATTCTGATGTTGTATATGCTATTATTTTGCTTACTCCAGATGATATAGGCTTCCCGGTTAAAGAAATTGAAAAGCCAGAAGAAGAAAGAGATATTGAATACAGGGCTAGACAAAATGTGATTTTTGAATTTGGTTATTTTGTTGGTAAACTAAGCAGGAAAAATGTTTGCTGTATTTATAAAGAAGGTGTTCAACTGCCTTCAGATCTGAATGGTCTTATTTATAAACCAGTTAAAAAATCTATAGAAGAAGTTGGTCTTTTTGTTATGAAGGAATTGAAGAATGTTGGACTTGATGTAAAATTTGAATAACATGGACGGACACGATATAGCTCAAATTTGTTTAAATGGTCATGTAATTGCATCTACAGCAGGCTCTTCGCCACAGTTTAGAAAAAATAGATGTGACATTTGTGGTGAAGAAACCATTATGACATGCAAAGCTTGTAACACCCCGATAAAAGGTTATTATCATGTGTCGGGATTTATTGATTTCAACATGTCATATAGCCGACCTAGGTTTTGTGAAAGTTGCGGTAAGCCATTTCCATGGATAGAAACAAAAATAGATGTTGCAAATCAATTAATTGACTTAATGGACTCACTAAATGAAGATGAAAAATTAGATTTTAAGGAGTCAATTTTTGAATTAGTAAAAGAAACATCTAAAGTTCCTGTTGCAAAAGTTAAAGTTAATAGATATCTAACTAAAGTTGATAGTGATTTATCGGATGGATTATTGGATGTTTTAAAAGAAACATTGAGTGAGAAAATAAAAAAGTCATTCATGAAATAAATAAAAACAAGGCATAACAGCACCTACCCAAAAGTGGCGGTTCAGTGGTTAAATCAAGCTTTGTGCCTCAATCAAAGTTTGTGCTTGGTTGACAGTGAAGTGCTTCGAAATCGCCACCTTCGGGTAGCCGCCGGAACGTTGAGAGGAAATCCCTCCGGGCTTCCCTCTCAACGGATCAGGCGCTTGCCGGAGTACAGCCCTTCGGGACTGTCCTCTAACACGCGCTTGGAGCAATGCTCCAGCACGTGCGCCAAGCGCCTGATCCGTTACAGGCAATGTTACACAACCGCACTACCAACTCAATAAAAGAGCTACTTGAGAACATAATAAAAATTTAATCAATATGGCAAAAACAATATTGAACAAAGTAGAAACAAGAGGACACGTAAGACACGGCTAGTTATAATCCTGTCACATGTTTAGTTTTACAAAATTATCGCAATCCCGAACGTATGCACTTTGGTGCATTGCGGGCGTTGAATGATGATAGAGTTGATGCATGAAAGGAATGGGCTTTGGTTCTCGTAATGGAAGTACCAATGGAATTTTAATTAGAAACCGATAATCATTCCAAATTGCTAATGAATGAAATTTAAGACTGAAAATATTGTAAATTTGATTTAAAAAATTTTTCAAAAATATTATGAAAGTAGCACTTTTTGTCCCTTGTTATATAGACCTTATCTATCCCGAAGTTGCAATTGCCACGTTGGAATTATTAGAAAAACACAACATAGAAGTTGTCGTTCCACTTAATCAAACCTGTTGCGGACAGCCGACTGCCAATGAAGGAGATCAAAAAAATTCGGCAAAGATGGAAAAAGTTTTTGCTCAAAACTTTCAGGATTTGAACGTAGATTATATCGTTGGTCCTGCCGGAAGTTGCGTGAAACAAATAAAACTTCATTTCGATGCCATCGAGCAAACTGAAAAAGTAACGGCAATGCGGGCAAAAACAATTGAGTTAGTGGAGTTTTTCACAGATGTTCTGAAAATCACGGATTTTTCTGACTTATCATTTCCGCATACAGTCGCCATTCACAACAGTTGCAGTTCTATCAGAGGATTGCACATCAGTTCTCGCTCCGAATGGCAGGAACCTCGCTTCAATAAAACAGAAGAACTTTTGAAAACCATTCAGAATATCAATATCAAACACATCAACAGACCCGATGAATGTTGTGGTTTTGGCGGAACGTTTTGTGTAACTGATGAAGCAGTAAGTGCCAAAATGGGACAAGACAAAGTTTCGGATTATGTCCGTAACGAAATTGAATACGTTGTTTCGCCAGATATGTCTTGCCTGATGCACCAAAAAGGCGTTTCGGACAAAGAAAAAACTGGATTGAAATTTCTACACGTGGCTCAGGTGTTGAATAACGGACCGTTTTGATAAAGAAGACACGAAGTTAATTGACAAAAAAAGAAATAGAAAATGAAAAAAGTCAATATAGAAAAAAACGCAGCGGCATTCATCTATCAGGACGATGTTCACGTAACGGAACACGACAAAAACCTGTGGAATGCAAGAGTAAAAAGAGATAAAGCCGCTTCCGAAATTCCCGAATGGGAAGAATTGCGAAATCTCGCTTCTGCCATCAAAGAGCATACACTTACACATTTAGACCAATACATTGAGCAGTTTGTAGAGAATGCCGAAAAAAGAGGTATCAAAGTTCATTTTGCAAAAGACGCCATTGAGCATAATGCCATTGCCTACGAAATTTTGAGCAGCCATAATGTAAAGAACATCATCAAAAGTAAGTCGATGTTGCAAGAAGAATGCGGAATGACACCTTTTCTGGAAGAAAAAGGAATAAATGTTTTAGAAACCGATTTGGGAGAACGGATACAACAGTTGTCGGGTCAGCTTCCCAGTCATATTGTAATGCCGGCCATTCATCAAACCAAAGAAGATGTAGCAAAATTGTTCGCAGAAAAAATTGGAACAGATCCTAACGATACCGACCCAAGCTCATTAAATACCGCTATGCGGAACAATGCCCGACCAAAATTTTTGGTTGCCGATGCGGGAATGACGGGAGGAAATTTTGCTATTGCCGAAACCGGAACTTTTGTTGTTTGTACCAATGAAGGAAATGCCGACCTCACCGCAAGTTTACCGCCTTTACACATTGCCAGTATCGGTATTGAAAAAATATTGCCCAAAGTAGAAGATTTGGGTGTTTTTATACGCATATTATCCAGAAGTGCTTTGGGAACTCCGGCTACGCAATACACTTCGCATTTTTCGGGACCGAGAGCAGGTTCGACAATGCACATTATTTTAACCGACAACGGACGGAGCAAACGTTTGGCGATGGACGAATTTTGGACTTCGCTGAAATGTATTCGTTGCGGTGCTTGTATGAATACCTGTCCTGTATATAGACGAAGCAGCGGTTTGGCGTACAGTGCTACTTATTCCGGACCGATTGGTATTATTATTGACCCCACTTTTGACCCAAAAAAATATTCCGAATTGCCATATCATTCCTCTTTATGCGGTTCGTGTACCGAAGTTTGCCCAGTACACATCAACATTGCCGAACAGATTATGGACTGGCGTAAAGTGATGATGAAAAACAAGGAAGTCGATTTCAGCCGGAGAATGGCGTTTAAAGCAGCAGGCGTAGTATTGAGCAATCCGAAGTTGTTCCGTGTAGTAGAAAAAGTAGCATATAATGCTATCAATATTTTACCCGAAGCCATCACCGAAAACAAAACCCTCGACCCTTGGGCGGCACACCGCAAACTGCCCGATGTAAAGAAAGAAACTTTTAGGGATTGGTATATTAAAAACAGAAAAAGCAATGAGCAATAAACAAGAATTTTTACAATCGGTACGGGAAAGTTTGAAAAAACGCACCAAAATCGAATACCCCAAAATCCCGACTTACGAAAAGGAGAATGTGGATTTGAAATCCCTTTTTGAAATAAATCTGAAATTGGCAGCGGTAGATTTTTACGATGTTTCTTCTGTGGAAGAAGCTCAAAAAATAATGCAGGAAAAACTGCCTGACACAAAAGTTGTTTGTTCAGCTACCGATGAGTGGAAAGGAAATAAAGACATCAACAAAATCGCTCGTCCGCAAGATTTGGCAGATGTGGATTTGGGAATTTTCCGGGCTGAATTTGGCGTTGCAGAAATGGGAATGGTTTGGGTAACGGAAAAATCGCTGAAAGTGAATGCTATCGGGTTTTTGTCGCAGCATTTAGCCGTGCTATTAGACCCTGCCAATATTACCGAAAATATGCACACTGCTTACAATATTCCCGGTTTATTCGATGTGAACTACGGCTGTTTTGTAATGGGACCATCAGCAACTGCCGACATCGGAGCGGTTTTGGTTCGTGGTGCACAAGGAGCAAAATCTTTGACTTTGTTTTTTCTGAAGAAATAAAAAACCTGCGGAAAATCCATATTTATAGAATTTTCAGCAGGAATACTATTTTTACTATAATTGTATTTTAAAAATGTTTCAATAAAAAAAGGCTGTTCTCTGACTTGAGAATAGCCTTTTTGATGATGATATATTATTTTAAATGCGAACGTAGCATCCAAGCTGTAGTTTCGTGCTGCTCCATTAACGTGGTAAGATACTGGCTACAGGGATATACACCAACGAAGATCTCTACCGGGACAAGCTCTCCCGTAGACCTATTTACATAGGACATTTTTTTACCGGTAAAGTCTACAAAGAGCTTCGCACCGGCCTTATGTTCCAACTTCCCCGAAGCTTTGACCTGGCCTTTGCATGCCTGTAATGTGTAGTGAACTGCGTATAACGATAGCCATCGGGATGTTCCAGCAGATAACGCTGCCATATGGTCTGTAGGGTGGCACCGGGGCGTTTGAGTTCTTTCTGGATCGTACTAAAAAGAGAGGACAGCGTTTCGTAACGATCCTTTTCGGTCTGGTCATCCTCAGTAAAAAGATCGTGGAGTTCGGCTTCATCCATCGATAAAAGCTCGGAATAATCTAGTTCCAGTGCTTTAAAACGTTGAACATAGCTGTCTACCGTTTTACGGTTGATGTTCATCAGCTCGGCAACCTTACGGTTGCTGAGCCCTTTGTCCTTAAGAAGGATCAGTGTTCTAAGTTCCATGTTGTCTTTCCGTTGTCCTGCCATGCTGCTGTGATATGTTTATATAACAGCAACTTAGCCAGTTTAAAGGAAAGTGGCCCAACGACCTCCGTTTTCTAAGTGAGAATGGCCCAATGACCTCCGAAATTCAGGAGATTTTTTGGCCCGATGACCTCCGAAATAATTGCATAATCAAAACAAATTAACTGGTCCAGTGACCTCCGTTGTAGACACCATCCGGTGTACTTCATGATAGGCCATAAGCTTATTTAAATAATAGTTCATAAATACCCTTGTTTTTTTGTTGAGCACAAAGGTTGTTTTTTCTTTCGGGGTTATGCCCCGAAAGATGAACTATGTATTCATTCTTGCCAATAATCCTGCACTTATTCTTGCCAATTATTCTGCACCATTCTTGCCAATTATTGTGTATTCCTAATTGCCAAAAATTGTGTAGCCTTATTTACCGATTACAGAGGAAAATGATGATATGTAAAGTTTTAATATCTATTTTTTGAGGAACGTATATTTTTACCCTCACATATTGCTTATTCAGCTAAAAAAGCCTATTTTAAAACCCAAATCGAAAGATTGTTAACTGTATCATTACTAGAGAAATGGCCATCAAAAAATCCGAATTATATAGCTCACTTTGGGCATCATGTGACGAATTACGTGGAGGTATGGATGCCTCGCAATACAAAGATTATGTGCTTACGATGTTGTTCGTGAAGTACATTTCTGATAAATACAAAGACGATCCCTTTGGGGCGATTACCGTTCCTGATGGAGCAACCTTTGACGATATGGTGGATTTGATTGGAAATCCAGAAATTGGCGATAAAATCAATAAGCAAATTTTAAACCCGATTAAGGAAGCCAATAAACTGACTGATTTCCCTGATTTTAACGATGAAAATAAGTTAGGAAAAGGAAAAGACTTGGTAGATACGGTCTCGAACTTGGTGCGTATTTTCAATGATCCGAGTTTGGATTTTGCGAAAAACTCTGCCGAAGGCGATGATATCTTGGGCGATGCCTACGAATATTTGATGCGTCACTTTGCGACAGAATCAGGTAAATCGAAAGGGCAATTCTATACACCTGCCGAGGTATCCCGTGTATTGGCTAAGGTGATTGGAATTTCGCCAGCGAATTCGTCGAACCAAACCACGGCGTATGACCCAACCTGTGGATCGGGATCGCTATTATTAAAAGTAGCCAACGAATCGGGGAAAAACATTACCCTTTACGGACAAGAAAAAGAAACGACAACCGCCAACTTGGCGAAGATGAATATGATTCTGCACAATAGCCCAACGGCCGAAATTGTCGCAGACAATACCTTAACGCGTCCGGCGTACAAGGAATCTGATGGTAGCTTAAAGCGATTTGATTACGTGGTAGCCAATCCGCCGTTTTCGTTAAAAAGTTGGAGCAATGGTGTGAGTGTAGACAGCGATGAATTTGGTCGCTTCGAATTGGGTGTACCGCCAGAGAAAAATGGGGATTATGCCTTTTTGTTGCACATCATCAAATCGTTGAAAGCAACAGGTAAAGCCGCAGTGGTATTGCCACATGGCGTATTGTTCCGTGGAAATGCCGAGGGCGAAATCCGTAAAAACATCTTGAAAAAAGGCTACATCAAAGGGATTATTGGTTTGCCTGCCAACTTGTTTTACGGTACAGGTATTCCGGCTTGTATTATTGTGTTGGACAAAGAACATGCCGCTCACCGCAAAGGGATTTTTATGATCGATGCGAGCAAAGGCTTTGTGAAAGATGGCAACAAGAACCGTTTGCGTGAGCAGGATATTCGTAAAATAACGGATGTGTTTGCTGCGCAAGTAGAAGTACCGAAATACAGCCGCATGGTCTCGATGAGTGAAATCGCTGATGCCAAGAACGATTACAACTTAAACATTCCGCGTTATATCGATACGCAGGAAGCCGAAGATATACAAAACATTGAAGCGCACTTGTTGGGTGGTATTCCCGAAGCTGATATGGCAGGATTGGAAGCCTATTGGCAGGTATTCCCAGGGTTGAAAAACGATTTGTTTGAAGCTTTACGTCCGGGTTATGTGGCCTTGAAGGTGGCGCCAAACGAATTGAAACAAACCATTTTTACGCATCCCGAATTTGTGGCGTACAACCAAACCGTACAAACAGCTTACGAGCAATGGTTGAACCAGCAAAAAGCAAAATGGGAAAACCTAAGCGAAGGCGCGCATCCGAAGGAAGTGATTGCCGAAAGTACCGCCGCTTTGTTTGCGACCATGACCGATACGCGTTTGATTGATACTTACGATTTGTACCAACATTTGATGCAGTATTGGAACGAAGCCATGCAAGACGATGTGTACACGGTAGCGATGGACGGATGGAAAGCCGGTGCCGAATACGAGCGTTTGGTGATTAAAGGCAAGCCCGATAAAAACGGAAAAACCAAAGCCGATAAAGAAATTGCAGGATTGGCAGGTATTGCAGGCCGCATGATTTCGCCTGATTTGTTGATTGAAACTTATTTTGAAGCGGAACAACAAGCGATTGCCGAACAAGAAAATTTGGTAGAAACAGCACAAGCACGTTTAACCGAAATAGAAGAAGAACAAAGCAGTGAAGAAGGTTTATTTGCCGATTTGGAAAAAGTAAATGCTACGGAAATTGGGAAGTTGCTCAAGCAATTAAAGCCTACTAAAAAGTTAAAACCAGCGGCAGTTGATGACTATGGAATGGTTGCTGAACCACAAGTAGCTTACGAAACCCAAAGCAATTTTGATGTTTTGGAAGAATATTTAGCCTTAGATATCAGCATTAAAAAAGCCAATGCCGAAATCAAAAAGCTAAATGCAGAACTGGAAGCCAAAGTATTAGCCCAATACCCAACGCTTAGCGAAGCCGATGTGAAACAATTGGTAATTCATCGCAAATGGCAAGGCGCTTTGGCACAAGCTTTAACGCAAGAGCAAGAAAAAATTAGCCAAAACCTAACGGGCCGTATCAAAGCTTTAGCCGAACGCTACGATGTGACTTTACCAAGCTTGGAGGCTGAGGTTCTCGAAGCCTCGAATAAAGTATTGTCTCACCTGAAACAAATGGGTTTATCATGGTAAAGGGAATGAAACAAACAGAAATTGGGGTAATCCCTGAGGATTGGGAGGTGAAAGAGTTGGGTAGTATTTCTGAAAAAGTGATGGTAGGAATTGCTAGTGCAGCTACACATGCATATACTGATAAAGGAGTAATAATGTTTCGTAATCAAAATATTAAGCCCAACTATCTAAATACTGATGAGGTATTATATATAAAAAATGATTACGAAATATTATTTAAAAATAAGAGGTTAAAAGAAGGTGATTTATTAACGGCAAGAACAGGTTACCCAGGCACAACAGCGATAGTTCCAAAAGGATATAGTGGTTCTCAAAGTTTTACAACTTTGATTACAAGACTTAAGAGCGATATTAATTCTTCATATATTTCTCAATATATGAATAGTGATGAGGGTGTAAAGTTTTTCGAAGCTAATCAAATTGGTGGAGGACAAAAAAACGTAAACTCTGCAATTCTACAGAAAATGCCAATTCCACTACCACCTTTAGCCGAGCAAGAAGCCATTGCGAATGCCTTGAGTGATGCCGATGCGTGGATCGAAAAATTGGAGCAACTCATCGCCAAAAAACGCCTCATCAAACAAGGCGCCATGCAAACTTTGCTTACTCCGAAAGACGATTGGGAAGTGAAGAAGTTGGGGGAGGTTTGCCAAGAAGGTGGGTTAATCAGAGGACCTTTTGGAGGTGCCCTTAAGAAAGAATTCTTTGTTAAGAAAGGATTTAAAGTCTACGAGCAGAAGAATGCCATATACAAATCAGTAGATTTAGGAAATTACTATATTGATCTTAATAAATTCAAGGAATTATCTCGATTTGAAATTAGAGAAGATGACTTTATATTAAGTTGTTCAGGTACAATTGGTAAACTTTATAGAATACCAAAAGTCTTTGAGAAAGGAATAATCAATCAAGCATTATTAATAATTCGATTAAATAATAGTCTTATTAATCATTCTTTTTTTAATCATATTTTTCAATATGACACTATACAAGCTAAAATAATTGATGATACTCAAGGCGGAGCAATGAAAAACTTGGTTGGGATGTCAGAATTTAGAAATACTGAAATACCACTTCCATCCCTTTCCGAGCAGGAGCGTATTGCCACGATTTTATCGGATATGGATGCGGAGATCGAGGCCTTGGAGCAGCAATTGGGCAAAGCTCGTCAAATCAAACAAGGCATGATGCAGGAGTTGTTGACGGGGAGAACGCGCTTAGTAAAACCAAATTAAAATATTAGCCTCATGGTGTAACCAGCCGTGGGGTGGTTTATAAAACTAATTAACCAAAGAGAACTATTGATGAAACCCAATTTTTATACCATTTTTGATATTAAGAATAATATTGATCAAGTAACCCTTCCTGCGATACAACGCGGTTTTGTTTGGAAAACTGAACAGATGTGTTATTTATGGGATTCTCTTTTAAGAGGATATCCCATAGGTTCATTCTTAGCCTCTAAAAATGGTTCTTGTACAGAGCTCTTAGATGGGCAGCAAAGGATGACCACTATATTAAGTGGTTTTTATAATCCTTTTGGGGAAAATCAAGCTAATCAAATTTTATCATTAAAGAAACCACCCGTTCTTTGGATTGATTTATTACCTCATTCTAAACCTAAAGACAATGTATATTCAGTTCTTATTTGTACACAGTCTCATCCATGGGGATATAGAGCGGACAATCCTGGAGAAAGAATTTCTACATCAAAGATGAGGAAATTTTTAGATGATTTTGGTATCGATGGGAATTCGTATTATCATCTGAGTCCTAATCAATATTATCCCATTGATTCGTCTTATCCTATACCCATGTCATTTGTTTTAGAAAGCTTTGAACAGGGAAAAGATATTAATTTACGTATAGAACTTTTGAAAAAAAAATTATTAACTAACTGTAGTCTAGATTATAATAGTTTAGAAGGTTTAGATACAAAATTAAATTTTCTATTTCAATCTATAGATCTTGCCAGTCAAGTTTTTATTCCAGAATTACTCATCGATTTGTCCAAAGTCAAACTAACAGATGATGAAATGGTTGATGAAGATAGTAGAGATCCAACATTATTTGTTCGATTAAATCAAAATGGAACCAATATAGATAATGAAGAACTGATTTATTCGTATTATAAATCGTTTTTTCCTAAGGTTAAATTGCTAATTGAATCCATTGGTCAGGATTACATTTCAGCTAAAATGATTTTGAATATTTTTTCAAGATTTGCTTATTTTTCAATGGACGTTGATGGGGCACATTATCGCAACCCCTTTGCTCTTGAAGGATTCAAAAAGGCATTTGTAAATAATGATGTTTTTAAACAAAAGCTTACTCGCTTACTTCCAGAACAGTTGAATAAGGATCAGGCTTCTGCTGCTATGAAGTTAAATAATTTCATTGAGTTTTTTGAGGATTTTGAAAAAGATGAGTCGTATAAAATACCTAAGACTTTGATAAAATCTATGATGCGTGATACGAATTTGGTATATATCTTTTTATGTTTTATAGAAAAAGTAAGTTTATACAAAGTATCATTAACTAAAAAAAACAAAAATAGTATTGTAAGTTTTTATTTCTATGTACACCTTTTTTCCATTAAAAAAACGAAGATTTATAAGCCCTTATTTGAACAGTTAATCAGAAATTATGCTGGAGAAGATGTTAATGTATATATTGGTCAAGTTTTAGAAAAGTTACAATATTGTTATATCGATGAAACATCTGATAAAGATTTTGAACGAAAATTATTTAAGATCACATCTATAGATTTAGTTTTTGATGCTATAATTAAAAATAAATGTTCATTTCATGATCTGGATTTATTTAATAAAATGTGTGATGAAAATAAAGACTTTAAAGAAAGCTTTTATATAAATGGTAATCAAAACAATATCTTTATTTCATTCATGGATAGATTAAGGTCTAATAAAGAAATTTTACTTCTTGCCCAAAGAAGATATATCAATAAAAAATTTAAGGCATTTGAGTCTATAGATTTAGCAGAAGATACAAATCGTCCATGGGATTACGATCATATCTATCCGAAAAATTGGGTGTATGCTAGAGATGGAGATGGTAGGATGATGAATAATATTCACTGGCTAGTGAAGGAATGGATAAATACTAATGGAAACTATAGGGCATTAGATTTTTCTACAAATCGAAGTGAAAGGG
>Ga0182746_1003025_pt1 | contig 11857 bp, 5 predicted proteins | sample eDN3rd30CBELigOP_FD_128881 | JGI IMG/M metagenome (GOLD analysis project Ga0182746, IMG submission 128881) | Enriched Organic Plus compost microbial communities from Emeryville, California, USA - eDNA 3rd pass 30_C BE-Lig OP (version 2) (version 2) ... | reverse complement strand
GTCTCGACCATTCCACTCGCCGCGCTGGCCGGAGTGCTGATGGTGACGTCGTTCCGGATGATCTCGGCGGGCACTGTGCGAAAGATCCTGCGCTCCACGCGATCCGATGCGTTGACATTCGTACTGACCGCGGCGGTGACCGTGTGTTTCGACCTGATCGAGGCGGTCGAGATCGGCATCGTCGTCGCCGCCTTCTTCGCGTTGCGGTCCGTGGCGCGGCGCAGCAGCGTGGTTCGAGAGGAAATCCCCGGTCCGCACCTGCCAGGCGACGACGAGATCGCGCTGCTACGGCTCGACGGTGCGATGTTCTTCGGTGCCGCCGAACGTATTTCGAACGCGATCGTGGACGCCGAACATCCACACACCTCCGTCGTCATCATCCGGATGTCGCAACTCGGCATGCTCGACGCCACCGGCGCCCACACCCTGGCGGAGATCGCCACCGAACTGGAGTCGCGCGGTATCACGGTGATCATCAAGGGCGTCCGACCCGAACACGCCGAGTTGCTGGCCAACGTCGGCGTGTTCGAGTCGCTACGGCACGAGAACCACCTACTCGATTCACTGGACGACGCGATCGCGCATGCGCGAACGCACGTCAGCGCTAGGTGACGGTACGGATCAGCTTCTTGTTCACGAACTCGTCCATGCCGAACTTGCCGAGTTCTCGTCCGAAACCGGACCGTTTGACGCCGCCGAACGGAAGTTCGGCTCCTTCGGCGCCGACCGCATTGACGAACACCATGCCCGCGTCGATCCGGTCGGCCACCCGTGCGGCCTGATCGGCGTCGGTGGTGAAGACGTAGGAGCCCAGCCCGAACGGGGTGTCGTTGGCGATCTGGATGGCCTCGTCTTCCGAGCCCGCCTTGTACACCACGGCCACCGGCCCGAACAGTTCCTGGCGGTAGACGTCGTTGTCCTCGGTCACTCCGGTGAGCACGGCGGGCGGATAGAAGGCGCCGCGACGTTCACCTGCGGATTTCAGCTCAGCGCCCTGAGCGACGGCCGTCTTGACCTGCTGCTCTAGCCGCTCGGCGGCCAACTCCGAGGACAGCGGGGCGATTCCGTCGGCGGCAGCCAGGAGTTTGTCGGTGAACTTGGCGAGGAAGTCGTCGTAGAGATCCTCGGCGACGATGAACCGCTTGGCGGCGTTACAGGCTTGCCCCGTGTTCTCCATCCGTCCTTCGACGGCGGCTTCCACCGTGGCGTCGAGATCATCGGTGGACAGCAGGATGAACGGATCGGAGCCGCCGAGTTCCAGCACGCACTTCTTGAGGTTGCGGCCGGCGATCTCGGCCACTGCCGCGCCTGCCCGCTCAGAGCCCGTCAGCGATACTGCGGCCACCCGTGGATCGGCGATGATCTCGGCGACCTGGTCGTTGGTCGCTCGGATGTCGACGTAGGCGCCCTGCGGCAGGCCGGCCTCCAGGAAGATCAGCTGCAACAATTCGGCGGACTCAGGGCACTGCGGGGCATGCTTGAGCAGAATTGTGTTGCCTACGATCAGGTTTGGGCCGGCGAACCGTGCGACCTGATAGTAGGGATAGTTCCACGGCATGATGCCCAGCAGCACGCCGACCGGTCCGCGCTTGACCACTGCCGTGCCCTCGCCTTCGAGCAGGGCGATCTCCTCATCGGCGAGGAACTTCTCGGCGTTGTCGGCGTAGTACTGGTAGATGGCCGCGCTGAAGTCGACCTCGCCGAGCGCCTGATCGCGCGGCTTACCCATCTCGCGGACGATGACGTCAGCCAGCTGTTCGCGGCGCTGCTCGTGCAGCGCGGCGACCGTGCCGATGAGCGCGGCGCGCTCGGCGACGGTTGTCGTGCGCGCCCAGGTGCGGCCGGTCTTGGCGGCAGCCTCGATCGCGGCCTGGATCTCGGCATCGGTCGAGGTCGGGTAGGTGGCGACCACCTCTGCGGTCGCCGGATCGGTGACTGCGTACTCGCTCATGTTCACTCCCAGATGGTCTGTTCGCGGGATTCCGCATATTTCCCTGCCCGAGACTACCGATTGCGGCGTCCAAATGGCGCTGAAGATACGGAATCAGCACAGCACAAGATTGTCCGGAATGAATCCGCGGACCGGACTAGTTTTCGATGGCGTGCGCTTCGCCTTCAAAACATCCCCGCAGAACACGACCTGGGCCGACATGCTTGCCATCTGGAAAGCGGCCGACACGATCGACGTCTTCGAATCCGGCTGGACGTTCGACCACTTCTACCCGATCTTCTCCGACTCGTCCGGCCCCTGCCTCGAGGGATGGACGACACTGACCGCGCTGGCCCAGGCCACCGAGCGGTTGCGCGTCGGCGTGCTCGTCACCGGAATTCACTACCGCCATCCCGCCGTGCTCGCGAACATGGCCTCCGCACTCGACATCGTCTCCAACGGCCGCCTCGAGCTCGGCATCGGCGCCGGCTGGAACGAGGAGGAATCCGGTGCCTACGGAATCGAATTGGGTTCGATCAAGGAGCGCTTCGACCGGTTCGAGGAAGCCTGCCAGATCCTCAAGGGGCTTTTGACGCAGGAGACCACCACGTTCGACGGGAAGTTCTACCAACTCAAGGACGCCCGTAACGAGCCCAAGGGCCCGCAGCAGCCGCACCCGCCTTTCTGCATCGGCGGCAGCGGCGAAAAGCGCACGCTGCGCATCACCGCGCAGTACGCCGACCACTGGAACTTCGTCGGCGGCCCGCCCGAGGAGTTCGCCCGCAAGCGCGATGTGCTGGCCGCGCACTGCGCAGATATCGGCCGCGACCCCAAGGAGATCACCCTGTCGGCCCACGTCCGCCTCGGTGCGGATCATGATGTGGCGAAGGTGGTGGACGAGGCCGCAGCGCTGGGCGCCGAGGGCCTGGATTTGGCGATCATCTATCTGCCGCCGCCTTATGACCCGGCGGTGTTGGAGCCGTTGGCAGAAGCAATCAGGGATTCGGGTCAGCTGACTCGCTGAGATACACGGCCATATACGGCTACGCCCTCGGATCGGCGCTTTCGCGTCGGTTCGAGGGCGTTGAAGCTATCGGGGCAGATGCGCGTCAGACCCCGAAGCGAAGTAGCTCGTCCGCGGTGACCAGGCGTTCGTTCTTGGCCGGGAACTCGCGGCTCTTCATCGGATGACGGAACAATGACCAGGCAATACGACCCATCCGCGACCGACTGATCGGGTTGATGTACACGGTGACTACTCCTGCGAATTACTGGTTGCTGTACCCGTACTTCTACGTTACCTCAGCGCTCTCACCACGTCATTAAATACCCGGCATCCGGCAAACTAGACGAGCCACGCCGGAAAACTACGATTTGTTTCCAGTGGGACTGATGTGGCGAATGAGGCATCAAGATCGGTCAAATTCGAGATGTGGGTCACATTTGTCGGCCCGCAACCGCGCAAGCGATGCGTGATGTAGCCCACAGCAGTTAATTAAGAAAGCTCTCAAGATCGCTGTGGGCGGACTCGGCCCACCCGGGCACTACGCCAGTGCACGACTCAAATTGCCGCACTGGATCGTGCAATGGCGCCGCTAAACTTCCCCTGGACATGGGGGGATGACTGATGTCTCAACCGCTCCCGGCCAGACGACGCTCACGCTGGCCGTTGGTCCTCGCGGCACTCGTGACCGTCGTGGTTGTCGTCAGCGGTGCCATCATCTGGTGGTTCTCGGCCGGTTCCGAGGCCTGGGCGCGGCATCGCTGGAATCCTCCGGAATCGGACTATCTGCCGTCGATGCACACGAATCCGGTGGCCGGCTGGAAAGCCGATATCGCCACCCTCGGATTGCCGCCTGCGTCGACCATCACCGCCGGCAATGACCCCTCTGGCCCCATCATTCGAACGGGAAGCTCTCGCGCCTATCTCATCGCCAGTAGTCCCGGGCCCACACCGCAGTGGTGGCTGACCGGAGTTGACGCCGCGGACGGGCGCCGATTGTTTGCACCGGTGGCGTTGAACATGACGACCAGGGCTCCGAGTTGCTTCATCAACGGCGCCTCGGTGGTGTGTATCGCCGAAGATGACGACAGAGCCACTGCGTGGGTGATCGACCGACAGACGGGACAATTGACCTATACCGGGCCGACCGATGTGCGCCTGACCAGTTGGGAAAAGCGTTCCGCCAGGCAAGCAGGTAACTATTTGGTAGCGGTCACCGAGAAACAAGGCATCTACGGCGTGGGACCTCAAGCCGAGACGACTTGGTTCGTACCTGGCGCTGGGGTAGTCGGAAGTCATAACGACGACACCGCCTTCCAAGGAACGGGTCGCGAGGACAGCGCAACGATGTTCTCCCTCAAGAGCGGCGAGGTGATACAGCCTCAGTTTCCTGACGGCGTCGGTTCTCGTGGAGCTACGTTCTTCGAAGGGGGCTTTGCCGAGCAATTCACCGAGAAACCGGGCGATGATTTCGTCCAGTTCTTCGACACCGCGGGAAAACTCACAATCAACAAGCGCTTCGACGGCAAACTCGGTGGAACAACAGGCAACCTGATCGGCATCGCAGACTCGGACAGCTACGGCATCTACACCCTGCAAGGTGACAAATTGCTTGACCTAGCAGGCGGTCGCATCCAACTGATCGGCACCACGCTGTGGGTCAGTGAGAAGGACAAAGTCACCCAATCCACTGCCTTCCGCCCATATGACATGCGGACGGGTGACAAAGGTGAGCCGTGCGAATTCGACTTGAGCACCGGCTATCTCGGATCAGACGGCACGGTGGCGGTGCGGGCTCCGGTCAATCCCAAGTCCGACCTGCTGGCCGATGCTTGGGATCTGTCCACGTGTGAGCGAGTGTGGTCGATCCCGAGGAACGGGCCTTTGGGTCGAGTAACGCGTCTGGGCGACACCCTGGTGCGCCTGTCGGACGACGGCACCGAACTCTATTCGCTGGTCGCTCCCTGACGGCATCGCGTTATGTGCGCGCCAACTCCTCGTCTAGGAACTCCGGCGGGTAGTCGTCGATGTCGTCCGACGTCATGGCGAGCTCGCCGGGACTCTCTTGCGTCGGCGCGCTCAGCCGCAACCAACTGATAGCCGCGAGGACGAAACAACCGAACACCAGCGGATACCAGCCGCTGGCCAGCTGCCCGGTCCAGAAGCGGCGCAGGTCAAGATAATTCCAGTACACCCCGCTGAAGTACATGGTCGTGTGATTGCGGCCGGGCCGGTGCAGCGTCCACATGAAGACCATCGCGTACAGGCCCGCAGCCCGGTAGATCCAGCCGCGCGCCCACACACCTTGCGTCGTACACGCCTTCGCGACGAGCCAGAAGAGCGCCGGGGCGAACCAGACCCAGTGCGCCGCCCAACTGAACGGTGACACCGCGCAACCGGTCAAACCCACCAGCACGACGGCCAGCGCCCGTTCGCCTCGTCGGTGCGCCCAGGCGGCGATGGCCAGGCAGGCCGCAAGTACCACCAGCGCCGCCACGATCCACAGCCACTCGGGCCGCGGGTGCGGCTCGAAGTAGCGGGCCAGAAATCCGTTGATCGACTGGTTGGCCAGGTGATCGATGGAGCTGATGTGGGAGGTGTCGCCGAGGTGAGTCCAGAACCAGGCACTGTCCTTCGGCAGCAGCGGCCAGGTGAGCGCCGCCGTCGCGACGAACGTGACGGCCGCGGTAGCCGAGGCACGCCATTGCCGGGTCAGCAGCAGGTACGGCAGGAAAATCAGCGGTGTGAGCTTGATACCGGCCGCCAGGCCCAGTCCGATCCCGCGCCACCGGGCCTGTTCGGGGCGTAGCAGATCGAGCATCACTATCGCCATCAGCAGGACGTTGATCTGTCCCCACCACAGCGTGGCCTGAACCGGTTCGACATCGACGACGATCACCGCGAGCGCGGCGCTCACCACGCCCAGCCTCAGATCGGCACGGATCCCGGCCAGGCGCAGGATGCGCCACACGATGAGCGCCAGCAAGCAGATCGACAGGACCAGCAGCGTGTACTTGGCGACGTCGAAACCGAGCCAGGCCAGCGGGGCGAGGACGAAGGTCGCGAACGGCGGGTACACGAACCAGGCACCGCGCAGCGCCGGTTCCTGGTACAGGCTCCTGCCGTCCCAGGACGCGTGCACCGCGGCGCGGTACGTGTCCAGGTCGAAGTTGTTCTCGGTCAACCCGAAGAAGTGGGTCCCGAACGGGACCAGGTGGTTGTGCACCACCACCGCCAGGACAGCCGCAAGTACTACACCTGCGACGACGCCACGTCGCAACCTCATCTCTTCACCCCCGTTGTGCACCGTGGTCAAGAGTTCCACACGGGCGACGGTTCAGAACACAGCAGTTCCACCGTCGGCTCCGCGAAGGCGGTGCGCGGGCTACGGCTAGCGCTGGGGTGCGGCGGTCGGCTTGATCACCGCAGGCAGGGCGGTCTTGCCCATCAGGTACCGATCCACACCAGCGGCGGCAGCACGGCCCTCGGCGATGGCCCACACGATCAACGACTGTCCACGTCCCATGTCGCCGGCGACGAACACGCCGGGCACCGAGGTCTGGAAGTTGTTGTCGCGGGAGACATTTCCGCGGTCGGTCAGCTCGACGCCGAGCTTGCTCAGCAGGCCTTCCTTCTCCGGCCCGACGAAGCCCATGGCCAGCAGCACGAGGTCGGCTTTGAGCTCGAAGTCGGTGCCTTCGACCTTCTCGAACTTGCCGGCGTTCATCTTCACCTCGTGCGCGCGCAGGGCGGTCACGTGGCCGTTCTCACCGATGAATTCCTCGGTGTTGACCGAGAACACACGCTCGCCGCCCTCTTCGTGTGCCGAGGACACCCGGAACATCAAGGGGTAGGTCGGCCACGGGGTCGAGTCGGCACGGGTCTCGGGCGGGCGCGGCATGATCTCGAACTGGTGGATGCTGGCTGCACCCTGACGGTGCGAGGTGCCCAGGCAGTCCGCGCCGGTGTCGCCACCGCCGATGATGATGACGTGCTTGTCCTTGGCGGTGATCGGCGGCTGGCCGTTCTCGTCGAGGACGTCGTCACCGAGCTGGACGCGGTTGGCCCAGGGCAGGAACTCCATGGCCTGGTGGATGCCGTCGAGCTCGCGGCCCGGGATCGGCAGATCGCGCCACGCGGTGGCACCGCCGGCCAACACGACCGCGTCGTAGTTCAGCCGCAGCTGGGCCACGGTGATGTCGACGCCGACGTTGACGCCGGGACGGAACTGGGTGCCCTCGGCCGCCATCTGCTCCAGACGCCGGTCGATGTGGCGCTTTTCCATCTTGAACTCGGGGATGCCGTAGCGCAGCAGACCGCCGATGCGGTCGGCGCGCTCGAACACCGTGACGGTGTGGCCGGCGCGCGTGAGCTGCTGGGCGGCGGCCAGTCCGGCCGGTCCGGACCCGACGACGGCGACCTTCTTGCCGGTCTGCACATCGGGCATCTTCGGGACGACCCAGCCCTCGTCGAAGGCGTTGTCGATGATCTCGACCTCGACCTGCTTGATGGTCACCGGATCCTGGTTGATGCCCAGGACGCAGGACGCCTCACAGGGCGCGGGGCACAGCCGCCCGGTGAATTCCGGGAAGTTGTTGGTGGCGTGCAGCCGCTCGATCGCGTCGCGCCACCGGTCCTTGTAGACCAGGTCGTTCCACTCGGGGATCAGGTTGCCGAGTGGACAGCCGTTGTGGCAGAACGGGATACCGCAGTCCATGCACCGCGATGCCTGGTCGGCCAGCTTGTCGTGGGAGAAGTCCTCGTAGACCTCTTTCCAGTCCTTGAGGCGCAGCGGGACCGGCCTGCGGGCTGGGAGCTCCTTGGACGTGTGCTTGAGGAAACCGCGCGGATCAGCCATTGGCGGCCGCCATGATCGCCGCGTTCACGTCCTCGCCGGCCTTCTCAGCTTCGGCGATGGCGGTCAGCACGCGCTTGTAGTCGCGCGGCATGACCTTCACAAAGTGCTTCAAATTGTCATCCCAATCAGACAGGATCCGTTGTCCCACAGCCGAATCGGTTGCGTCGACGTGTGCGGAAATGAAGTCGCGCAACCATGCGGTGTCATTGGCGTCGGCAGGCTCCAAGGCCTCCAACTCCACCATCTCGGTGTTGAGGTTCTCACCCAGCGCGCCGGCCGGGTCGTAGACATAGGCGACACCGCCCGACATACCCGCCGCGAAGTTGCGGCCGGTGGGTCCGAGGATGACGACCTTGCCGCCGGTCATGTACTCGCAGCCGTGGTCGCCGACGCCTTCGACGACAGCGTGAGCTCCGGAGTTACGAACCGCGAAACGCTCGCCGACCTGACCGCGCAGGAACGCCTCGCCGCTGGTGGCACCGAACAGCACCACGTTGCCGGCGATGATGTTGTCCTCGGCGGCGAAGTCGGCCGGTGCGTCGTCGGAGGGACGGACCACGATCCGGCCGCCGGACAGGCCCTTGCCGACGTAGTCGTTGGCGTCGCCGTAGACCCGCAGAGTGATGCCCTTCGGCACGAAGGCGCCGAAGCTGTTGCCCGCGGACCCGTCGAACGTGATGTCGATCGTGCCGTCCGGGAGTCCTTGTCCGCCATAGGCCTTGGTGACCTCGTGGCCCAGCATGGTGCCCACCGTGCGGTTCACGTTGGTGATCTTCGTCGAGAACCGGACCGGCGAGCCGGAATCCAGGGCCTCGCGACTCTGGGTGATCAGCTGCTGATCGAGCGCCTTGTCCAGACCGTGGTCCTGACGCGAGCTGCAGTACAGGTCCTGGTTCATGAACGCCGACTCGGGCTCGTAGAGCACCGGCGTCAGGTCCAGCTTGTGGGCCTTCCAGTGCTCGGCAGCCTTCGTGGTGTCCAGCGCGCCGACCTGGCCGACCATCTCGTTGATGGTGCGGAAACCCAACTGCGCCATGAGTTCCCGGACTTCTTCAGCGATGAACATGAAGAAGTTCTCGACGAACTCCGGCTTGCCGTTGAACCGCTCGCGCAGCACGGGGTTCTGGGTGGCCACACCCACCGGGCAGGTGTCGAGGTGGCAGACGCGCATCATGATGCAGCCCGAGACCACCAGCGGCGCAGTGGCGAAACCGAATTCCTCGGCGCCCAGCAGCGCGGCGATCACCACGTCGCGGCCGGTCTTGAGCTGGCCGTCGACCTGGACCACGATTCGGTCGCGAAGACCGTTGAGCAGCAGGGTCTGCTGCGTCTCGGCCAGGCCCAGCTCCCACGGCGCACCGGCGTGCTTCATCGAGGTGAGCGGGGTGGCACCCGTTCCGCCGTCATGGCCGGAGATCAGCACCACGTCGGCGTGGGCCTTGGAGACACCCGCCGCCACGGTTCCGACGCCGTTCTCGCTCACCAGCTTCACGTGGACGCGAGCGGCCGGGTTGGCATTCTTCAGGTCGTGGATCAGCTGCGCCAGATCCTCGATCGAGTAGATGTCGTGGTGCGGCGGCGGCGAGATCAGGCCGACACCGGGGGTCGAGTGCCGCACCTCGGCCACCCACGGGTACACCTTGTGTCCCGGAAGCTGGCCGCCCTCACCCGGCTTCGCACCCTGAGCCATCTTGATCTGGATGTCGGAGCAGTTGGTCAGGTAGTGGCTCGTGACACCGAACCGGCCGGATGCCACCTGCTTGATGGCGCTGCGGCGCCAGTCGCCGTTGGCCTCAGGCTCGAAGCGGTTGACGCTCTCGCCGCCCTCACCCGAGTTCGACCGAGCGCCAAGGCGGTTCATCGCGATGGCCAGGGTCTCGTGCGCCTCGGCGGAGATCGAGCCGTAGCTCATGGCGCCGGTGGAGAAGCGCTTGACGATCTCGGAGGCCGGCTCGACCTCGTCGATCGAGATCGGCTGCCGCACACCGTCCTTGAACTTCAGCAGACCGCGCAGCGACGCCATGCGTTCACTCTGGTCGTCGACCAGGGCGGTGTACTCCTTGAAGATCGAGTACTGGCCGGTGCGGGTGGAGTGCTGGAGCTTGAACACCGTGTCCGGGTTGAACAGGTGGTACTCACCCTCACGACGCCACTGGTATTCGCCACCGACCTCGAGCTCGCGGTGGGCGCGCTCGTCGGGGCGGTCCAGGTAGGCCAGCGAGTGACGGGCGGCGACGTCGGCGGCGATGTCGTCGAGGTCGATGCCGCCCACCGGGCAGCTCAGCCCGGTGAAGTACTGGTCGAGCACTTCCTGGGAAATACCGATGGCCTGGAACAGCTGGGCACCGGTGTAGGACGCCAGGGTGGAGATGCCCATCTTCGACATCACCTTGAGCACGCCCTTGCCGGCGGCCTTGACGTAGTTGGCCTTGGCCTTGTCGCTGCTGATCCCGGAGATCACACCGCGGTCGACCATGTCCTCGATGGACTCGAAGGCCATGTACGGGTTGATCGCGGCGGCACCGAAACCGCACAGCATCGCCATGTGGTGCACCTCGCGGGCGTCACCGGCCTCGACCACCAGGCCGACCTTGGTGCGGGTGCGCTCGCGGACCAGGTGGTGATGCACCGCGGCCACGGACAGCAGCGACGGGATCGGCGCCATGGTCTCGTTGGACTCGCGGTCGGAGAGCACGATGATGCGGGCGCCCTCGCGGATCGCCTCCGAGACCTTGGCGCGGACGTTGTCGAGCGCTTCCTTGAGGCCTTGCCCGCCCCGGTTGACCGGGTACAGGCAGCGGATGACGGCGGCACGCATGCCGTGTTTGTGGCCGCGGACCTCGTGGTCGGGGTCGACGCAGATCAGCTTGGACAGGTCGGCGTTACGCAGGATCGGCTGCGGGAGCACGATCTGCCGGCACGACTCGGGGCCGGGGTTGAGCAGGTCACCCTCGGGGCCGATGACGCCCTGGAGGCTGGTGACCACCTCTTCGCGGATGGCGTCCAGTGGCGGGTTGGTGACCTGGGCGAACAGCTGCTGGAAGTAGTCGAACAGCATCCGCGGGCGGGCCGAGAGGATGGCGACCGGGGTGTCGGTACCCATGGAACCCAGCGCTTCGGCGCCGGTGCGCGCCATGGGCGCCACCAGCAGGTTCAGCTCTTCGTAGGTGTAACCGAAGATCTGCTGGCGCAGCACCACGCGGTGGTGCGGCATCCGGACGTAGTCGCCGGGCGGCAACTCGTCGAGGGGGAACAGGCCCGCTTCGATCCACTCCTGGTAGGGCTGCTCGCTGGCGAGCTGCGCCTTGATCTCCTCGTCGGACACGATGCGGCCCTGGGCGGTGTCCACCAGGAACATCCGGCCGGGCTGCAGGCGCATCTTCTTCACGACGGTCGACGGGTCGACCGGAAGTACGCCGGCTTCCGACGCCATCACGACGAGGCCGTCCGCGGTCACCCAGATGCGGGACGGACGCAGGCCGTTGCGGTCGAGCACGGCGCCGATGACGGTGCCGTCGGTGAAGCACACCGAGGCCGGACCGTCCCAGGGCTCCATCAGGGAGTCATGGAATTCGTAGAAGGCCCGACGGGCGGGGTCCATCGACTCGTGGCGTTCCCACGCCTCGGGGATCATCATCAGCACGGCGTGCGGCAGGCTGCGGCCGCCGAGGTGCAGCAGCTCGAGCACCTCGTCGAAACGTGCGGTGTCCGAAGCGCCGGGGGTACAGACCGGGACGATCTTGTCGAGCCCGTCGGTGCCGAACACGTCGGTGCGGATCAGCGCCTCACGGGCGCGCATCCAGTTCTCGTTACCGGTGACGGTGTTGATCTCGCCGTTGTGGGCGATCCGCCGGAACGGGTGGGCCAGCGGCCAGGACGGGAACGTGTTGGTGGAGAAGCGGGAGTGCACGATGCCCAGCGCGCTGGTCATCCGCTCGTCCTGCAGGTCCAGGTAGAACGCCTTGAGCTGCGGAGTGGTCAGCATGCCCTTGTAGACGAAGGTCTGGCCGGACAGGCTGGGGAAGTACACGGTCTCGCGACCGGGGCCGTCCTGGCCCGGGCCCTT
>Ga0182746_1003024_pt1 | contig 11857 bp, 16 predicted proteins | sample eDN3rd30CBELigOP_FD_128881 | JGI IMG/M metagenome (GOLD analysis project Ga0182746, IMG submission 128881) | Enriched Organic Plus compost microbial communities from Emeryville, California, USA - eDNA 3rd pass 30_C BE-Lig OP (version 2) (version 2) ... | reverse complement strand
GGGTCTGATGCAGATCATGCCCGCCACCGGTATGGAACTGGGCTTCGCCAACCCGCGACGGGATCTATTGATTCCTGCCAATAACATCGATGCAGGAACCCGTTATCTGGCATGGTTGAAAGACCATTTCGACGGCGATCTGAGTTTGACATTGGCCGCGTATAACGCGGGGATCGGGGCAGTCACTAGAAACCAGGCGTTGTCCAATTATCCCGAGACGAGTAAGTACGTCAGGTCTGTGCTAGACCTCTACCGTCAGGCTGAGCTGACTGCCTTGCTACGTTCGCGTTATTGAGCAATCGGGCCGCAGGCGTTCTGCCATTCAGATAGATTGCTGGTTCATACGCTTTGACAGCTCAACCGCAGCTTCTTTGCGCTCGCTATAACGATCCAGCAAATACGGCCCAACATCGCGTGTGAGCAAGGTGAACTTCATCAACTCCTCGACGACGTCGACGATCCGGTCATAGTAAGGGGACGGCTTCATCCGTCCGCTGTCATCGAACTCTTGATAAGCCTTGGCTACGGAAGATTGATTCGGGATCGTCAACATCCGCATCCAGCGGCCCAGCACTCGCATTTGGTTTACCGCGTTGAATGACTGCGAGCCCCCGGACACCTGCATGACCGCGAGAGTCTTTCCTTGAGTTGGACGCACGGCACCGGCCGACAATGGTATCCAATCGATCTGTGTTTTCATGACGCCTGTCATTGCGCCATGACGTTCCGGCGAGCACCAAACCATTCCTTCGGCCCATTGAGCCAGTCCATGCAGTTCGCGTACTTTGGGATGTCCTGCGCTGGCGATGTCATCTACCAATGGCAGTCCAGAGGGATTGAACAGCCGGGTTTCTCCGCCCAGCGCTCGAAGCAATCGCGCGGCTTCTTCCGCGACCAGGCGGCTGTACGACCGCTCGCGCAGCGAGCCATACAACAAGAGAAAGCGTGGTGCATGAGTCGCTCGAGGTGGAGAAAATAATTGCGCTGTGTCCGGCAATTGAAACAGCGAACCATCGATGTTCGGCATATCCTTCAGAGCGTCAGACACGTCGACCCTCCGCATCGACGACAGGCTCGCCGTCTTCCTTGTTAAATCTTCCCCGTTGCGGCTGGGGAAGGATATCCAAAACAATCTCCGAGGGCCGGCACAGACGGGTGCCTAACGACGTGACAACAATAGGGCGGTTGATGAGAATCGGATAGTCGAGCATGAAGTCAATCAGTTGATCGTCAGTCCATTTTTCATCGGAGAGCCCCAGCTCATCATAGGGAGTACCTTTTTGGCGGAGCAGATCGCGGACCGGATTGCCCATTGCAGAGATCAGCGTTTTCAGCGTTTCTCTATCGGGTGGGGTTTTCAGATACTCGATGACATTTGGCTCCTCGCCGCTATTTCGAATAAGGCCGAGCACGTTTCGAGAGGTGCCGCAGGCAGGGTTGTGATAGATCGTGATTGGACTCATAAAGCAATTCTCTTGAGACAAAGTCCCGCATCAACGGGGCGAAGGAGGCTGGACGCTGACCACATAAACGTAAGCGGCGCATGAACAATCAGCAGTTGGTGCAACCCTTGGTGTCAGAAACCTCGCAGGCGGCACCTTGGCAACAGTATTCGGTGAGATAGCCCAGCAGCCCATTCATCTGAGAAAAGTCGGCTCGGTAGATCAGGTTGCGGCCGTGCTGTTCGATACTGACCAGGCCGGCATGTGACAGCTCTTTCAGGTGAAAGGAAAGGGTATTCCTGGCCACATCCAATCGTTCGGCCAAAACGCTGGGCGTGAGGCCCGAAGGCCCGGCAACAACCAAAGCGCGAAAAACGCGCAATCGTTGAGCGTGTGCCAGGGCGCCGAGCGCCGAAATGATTTGGTCTTCTTTCATAGTTCGATAATACAACAAATATTGAATCATGGGACAAAGAGGTCTGCCAAGGATGCCCCACACTCGAGCGCGCGGCGCTCGCACGCCGCGACACGTTGTTGATGAGAGGCCATGCCGATCACGCGGCGTGGCTGATCTTCTGAGCCTGACCTGCTCGCATGCCGATGACTGCGGCCAGTATCGCCAAAACCGTGCATAGCCCGAGCGGAACATCCCACCCGCCCAGCGAGTCGTGCAGCGCACCCATGGCCATCGGGCCCGCAGCTGCCAGCAGATAGCCGATGCACTGCGCCATTCCAGACAAAGCTGCCGCTTGACGCGCGTTCGTCGTACGCAGACTGATAAAGGCCAGACCAAGAATGATGCCAGCCCCAGTGCCTATACCGAAGAGAATCGACCATACGAGCGCGAATCCAGGGACTACCATGAACCCGGCAAGCGCGATCGCTGAGCAGAGCGCGACGGCCGCCGCCGCCAAACGCTGGTCCCGCATTCGACGCATGATCAAGGAGAGCAGGAAACCCGGTATTGCCGTGGCCAACTGCAATACGCCATGCAAAGATCCAGCCTGATTTGGCGACATTCCTGATTCGGTCAGGATGGTGGGCAGCCATCCAATCGCTACGTAGTAAATCGTCGAGTTCAGGCCAAGGAACAGCGTGACCTGCCACGCTAGACGGGAACGCCAGACCGTGCCGCCGTGGGGTGGGGTGGCTGTACCAGGGGCGGGCCGTGAATGCCCCGCCAATTGCGTGGACCACACGGCGATCGCCGCCGCCGGCAGGATGAGGAAAGCCAACAGAGCCGTGTTCCATCCCCATGCATGTGCGAGGGGAGCAATAGCGGCGGATCCTAACGCAGCGGCAACGCCCATCGCGAGCGCATACGCGCTCGTAATCGCCGTGACATTGTGCGGAAAATCGCGTTTGACCAAGCTCGGCAGCAGCACGTTTCCTATCGCAATACCCATTCCGATGATCCACGTGCCGAGATACAGGCTCCAGATCGATCCGGCCGACCGGATCGCGATGCCGGCCGCGATGGCGATCATGGCCCCGAACAACGTGCGTTCCAAGCCATACTCACGGGCAAAAAGTGCGCTGAAGGGGGAAAGCAGGGCGAATGCGAGCAAGGGAAGGGTAGTGAGGGCGCCGGCCGCCGCCGTGCTCAGTCCCAGGTCGGCGCGAATAGCGTCCAGGAGTGGAGGCAATCCCGTGATCGGCGCGCGCAGATTTGCGGCGATCAAGAGGAGTCCGATGAACAGAATAGGGTACGTTGAGGCGCGACCGTGTGTTGATGTCGTCATGGAGTTCTGAGGGAATATTAGGGAATTCCCTGACTCTACGCCTCCAGACGGCGATCATAATAGAGAATGAATGACAATTAATCGCTAAAAAATGACAACCCGCGCCCCGTTAGACCAGACGCTGTGCCATTTCGACCCGGACGACAGCGACCGGCCAGTCATTGCCTGGCGTATCGAAGTCGAGCAAAACGAAGCCGAACAACCCGTGCATACGCATCGAAAAGGCCAGCTCATCATGGCGTTGCACGGCGGCGTTACGTGTGAGGTCCCAAAAGCGATGTGGATGGTTCCGCCGCATCATGCGGTCTGGATACCGGGCGGAATGCCGCACAGCAATCGGGCGACCGACAATGCTCGGATCTACTTTCTATTCATTGAGCCGGCAGCTGCCCGGATGCCGCAGGAATGCTGCACGGTAGCAATCTCGCCGATGGTGCGGGAAATGATCAAATATCTTGCGGATCTAGGGCCCGATTACCCAGCCGAGGGGCCGAGCGCCAGATTCGCAGCAGTGCTGCTTGACCAGGTTTCGGCGGCGCCTATTGAACAGTTGAATTTGCCGATTTCCCAACATCCAAAGATTCGTCGCATTACCGATGCGCTGGCTACAGATCCGTCTGATCGGACTACCTTGGCAGATTGGGGTGATCGACTGGCGATGAGCGAACGAACCTTGGCGCGTTTGGTCATGCGAGAGACTGGACTGACGTTCGGGCGCTGGCGACAACAGCTCCATCTCATCGTTGCCTTGCGCCAGTTGGCTGCAGGAGCGACAGTGCAGCAAGTAGCAGGCAATCTCGGCTACGACTCGGTCACGGCGTTTATTACGATGTTCAAGAAGGCTCTAGGGCAACCGCCGGCGCAGTACTTTTCTACGTTGCGGTAAAAGCGGGGCGCGCGTGGCTGCGTCAGGGCCCATTTGGTGGCCGTACGTCTATTTAGTCGGGCTTTGCAGTGCGTACTGATTGTCTTGAAAGACGACGCGGGGGAAGATCAGTAGCAACTTGGCTGATGTTAGGCCCAGCCAGTACGGTGGGCCTATCCCGGGTCAAGCTGGTTCAGCGCCGCCATTAGGCGGGCTGAAGGATGCCGGTGGCGAACTGCCGTCGGAAATTAACCCGAGTGCGGGCGCTTACCGGGATTTTTCTTGTGGTGGGTATGCGAGCCACGCTCCAGGCTGCAACGCTGGCCGCCGCCTTGTTTCTTAAAGGTCACGCCCTTGGGAGCGACGGGAGCGGGAGTGCGCTTGCGGTCGGCTTCCGTAACGATCTTGTTGCCCATGGAAAATCTCTCTGGTTTGGTTAAACCCGGTATTGTTCCACATTCACTTAGTTTTTTCTTGCGAAGCAGGGAGCAGACAGTGGAAATTGTGGTTTGCTTTGAACAGACGGGGTACCGCCCGGGCGGCTACGCGATTTTGCTAAATCCATTACTTTACATAATATACATTATGCGGTTATTAGACGGACATCAGGGCGGCCCCGTTTCGACCGTCTGAAATCATTTGCCGTGTCCCTTTCGACTCGTTTCCGTACAGATCCGGGCCAATACACGGCGCACTATAAAAAACCGATCCAACGCCCCGCAACGATGGCACCCAGCCAGAGAAACAGCGACATCGCCGCGTGCAGTTTGACTCTTGCTGGAATTACCTCGCTTTGCATAGCGCGGCTCCATAGGCCGCCATAATGCAGCCACAGAGCATTCGCGGTTCCCAAGGCCAGCAATCCCAGTTTGGCGAGAAACGCAGAGTTATCCAGGTAGTTCTGAGGATTGACGGCGAACAGGCACACTCCTGTTAACAGCGCCGCTAGCAGTCCAGCAGCTGCCAAGCGTGACAGATAAGGCCCTGCCGTGGCCAATGGTAAGGTGCGCGCGGCCCCCAACAGACGTAAATCCAGCGCCACAATAGCCCCAAAAAGCAGACCGATCGACGCGATATGCCCTGCATTGACCAGCAAATAGGCGGTGCCGGAACGCCGCAGCATAGCGGCCAAAGGCCAGCCAGCGATCCAGTCCAGCATTATTTTTTAATGCGGTCCGGATAGATATCGTAGGTCTTGCCGCCTACGGTGATTTGCACAGCCTTCATGCGTTTCTCCGCATGATCCTGCGCGCGGTTACCTGTCGCAGTAATCGTATCGCCCGGTTTGGCGGATGACTCATCAAATCCGGCGCGGCTGGTCTGGTTGGGATTGCCCAGCTCTACGCGCCACAGACCATCCTGGGCTTCGACATCCAGCCAAGGATGTGGCGGCGCGACCTGCACTTGCTTGACCGTGCCCGTAAGCTTGATTTGCTCGGCGTCGGCCCATGACCACCCGTGGTGTGCGAGCGCCTGGGGCACGGCAATGAAGACGGAAGCGGCCGCGCATAGCGTGCTGGCTGCGATGAGGCGGTGAGACATGACGACACCTTTGACGTTGTGCTTCACTATTCATCAACTGGCAATGAATCGGCGCCAGCCGGCATGTGAAAGACTATAGCGCAGTCTGTTTTTCCGCCGCGTTTCAGTCAGTCGTCTTTTCCGCGCGTCGGTTTCTCGTAGGCATCCCTACCCGGCCGCGTCCGCTCGCCGCCAGCGGGATAGCCGGAGTCGCTGTAGGGATCGGTGTTGGTCTTTTCCAATGGTTTTTTGCGGCGAAGCTCCTGCAATTTTTCACCTAGATGTTCGGTTTGACCTTCCGGTTGATGAGGGCTCATTGAATGCTCCTGTTGACGACGGATTCTTGGAACTGGTTTGTGGTCGCAAGCGCCATGCCCGAACATGTTTCTGGCAATGCATCAGCCGCAGAGACATCGCCAATTTACGCCGCGCTTGAAACGTCAGAATTCGTGTCTGCGCGGGAACGCCGGATGCTGACGATCCTCCGCAGGCTGCACTCACGATGGCCTGATTGGAGATTGCTATGGAACGAAATGACTCAAAGGCAAGCGAGCACCTCATGGACTGGCTGAGGGATGCGCATGCCATGGAAGAACAGGCCGAAACGATGCTGAACAGCATGGCCTCACGTATTGAAAACTATCCTGACCTGCATCAACGTATTCAACGCCATATCGAAGAAACGCGAGAACAACAGCGCCTGGTGCGCAGTTGCATCGAACGGCGCGGAGGCGATACCTCGATGCTCAAGGACCTTACCGCCAAGGCAATGGCAACTTTTCAAGGATTTTCCGGCGTTTTTGCGTCCGATGAGGTAGTGAAAGGCAGTCTGTTCAGCTTCGCCTTTGAAAACCTCGAAATCGCGGCGTATACCCAACTGAAAGAGGCCGCCAGCTTTGTAGGCGATACGGAGACCGCCGAGATCTGCCAAAGAATTCTGGTGGAGGAACAGGCGATGGCCCAATGGCTGGCGGACAACTCCCCTGCCCTTGTGCGCCATTTTCTGGCGCGTGCGCAAGATCCGGACGCGCAGGCAAAGCGATAACGAAATATCTGTGGCCGACGTGGAGGCGTCGCTGCATGTGCCGTCTCGTTTATTAATTGATCAACTCAAGGCCGGCACCATGGGGCGGATCCGGCGGGATCCGTGCCCCATATATATCGATCAGGTTGCATAGGCGTTCTACACAAAACGTCAATCAACCGTGTTGTGCTACGGGGTACTCCTGTTCGCCGTACGTGATCAGCCCTTGCGCCTTGGCGTCGGCCAATTCGCTACGGACTTCGGCGCGGCTCTTGTCGCTGGCGATAGCCACGGGCACCGGATATGGGGCTTCGCCATCGCTGATCTGACCTGCTGCGCGAGCGGCGGCCAGTTCGGCGCGAACTTCCGCGCGGGTCTTGGTGCTGACAATGGATGCAGGCAGCGGGGACGGTGCTTCGCCGAAGCTCGCTTCGCTTGCTGCGAGTTGAGTCAGCGGCTCGCCATTGCCGCCATCAGCGTGGGCGGTGCCGATCAAGGCGGAAAAAACGATCAAGCTGGTCAGTGCGATTTTCATGGTGATACTCCTCGTGAATGATGGGAAAACTTGGGTATCAGCCCAGGCCGTTTAGTTGCCGGACTGCGTTCACGAAGATTAATTAGGCTTGCGGACTGGCAGAAGCCATTTGCCTGACACTTCAGAGTTGTATGTATGGCAACAATTCATCCCGGTGGGGCTTCGGCATTCGCCAGATCAACGCAACGATGTCGCGGATTGATGAATAGCATTCGACGTGAATGCGAGTCTGCACCCACCGACTGTTGGCGGGTGCGCGCCAACTCAGGCGGCCGCAGTCTCCGGCAACTTGGCGATCACTTTGATTTCAAACTGGAAGCCAGCCAACCAGGTAACACCGACAGCCGTCACAGTCGGATACGGCGCTTTGCCCCAGAACTCTGCAGCAACAGCCCACGCCCGTTCGAAATGCGTCTGCGGGTCGATCATGAATACCGTCACATCGACCACATCGTCGAAAGTGCATCCGGCCTCGGCGAGGATGGCATTGAGATTTTTGAACGCCAGACGAACCTGGTCATCAAGATTCGGCTCGGGAGAACCATCGAGCCGACTACCAACCTGGCCTGACACGAACAACAGGCCATTGGCACGGATTGCGGGGGAATATCGGTGTAGTTCGTACAGGGCGTGGCGTTCGGCCGGAATAACAGCGTCGCGGGTGGTCATCTGACAATTTCCTTAAGTTGTGGCAGGCGGAGCCACTATATAAGGCCGCTAATCGCTGATAAACCAGCCCAATCCAAAAACATTATTCGATCAAAAGGGATAATTTTGATCGGCCTCTACCATTTTGCTCTCTGTTGCACTCCGGATCCGGGTCGGCGCATGGGCCGCCCCGCCCTTTCCAATCACTTCGGGCGATGAACGACGCGCAGCTTGCCACTACCGCCACCGCCGCAGAAAAACTGGCCGTCTCTACCTGCCTCTAAACCCGACACGCCTGTGCCGACCGGCATCTCTATTGTTTCGATGACCTCACCTGTTTCCGGATCGATCCTTCGCAGGTCGCTTTCTTCGCCTTCCCACGTCCCGTGCCAGAGCTGGCCTTGCACCCACGTTACGCCGGTCACGACACGATTGGATTCAATGGTTCGCAGGATTTTCCCGGTATCCGGATCGATCTGATAGATTTTCCGGTCGCGATATTGGCCAACCCAGAGTGTGCCCTCTGCCCAGGCCAGCCCGGAGTTATTGCCTGAGTCGCCCGGTGCGGGGATCGTGGCGAGTACGCGACCGGTCGCCACGTCGATTTTCCGGATGTGTTGACCGGTGATTTGAAAGAGGTGTTTGCCGTCGAAAGCCGTGCCGGCATCGCCCTGGACATCGATTTGGCGCACCATCGCGCCGGTGTTGGGATCGAATGCGTTGAGTTTGTCTCCCGAGGCGAACCAGACGAGTTGCCCATCGTAGGTCACGCCATGGACTTCGCCTGCGCCCTCGAAGGGGCCGTATTCGCGGATGATTTCGGCTTTGGAATGTTTCATCTATTGCTCCGGTTCCGCCCGCTCAAGTGGCAACTGCCACATGAGGCACGCTCGGTGATTAGGTTCTGACCAAGATAGTCTACTTATCGTGTAACAAGTCGGGGAGTAACAAGGCTGTCGGGAATCCTGGCACGGAGGCAACCGTCCAGCGACGTGCCCGGCCAGCGCCGTAGGCCTGCACTTTGCCTGCTGCGCAGAGCGGTTCCAGCGCCCGTTGCACGGTGCGTGCGCTCGTGCCGAGCGCGATCGCCAGGGCCGAACTCGACCACGCCTCGCCATCGGCGAGCAGCGCCAAAATCGCCGTGTTTCGTTCGTCAACAAGGGGCACCAACACCACAACGGGCTGCGCATCGCAAGGCGTCAGCAGGAAGCCGCGTTTGGTCGCCCCAAGTTTGGCCATTCCCCCTAGCGCCACGCGCAGGCGCCCTATTTCCACGCGTAAGCGCGCCCGATGCGACTCGTCAATGTGTTTCGCCCGAAACGCCCGCAGCAGCAGGGTTTCCCGCGCAACGTCGCTCGGCGAGGCTTCGCCCAGGCAACGGGCCAAGGTGAACAAGACCGGCCGCTTCGCCAGCCGCACGATCGCGTTGGAGCCGCGTACCAGGCCGCGGCATGCGTCGATGACGAGCGCCCCTGATGTCAACAACGACTCGACCTCATCGAGCAGGACCAGACGCTTCGCGCCGCCGGTGATAGCACATGCAACGGGCTGGTCGAGAATGCCTGCTGCCTGCTGGACCTCTGCAGTCAACGCGGGAATATCCGCTTGGCGCGCGGCGTCGGCGGCCTGGGTAAACGCCGAGCGCGCGGCAACCGTGTCCAGGCGGCGAACGGCGATGCCCGCTAACGTCAATTCGACGGCCGTCCGCAACGCGGGCGTCAAGCTGGCCGAATCCACATTGGAAAGCGCCTGCGCCGCCTCGTCCGCCCGCCCGATCAACAACAGCCGGCGGGCAGCCAGGTTGCGCGCATGGGCGGCGTTCATGAGATCGCCATGCGTTTGGAGCACTGTATACGCAGCATCCAGGGCTGGGACGGGCCAGTTCAGGTTGCGTGAGACCAGGGCGATCTCGGCCTCGGCGACGATGCAGCGCGCACGGGCGACCTGGTCTGTCTGGCCGAATGCCCTCGCCGCGCGCTTGAGCAGCGCTTGTGCGCGGCCGAAATCACCCAACTGCGCCATGGCGATGCCACGCAGCGCCAGCGCTGCCGGTTCTTCACGTAGCGCGACGTGCTTGAGAGCGTCAAGGACATCGCCCCTGGCCAGGGCTTGCGCCGCCGCTCGAATCAAAGCGTCCATTGGATTCCCGTCACATTTGTCACTCCCATGATGTCGAGGCCTGGTGCGACCATGGTATCCAGCCCTGCCCTGCCCTGCCAGATCGATGATGCAGCGCAGTTTGTCAATTAGCCAACGAGGAATCAAGCCATGAACGAGACCACAGCCCCCAAGACCGAAAGTGCCAAAGTCAACGCAGGCGATCATCGCATCGTTTCCCGAGACGACTGGATTGCCGAACGTAAAGCCTTGCTGACGCGCGAAAAAGAACTGACGCGTCTACGCGATCAGCTGGCAGCAGAACGCCGTGCCCTGCCCTGGGTTCGTGTCGAGAAAGAGTACGTCTTCAATACCAATAAAGGCCCCCGCAGGCTGATCGATCTATTTGACGGCCGCCATCAGTTGATTGTCCAACACTTTATGTTCGCGCCCGGCTGGGAGCAAGGCTGCCGGAGTTGTTCCTACATGGCCGACCATACCGATGGGATGACGACCCATTTGGCTCAGCGTGACGTGACGTTTATCGCGGTTTCGCGTGCCCCGCTGGCGGATATCGAGCGTTTTCGTCGACGGATGGGATGGAAATTTAACTGGGTGTCATCCCAGGGTAGCCGGTTTAATTACGATTTCGGCGTGAGTTTCTCGCCGGAAGACGTCGCGCGGGGAACGCTGCAGTACAACTATGGCGATTGGCCCTATGCGTACGAGGAATGGCCGGGAATCAGTGTCTTTCTGAAAACCGACGCAGGCGAAGTTTTCCATACGTATTCCTGCTATACGCGTGGCGTCGAGATCATGATGGGCACGTATAACCTGCTGGACATCACGCCCAAGGGACGCGATGAACGAGAGGTGGAGAACAAAATGGAATGGGTGCGCCACCACGATCGCTATCAAACGGAGCCGGCACAAGACGCCGCGGCTCAAGGTACGGTCGCGGAGCTGCTCGATACCGTCAAATCGGCGTGTTGCCACGCCGATCGCACCAGTGGAGCAAGACCATGAGCCCGCTCAGCCAAAGCGAATGGACGGATGCGCCTGCGCCACGGGAGGCTCGTGCGGGCGCCCTGAGGACGGCCCATTGGTTACACCTGGCCGCTGCCCCGACCTTTGCAGCCATGGCGGCGCTGACGTTCGTGGTGGGCGGCGACGCGCAGCCGACGACGTGCCTGGGCGGTGATCCGGCCTCGCCTATCAGCGGCATGGGTCTGATGTATTTGCTGATGGGCGTCTTCCACGCGGCCCCGTGGCTGAAGTTTGTCGCGTCCCGGAGGTAAGCCGGAAACGATACTGCCGGGCGATGGTTTATTATTGCGCGCGAGCCCCTCTCTGGAAATTTGCGCGTGAAAACCATCGATAAATCCGTCAAGCTGAACAATGTTGCGTACGATATACGCGGTCCGGTTCTGGATCGCGCCCGGGAAATGGAAGAAGCCGGGCAACGTATTATCAAGCTGAATATCGGCAATGTCGCCGCGTTCGGGATCCAACCGCCGGACGAAATCATTCAGGACATCATCCGCAACGTGGCCGATTTTGCAGGCTATACCGATAGCAAGGGATTGTTCGCGCCGCGCAAAGCCGTCGTGCACTATATGCAGAGCAAGGGCATCCACGGCGTCGACGTCAATGACGTTTATCTGGGTAACGGCGCATCGGAACTGATCTCGATGAGCATCAATGCGCTGTTGAACGATGGCGATGAGCTGCTCATCCCGTCCCCGGATTTTCCGTTGTACACGGCGGTGACGGGGCTGTCCGGCGGGCGCCCGGTGCACTATCTGTGCGACGAGAGCTCGGATTGGATGCCCGATGTCGAGGATATTCGCGCCAAGATCACGCCTCGCACCCGTGGCATCGTCGTGATCAACCCGAATAATCCGACGGGGGCGCTGTATTCCCGCGAGGTACTGCTGGATATCATCCAGATCGCGCGCGAACACAATCTCGTGATCCTGTCGG
>Ga0182746_1003023_pt1 | contig 11859 bp, 9 predicted proteins | sample eDN3rd30CBELigOP_FD_128881 | JGI IMG/M metagenome (GOLD analysis project Ga0182746, IMG submission 128881) | Enriched Organic Plus compost microbial communities from Emeryville, California, USA - eDNA 3rd pass 30_C BE-Lig OP (version 2) (version 2) ... | reverse complement strand
CGCCGCGGCCTCGCGGCAAGCGGCTTCCCGGGCCACCGCGCGTGCCGAGGTGATCAGCACCGCCGGGGTGGTGATCTGCGGCAGCGCCGCCTCGAGGGCCCGCTGCGGTGTCGCTCCCCGACGCACGACGACACCGCCCCGCACCAATTGGGCCGGCACCTCGCGGTCGGTGGTCAGCACGATCGTCGGTGCCCATCGGGCGGCGGCGCGGACGGCGGCCGCGGCGACCTCGATCGGTTCGTCGCCGAGTCGGACCACCACCGTCACGGGGTCGTCGACGACTGCGTCCGGTGCGCGGTCGCGGAGGCGGTCGGGCTCGCGGTCACGGTCGACGGCTCGCTCACGCAGGAGAGCGAGGATCGTCGGCACGGCACCCCAGACGAGCGCCGTCGCTGCGACCGCCGCGAGGAGTGGGCGCTCGGCGCCCGCGGCCCACACGGCCGCCCCGGCTGCGCAGATGGACGCCGACGCGGCGAGGGCCTCGCCGGCGACGGCGAGGCCCTTCATCCGTGTCGTCATGGCCGTCAGGCTCGAGCCTGGCCGTTCCGGACCCGGTTCACCAGGACCAGGGTGCCGCCACCGGCGAGGAGCACGATGCCCAGCACGATGAGCGGGGTGGAGGAGCTGCCCGTCACGGCGAGGGGGCGCACGGTGCCGTCGGAGAGCACCTCGATGCGGTCCTTCGGCACGACGCTCGTGGCGACCACGGACTCACCCTCGACCTCGCTCGGCGCCGTCGTGGTGGTCGTCGCACCGGCCTGGCCGCCCTCGGTCGTGGTGGTCACCTCCGGCGCGACGGTCGTGGTCGTGGAGGTCGTCGTGGTGACGCCGGCCTCGGTCGTCGTCGGGGCTTCGGTCGTCGTCGGCGCCTCAGTCGTGGTGGGCGCAACCGTGGTCGTCGGGGCCTCGGTCGTCGTCGGCGCCTCGGTCGTCGTGGGCGCCGCCGTCGTCGTCGGGGCCTCGGTCGTCGTCGGCGCCTCGGTCGTCGTCGGGGCCTCCGTGGTCGTGGGCGCCGCCGTCGTGGTCGGGGCCGCCGTCGTGGTGGGCGCGACCGTGGTCGTCGGCTTCGCCGTCGTCGTCGGCTTGGCCGTGGTGGTGGGCGGCGTCTTCGGCCCGCAGAACCACACCTTCTCGATGTCGGCCGTCTTCGCCCCGCGACCCTGGCCGACCTTCGGCAGGCCGGCGTTCGAGAACGAGCCCGACGTGGGGCTCGCCGGGGTGGACACGACCGCGCCACCGCCGCCGTACACGACGAACTTCGAGATCGGCTGGTTCGAGGACCACTGACCGCCGGTCTTCGTGCCGTTCGTGACCGTCACCGTGGGGTACTGGCCGCTGATCTGGACGAACTTGCTCCCCTGCCACTGGAACACCGCGATCTGCTTCGTGTCCTGCGGGCAGAGCGTGTCCCCGTAGCCGTGCGCCGAGGTCGTCTGGACGAGCCCGACCCCACCGCTGAGTGCTCCGAGGAGCATCATCGCGAGCCCCAGACGCAGCGGGTTCACGCGCTGCCACCATGCGTTCTGCTCAGTCACCATCTCGTCTCCGTGGTCGGGCGCGACGTGCAGGGTGGGTCGCGGCTCACGTCACTCATCGGAGGGGCCCGGGCGCACTTGAGCGTTCGGTCCCACGACGTGACGGAAGTCCTCGTCGACAGCAGCCGGCCACCACGCGGTCCGGCGTGGCGCCGAGAGCGAGAAGTAGGTTCCCGTGGATGGACGCCGTGGGGGACGAGGTGAACCGGAGGGTGGTGCTGCGCCGCCGTCCCGTGGGGCTGCTCACGTGGGAGGACGTCGCGCTCGACGAGGCCCCGCTCCCCGAGCTGGCCGAGGGCGAGGCGCTGATGCGCACCGAGCTGCTCGGGATGGACGCCACCGTCCGGAGCTGGTTGAACGACTCCGACGGGTACCTCCCGCCGGTGGACATCGGCGAGGTCGTCCGCTGCAGCGGCATCGGGCGCATCGTCGCAACGCGCTGCGACGCCTACGAGGTCGGCGACGTCGCCTACAGCCTCCCCGGGATGCAGACGCACGCGATCGTCCGCGACGACTTCTTCACCTCGAAGCTCCCTGCGGGCACGGATCTGGCGCCGATGCTGTCGATCTACGGCGCCACGGGCCTGACCGCCTACGTCGGCCTGGTCGACGTGGCGAACGCCACGGCCGGCGAGACGATCGTGGTCTCCGCGGCCGCCGGCGCGACCGGATCCCTCGTCGGCCAGATCGGCAAGATCCTCGGATGCCGGGTGGTCGGGATCGCAGGCTCCGACGAGAAGTGCCGCTTCGTCACCGAGGAGCTCGGGTTCGACGCGTGCATCAACCACCGCACCGGTGACCTCGCCGCCGAGCTGAAGGAGCACTGCCCCAAGGGCGTCGATGTCTACTTCGACAACGTCGGTGGACCGATCCTCGACGCGGTCCTCGGCCGGCTGGCCCGCGGGGCGCGCATCGCGCTGTGCGGGGCGATCGCCGTCTACAACGAGACCCGCAAGCCGCCGGGACCCGCCAACTACCTCAACCTCATCAGCAAGCGTGCCCGCATGGAGGGCTTCCTCGCGATGGACCACTGGGGCCGGTTCGACGAGATCCGGGCCCGGCTCGCCCAGTGGGTGGCCGATGGCGAGCTCCGCCACGTGGAGCACTACTGGGACGGCCTCGACTCCGCCGTCGACGCCCTCAACGCCCTCTTCACCGGCGCCAACACCGGCAAGGTCATCGTCCGCGTCTGACGATGACGGCGAGGGAGTCGTCAGGGCTCCGGCCGATAGGCTGACGTCGTCATGTTGCTGGAGCCTCACAGTCCATGGACCGCACACGCGCCCGTTCGGCCGTCGTCGCGCCAGCACGCATGGTCCGCCGCCTCGTCGACTTCCTCGGTCCGACGGATGCGGCGGCGCGCCAGTCGCTGACAGCACTCGCGATCAACTCGCTCACCAGCTTCGCCGCGGGCGCGGTGCTCGTCGGCGTGCTCGACACGTTCCGCTCCCTGCCGGGGGTCCTGGTGATGATCACGCCGGCGATCGGACTGCGAGGGAACGTCTTCACCACCCTCGGCAACCGCCTCTCCACCAGCATCCACACGGGTTCGTTCCGGCTGACGTTCCGGCCGGAGGGCGTCCTCTTCCAGAACCTCCTCGCCAGCTTCGTCCTCACCACCGTGATGTCGAGCGTCCTCGCGGTGATGGCGAAGGTGATCTCGGTCGTGGTGGGCATCCAGCACACGATCGGCCTGCTCGACCTGGCGTTCGTGTCCATCGCCGGCGGCCTCCTGGGTTCCATACCCGTGGCCATCGCGACGGTGCTCCTCACCTTCGGGGCCGTCCGCTACGACTGGGACCTCGACAACCTGGTGGCCCCCACCGTCGGCGCCCTCGGCGACGCTCTCACGGTTCCGGCCCTGTTCCTGGCGGCCACCGCGGTCGGCAAGAGCGCCGTGGTCCCGACGCTGGGCGCCGTCGCGATGGTCGTCTCCGCGGCGGTCGCGGTGGCGGCATGGCGCTCCCGACGGGAGCTGCTGGCCCAGGTGGTCCGGGAGTCGATCCCCATCCTCACGCTGGCCCTGCTCCTGAGCGCGCTCGGAGGGCTCGTCCTCCAGAAGCAGGAGGCGACCCTCGCTCTCCTCCCGGCGATCCTGCTGATGCAGCCGGCGTTCGTGTCGAGCGCCGGGGCCCTCGGGAGCATCCTGAGCGGCCGGGTCGGCACGAACCTCCACCTCGGCAACGTGGACGCCACCCTCGTGCCCGGCCGGGTGGTCCGCCGCGACACCTCGTTCCTGTTCGGCCTGGCGGTCCCGGTGTTCCTCCTGAACGCGGGCGGGGCGACGCTCTTCGCCTGGTGGCAGGGCGACGCCGCCCCGGGCCTGGGGTGGGTGCTGCTCGCCACGCTCATCTCCGCCACGCTCACGATGGGCTTCGTGGTGGCGCTCAGCTACTACGCCACGATCGGCGCGTGGCGGGTGGAGGTCGATCCCGACTCGTCCGGCGTCCCGATCGTCACGGCGTCGGTCGACTTCGTCGGCACGGTCCTCCTCGTCTTCTGCGTCGTCTCGCTCGGCCTCGTCTGACGCCCTCCCGCCCGCCACCGGGCCCGGGGATCGGTTCCTGACGGGGCGTCAGGTATCGTCGGCGCCCGTGAACCTGGACTTCAGCCCCGCCGACGAGGAGTTCCGGGACGAGGCTCGCACCTGGCTCAGGGAGCACCTCCCCAGGGAGCCCCGCCCGCCCGAGGGCGCCGAGATGCGTGCGTTCGACCTCGCCTGGCAGCAGACCCTCTACGCCGGCGGATGGGCCGGGATCAACTGGCCGAAGGAGTACGGCGGCCGTGGGCTGACCGACATCCAGCAGATGATCTGGTACTCGGAGTTCGCCAACGCGGACCCGCCGTTCACCCTGAACGACAGCTGCACGTTCGTGGGGAACAACCACGGCGGCCCCACCCTCATGGCCTGCGGCGACGAGGACCAGAAGTCGTTCCACCTCCCCCGCATCCTGCGCGGCGAGGTCGTGTGGTGCCAGGGGTTCTCCGAGCCCGGCGCTGGGAGCGACCTGGCCTCGCTCTCGACGAAGGCGGTGGTCGACGGCGACGAGCTGGTGGTCACGGGCCAGAAGATCTGGACGAGCTACGCCGAGGTCGCCGACTACCAGGAGCTCCTCGTCCGCACCGACCCCTCGGCGCCGAAGCACAAGGGCATCACCTGGGTCATCTGCGACATGACGACGCCCGGCATCGACATCCGGCCCATCCGGACGATGGCGCACACCACCGACTTCGCCGAGGTCTTCTACGACGAGGTGCGCATCCCGCTCTCGAACGTCGTCGGCGAGCCGAACGAGGGGTGGCGTGTCGCCATGAGCACCCTCAGCTTCGAGCGTGGCACCGCCTTCATGGCGGATCAGATCGACCTCTCCGCCGTGGTGGAGGACCTGATCGACCTCGCCCGCCAGCGCACCGGCCCCGACGGTCGCCGTCCCGCGATCGCCGACGACGAGCTGGCCCGCCGGCTGGCCACCGCCCGCGCGGAGGTGGCGGCGCTCGGCGCGATGACGGTCGCCGGCATCAGCCGCACCCAGCGGACCGGCATGCCCGGCCCGGAGGGCTCGATGATCCGGCTCTTCCACGGCGAGCTGCACCAGCGGGTGTACCAGCTGGCGCTCGACATCATCGGCGTCGACGCCTTCGAGCTCACCGGCATCGACGGCGAGGGCGTCTGGACGGGGCCCTTCCTCCAGAGCTTCGCCTACACGATCGGCGGAGGGACGACGGACATCCAACGGAACATCGTGGGCGAGCGCGTGCTGGGCCTGCCCCGGGTGAGGTGAGGAACTGATGGACCTGCTGCCGACCGACGAGCAGAACGAGATCGTCGCCTCCGTCCGGGCCGTCCTCGACGACCGGCACACGCTCGGGGAGCCGCTCGGCGACGAGCTGTGGTCCGCCGCGGCCGAGCAGGGCTGGTTCGGCCTCGGCCTGCGGGAGGAGCTCGGCGGCGTGGGCTACACGCTCGCCGAGGAGGCGCTGCTGTTCGTGGAGCTGGGGCGTGCGGGAGCGCCCGGGCCCTTCCTCGCCACGACCGTCGCAGCAGCAGCCGCCGCCCACGCGGGCGACTCGGAGCTGGCCTCGTCGCTCCTGTCCGGTGCTGCGAGGGCGGCCTGGGTGGAGCCGGGCCCGGCGGGCGCCGTCGTGCTCGACGGTCCGGGTGCCGCCGTGGGCGTCACGGTCGGGGAGACCGTGGACCTGGTGGACCTTGGATCGGTCGAGCGGGGCGCAGCGCCGCCCCTCGACGAGCACACGCCGCTCGAACGGACGACGTCGATGCCCTCCGTCGTGGCGTCCTCCGGCGACCCCACCGACGTGGTCCGCGTGAGCGTCCTCCTCGCGGCGCAGCTCGCCGGCATCGCCGAGGCGACCACGGCGCAGTCGGTGGAGTACGGCAAGGACCGCGAGCAGTTCGGCCAGCCCATCGGCGGGTTCCAGGCGGTGAAGCACCGCTGCGCCGACATGGCGGTGCGCGCCGAAGCCGCGGTGATGCAGGTCCGCATGGCGGCGCTCGCGACCGCCGACGGCCGGTCCGACGCCCGGTTCCACGCCGACGCAGCTCGGATCGTCGCGACGAACGCAGCGATCGAGAACGCTCAGTGGAACGTCCAGAACCACGGCGGCATCGGCTTCACCTGGGAGCACACCGCGCACCGCTTCGTCACCCGCGCCCGGCTGCTGGCCGGCCTCGCGGGCGGCCGGTACGGCGCCCTCGCCGACCTGCTCGAGCAGCCTCCCGCAGCCTGAGCCCACCCGCTCTGGCCCCCGCGACGCCTCAACCCACCCGCTCTGGCCCCTCACCCCGGTTTTGTCATGCGTGGTGCGACAGTTCTGTCGCACCACGCATGACAGAACCGAAGTGGTGGTGGAAGTGGTGCCGGGGGACGACCGAGCGTCACGCCTGGCGGTCGGGGCGGAGCGACTCCCGGAACGACACGTCCTTGTCCGGCCTCGGCTCCGCGGGGAGGCCCAGCACCCGCTCCCCCACGATGTTGCGCTGCACCTGGTCCGTGCCGCCGCCGATCCTCGGCGCCCACTGCGCGAGGAAGACCCCCTGGAAGAACCCATCGAACGGTGCGTCCTCGCCGACCAGGGTGCCCGCCGGCCCGAGCAGCCGCTCGAGGAGGTCACCGCCGTACTCGTACTGGCGGGAGATGTGCAGCTTCATCACCGAGCTCTCCGGCCCCGGCGACCGACCCTGGCTCGCCGAGGTCTGGACCCGGTAGCCGAGGAAGCGGGTGATCTCGAACCACGTGTGGAGGCGGGCGAGCTCCTGGCGGGCGACCGGGTCGTGGGTGCGGCCCATCTCCCTCGCGAGCATCAGGATCTCGCCGAACTGCACCATCCCTCCGCCGCCGATGGCGGAGCGCTCTGCGGTCAGCGTCGTCATCGTGACCCGCCAGCCCTCGCCGGGTTCGCCGACGGTGTTCGCCACGGGCACGCGGACGTCCTTCAGGAAGACCTCGTTGAAGTGGATCGCGCCGTCGATCTGCCGGAGCGGTCGCACCTCCACGCCGGGCGTGCCCATGTCGAGCAGCAGGTAGGTGATGCCCTTGTGCTTCGGGACGTCGGAGTCGGTCCGCACCAGGAGGATCCCCCAGTCCGCGTAGTGGGCGCCGGAGGTCCAGACCTTCTGGCCGTTCACGACCCACTCGTCGCCGTCCCGATCCGCCCGGGTCGAGAGCGAGGCGAGGTCGGAGCCCGCGCCGGGTTCGCTGAACAGCTGGCACCACACCTCGTCGCCCCGGCGGATGCCCTCGAGGTGGGCCCGGCGCTGCTCGCTGCTGCCGTGGGCGATCAACGTGGGACCCACCATGTCGACGCCCACCTGGAACGCGTTTGCCGGCACGTCGAAGCGAGCTTCCTCCGCCTTGAACACCGCGGCGAGGTGCGGGGACAGGCCGCGCCCCCCGTCCTCCACCGGCCAGTGGATTCCCGCGAAGCCGGCGTCGGCCTTGGCGCGCTGCCACCGCTTCGCGCGTTCGAGCGCTGCACGGTCGGCTTCGTCGGTGTGCGGACGGAGCCCGGCCCAGACCTCGGCGGCACCGTCACGCCGCTGCGCGTTGGCCTCCAACCACGCCGTGCACTCGGCCCGGAACGCCGCTTCCTCGGGGGTGTCGTCGAAGTCCACGCAGCGATTCTGACAGGTCGTCAGATCAGCACGGCCAGCCCCCAGCGATCCACGGCGGCCAGGACGCCGCCGTCACCCTCGATCTGCGGGAGCCACGATGCCGTTTCGCGACCGAGGAGCGCGCTCTGGCTCCCGCGAATCGTGGAGCCCGACGGCTCGGGTCCCGGCGACTCGCCACGGCCCGGCGGGCCGCACGCTCGGATCGAGCAATGGGTCGCAGCGGACCCGCGCGATCAGCGAGGAGCGGTCAGGAAGTCGTACGCCGACTGCAGGTCGAGGGTGGCGGGCGCCTGCGAGCCGCTCACCTGCACGCCGACCTTGATCTTGTCGAGGTAGTCGTCGGGGTAGCCGGAGTAGCCGATGCCGTCGAGCGTCGCGCCGTTCGGCGTGGCGTCGTAGGTGCCGATGCCGATGACGTCGTGGTTGCACGCCCCCGTGGCCCGGTAGGCGGTGATGGCCATCGGGATCGGGCCGAGCTCGATCATCAGCATCCCGACGTTGCCCCCGCCGAACGAGGCCCTGCCGTAGACGGCGCCGATGTTGCCGGCCTCGTCACGGACGAGGTTCATCTCCTGGCCGCCGACACCGCCGGTGAGGGTGCAGTCGTTCTCGCTCTTGGTGTGGTAGGTGGCGCCGACCGTCATGGTGCCGGAGGTGATCTGCTCGCCCGGGAGGTCGACCGGCTCGATGGTGACCGGGGGCGCCTCGGTGGTCGGGGTCTCCGTCGTGGGTGGCGCCTCGGTGGTGGGGGTCTCCGTCGTCGGCGCCTCAGTGGTGGGCGCCTCCGTGGTGGGGACCTCGGTCGTGGGGGTCTCGGTGGTGGTCGACCCGTCGACCTGACCGGACGCGGTGCCGGTCCAGGCCGCGAGGGTGACGGTGATGCCCGTGACTGCTACCGCCAGGAACCGCTTCACGGCGCCCTCCCTCTTTCGTCGATCTCCGTGTGCACCCGGTGACCGCCCCAGCTCAGGCGTCGCCGCTCGCCGGATCGAGCGTACCGGAGGGCCGATGCATCCTCAAGGGCCCCCGGCGCGCGCCTGCCCGGCCGCCGGTAAGGTCCCGAGCCGGCCGCACGGCCGGAAGGGGGCCCACATGACCGACGTCGACCTGCTCGAGCTCTCCGACCGCATCATCAGCGGCGAGAAGAGCATCGACAGCCACCACCCGCTCCAGATCGGTGGCCGGACGGTGCTGCAGGAGGTCGCTCCCGACGTCGCGTTCGTCGAGAGCTTCGCCAACTCGGTCGTCGTCCGGACGCCGGACGGCCTCGTGATGGTCGACGCGGGCAGTCCCCTCCACGCCCAGGGCATCCACGACGCCGTCCGCAGCTGGACCGACGCGCCGGTCCACACCGTGGTCTTCACCCACGGCCACGTCGACCACATCTACGCGGTGCGGCTGTTCGAGGCCGAGGGCGACCCGGTGCGGGTCGTGGCCCACCGCGCCATCGCCGATCGCTTCGACCGGTACTCGGCGACGAACGGCTACAACGCGGTGATCAACCAGCGGCAGTTCCGGCTCGCCGGCCCCGCGTTCCCCGGCGACTATCGGTACCCCGACGTGACCTACGACGACGAGATGACGCTGGAGGTCGGCGGTGTGACGTTCGTGCTCCGGCATGACCGGGGCGAGACCGACGACGCGACCTGGGTGTGGATGCCGGAGCGTCGGATCATCTGCTCCGGGGACCTCTTCATCTGGGCCTCGCCGAACTGCGGCAACCCCCAGAAGGTGCAGCGGTACCCCGCCGAGTGGGCGGCCGCCATGCGGAAGATGGCCGAGCTCGACGCCGACCTGCTCCTGCCCGGCCACGGGCTGCCCATCCGCGGCCGGGACCGCATCAGGTCGGTGCTCGAGGACACCGCGGCGCTGCTCGAGTCGCTCGTGGACCAGACGCTCGAGATGATGAACCAGGGCGCGCGGCTCGACGAGGTGCTCGCCGCCGTGAAGCCGCCGGCCGATCTGCTGCAGCGGCCGTGGCTCCAGCCCGTGTACGACGAGCCGGAGTTCGTGGTGCGCAACCTCTGGCGGCTCTACGGCGGTTGGTACGACGGGAACCCGGCCCACCTCAAGCCCGCTGGTGAGGCAGCGCTCGCGAGCGAGCTCGCCGACCTGGCGGGCGGCGCGGGTCGCCTGGCGGATCGGGCACTGGAGCTGAGCGACGCCGGCGACCACCGGCTGGCGGGCCACCTCGCCGAGATGGCCGCCCAGGCCGCCCCCGGCGACGAGGGGATCGGGGACATCCGCCGGACCGTCTTCGGTCGCCGTGCGGAGCTGGAACGCTCGACGATGGCGAAGGGCGTCTTCAGCTGGGCCGCTTCCGAGGGCACCCATCCGTAGATCGGCCGGCGTCCCACGCAACCCCAAGCGCCCCTCCTCCCCCACGATTCGCGGGAGCCAGAGTGCCATTCTCGCGACGCGAACGGCATTCTCCGTCCCGCGAATCGTGGAGCGAGGCGGAGGTGACCCGGCGCGGCCTGGCCAGGCCGATCACGACAGGTCGGGGAGGCCCAGGGGCAGGTTGGGGACCTCGAGGCCGCCGTCGACCTCGAGGATCTTCCCCGTCACGAAGCTGCCGGCCGGGGAGCACAGGTAGAGCACGGCGAGGGCGATGTCGAGCGGCTGGCCGAGGCGCCGCAGTGGCGTGGCGGCCTCCATGCGCTCGCGGAAGTCGTCGGTGAGCACCGTCTCCAGCGCGGCGGTCTCGACCGATCCGACGGCGATGCCGTTCACCCTGATCCGGGGTGAGAGGTCCGCTGCCGTGAGCCGGGTGAGGTGGGCGAGCGCCGCCTTCGCCGTGCCGTAGGCGGCGAAGCCGCGGTCGGGCAGGCGGCCGGCGAGCGAGCTGATGTTCACGATGCTGCCGCCGCCGTCCGCGAGCATCGCCGGCACCGCGGCCTTGGTCAGCTCGAACGCCGTGGAGACGTTGAAGTGGAAGGCCTTCTCGAAGCTGGCGACGCTGGTCTCGAGGAGCGGCTTCGGGAAGCTGCCCCCGACGTTGTTGACCACGATGTCGAGCCGCCCGAACTCGTTGACGGCGGCGTCGACCAACGAGGGAAGGGTCGAGAGGTCGTTCGCGTCCGCCGGGACGACGACCGCCGAGCGCCCCAGCTCCTCGATCTCCGCGGCGACCTCCCGGAGCTGCTCCTCCGACCGGGCGGAGAGCACGACGTCGGCGCCCGCCTCGGCGAGGGCGAGGGCCGTCGCCCGGCCGATCCCCCTGCCGGCGCCGGTCACCACGGCCGCACGGTCGGTCACCTTGAAGTGGTCGAGCACACCCATGGGCGGATCATTCCACAGGGCCGCCACCATCCCGGGGAGGATGGCGACGGCGAGGTCAGGAGGGCGACGACCGTAGGGACAGCGACCGCAGGAACGGCGGCCGGCTCAGGCGCAGGGCGGGAGCGTCGTCGTGGTGACGCCCGCCTGCGTGGTGGAGGACGAGAGCGCCTCGTTCACCGCGTTCGCCTGCTCCTCGGCACGCTCGCGGACGCACTGCTCGTAGGCGGCCTTCATCTTGCGGCCCGACACGACGAGCTCGGTGAGCCGCTCGCGGGGAACGCAGTCCTCGACGGCACCGACGGGATCGGCTCCCTGGGTGTCCTCGTAGCCGACGACCGCCCGCACGAACTTCTGCGGATCGACGCCCTCGAGGGCGTGCTGCGCGTAGCAGGCCGCCTCCGTGGGGGTCATGCCGACAGCCGCTGCCTGACCCGACGCCATGCGGTGTGCCAGGTCGAGGAACCCGGCGAGGTCCAGGTCGTCAGCCGGTCGCTCGTCGGCGATGCGCTGCTTGGTCGCATCCGAGAGGCAGCCCGCGACCTGCTTGGAGAGATCGCTCCCTCCATCGGCGAGCCGGTTCACCAGGCGGCCGAACCGGGCGAGGCTCACCCGACCCTCGGCGTCCGGCGACAGGACCGCACCGACGGCTGGCGCAGCGCACTTCCGCTCGCTCTCCGGCAGACCCCGCGCGGCGAGCACGACGGTGGTGAAGCGGGCGGCGTCCGGCGCGTCGAGGCGGAAGCGGACCGCGCCCTGGTCGCCGATGAGCGAGGCGAGCTCCGCCTGGGGCGGGTTGGCCACGCCGCCGTCGCCCTCCGCCTTCTTCCCGCCGTCGCCGCCGCACCCCGCCAGCAGCGTCACCACGAGGACCGCAGCGATCAGCCGACCCCTCTCCCCGCAGCCCCGTCGCCT
>Ga0182746_1003021_pt1 | contig 11865 bp, 9 predicted proteins | sample eDN3rd30CBELigOP_FD_128881 | JGI IMG/M metagenome (GOLD analysis project Ga0182746, IMG submission 128881) | Enriched Organic Plus compost microbial communities from Emeryville, California, USA - eDNA 3rd pass 30_C BE-Lig OP (version 2) (version 2) ... | reverse complement strand
TCCCGATGCCTCCCGCGAAACACTCGACCACTCGGTGATGTACATCTTCGCCGTCGCACTGCAGGACGGCACCTGGCATCACGAGCGGTCCTACGCTCACCAGCGAGCACACCGGCCCGACACCATCGAGCTCTGGCGCAAGATCTCCACGGTCGAGGACCCCGAGTGGACCCGGCGCTACCACTCGACTGACCCGAACGAGAAGGCGTTCGGCGCCAAGGCCGTCGTCACCCTCAAGAACGGCGAGACCATCGTCGACGAACTCGCCGTCGCCGACGCCCACCCACTCGGCGCGCGGCCATTCGAACGCGAGCAGTACGTCGCGAAGTTCGCCGAGCTGGCCGAAGGTGTCGTCGAAGCCGAAGAGCAACAGCGCTTCCTGTCTGCCGTCGAGAACGTCTCGGCCACCAAGTCCGGCGGACTGGGCGCGCTCAATGTCCGGGTCGACCCCCGGGTGTTGGAGAAGGCGCCGACGGTTCCCTCGGGGATTTTCCGATGAGCGCTTGCGCGAAGAGAGGACAACACCGATGAGCGCTTGCGCGAAGAGAGGACAGCACCGATGAGCGGGCTGCTCGGCGCTGCCACCCCCGCCTCGGAGAAGCGCCGAAAATTCCGGCGTGGTCTGGAATCCGGCCGGCTCCTGCGCTTTCCGGGCGCGTTCTCCCCGCTGGTGGCCAAGCTCGTTGCCGAGATCGGGTTCGACGGCGTCTATGTCTCCGGTGCGGTCCTGTCCGCGGACCTCGGCCTACCTGACATCGGCTTGACGACGCTGACGGAGGTGACGGGTCGCGGCGCCCAGATCGCCTCGGCCACCGATCTTCCGACCCTCATCGACGCCGATACCGGATTCGGCGAACCGATGAGCGCGGCCCGGACCGTGACAGTGCTCGAAGACGCGGGCCTGGCCGGGCTGCACCTGGAAGACCAGGTGAATCCGAAGCGGTGCGGACACCTCGACGGGAAGGCGGTGGTGGAGACCGCCGAGATGGTCAAGCGGTTGCGCGCCGCCGTCTCGGCGCGACGTGATCCCGACTTCATCATCTGTGCCCGCACCGATGCCGCAGGGATCGAGGGGATCCCTGCGGCGATCGACCGAGCCAAGGCGTACGCCGACGCCGGCGCGGATTTGATCTTCACCGAGGCTCTGCGTACTCCAGCGGATTTCGAACAGTTCAGGGAGGCAATCGACGTTCCGCTGCTGGCCAACATGACCGAGTTCGGAAAGTCCGAACTTCTGACAACTCGGCAATTGTCCGAGATCGGCTACAACATGGTGATCTACCCGGTCACCACGCTGCGCCTGGCCATGCAAGCCGTCGAGAGCGGACTACGCGAAATCAGCTCGGCAGGAACGCAATCCGGCTTGCTGGCCCAGATGCAGCACCGCAGCCGACTGTATGAGCTCCTGCGTTACAACGACTACAACCAGTTCGACTCGGATATCTACAATTTCTCGCTGCAAGGGGCGAAACGATGACCGCTACCGCGAACGACACCGTCACACCGAGCGTCCACAAGGGGTTGGCGGGCGTGGTGGTCGACACCACGGCCATCTCGAAGGTGGTCCCGGAAACCAACTCGCTGACGTACCGGGGTTACGCGGTACAGGATCTGGCCGCGCACTGCAGCTTCGAGCAGGTCGCCTACCTGCTGTGGCACGGGGAACTCCCGACGGATCAGGAGCTGGCTCTGTTCAGTCAGCGGGAACGGGCGTCACGCCGCATCGACCGCTCGGTGCAGTCCCTGCTGGCCAAGATCCCTGACAACTGCCATCCGATGGACGTGGTCAGGACTGCGATCAGCTACCTCGGGGCCGAAGACCCGGAGGAGGATGACAGCACCCCTTCGGCCAATTTCGCGAAATCGCTGCGGATGTTCGCGGTGCTGCCGACCATCGTGGCCGCCGACATGCGTCGCCGTCGGGGGTTGGAACCAATTGCCCCGCACAGCCACATGGGCTACGCGGAGAACTTCCTCAACATGTGCTTCGGTGAGGTGCCGGACCCGGTGATCGTCAGGGCTTTCGAGCAGTCGATGATCCTGTATGCCGAGCACAGCTTCAACGCCTCCACGTTTGCGGCGCGGGTGGTCACCTCGACGCAGTCCGACATCTACAGCGCCGTGACGGCGGCGATCGGTGCGCTGAAGGGCTCACTGCACGGCGGTGCCAACGAGGCCGTCATGCACGACATGCTTGAGATCGGTAGCGCCGAGAATGCCGCGCAGTGGTTGCACGGCAAGCTGTCCCGCAAGGACAAGGTGATGGGTTTCGGGCACCGGGTGTACAAGAACGGCGATTCCCGGGTGCCCACCATGAAGGCCGCGCTGCAGCGCGTCGCCGCGGTACGCGACGGTCAGCGGTGGCTGGATCTCTACGAGCGCATGGAGCAGAACATGCTCGCCGCCACCGGAATCAAGCCCAACCTGGACTTTCCGACCGGGCCGGCGTACTACCTGATGGGCTTCGATATCCCCAGCTTCACACCGCTTTTCGTGATGAGCCGCATCACCGGTTGGACGGCCCACATCATGGAGCAGGCGGGCTCGAACGCACTGATCCGGCCACTCAGCGAATACAGCGGACATCCGCAACGAGCTCTGGCGTAGTTCTGCACTGTCCTGATCGCGGGATGCTCTGAAAGGAAACAGTGGTCGACAAGGTTCTGGTCGCCAATCGGGGAGAGATCGCCATCCGCGCGTTTCGCGCGGCCTACGAGCTGGGTCTCGCCACGGTCGCGGTCTATCCGTACGAGGATCGCAATTCTCAGCACCGGCTGAAAGCCGACGAGTCGTATCAGATAGGTGAGCAAGGTCATCCGGTCCGAGCCTATCTCTCGGTCGATGAGATCATCCGGGTAGCTCGCCACGCGGGCGCCGATGCCATCTATCCCGGTTACGGGTTTCTGTCCGAGAACCCGGACTTGGCCCGGGCCTGTGAAAAGGCGGGCATCACGTTTGTGGGACCGTCGGCCGACGTGCTGGAGCTGACCGGTAACAAGGCCCGCGCCATCGCCGAGGCCCGCAAGGCCGGACTCCCGGTGCTGGCATCGTCGGCCCCGTCGAGCTCGGTCACCGAACTGCTGTCAGCCGCCGAATCGATGAGTTTTCCGGTGTTCGTCAAAGCGGTCGCCGGTGGCGGGGGCAGGGGGATGCGGCGGGTCGACGAGCCGGCCGACTTGAAGGATGCGATCGAGGCCGCCAGCCGGGAGGCGCAGTCGGCGTTCGGGGATCCCACGGTGTTTCTCGAGCAGGCGGTGATCAACCCGCGCCACATCGAGGTGCAGATTCTGGCCGACACCCACGGCAATGTGATCCACCTCTTCGAACGGGACTGCAGCCTGCAGCGGCGCCACCAGAAGGTGATCGAGCTGGCACCGGCACCGAACCTGGATCCCGAACTGCGGGAAAGGATCTGTGCCGACGCGGTCACCTTCGCGCGTCAGATCGGGTATTCGTGCGCCGGTACGGTGGAATTCCTGCTCGACGAGCGAGGCCGGCACGTGTTCATCGAGTGCAATCCCCGGATTCAGGTCGAGCACACGGTGACCGAGGAAATCACCGACGTCGACCTGGTATCGAGCCAGCTGCGCATCGCGGGCGGGGAGTCCCTGGCCGATCTCGGACTCTCTCAGGACGCGTTGAAGATTCGCGGCGCTGCCCTACAGTGCCGGATCACCACCGAGGACCCTTCCAACGGCTTCCGTCCCGACACCGGACGCATCACCGGATACCGCTCACCAGGAGGCGCCGGTGTCCGGCTGGACGGTGGCACGAACCTCGGTGCCGAGATAACCGCGCATTTCGATTCGATGCTGGTGAAACTGACCTGCCGCGGCCGCGACTTTTCGACGGCCGTAGCGCGGGCGCGACGCGCGGTCGCGGAGTTCCGGATTCGCGGGGTTTCGACCAACATCCCGTTCCTGGCCGCGGTCCTGGAGGACCCCGACTTCGTCGCGGGACAGGTGACGACCTCCTTCATCGAGGAACGACCCGAGCTGCTCACCGCGCGCGGCAGCGCCGATCGGGGCACCAGGATTCTCAACTATCTGGCCGACGTCACCGTCAACCAGCCCCACGGGCCACGACCGTCGGCGGTGTATCCCCGCGACAAGCTCCCCGTATGCGATTTGAGCGTGGCCCCGCCGTCAGGGTCCAAGCAGCGCCTGACCGAGCTGGGGCCGGAAGGGTTCGCCGGCTGGCTGCGCGAAAGTCGTGGTGTCGGCGTCACCGACACCACCTTTCGCGATGCGCATCAATCGTTGCTGGCCACCCGCGTGCGCACCAGCGGGCTGCTGCGGGTCGCGCCCTACATCGCCCGGACGATGCCACAGCTACTGTCCGTCGAGTGCTGGGGCGGTGCCACCTACGACGTGTCGTTGCGATTCCTCAAGCAGGATCCCTGGGAGCGGTTGGCGGCGTTACGCGAAGCGCTGCCCAACATCTGCCTGCAGATGCTGCTGCGCGGCCGAAACACTGTGGGTTACACGCCCTACCCGGAGTCGGTGACCCACGCGTTCGTCGAGGAGGCTGCTGCAACCGGTGTGGACATCTTCCGGATCTTCGACGCACTGAACAATGTGGAGTCGATGCGCCCGGCGATCGACGCGGTCCACCACACCGGTACGACGGTCGCAGAGGTCGCGATGTCATACACGGGAAACCTGTCCGACCCGGGTGAGTCGCTCTACACGCTGGACTACTACCTTCGACTGGCCGAGCAGATCGTCGAGGCCGGAGCTCATGTGCTCGCGATCAAGGACATGGCCGGCCTGCTGCGGGCACCCGCGGCCGCCACCCTGGTATCTGCCTTGAAGTCACGCTTCGGCCTGCCGGTTCACCTGCATACCCACGACACTCCGGGCGGGCAACTGGCCACCTACCTGGCGGCCTGGATGGCCGGCGCCGATGCCGTCGACGGTGCGGCAGCTCCGTTGGCGGGCACGACAAGCCAACCCGCTTTGTCCTCCATCGTGGCTGCCGCCGCGCACACCGCATACGACACCGGGCTGTCGCTGGACGCGGTGTGTGACCTGGAGCCGTACTGGGAGGCACTACGCAAGGTCTATGCGCCGTTCGATGTCGCGGCGTCCGGTCCTCCGTGCCCTACCGGCCGGGTCTACACCCACGAAATCCCGGGCGGCCAGCTGAGCAATCTGCGTCAGCAGGCCATCGCGTTGGGCCTGGGTGGCCGTTTCGAGGAGATCGAGGCGAACTACGCTGCCGCAGACCGGATGCTGGGCCGGCTGGTGAAGGTCACCCCATCGAGCAAGGTGGTGGGTGATCTGGCGCTGGCTATGGTCGGCGCGGGTATCGATGCCGACGACTTCGCCGCCAACCCGGCTCGCTACGACATCCCCGACAGTGTGATCGGTTTCCTGCGAGGCGAACTCGGAGAGCCTCCTGGCGGCTGGCCGGAACCGCTGCGGACCAAGGCGCTTGACGGCCGGAGCCCGGCCAAGCCGATCCAGCAGTTGACCGCCGAGGACGAAACTGTGCTGGCCGCCCCGGGGCCGAAGCGTCAGGCCGCCCTGAATCGGCTGCTGTTCCCGGGCCCGACCGCGGAGTTCGAGGCGCATCGCGACGAGTACGGCGATACCTCGCGACTGAGTGCCAACCAGTTCTTCTACGGTCTGCGCCACGGCGAGGAGCACCGGGTCAAACTCGAACCCGGCGTCGAACTGCTGATAGGGCTGGAGGCGATCTCCGAACCCGATGAGCGGGGGATGCGCACCGTGATGTGCATCCTCAACGGACAGTTGCGTCCGATTGTGGTCCGCGACCGCAGTGTTGCCGGCCAGGTCCCTGTCGCGGAGAAGGCTGACCGGGCCAACCCGACCCACATCGGCGCTCCCTTCGCCGGTGTGGTCATGGTCAACGTCGCCGAAGGTGACGTGGTCGAGGCCGGTCAGTCAATTGCGACCATCGAGGCGATGAAGATGGAAGCAGCCATCACGGCGCCGGCGGCGGGCACCGTCACCAGAATCGCGGTCGCCCGGACTGCGCAGGTCGAAGGCGGCGATCTTCTCATCGTGGTCGGTGACTGAGGTGTGTTCGCCCAGATGTCGGCGCACTGATCTCCGGATCGGAGTGTGGGATAGTTCACATCCCTGCGGGCGCGCCGACGCGGAATTGGCTGAGATGCGCCAACGACGGAGAACCTCGACCACAACCCACCCGCCCGCTCGGCCGCGGCATTCGCGGAGAAGACATGACAGCTGTTGTGGGTGAGACGAAGACCGGCCGAAGCGTCCGGTAGTTGGCGCCGCCACCGAGTGATGCGAAAAATGCTGTTGTGCTGGATGTTTGGAACCGTTGAGGTTATTGACGGTTGTTTTGAGGTTGGTCTGAACGCGGCCAGTGCGCCGAAAGGGACGTCCCACCATCGGAAGAGTTTTGATTAGTCTCACCCTCGCTGATCTGAGGAGGCTGCGGGTTCGGGCGCGGCGCACACATCGAAGTGGCGCCCCCGACCCGGGCCGGACATAGGGGGATGGGCATTTGGCGTGCGATGAAGTGCTGCAGCACAGCGCAACTGGTGATCGGCGTTGGCGAAAACGGCCCGCTGTATGACGACCTCGTCATCCCGGACCGGGGCGGCTATGGCTCGAACACCGGCGCGGCACGAAGGCCACTCGCCGGACTATCCGGTGCTGCCACGGGAGCTCAAGGACGTTTCCGACGCGGTGCGGCGCGCCCCGCGGCCGCCGGTCCCACAATTGCTGCCGCCGAGCAAGATTCGGGTTGCCGGCGACAACGATGCCGAACTGATCGCCGAGTGGATGAACCGCCCGCATCTGGCGAAGACCTGGGAATATGATTGGCCGGTCGAGCGCTGGCGCCGGCATCTGAAAGCTCAGACGGACGGCGATTATTCTGTGCCGCTGGTCCTCAGTATCGGCGGAGTGGATCGTGGCTATCTCGAAATCTACCGAGCTGCCAAGGATTCCATTGCCGACCGGTACGACAGTAAACCGCACGACCTCGGGTTGCACGGGGCGATCGCCGATGAAGAGCTGGTCAATCGAGGCCTCGGCCCGATGTTGTTGCCCAAGATCGTCGCGAGTGTGCTGACTGCCGATCCCGGCTGTGAGCGGATCATGTTCGACCCGGACCATCGCAACACCACTGTGCGTGGATTGTGTGAGTTCGCCGGTTGCCGCTTCCTCGGCGAACACGAGATGTCCAACCGCAGGATGGCGCTCTACCAACTCGACCGGGCCACCGCCCGGAAATGGATGGCCTGAGCCCCCTTGCTCGTCCCGGCTGGCGACAGCCGGTTGTCATCCGACAAACAGAAGCAAACGAAAGGTGAGGCTGGTCGCGTCGACCAGTCGGGTATTCAAATATGACCGCTACCGATTCATCCACATCACCCGCCGTATCCGACGGGCTGCTCTCGATACTGCGTGACGATCTCGAGCTCCCATGTCAAACACTCAGTGCCAGTACGCGTCTCGTCGATGACCTCGGCATGGATTCGGTCTCGTTCGCGGTGGGGCTGGTGACCATCGAGGAGAAATTCGGTGTGCAGCTCAGCGAGGAGGACCTCATCGCCTGTAGCACCGTGGGCGACCTGCAATCGGTGATCGACCAGAGGAGCGCGGCATGAACCCGCTCGCCGGTGCGCTGAGGGAGGCGATGGTCGGCTCGCCGCACGACCTGGTGGTCCTGGATCGCGACACCGATACCTGGCAGCGCCGTCCGTGGCCCGAGGTTCATGGGCTCGCCGAGCACATCGCGGCCTATCTGCTGGGCCGGGATCAACCCGGCGCGGTCGGCCTCGTCGGCGAACCGACGGTGGAATTGATTGCCGCCATTCAGGGCTCGTGGCTGTCAGGTTCCGGCGTGTCGATCCTTCCGCGTCCCCAGCGTGGTGCCGAACCCGCCGAGTGGGCGCGCGCCACGATGTCCCGGTTCAGCAGCATCGGTGTGACGACGGTGTTCAGCTATGGCGCCACGCTGCAGCTATTGCGGGATGCGGGTTCACCGCTGACGGTGTGCGACGTCGGTGATGCCGCACGCACATCGACATCGACACAGCTCCGCTACCCCGATAGCGCGGATGTGGCGATCCTGCAGGGCACCGCGGGGTCCACCGGCACACCGCGGACCGCGGTGCTGGGGCCCGAGGCAGTGCTCAACAACATTCTGGCTGTCACACAGCGACTGTCGCTGAGCCGCAACGATGTCGGCTGCTCCTGGCTGCCGATCTATCACGACATGGGCCTGGCCATGGTGTTGGCATCGACGATGTCCGGGATGCCGCTGTGGCTGGCCCCGACGGGCGCCTTCTCGGCTGCGCCACTGCGGTGGGCCGAATGGCTGTCCGAAGCGTCGGCGACGTTCACTGCCGGGCCGAATTTCGGCTACTCGGTGCTCGGCCGGTTCGCCAACCGGGTCTCCGGCGTCGACCTCGGTGCGCTCCGAATCGCGATCAACGGCGGTGAGCCCGTCGACTGTGCCGGCGTCGACCGATTCGCCGTCGGAATGAGCAGGTTCGGATTCGACGCGAGAGCAATGGCGCCCGCCTACGGCATGGCCGAGGCGACGTGCGCGGTGACCATTCCCGTGCCTGGAGAAGGCCTGCGCATCAGCGCCCCCGTGGCCCAAGAAACTCCTGACACCGGCCGACGCTACGCGCTGCTGGGCCGGCCGGTACCGGGCATGGAGATCCGCATCGTCCCGTCTGCGCACGATGAGACCGGCGCCTCGGGCGAGGTCGAGATCCGTGGTTCGTCGATGATGACGTCCTACTTGGGGGACACTCCCGTCGATGCGGGGAGCAGCGGCCAGTGGTTCCCGACGGGCGACATCGGCTATCTCGTAGACGGTGCCCTGGTGATCTGCGGGCGCTCGAAGGAAATCATCACGATCGCCGGACGCAACATTTTTCCGACCGAAATCGAAGAGGTCGTCGGCGAGGTGGACGGTGTCCGCGAAGGAGCGGTGGTCGCCGTGGGTACGGAATCCGGTGCCGCGCAATCGCGTCTGCTGGTGGCGGCGGAGTTCATCGGCACCGAACAGGACACCACCCGCAGCGCCGTGATCCGTCGCGTGGTGTCAGTGTGTGGTGTCACCCCCGCAGACGTGGTGTTGATGTCACCGGGATCGTTGCCCCGCACCTCGTCGGGAAAACTGCGCCGACTCGAAGTCCGTCGTCAACTGGAGGCCACGCGGTAGCGCCCGCCGGGTCCGATGAGTTCTACGCTCTTCTCAAGTCCAATCAGCATCCATTGTTGACTGAACGGGAGAGAACACGTGGCTCAGCTGCTCAAGGTCCAGAACTTCAACGTCTCCGGCGACGGGTTCGGCGCCGGGGAGAACCAGAGTTTCGAGCGACCGTTCGGTCATGCCGAACCTGGCGAGATGTTCGCCTGGGCTGGTGCCACGGCGAGCTGGCCCAACCGGACGGAGCCTGGCGGCAGTCGGGGCTTGGATGACTACCTGACCCGGGACTTTCACCACAACATCGGTGCCGAGATCATGGGCCGCAACAAGTTCAGTCCGTACCGGGGCCCGTGGGAGGATCGCGCCGACTGGCAGGGCTGGTGGGGCGAGGAGCCGCCGTTTCACACTCCGGTGTTCGTTTTGACGCATTACGAACGGCCGTCGTTGCGCTTGTCCGACACCACGTTCCACTTCGTCGACGCGGATCCGGCGACCGTGCTGGAGCAGGCCCGGGCCGCCGCGCAGGGCAAGGACGTGCGGTTGGGTGGGGGAGCGAGCACCATTCGGGAATTTCTCGACGCCGACCTGATCGACACCCTGCATGTCGCGGTGTCGCCGGTCGAGTTGGGAAGCGGGTCGCGGTTGTGGGAGTCGCCCGATGAGCTGAACGACCGGTTCCACCACGATGTGGTCCCGAGCCCCGGCGGCGCGGTGACCCATCATCTCTTCTGGCGCAAGTGACGGCCTTCAGCCGAGCCGGTAGTCCGACGCGCGCTCGGACACTGCGGCACCGACAACGTTCGTTCGAAGCGGCCGGTGCGAACCGCGCGCAGGGCGGCCGCGACGGCGTTCATGATCGGTCCTGCTTCTCATGCGGAAGGTACTGCTGCAGCTTCTGCTTGACGCCCTGCTTGATGAAACCCTTGGCATCTTCGTCCCCGCCGAGAACCGCTTCGACCAGAGACTTGGCCTGGTCATAGGTGGCGTGCGGCGGGATCGGCGGTACGTCGGGGTCACAGCGCACATCGAGCACGGTGGGTCGGTCGGCGCCCAGCGCCTGATCCCAGGCGCCTCCGAGCGCGTCGGGGTCGTCGATGTTGGTGCCGTGAAGGCCGAGGCTGCGGGCGAACGCGGCGTAGTCCACGTCGGGAAGATCCTGCGACTGGGGGAACTTGGGAGAGTTCTGCATTGCCCGCATCTCCCAGGTGACCTGGTTGAGATCGTTGTTGTGCAGCACGGCGATGACCAAGCGGGGATCTGCCCACCGGTGCCAGTATTTGGCGATGGTGATGAGCTCGGCCAGACCGTTCATCTGCATGGCGCCGTCGCCGACGAACGCGATGGCCGGCCGTTCGGGGTGAGCCCACTTCGCCCCGATTGCATACGGCACGCCGGGCCCCATGGTGGCCAAGGTGCCCGAGAGTGAACCCCGCACTCCGGCAGGGAATTTGACGTGGCGGGCATACCAGTTCGCCGCCGAACCGGAATCGGCCGTGACGATGGCATCGGACGGAATGCGTTGGGAGAATTCCCAGAAGATCCGCATGGGGTTGACCGGGTCGGCACTCGTCATCGCAGTTCGTTGCACCGTGGTCCACCAACTGGAGACGTGCTCCTCGACGTGCTCGCGCCACGACCGGTCGGATTTGCGGCGAAGCAACGGGATCAAAGCCTGCAGCGTCGCCTTGGCGTCGCCGACGAGGTTCAGCTCGTAGGGGTAGCGCATGCCGATCCACGCGCCGGAGCGGTCGATCTGAACGGCGCGAGCCTGGTCGAGATCCGGCAGGAACTGGGTGTAGGGGAAATTGGATCCCACGGTGAGCAGGGTGTCGCAGTGCGACATGAGATACCAGCTGGCGGTGGTCCCCAGCAACCCGATGGAGCCCGTGACCCACGGCAGATCGTCAGGAAGAACGTCCTTTCCCAGCAATGCCTTTGCAGCGCCCGCGCCGAGCAGGTCGGCCACTTCGGCGAGCTCGGCCTCGCAACCCCGTGCGCCCTGACCCACCAACATCGCCGCCTTGTTGCCCGAGTTGAGCAGATCGGCGGCTTGACGCACCGCATCCTCGTCGGGGACGACCCGCGATCCGGACATGCCCATGCTGGAGGGAACTTGCTTGAAGGCGTGGGCGGGCGGCTGGTATTCGAGGTCGAACACATCGGAGGGCACGATGATGCCGGTCGGAGATTTCGCACTGAGGGCGATTCGGATGGCACGGTCGACCAGGTTCGGCAATTGCTGTGGGACGGTGCACATCTGGATGTAATCACTGCACACGTCCTTGTAGAGGCTGAGCAGATCGATCTCCTGCTGGTAGGAGCCGCCCATGGCCGAGCGCTCGGTCTGGCCCACGATGGCCACCACCGGCACATGGTCGAGCTTGGCGTCGTACAGGCCATTGAGCAGGTGCACCGCGCCCGGGCCGCTGGTCGCGGCACAAACACCCACCTGTCCGGAGAACTTGGCGAACCCGACCGCTTCGAATGCGGCCATCTCCTCATGTCGGGCCTGGACGAACTGTGGCCGGTCGTCCGCGCGCTGCCATGCGGCCAGAAGGCCGTTGATCCCATCGCCTGGATAGCCGAAGACCTGCGATACTCCCCACTCGCGCAATCGCGCCAACAGGACGTCGCCAACTGTGTCAGACATGAGTGCTCCTCGGATCGGATTCGTTGAGGTGTCGAAGGTTCCATCCC
>Ga0182746_1003013_pt1 | contig 11907 bp, 10 predicted proteins | sample eDN3rd30CBELigOP_FD_128881 | JGI IMG/M metagenome (GOLD analysis project Ga0182746, IMG submission 128881) | Enriched Organic Plus compost microbial communities from Emeryville, California, USA - eDNA 3rd pass 30_C BE-Lig OP (version 2) (version 2) ... | reverse complement strand
CTTCCTCGTGTTCTCGACGGGCTTTCGTATCGACTGGACCGTACGTCCGGAATTCGCCGCGCTGGCGCCGCATGTCCGCGCCTGGGGCGATCGCTACACACCAGCCGCAGGCGAAGAGGATCAGGAACTCACAGACTCCCCCGACTTGGGACCGGTATTCGAGTTGCAGGAAAAAACGCCCGGCTGCTGTCCCGGCCTGGACCGCGTGCATTGCTTTTCGTACCCGGCCGCGTTGACCCACGGCACCGTATCGGGCGATATCCCCGCGATCAGCGACGGCGCAAAACGTCTCGCGCAAGGCATGGCGGGACTGTTTTATCGCGAAGATGTCGAAACGCACTACGCCAATATCCAAGCCTACGCCGAGCCCGAAGTCTTTGGCGACGAGTGGGTGCCTGCCCAGGGCGTACAGGAGCCGGTTCAATGATTGTCTGGCTTTTTCGCCGCTTGGCCCAGGCGCTGGTGGTCGTGCTGTTGATGACGTTGATCGTCTTTGCCGGCCTGCATGCCATCGGCAATCCGATCGATATCCTGATTGGCCAGGATGTCGATCAGGTCGAGCGCGCACGCATCATTGCGCAGATGGGACTGGACCAACCGCTGTGGCGTCAGTATCTGAGCTTTTTGAGCGGAGCCCTGCATGGCAATCTGGGCAATAGCTTTGTCTATAACATCCCGGCCATTGAATTGATTCTGGATCGTATGCCGGCAACCTTGGAGCTGGCATTTGCGGCGCTCTTTCTCGCCGTCGTGATCGGTGTGCCGCTCGGTTTATTCGCAGGACTGTATCCCGATAACCCGATCTCGCGGTTCCTGATGGCGGGCAGCATCGTTGGATTTTCCTTGCCGACATTTTGGGTGGGTTTGATGCTGATCATGGCGTTCAGCGTTTCGCTGGGCTGGCTGCCGGCGAGCGGTCGCGGCACGACGGTGGAACTCCTGGGCGCGCAGTGGTCATGGCTCACTGCCGACGGACTGCGCCATCTGATTTTGCCCGCAATCAATCTGTCCTTGTTCAAAATCTCGCTGGTCATTCGACTGACACGTGCCGGAGTACGCGAGGTGCTGCCGCTGGACCACGTGAAATTCGCGCGCGCTAAAGGCCTGTCGCCTGCCCGCGTGGTCTGTGTACACGTGTTGCGCAACACGCTCATTCCCCTGGTTACCGTGCTCGGCCTGGAGCTCGGCTCCACCATCGCGTTCGCCGTCGTGACGGAAAGTATTTTCTCGTGGCCCGGCGCTGGAAAACTGATTCTGGACAGCATCAATGCACTGGACCGACCGGTCATCGTGTCGTATCTGGTCGTGATTGTCTGCCTGTTTGTCACTCTGAATTTGATCGTAGATATTTTGTACAAACTGTTGGATCCTCGAGTTCGCCTCGATGCGGAGGCTGCGCAATGAGTACGGCTGTCGCCCCCTTGCGCCAAGAATCGCCATGGCGCCGTAACGTCGCAGAGTTTTTCGCGTCCAAGATCGCGGTATTCGGCTTGGTCGTTGCGACCCTGCTGATCCTGGCCGCCATCCTGGCCCCGTGGATTACCCCGCAGAATCCCTACGATCTGCTGCAACTCGACGTCCTGGACGCGCGCCTGCCGCCCGGCTCGGAAAACGGTATGGGCACCTTTACCTATTGGCTGGGTACGGATGGCCAAGGCCGGGATTTGTATTCCGGCATTTTGTACGGACTGCGTATCAGTCTGATGGTGGGCATAGGCTCGGCATTGATCGCCGGCATCCTGGGCACCCTGCTCGGCCTGCTGGCCGCGTACGCGGGTGGGCGCGTCGATGCGCTGATCATGCGTGTCGTGGACCTGTTGCTGTCGTTCCCCTCGATCCTGGTGGCCATGATGATCCTGGCCTATCTGGGTAAAGGCGTCAGCAACGTGGTGTTGACGCTGGTGATTCTGGAATGGGCATACTATGCGCGCACCGCACGTGGGCAAGCGCTGGTCGAGCGCCGCCGCGAATACGTCGAGGCGGCGCGCTGCCTGGACATCCCCAGTTGGCGCATCATGATCAAACATATTCTGCCCAACTGTCTGCCACCGTTGATTGTGATCGGCACGCTGCAAATCGCGCGCGCCATCACGCTGGAGGCCACGCTCAGCTTTCTGGGCCTGGGCGTTCCCGTGACGGAACCTTCGCTGGGGCTGTTGATCTCGAATGGTTTCCAATACATGCTGTCTGGCGACTACTGGATTAGCTTTTATCCCGGCATTGCCCTGCTGATCACCATCGTGGCCATCAATCTGGTCGGTGATCGCCTGCGCGATGTGTTGAATCCGAGGACTCACAAATGATGGCGGCACACCACTCTGCTGGTGGCCCGGCCACCTTGGAAGTGCGCGATCTGCGCACACACTTTTTCACTCGCGCGGGTGTTTTGCCCGCGGTCGATGGCGTCTCGTTCACACTGGAACGAGGCCGTATTCTCGGCCTGGTGGGCGAATCCGGATCGGGTAAATCCGTGACGGGTTTCTCGATCATGGGGCTCGTAGATGCCCCGGGCCGTATCGTGGGCGGCGAGATCTTGTTCCAGGGCCGCGATCTGACTCAACTGCCGCCGCGCGAGTTGCGCAAGCTGCAGGGCAATCGCATCGCGATGATTTTTCAAGATCCGATGATGACGCTGAACCCGGTCCTGCGGGTCGATGCGCAAATGATCGAAGCAGTACGCGCCCACAACAATATGTCCAAGGCGCAAGCACGGGAATTGGCGCGCGACACCCTCGGCATGATGGGGATCCCCAGCCCGGAAGACCGCCTGAGGGCTTATCCGCATCAGTTGTCTGGCGGTATGCGCCAACGCGTTGCCATTGCGATTGCGTTGTTGCATCGACCGGACCTGATCATTGCGGACGAGCCCACCACCGCGCTCGACGTCACCATTCAGGCGCAGATCCTGTCAGAGGTGCAGAAGCTGGCGCGCCTGCATGGCACGAGCCTGATCTGGATCACCCATGATCTGTCAGTCGTCGCCGGTCTGGCCGATGAGGTCGCGGTCATGTATGCGGGTCGCATCGTCGAACACGGACGTGTCGACGATGTGCTCGACGCTCCGCTACATCCCTATACCGCGGGACTGATCGGCAGTTTGCCGGGCAACAATCTGCGTGGCCAACGGTTGCGGCAGATCCCCGGTATGACGCCGAATCTGCTGGACCTGCCCGCTGGCTGCGCATTCGCGGCCCGCTGCCCGCGTGCGGGCTCAGCCTGTGGCGAACGCCCTGACTTGACTCAACCCGTTTCGGAACGCCTGGTGCGCTGCTTTTACCCGACCCTCACCGCTGCGGAGGTCGCATGAATACGGCACCCACCGCACAAACGCCGATGATTGAACTGCGCCAGGTCAGCAAACGCTTTGGCGAACGCAAGATCGGCAAAGCCGAACGCGTATTGCAAAAGCTGCGCCTATCGCGCCCGCCGTCGATCACTCACGCCGTCGATGGCGTCGATCTGATCGTGCGTCCCGGCGAAGTCGTCGGCCTGGTTGGCGAGTCCGGCTGCGGGAAATCCACGCTGGGCCGCATGGCGGCCGGGCTGATGCCACCCACCGCAGGCGAAGTCTGGTTCGATGGCATGCCGCGTCATCAGATGGATGCGGAGCACGCCCACCGCGCGCGCCTGAAAGCTCAGCTGATTTTTCAGGATCCGTATGCCAGCCTGAACCCACGTCTGCGCGTGGACCAGATCGTCGGCGAGGCGGCGCTGATTCACGGGCTGACCACCCGTGCAGAGATGGACGATTATGTCAGCGCGCAAATGCAGCGGGCCGGACTGGACCCCGCGTTGCGTCAACGCTATCCGCATCAATTCAGCGGCGGCCAACGCCAACGTATCGGCATCGCTCGCGCGCTCGCCGTGCAGCCCTCGATGTTGATCTGCGACGAAGCCGTCGCGGCACTCGATGTTTCGATCCAGGCACAGATCCTGAACCTGTTCATGGATCTGCGCGAAGAACTCAATCTGACCTATCTGTTCATCAGCCACGATCTGGGCGTAGTCGAACATTTGTCCGATCGTGTTGTCATCATGTATTTGGGGCGCGTCGTCGAGAGCGCACCGGCCGAAGACGTCTTTCGCCGCGCGAATCACCCCTACACCCAGGCCCTGCTGGCCGAAATCCCGCGCATGAATGCGCGCCATAAAACCTTTACCGCCATCCAGGGCGAAATTCCCAGCCCGTTGCATCCGCCCACCGGCTGTCATTTTCATCCGCGATGTCCACATGCGATGCCCCGTTGCAAAACCGAAGTCCCGACGCTCAAAGGCATCGCCATCAACCATATGAGCGCCTGTCACTTGAACGACGGTAAATAATCATCTCGTCAGCCATTGGCTCACCATTACTAAACGGAACTCGAACCATGAAGCGTCTGATTCTGACCACCTTAACCTCAGCTCTCATGGGCCTCTCGGCCGGCGCCATGGCCGAAGACCTGAGCATCGGCTTTGCCGACCCCTTGTCCTCGCTCGACCCGCAGCTCAACAACCATGCAGGCGACCGCTCGGTGGCACTGCATTTCTGGGATCTGTTGGTCGAGAACAAGTGGAACAAACTGCAGCCCGGCCTGGCACTGAGCTGGAAACCACTCGACGACAAGACCTGGGAATTCAAACTGCGTCCCAACGTGAAATGGCAAGACGGCCAGCCGTTTACCGCTGACGATCTGATTTATTCGTACACGCGTGCACGCAATGTGCCCGGCAGCGTGGCCACGTATGCTGGTTATCTGCGCACCATCGAATCCATGGAGGCACCCGACCCCTTGACGTTCATCGTCAAGACGAAAGCGCCGAACCCCGATCTGCCTTTGAATCTGGCATCGATCCACGTCGTCAGCAAACACGTCAGCGAGAAATCTGCGACCGAGGACTATAACTCGGGCAAGGCCATGGTCGGCACCGGCCCGTACAAATTCGTCTCGTACACGCCTGGCGATCGCGTCATCATGAAACGCAACGACGACTACTGGGGTGAAAAACAGGTCTGGGAAAACGTCAACTACCGCTACATCAACAACGCTGCATCGCGTACCGCCGCCCTGCTCGCGGGTGACGTAGACGTCATCGACAAAGTCTCGGTATCCGATCTGGCCAAACTGAAGCAGGCCCCCAACGTCAGCGTCTATCCGTATGACGGTTTGCGCGTGATGCTGCTGCAGCCCAGTTTCAACTCGGCGCCAAACCCCTACATTACCGACAACGCCGGCAAGCCGCTGCCGAAAAACCCGCTGCTGGACGTCAAAGTCCGCGAGGCGCTGAATCTGGCGATCAATCGCAAAGCCATCGTCGATCGTATCCTGCAAGATGCGGCCACCGAAGCCAACCAATGGATGCCCAAGGATACCTTCGGCTATAACCCCGACATCAAAGACATTCCGTACGACGCAAAAAAAGCCAAGGAACTGTTGGCCGAGGCGGGCTACCCCGACGGTTTCAACCTGACGATGCACGTACCGAATGACCGCTATCCGCAAGGTCCGGAAACGGCCCAGGCCGTAGCGCAGTTCTGGACGCGTATCGGCGTCAAGACCAAGGTCGAAGTCATGCCCTGGGCCGTCTATTCGAGCCGTGCGCGCAAAAATGAGTACGCCATGACCATGTTGGCCTGGGGCAACGGCACTGGCGAAGCCAGCTATGCCCTGGTCAACATCCTGGCCACCGTATCACCCGAGAAAGGCCTGGGTGCGTCGAACTGGGGCTACTACAGCAATCCCAAGGTCGACGCGGAACTGGTCAAGGCCACCTCGGAATTTGATGTCGCCAAACGCGAAGCCATTCTGCGCGACTCGGTCAAGATCGTGTCCGACGACGTCGGCATCATTCCGCTGTACCACTACAAAAACATCTGGGCCGCGCGTAAGGGTCTGAAGGTCACCCCGATGACCAGCGACCGCACTGCTGCGCAAATGGTCACCAAGGTCGATGCGAAATGAGCCAAGCGACGCTTAGTATCACGCCGGTCGACGATCTGATCGATGTGCCGCGTCAGATTCGTGTGGAACATCTGACGCCGGGAGAAGTGATCGAGATATCGACGCGCACCGTGCGCGACGCTGTGGCCTGGACCAGCCAGGCGCAGTTTCGTGCCGACGAAAACGGTACGGTGGATCTGACCCGTGACGCGCCTGTGGCAGACTCGGGAAGCTATGACGAGGTCAGCCCGATGGGACTGATCTGGTCCCAGGCCCCGGAGAGCGCCAGCCGTAATGTGTTCAATACGCCGGTGACTGAACCCCTGGTGACGCAAGTCAGCGTGCGCGGCACGGATATCGGCCTTGATGGTGAACTGGTGCAACGCCTGGCCGCCGACGGTGTCACTCGCCGCGAGGTACGCGAGGACGGCCTGGTCGGCGTGCTGTATCTGCCGCCGGGTCCCGGGCCCCACCCTGCCGTCATGATTCTGAATGGCTCGGGTGGCGGCTTCAATGAACCGCGGGCTGCGCTGTATGCATCACGTGGCTACGCAGCGCTGTCGTTGGCGTATTTCAAAGCGCCTGGTCTGTCCGACTATATTTCGAATACACCGCTCGAATATTTCAAGACCGGTCTGGACTGGATACGCCGCGAGCTCAAACCCGCCCATGATTTTGTCGCCATCAGCGGACAATCCCGTGGCGGCGAACTCGTGCTGTTGCTGGGTGCCGCATTCCCCGAGGCCGTCTCGGCGGTCGTGGCCTATGTGCCGGGCGCTGTCGTGCACAGTGGCCAGAATGCCTGCGACCCGAAAATCGGCCGCGAAGGCCCGACCTGGCTGCTGGGCGGCAAGCCCGTGCCCCATGTCTGGGAAGGCAACCGCACCGCGACCTGGGCGCCGTTTGACGAAGGCCCCGCTCCCCATCGTCATGAAAAGGCCATATTGACCGCCTTGCAAGACCCGGCGGCCGTCGCACGCGCGCGCATTCCGGTCGAACGCATCCAGGGCCCTGTCATGCTGCTATCAGGCACCGAAGACGGTTCTTGGCCGTCGACGCTGTACTCCCGCATGGTGCGTGATTCACTACGCGAAGCCAATCACCCTTACCCCGTGCAGTGGCTGGACTACGAGGGCGGCGGTCACACGATCCTGTTCCCGTATGTCCCCACGACGCAGCTGGTCTATGCGCATCCCGTCTCGGGTCGCATCAGCACCAGCGGCGGCAGTCCCAGCCCCAATGCGCGCGCCGATGCCGAATCATGGCCCGGCGTGCTGGCATTCCTGCGCGACGCGGTCTCAACTCGCGCCAGCGGCGCCGCCGGCAAGGCTAGCGTCAAAGCCGCACCGGCAATCGAGAACGCTGGCGCGGTCGCCGCCGCCATCGACGCCGCCGCCATTGCCGCGAAAAAGTAATCCCAGGAGGTCGATACATGGAAACACAAGCATCTAAAACCTACGATCCCGCCAATGATCTGGTGGATCGCCTGGCTGGCCTGACCCCGGGCAGCAAAACCTACGAGACCCGTCATCAGCGCGCCAAAGTCGCCGCCGCGACGCAGGGGAGCTACGACACCTTGTTCGCCCCGGAATTGCCGGGCCTGTCGCTGGTCGAGCGCCTGTTGGTCGCACTATATGCCAGCCGTCTGACGCCTTCGGCCGAACTCGCCGCACACTACCGCGAACAGCTGCAGGCAGCAGGCGCCGAGCGTTCGCTGATCGAGTTGGCCGAGCAGGGCGAGCCTGGCAATGCGCCCACGCCGCGCCTGGCTGCCATATTGACCTTTACCCGCAAGCTGATCGAAAAACCCGTCGAGGGCGACCGCGAGGCCCTGTTGACGTTGCCGCAAGCCGGCCTGTCAACGCCTGAAGTCGTCACGCTGTCGCAATTGATCGCCTTTCTGTCATACCAAGTGCGCCTGGTCGCTGGTCTGAAAGCCATGAAAGCCCTGGAGGAATCCGTATGAGCCGCATCATCAAATCGCATGGTTTCACCAACGAGACCCTGGGCTGGGATGCGTGGCTGGACGTGGTCAACGTCGAGACCGCGACCCCTGAGCAAATTGCCGTGCTCGAGGAAAGCCATCCCCAGGCCAAGGTCTCGGACTACTACCTGTTCCTGATCCATCAGCCGGAAATCCTGCGCCAGCGCTCCGCCGCGTTCAACGCCATCATGTATGCGCCCGGCGGCATGCCGCGCGCAGAACGCGAGCTAGGCGCCACCGTTGTCTCGCGTATCAATGGCTGCGTGTATTGCGCATCGGTGCACGCCCAACGCTACACGCAGCTGGCCAAACAAGACGCCGTCATCGAGCAAGTTTTCGAAAACCCGCATACCGCTGGCACCACGCCGCGCGAGCAGGCCATTACGAAGTTCTCGATCGACCTGACCGAGCGGCCCGCCGAGATCTCTGCCGCTGATATCAAGGCGCTGAAAGACGCGGGGCTGAACGATGCAGACGTGCTGGATCTGCTGCATTCGGACGCGATCTTTGCCTGGGCCAATCGGCTGATGTTGAATCTGGGCGAACCGGTGTTCCCAGCGCAGTAAGGTAGCGCTTCCTACGGCTTTTGGGCAGCTGCGTTTATCTATCCGCTGCAAAGGCGGAAGGCGGCTGCCCGAATTACTTGCTGAATGCCGTGGTATAGGCGCTGTGGCTGTCGTAACCACTGGCCAATGCTACCTGCGTGATCGGCTTTCCCTGCATCAATAGGGTCAACGACGACATCAACCGCAGTTGCTGCCTCCATTTACCGAAGGTCATGCCGGTGGATTGGAGAAAGCGGCGGTGGAAGGTTTTGTCGCCCAACGCCAGCCTGGCGGCCCACTCGGCTGCGGTTGCCGCATCTCCTGGATTATTCAAGAGCCTCTGGCACACACGTTGTATCGGGCCATCAGCGCCCTCCAGCGCATCAGTCGGCCAGGGCAAATGGAACGGCAGAACAGGCTGGACCTGCAGCTCCTCGACCAATAGCTCCCCGAGCAAATGCATGCGTCGCGCAGAGACTGCCTGGCCATCGGCCACGGCCAGCTCCATGATCAACTCGCGCAGCAATCCGGATACATGAACCACACAATCGGCCGCAGGCAGTTGCGTGCAGACATTCTCGCGCACGAACAGGCCATGCGCTTGCAGCGCCACCGGCACCACCAGACGGTGCTCTACGCCCGGCCGTAGCCAGACTGCGGCCGTGGGCGGTACCAGCCACTGGCCGCTTTCGGACTCCACACGCAGCAGACCGCGATCCGCGTAGATCAGATGGCCATGCGGATGCGTGTGCAGGGGCACGACGTGGCCCGCGGGGTAGTGCATGGCGACACCGAATACCGGCGCACCGCTGGTCTCTGGCGCGCGCAGGTCCAACGCGTGACCACCATATTCCGGAGACGAAAAGCCCATGTCAGTGCATTTTGTCTAAATCAATAAATAGTTTGTCCATTTTTATGTAGATGGACACGCTACGCAAGTCTAGCATTTCACTGAACCAACCCTCCGCTGTCCATTCCACCCATGTCCGCACTCGGTCTATCGCAACGGCTACTACTACTGCCCCCCGGTCGGGGTCTGTACGCGCCCGTTTGCGCCATGACCCATCCTGATTCCCCCTGACCCCGACCAACGTCAGCTTGTTTCAAGCCAGGGGAATCGGGTATCAACGATTCCTGGAGTGCTTTTCATGCTGACCGATCCTTCCGTCAAATACCGACCGATTTCCCCGATCGATCTGCCCGACCGTCAATGGCCGTCGCGCATCCTGACGCAAGCCCCAATCTGGCTGTCCACCGATTTGCGCGATGGTAATCAGGCGCTGTTCGAGCCGATGAATCGCGAGCGCAAGCTGCGTTTGTTCCATGAGCTGGTGCGCATAGGTTTCAAGGAAATTGAAGTCGGCTTTCCCGCCGCCTCGCGCACTGATTTCGAGATCGTCCGCCACCTCATTGACGCAGACCAGATTCCTCCCGACGTCACGCCCATGGTCATGACGCAATTGCGTGATGACCTGATCACAGAGACGGTGCGCAGCGTCGCGGGCGCGCGGCGCGTGATCGTGCATTTTTACAATGCGATCGCACCTGCCTGGCGAGAGATCGTCTTTGGCATGAGCGTGCCACAGATTATCGATATGGTGGAACGTCACATTGCGTTGTTCAAACGGCTGACGGCGGCTCATCCGGAAACCGAATGGATCCTGCAATACTCGCCCGAGACCTTTTGCATGGCCGAGCTGGACGTCTCGCTGGCCGTATGCAACGCCGCCATTCGCGCCTGGGATGCCGGCCCGCAACGGCCGATGATCATCAACCTGCCGACCACCGTCGAAGTCTCTACGCCGAATGTGTTCGCCGACCAAATCGAGTGGATGAACCGGCGGCTCGAGCAGCGCGAGCATCTCATCTTGTCCGTGCATCCACACAACGACCGGGGCACAGGTGTGGCCTGCGCCGAACAGGCAATGCTCGCCGGGGCACAACGTGTCGAGGGCTGCCTGTTTGGCAACGGCGAGCGCAGCGGCAACGTCGATGTGGTGACGCTCGCGCTGAACCTCTACACCCAAGGCATTGCGCCCGGCTTGGATTTCTCTGACATTGCTGCAGTTGCCCGCGTGGCTGAGGAATGCACCGCGTTACCCATCCACCCTCGCCATCCGTATGTAGGCGATCTGGTATTTACCGCGTTCTCCGGCTCGCACCAGGATGCCATTGCCAAGGGCTTTGCCGCGCAACAGGCCGATGCACCATGGCGCGTACCGTATCTGCCCGTTGACCCGAAAGATCTGGGCCGCACTTACGACAGCATCGTGCGCGTCAATAGCCAGTCGGGCAAGGGCGGCATTGCGTTTTTGCTGCAACGAGACCACGGCATTATCATGCCGCGCCGCATGCAGGTGGAGTTCAGCGCCATCGTGCAGGCATTGGCAGACGACAGCGAAACGGAACTGAGCAGCGAACAGATTTGGGATGTATTCGAGCGCACGTACCTCGCCCCGATACGTGAACAGCCAGGATTCATTCACCGCAGCCACCGCCTGAGCGAGCACGCCGACGGGCAAGGCATCACGCTGCAGCTGGTGAATGAGGATGGCAATCTCGTTACCCTCGAAGGGACAGGCAACGGCCCGATCGCTGCGACAGTGGCGGCACTGGCCCTGCCACTGCGCATCGATAGTTATGAAGAACGCAGCCTGGAGGCAGGCTCCGATGCGATGGCAGTGGCCATTGTGGAGGCAGCCATGCCTGGCGTGCCGGGCTCGCGCTTTGGCGTGGGACGGCATGCAAATATCACTACGGCGTCGATTCTGGCTGTGCTGAGTGCAGCGGCCCGGTTCTCTGCGGAGATGGCGGCAGTGGACTGAATGGCGATATGCGGCCGCACAGGGCGTGAGGCATGTGCGGCCTTTTGCCGGGGTTCGAGCGTTCGCAGTTACGGCAGAATGTCATCTGCCGGCGGCCGGTGAAAAGCACCTCATTACTGCGCTCTGCCTCCTGCCCGGCCGCGGCACTGCGGGCCGTGCCCGATTTTCAGTAAACTGACGCATTACTCTGCTCTGCCCGCTCGCCTTTTCCGATGTCTTCTGCTCCCGAAATCCGCCCCGGTCAATCCGTCGAACTGCTAAAGGAACTGCATATCCTGACGCGCGACGGCAAGATGAACCAGGACAGCCGCCGCAAGCTCAAACAGGTCTATCACCTGTTCCAGTTCATCGAGCCCCTGCTGCAAGACGTCAAAAAAGAACGCGACGCGGTCACCCTCGTCGATCATGGCGCGGGTAAGTCCTATCTCGGCTTTATCCTGTACGACCTGTTTTTCAAGGCGCTGCGGGATCAATCGCACGTCTACGGCATCGAGACACGTGCCGAGCTGGTCGAGTCGTCCAAGGCGCTGGCCCAGCGGCTGGGATTCGGCGGGATGTCATTCCTGAACCTGTCGGTCGCAGATTCCATTACCTCGGACCAGTTGCCCGAAAAAATAGATATCGTCACGGCG
>Ga0182746_1003002_pt1 | contig 11936 bp, 9 predicted proteins | sample eDN3rd30CBELigOP_FD_128881 | JGI IMG/M metagenome (GOLD analysis project Ga0182746, IMG submission 128881) | Enriched Organic Plus compost microbial communities from Emeryville, California, USA - eDNA 3rd pass 30_C BE-Lig OP (version 2) (version 2) ... | reverse complement strand
TGCACTTTCGAAGACTGGCTGGTGGCGCCGCCGTCGAGCTGGCTGTGCAGGCGGGCCGCGGGCTGGTTGGCCAGCAGATGCAACGGATATGTCCGGGACCGCTCGCCGCCGAGCCATTCAGTCGGTTCGTACCAGCGCGGATGGCCGGCGCAGTCGACGTAACCGAACCCGTCGATGGTCTGCGAGAAGATCTCGATGCGGCCGCTCGGGGTGGCCAGTCGGTGCCCGATCGGGTCGGCGCGGAAGTCGGCCAGCAGCGTCAGTCCAGGTTCGGTGAGAAGCCGCAAGTGTCCTGTGGCCCAGAACTCTTCGAACTCAGGTACATCGAAATCCAGCCCGGCAGCCCACTTTTCGTACATTTGGACCAGCCATTGACGTGCCGTGCGGCCCTCGGTGAACTGCGGTCCGAAGCCGAGTCGCTCGGCCAGCGCCGAGAACGTGGTGTAGTCGTCGCGGGATTCCGCAAACGGTTGCGTCAGGGCCGGCATGGCCACCAGCAGCGGGTCGTTGCGCGAACCCGAGTAGTCCTCGCGCTCGTAGGCGGTGGTGGAGGGCACCACGATGTCGGCATGCTTGGCCATCGCCGTCCAGTACGGGTCGTGCACCACGATGGTCTCCACCCGGGACAGGGCCCGGCGCAACCGTGGGATGTTCTGATGGTGGTGGAACGGATTACCGCCGGCCCAGTACACGCACTTGATGTCGGGATAGGTCAATTGCAGGCCGTTGTAGTCGAACGGCCGGCCGGGGTTCAGCAGCATGTCGGTGACGGCTGCGACGGGGATGAACGTCTTCACCGGGTTGAGGCCCTGCGGTAGTACGGGCAGGCCGCAGCGCAGCGGCGGAAGCCCCGGCTCGTTCATCGAGCCGTAGCCGTGGCCGAAACCTCCTCCGGGTAAACCGATCTGGCCGAGCATGGCGGCCAGCGTCAAGCCCATCCACGGAGCCTGTTCGCCGTGCCGGACCCGCTGCAGCGACCAACTGACGGTGACGAGGCTGCGTGAGGCGGCCATCCGCCGGGCCAGGGCGGTGAGCTCTGCGGCCGGCAGGCCGCTGAGCGCCGATGCCCACTGTGGGCTCTTGGCGACGCCGTCATCGCGGCCCAGCAGGTAGCGCTCGAACCGGTGATAGCCCATGCAGTACGTGTCGAGGAAGTCGAGGTCGGCCAGGCCCTCGGTGGCCAGAACGTAGGCCAGCGCGAGCATCACCGCCACATCGGTGCCGGGGATCGGCGCCAGCCATTGGCAGTCACCGTCGACGTCGTCGCGAAGTGGGCTGAACGACACGATCTGCCCGCCCCGGTCGCGCAACCGGCGCAGCGCGTCGCGCGCCGGATGTGCCGTGGTGCCGCCGTGGTTGGTTCCGGTGTTCTTCAGCGCGACGCCGCCGAAACACACGAGCAGATCGGTGTTTTCGGCGATCACGTCCCAGTCGGTGGAGCGCTTGAACAGGTCGTCGTGGGTACCGACCACCCGCGGCATGATCACCCCGGTTGCGCCCAGGCTGTAGGAGTGACGCGAGGACGTGTAGCCGCCGAGCATCTTCAGGAAGCGGTGCACCTGGCTCTGAGCGTGGTGGAAGCGTCCCGCACTGGCCCAGCCGTAGGAGCCGCCGTAGATCGCCTCGTTGCCGTGGGTGTCGACGACGCGGCGCAGCTCATCGGCGAGCAACTCGGTGAGCTCGTCCCACGACACCGCGACGTACTCGTCGGCACCGCGTTCGTCGCTCGGACCGGGGCCGTCCCGCAGCCAGCCGCGGCGCACCGCGGGCCCCGCGATTCTTGAGCGGTGCCGGATCGATCCCGGGAGGTTGCCCAGCAACGGCGAAGGATCCGTATCGCCGGCCATCGGGGTGACGGCGGAGATGTCGCCGGCCGCGATGTCGGCGGTGAAGGCGCCCCAGTGCGCAAGGCTCATGGGGGACCGGGGCATGGCCAGAGTTTACGGGCGGCACTCACCCTCCCCGCGGCTGACCAACCACCCGGTTGGTATAGGTTGGCCCCAAATCCGTAACCAGTACCGGAGGTCACACCATGGGCAGTGTTGTGAAATACGACCGCACTTTGTTCGAACCGGAGCACGAACTGTTCCGCGAGTCCTACCGCGCGTTCCTGGACAAGCATGTCGCGCCGTTCCACGAGCAGTGGGAGAAGGACAAGATCGTCGACCGCGGGGTCTGGCTCGAGGCCGGTAAGCAGGGATTTCTCGGGATGGCTGTGCCCGAGGAGTACGGCGGCGGCGGCAACGACGACTTCCGGTACAACACCATCGTGTGCGAGGAGACCGTCGCCGGACGCTACAGCGGAATCGGCTTCAGCCTGCACAACGACGTCGTCGCGCCCTATCTGCTGCGACTGGCCAACGAGGAGCAGAAGCAGCGCTGGCTGCCGAAGTTCTGTACCGGTGAATTGATCACGGCGATCGCAATGACCGAACCCGGTACCGGCAGCGACCTCCAGGGCATCAAGACCCGCGCGGTGCGCGACGGCGACCACTACGTGCTCAACGGGTCGAAGACCTTCATCACCAACGGCATCCACTCCGACCTGGTGATCGTTGTCGCTCAGACCGACCCGGAGAAGGGCGCGCTGGGTTTCTCCCTGCTGGTGGTGGAGCGCGGCATGGAGGGCTTCGAACGGGGCCGGCACCTGGACAAGATCGGCCTGGAGGCCCAGGACACCGCCGAACTGTCGTTCACCGACGTCAAGGTGCCGGTCGAGAATCTGCTCGGCGAGGAAGGCCAGGGATTCGTCTACCTGATGCAGAACTTGCCGCAGGAGCGCATCTCGATCGCCATCATGGCCGCCGCCGCGATGGAGGCCGTGCTGGAGCAGACGGTGCAGTACACCAAGGAGCGCAAGGCGTTCGGCAAGCCCATCGGCAGCTTCCAGAACAGCCGGTTCCTGCTGGCCGAACTGGCGACCGAGGCCACCGTGGTGCGCATGATGGTCGACGAGTTCATCCGGTTGCATCTCGACGAGAAGCTCACCGTCGAGCAGGCCGCGATGGCCAAGTGGTACTCCACCGAGAAGCAGGTGGAGCTGATCGACCGCTGCCTGCAGCTGCACGGCGGTTACGGCTACATGCGTGAGTACCCGGTGGCCCGGGCCTACCTGGACGCCCGAGTGCAGACGATCTACGGCGGCACCACCGAGATCATGAAGGAGATCATCGGTCGCAGTCTGGGTGTCTAGCGGGCCGTTCGGCCCCTTGGCGATCCGATATGACGCCCGAAAAGCCCGATTCTGGGTCTTCGGACCCAGATATTGGGCCTTTTTTGGTCATGATCGGCCACGTTCCTTGGTTATCGTCACCTGCTGAAGCAGAGTTGTCGGGGCGGGACACTTCTGAGGAAACTTTGCCGAACGAGCGGGGAGATCGCATGACCAGGCCTGGAGCGAGGCTGAACGCGACCGTGTGGCGGTTGGCGGTCGGCCTGCTCGCACTCGTAGTCGCTGCTTTGGTGGTGCCGGCGGTGGCTTCGGCCACCCCGGAATCGGATGCGGACGCCGCGGTCACCGCCGCGTGGGAGGCCAACGGCGGGGACGGGGGCCCGCTCGGACCGCGGCAGGGCGGCGTGTACGCGGTGGGTTCCGGCTTCGCGCAGAACTTCGCCGGCGGCAAGATGTTCTTCACCCCGGCGACGGGCGCCCATTTCATGCAGGGCGCGATCCTGGAGAAGTACGAGTCGCTCGGCGGCGCGGCCGATGGGGACATGGGATTCCCGACCATCGACGAAGGCGCCGGTCGGGCTGCCGACAGCCGTAACTCGACGTTGAGCGCGCCTGACAACCCCGTCATCTTCTGGACCCCGTCCACCGGCGCACGGGTGGTGCGCGGTGCCATCAACGCCGCGTGGGACAAGCTCGGCGGTTCTGCCGGAGTGCTGGGCGTCCCCGCCGACGACGAGACGTTCGACGGCGACGTGGTCTCGCAGAAGTTCACCGGCGGCGAGATCTCCTGGAACCGCAAGACCAAGGCATTCACCACGGTGCCGCCGGAACTGGCTGACCAGCTCGCCGGCCTGGACGTCCCGTCCGACCCCGCATCGGCCATCGCCGCGGCACGTCGCGAGGCGGGCGGCGCCATGGGACCGCTCGGGGCCAAGGACGGCGACCTGTATCCGATCGGTGACGGTGGGTTCGGCCAGAAGTACGCCGGCGGCGAGATCTTCTACAGTCCGGCCACCGGAGCCAACGCGGTCACCGGGCAACTGCTCGAAAAGTATGAAAGCGTCGGCGGTCCCGAGGGAGATCTCGGTTTCCCGACTGCCAGTGAGTCCGAGGGCGGATTAGGGCCCAACAGCCGGATCAGCACCTTTGCCGCTGCCGACAACCCCGTCATCTTCTGGACTCCCGACTACGGCGCGGTGATCGTCCGGGGCGCGATGAACGCCGCCTGGGAGAAGCTCGGCGGCGCCAAAGGTGCTCTGGGCGCCCCAATGGCCGACCAGACCGAGGACGGCAACGTCATCAGCCAGCGGTTCAGCGGGGGAGCGATCTCCTGGGATCGCGAGGCCAACAAGTTCACCACCGAGCCGTCGAAACTCGCTTCCGAGCTGAGCGGGCTGCAGATTCCTGGAATCGGGCAGACCCCCGCAACCGGACCGCAACCCTCCGACACGGACACCAAGAAGCCGTTTTCCTGGCATTGGAACTGGTGGTGGCTGATCGCGGTGATCCCGGTGGTGTTGCTCGCGGCGCTGATCGTGGGGGCGGCGCTGTGGCACCGCCGCCGCGCCGGGGCCGACAACGATTTCGACCATGATCCGTTCGAGGATGACTACGACGACGGATCCGAGGATTCGCACTACGACGGGCCGCACGGGGGTGGCCCCCACTACGATTCACGCGGCTACGACCACGACGAGTACCGGGACGACCCCCGCGCCGATGTGCCCAGCGGTTACGGGACCGGCGCTGCCTATGGCGGTGACGCCGCGAAGGCGAGATTCGCGGGCCCGGGTGAGGAATCCGCAGCCGCGGCCTCTCCATACGACGGACCCACCGACATCGCCATGCCGGTCAGTCAGTGGGCCGCTCCGCACGGCTCGGCCCCCGGTTACGGGCGTCCGGGCGAGGAGGATGAACCGCCCGAGGACTCTGCCCAGCTGATCGGTCAGGACCGCGGATTCGACAGCTATGACGACGACGATGACTTCGAAGACGACTATGAAGATGACGACTTCGAGGATGACGACTTCGAAGAAGACGAGGACCTCAACACCATCGACGCCGACTTCGAGGAAGTCGCGGAGGGCGACGAGGTCGACGACTTCGAGGCGGAGCTCGAGGACGAGGGCCTCGCCGATACCGGGGCGATGACCCGTCCACCCGGTGGGGTGGGTGAGGCGCAGGGCTTCGCGGGCCTCGGCGGCCTGCCGGTGCCGAGCGATCAGGACAACGTGGATACCGCGCCGACCCGCATCATCACCGAGGCGGAGGCCTACAGCCACGAGACTCACAGCGGGCGCCACGCCGCCATCGAACTCGACGAGATACCTAGTGCCACAGCCATTCATCTGCCGCTGGAGGATCCGAACCGCGCCCCAGAGGGCTACCCGATCAAGGCCGACACCAAGTCCGGCCGGTACTGGGCACCCGACAGCAGTGAGTACGACGACGCGGTAGCCGAGATCTGGTTTGCCAGTGAGGAGTTCGCCCGCACCAACGGATTCGTACGGGCGGACTGAAACGGCCGGACCCGGGCACCATCGCGTGTGCCGGGGCGGCCGGCCCGCGGTCGTCAGATCTTGCGGATCACGGTGACGACCTTGCCGAGCACCGCAGCGTCGTTGCCCGGGATCGGGTCGTATGCCGGGTTGTGCGGCATCAGCCAGACCTGACCGCGGGTCCGCTTGAACGTCTTGACGGTGGCTTCACCGTCGATCATGGCCGCCACGATGTCACCGTTGTCGGCCACACTCTGCTGACGTACCACGACCCAGTCCCCGTCGCAGATGGCGGCATCGACCATCGAGTCGCCCACGACCTTGAGCAGGAACAGCGAGCCTTCGCCGACCAGCTCGCGAGGTAGCGGGAAGACGTCTTCGACGGCCTGCTCGGCCAGGATCGGCCCGCCCGCGGCGATACGGCCGAGCACAGGCACGAAGGTGGGCTCGGGCAGCGCGTCGGAGCCGGCCACATCGGTGGACACCAGCGTGGCCGCCGACGGATCATCGGCGGCGCGAACATCGACCGCGCGCGGACGGTTGGGGTCGCGGCGCAGGTAGCCCTTGCGCTCGAGGGTGCGCAGCTGATGGGCGACCGACGAGGTCGAGGTCAACCCGACCGCATCGCCGATCTCGCGAATGCTGGGGGGATAACCGCGACTGGTCACCGATGCGCGGATCACGTCCAGGATGGTCCGTTGCCGGTCGGTGAGGCCGCCCTCGGCTCTGCGGGGCCCCGCGCCGTCCGATCCGGCCGGGCTGTCGGTGCTGCCGTCCTTGCTGCGGTCGTCGCTCATGAGGCCGAATGTAGTCGTTGATCGAACATTAATCAAACATGTGTTCGACGCGTGTTGCGCACGTGTCCGCTGGTGGGGCGCTTCCGGAGAGCTCAGGGTCGGCCGCTGTCGGTTGACGGCCCGAACTTGTCGGTGCCCTGTTCTATTGTTTGGCAACAGTTCGATCACATGTTCTATCTATCGAACACCTGAGCGAGTATGTTCGAACACAAGAGCGAAAACGTCCCACCGAAAGGCAGTCAGATGGCGATCATCGATATCCCCGCCGATAGCCGCTCCCGCGCTGTTCGGGCCATGCCGCAGTCCTCGCCGCAGCGCGTCCGGGGCGGTGCCGGCGCAGCAGGACACGTCGGCACGGGCCACACTCGGGGCAGTGCCACCTTCGGCACCGCTGCCGCAAGGCCGGTGCGCCGGGTACGGCGGCCCGCGCCGTCCCGGCCCGCGGGCGGTGCGGTCCGGTATCGCGGAACCGGCGTGCTGATGTCGCGCGCGTCGCACCGTAGCCGGCCCATCACTCCGTTGACCACGGTGTTGCTGGCCCTGGTGGCCGCAGGAATCACGGTGTGGCTCGGTCTGGTGGCGCAATTCGGCGGAGTGATGGGGGCGACCACCCCGGAGCCCACCGAGCTCGCCGTCGTCCAGGTGAAGTCGGGGGAGACGCTGCAGCAGGTGGCGCGGCGGGTCGCTCCCGACGCGCCGGTGGCCCAGGTCGTCGAGCAGATCCGTGACCTCAATCAACTCGAATCGGCAGCGGTCGACGCAGGGCAGACACTGCTCGCCCCGGTTGGCTGAACAGCGCAATGTCCGCTGAATCGTCCTGTCAGGCAGTCAGACTGGCCGGTGTCGACATGAGCATCTACGCCCCACTGGACCCGGCGGTGAGTCTCCCTCGGGCAGCACGGGTACGCTCAAGGGCGCTCGAACTAGTTGTCCGGCGGCATGACGAAGGAGCGGTGATGCACTGTCCGTTCTGCCGTCATCCTGATTCGCGGGTGGTCGACTCCCGGGAGACCGACGAAGGCCAGGCGATCAGACGCCGGCGGTCATGCCCGGAATGCGGGCGCCGCTTCACCACCGTGGAGACCGCGGTACTGGCCGTGGTCAAGCGCAGCGGGGTGACCGAACCGTTCAGTCGGGAGAAGGTCATTCGCGGAGTGCGACGGTCCTGTCAGGGCAGGCAGGTCGACGACGACGCGCTGAACGTCTTGGCGCAGAAGGTCGAAGACGCCGTCCGCGGCCTCGGTACGCCGGAGATCCCCAGCCACGAGGTCGGATTGGCGATTCTCGGCCCACTGCGCGAACTCGACGAGGTCGCCTATCTGAGATTTGCCTCGGTGTACCGATCATTCTCCTCGGCCGTGGATTTCGAGCGCGAGATCGAGGCGCTGCGGGCCCACCGCGCCGGGGCCTGAGTCACTCCAGTCGAGTGGTGCCGTCGCTGACGACGCGACCGGACAGACGCACCCAGCCCTCCGGACTCCAGCGCGTCTCGATCACCGAACCCTTGCCCTGGATGATCGTCAGATCCCGGCTCAAGTAGTCCGTCATCCGCACCGCCGCCGATCCGGTGGCCTCGTCCTCGGGGATTCCGAGGTGTGGGGCGAACGATCTGGCACGTAGCGTGCCTTTCTCTTCATCGATCCACGCCCACAAGTAGTTCTCCTCGGCCTCGGCGAAATCGTCGGGTTCGGCGGAGAGTACTTCGTCGACCGAAGGCAAGTCATGGATGGCGAACTCCGATGCCCACTCCGACCGGGCATTGACCACGGCGCGATCGCCGTCATATTCCACCTGGATGATCCCGGCCGGCACCTGCAATGTGTTGACCGGAAACCCTGTTTCGCGCAGCCACCACGAGGCGCCGACCGTGGGGTGCCCGGCGAACGCCAATTCGGCTACCGGAGTGAAGATGTGCGCATGGGCAGAGTTGCCGCCCGGCTGCGGCAGATCGACGAATACCGTTTCGCTGTAACCTAATTCGGTGGCGATGCGCTGGCGGTCAGCTGGTGCGACGGTGCTGTTGTCGACCACGCCGAGCGGATTGCCGTACTTGCCGTCGGAGTCGGTGAATACGCGTAACACGGTGACATCGATGGCCATGACCCGATGCTACGTCGCACCGCGTGCTCGCCGGGCGATCTGTCCGGACCCGGTGCGGGTGAAGCGATCAGGTGGCGCTGCGCTCGTCTGCGTCCATCGCGTCGAGCACCGCGATCTGAGTGTCGAACGGCCCGCTCATCGCCGATTCGGTCCGCCCGCTGCGCAGCAGGTTGCGCAGCCGGTCCTGGTCGTAGACCGATGGTTCGGTTGTGTCGATGAAGCGTTCGACCACCTCGACGAAGCGGTCCGGGTCGTCGTGGAACGGAAAATGCCCGGATCCGGAGAAGATCTCCAACTGGGAACCGGGCATTGCGGCATGGGCCATGTGGGCGTGGCTGACTGGGATGACCGAATCGCTTTGACCCCAGATCAACTGGACGGGAACCGATTCGGTCAGGTAACAGCGATCCAGCATGGTGACCACCTGGCCGCGCCAATCCACGACGGCGCGCAGAGTCCGGGCGAATGCCGACGACGCCGTCGGCTCGGGCAGATCCGCGAGGATGCGGAGCATGTCCGGGATGTCCCGGCCGAGGCCGGTTGAACCCAACACCGTGCCCGCGGCCCGGCCGGCCAACTGCAGGGCGGGCAGCACCAGGGGCAGGCGCAGCAGCGCCAGCGCCTCACTGCCCATCGGGAGTGAGGCGACCCGCAACGCCACATTGACGTCCTTGGTGACCCCGCCCGCCCCCACGAGGATGAGGCGGTCGACCAACTGCGGGAACTGGTAGGCGAATTGCATGGCCACGCCGCCGCCCAGAGAATGGCCGATCACGGTCACCCGGTCGATGTCGAGCACGCTGAGCAGGTCACGCATGCCGTTGGCATAGGCCGCGACCGAATAGTCGGCACGCGGTTTGTCGGAGCTGCCGTGGCCGAGCAGGTCCGGGGCGATCACGGTGAACCGTTGCGCCAGTGCCGACTGCACGGTGTGCCAGGTGGTCGAGTTGTCACCGATGCCGTGGATCAGCAAGATCGCCGGCCCGGAGCCGGCCACCCGAAAAGCCCGCTGGTATCCGTGGATGGTGCGGTATTCGAGTGTTGGTGTGAGCTCGCGAACGGTCCGCAGATGGGGTTTGCGCTCGGTCATGCTGGTCAACCTCGCTCTCGGCCCGGCGTCGGGCTCTATGGGTTGTCGCCGTTCGGGAAGCCGTCGCCGAAGCCGTCCGGTCCGTCTTTGTACTTGTCGTCTTTGTACTTCTCACCGGTCTGCTGGGCGAGGAACCGTTCGAACTCGGCTCCCAACTCGTCACCGCTGGGTAGCTCCTCGTCACGCGCCAGCAGGGACCGATTCTCCTGTGCGGCAACGAACGCATCGTACTGGCGCTCCAACCCCGTCACCACTTGAGCCACTTCGGCGCTGGCTTCTACCTGCTCGTTGATCTTGCTGAACACCTCGGCGCCGGCCTCCGACAGTTTCTCCAACGGCAGTTGTAGCGAACCCGTCCGGGCCACTTCGGCAAGCAACGCCTCGGCGGCAGGCGGGTACGCCGTCTGGGCCAGGTAATGCGGTACATGCACGGTGTAACCGACCACCTCGTGGCCGTGCTGGGCCATGCGGAACTCGAGCAGGTTGGACACACTGGCCGGCACCTGGACTTCGCCGACCCAGGGGGTGTGCTCGGCGATGAGCTCCTTGTTGTTGGCGTGCGCCGTCAGCATGACCGGACGGGTGTGCGGGACCGCCATCGGAATGGTGCCAAGACCGATCACCCGGCGGACTCCGAGCTGCTCGGACAGCAGCCGCACGGCCGTGATGAACCGCTCCCATCGCAGGTCCGGCTCCAGCCCGGCCAGTAGCAAAAATGGCGTGCCCACGCCGTCATGCAGCGCGTACAGGTTGAGTTCAGGTTCCTCGTAGCTGGTGAAGTGGTCGGTCTTGAACGTCATCAGCGGGCGGCGCGACCGGTAGTCGAGCAGCTCGTCGATGGCGAACGAGGCCACCAATTCGGTGTCCAGCGTGTCTTTGAGGTGCTCGGCGGCCAACCGGATCGCGTGGCCGGCATCGGAGAACCCCTCCAGGGCATGGATCAGCACCGGGCCGCGGCCATCCGAAGACGACAGCTGCGGAGCCGGGAATTCAAGCTCGTACATACCGCTCTGGTCGGGCTGGTAGTGCTGGTCGGGGGTGTCGCTGCTCTCGGTCATCTCGCTTCGTCTCCTCGCTGCGGTAGGACGCTATGACGGCCCGCCGCCGTGTTCTCTAGTGTCCCGCATACCCGGGCGGCGGGTTCGTCCCGCCCCGCTTGTGCGTTCGAACGCGCCGGACCAGCGCCCGCATTCCGGCAGTTCCCGCCGCGATCAGGCAAAATCGTGATGATGCGCGTGACCCGGATGGCGAAGTTCACAGTCGCGGCGGCCGTGATGGCTGCCGGGGCGGCCGCGTGCACCGTTCCCGGCACCACCGCCGGCGGAGCGGCCAGGAACCTCACGACCGCCCCGCCGAGCAGCATGCCGGCGCCCGCGAACGCGTTGTCGCAGGCCGGGGTCGAGTCGGTGACCCCGGATCGCCGGGTGGGAGCGCTGTTCCTGGGCGACACCACGACACATACCTGCAGCGGATCGGTCCTGGCGAGCCCGTCGGCCGACCTCATCCTCACGGCTGCGCACTGTCTGCTGGACGGCGTCGACACGACTTTCGTCCCCGGTTTCGGTGCGGGTGCCGGTGATACTTGGCATGTCAGCAGCGTGTATCTGGACCCGCGGTGGCTCGCCGACCAGGACCCTCAGGCCGATTACGCGATCGTGCGGGTAACAGGGGATTCCACCGCGAGTCTGCTGGCCGCATCCGGCGGCGGACTGACCTTGGGGTCCGCCCCCGCGGCGGGAAGTCCGGTGACCGTCACCGGCTACCCGATGGGGGAAGGCGGCAGTGCACTGGCGTGCCGAGGCGCGGCCGAGTCGTCGCAGCAGGGGTTCCCGTCGCTGGCTTGCGCGGGCGTGACCGACGGTTTCAGCGGCGCTCCGTGGGTTTCGGGGTCGACCGTGACCGGGTTGGTCGGCGGACTCGACGGCGGTGGCTGCGATGACGATGTGTCCTATTCACCCCGCTTCGACGACCGGATCGCCCGGTTACTTGCCCGGGCCGAGGCCGGCGGTCCGGGAGACGCGGCTCCTGCGGCCCTCGAATCCGACTGCTAGCCGCGGAACTGGCTGAGCGCGCGCAGCTTGTTCATCACGTCCAGCGCGGCGACCTTGTAGGCCTCGGAGAACGTCGGATAGTTGAACACCGCGTCGACGAGATATTCGATGGTGCCGCCGCAGCCCATCACGGCCTGGCCGATGTGCACCATCTCGGTCGCGCTGGTGCCGAAGATGTGCACGCCGAGCAGGCGCAGGTCCTCGGTCGAGACGAGCAGTTTGAGCATG
>Ga0182746_1003000_pt1 | contig 11948 bp, 8 predicted proteins | sample eDN3rd30CBELigOP_FD_128881 | JGI IMG/M metagenome (GOLD analysis project Ga0182746, IMG submission 128881) | Enriched Organic Plus compost microbial communities from Emeryville, California, USA - eDNA 3rd pass 30_C BE-Lig OP (version 2) (version 2) ... | reverse complement strand
CGGGATGGCCAAGGGCGCCGGCATGCTGGCGCCGTCACTGGCCACCATGCTGGTGGTACTGACCACCGATGCGGTCGCGGATGCCGCGGCGCTCGACACCGCACTCAGGCGCGCGGCCGCGCTGACGTTCGACCGCCTCGACGTCGACGGCAGCTGCTCGACCAACGACACCGTGTTGCTGCTCGCGTCGGGCGCCAGCGAGATCGCCCCGAGCCAGGACGATCTCAACGAGGCCGTGCTGCGGGTCTGCGATGATCTGTGCGCGCAGCTGCAGGCCGACGCCGAAGGCGTCACCAAGCGCATCGACATCACGGTGACCGGCGCCGCCACCGAGGAGGACGCGCTCGTCGCGGCGCGGGTCATCGCCCGCGACAGCCTGGTCAAGACCGCGTTGTTCGGCTCCGACCCGAACTGGGGCCGGGTCCTGGCCGCGGTCGGTATCGCGCCGGTGAACCTCGATCCGGACCGGATCAGCGTGTCGTTCAACGGTTCTCCGGTGTGCGTCGACGGTGCCGGCGCACCGGGTGCCCGTGACGTCGACCTGTCAGGTGAAGACATCGCCGTGGTGGTGGACCTGGCAGTGGGAAGCAGCAGTGCTTCCATCAGGACCACCGATCTGTCCCACGCCTACGTCGAAGAGAACTCGGCCTACAGCTCATGAGCCAACCCATCGAGCGCGGCGTCAAGGCCCAGGTGCTCGCCTCGGCGCTGCCGTGGCTCAAGCAACTGCACGGCCAGATCGTCGTCGTCAAGTACGGCGGCAACGCCATGACCGACGACACCCTCAAGGCCGCCTTCGCTGCCGACATGGTGTTCCTGCGCAATTGCGGCATCAAACCGGTGGTGGTGCACGGTGGCGGCCCGCAGATCAGTGCGATGCTCAAGAAGTTGGGCATCGCAGGCGATTTCAAGGGTGGCTTCCGCGTCACCACGCCCGAGGTTCTCGATGTGGCGCGCATGGTGCTGTTCGGTCAGGTGGGCCGCGAACTGGTCAACCTGATCAACGCCCACGGCCCATACGCGGTCGGCCTCACCGGTGAGGACGCGCACCTGTTCACCGCGGTGCGGCGCAGCGTCACGGTCGATGGTGTGGCCACCGACATCGGGCTGGTCGGTGACGTCGAGTACGTCAACGCCGAATCACTGCTGGATCTCATTGCGGCGGGCCGGATTCCGGTGGTCTCGACCATCGGGCCGGATGTCGACGGCGTGGTGCACAACATCAACGCCGACACCGCGGCCGCGGCCCTGGCCGAGGCGCTGGGTGCCGAGAAGCTGGTGATGCTCACCGACGTGGAGGGCCTCTACACCGATTGGCCGGACCGTTCCTCACTGGTCAGCGAGATCGACACCGCCGCACTGACCCAACTGCTGCCCAGGCTCGAATCGGGCATGGTGCCCAAGATCGAGGCCTGCCTGCGGGCGGTGGCCGGTGGGGTGCCGAGCGCGCACGTCATCGACGGCCGCGTCGAACACTGCGTGCTCGTAGAGCTTTTCACCGATGAAGGAACTGGAACCAAGGTGGTACCGGCATGACGCTGCAGGACCGCTGGGAAGCGGTGATGATGAACAACTACGGCACCCCGCCGCTGGCGCTGGCCAGCGGTGACGGCGCCGTGGTGACCGACACCGACGGCAAGTCCTATCTGGACCTGCTGGGCGGTATCGCCGTCAATCTGCTCGGGCACCGCCACCCGGGGGTCATCGAGGCCGTCACCACCCAACTCAACACGCTGGGGCACACCTCCAACCTGTACGCGACCGAGCCGGGGATCGCGCTGGCAGAAGCCCTGGTCGGTCACCTGGGCACCCCCGCGCGAGCGTTCTTCTGCAACTCGGGTACCGAGGCCAACGAGGTGGCTTTCAAGATCACCAGGCTCACCGGCAAGACGAATATCGTTGCCGCCCAAGGAGCCTTCCACGGCCGCACCATGGGATCGTTGGCGCTGACCGGCCAGCCCGCCAAGCAGGCGCCGTTCGAGCCGTTGCCGGGCAACATCACCCACGTGCCGTACGGGGACGTCGAAGCCCTTGCCGCCGCGGTCGGTTCGGATACCGCCGCGGTGTTCCTGGAACCGATCATGGGAGAGGGCGGTGTCGTCGTCCCGCCGGCCGGCTACCTGGCTGCGGCCCGCGACATCACCACCAAGAACGGCGCCCTGCTGGTTCTCGACGAGGTGCAGACCGGCGTCGGGCGCACCGGTGCCTTCTATGCCCACCAGCACGACGGCATCACGCCCGACATCGTCACGCTGGCCAAGGGCCTGGGCGGTGGCCTGCCGATCGGCGCCTGCCTGGCCATCGGCCCGACCGGCGACCTGCTCACCCCGGGCCTGCACGGCAGCACCTTCGGCGGCAACCCGGTGTGCACCGCCGCAGCGTTGGCAGTACTCAAGGCGCTCGCCGACGGGGACCTGGTCGCGCGCGCCGGGGTGCTCGGCAAGACGCTGAGCCACGGCATCGAGGAGCTGGGCCATCCGCTCGTCGACCACGTCCGCGGCAAGGGGTTGCTCCAGGGCGTGGTGTTGACCGCGCCCAGCGCCAAGGCCGTGGAGGCCGCGGCCCGCGACGCCGGCTTCCTCGTCAACGCCGCGGCCGCCGACGTCATCCGGCTGGCACCGCCGCTGATCATCACCGAACCGCAGATCGAGACCTTCCTGTCCGCTCTGCCCGCCGTTCTCGACACCGCTGTGGAGGCCGACTCATGATCCGCCATTTCCTGCGCGACGACGATCTGTCGCCCGACGAGCAGGCCGAGGTGCTCGCCCTGGCTGCCGAGCTGAAGAAGGCGCCGTTCTCGCGGCGTCCGCTGGAGGGTCCGCGCGGCGTCGCGGTGATCTTCGAGAAGAACTCGACCCGCACCCGGTTCTCGTTCGAGATGGGTATTGCCCAACTCGGTGGCCATGCCGTCGTCGTCGACGGTCGCAGCACCCAGCTGGGCCGCGAGGAGACCCTTGAGGACACCGGCGCGGTGCTGTCCCGCTACGTCGACGCGATCGTGTGGCGGACCTTCGCCCAGGAGCGGCTCACCGCGATGGCGTCCGGCTCGAGCGTGCCCATCGTCAACGCGCTGTCCGACGAGTTCCACCCCTGCCAGGTGCTGGCCGACCTGCAGACGCTGGCCGAGCGCCGGGGCAATCTGACCGGGTTGCGCATGACGTACCTGGGCGACGGCGCCAACAACATGGCGCACTCGCTAATGCTGGGTGGAGTCACCGCGGGTATCCACGTCACCATCGCCGCGCCCGCCGGATTCGAACCGGACCCGCACTTCGTCGATGCTGCCAAGCGACGCGCCGCCGAGACCGGGGCGACCGTCACCCTGACCGAGGATGCACAGGCCGGCGCCGATGGTGCCGACGTTCTGGTCACCGATACCTGGACGTCGATGGGCCAGGAGAACGACGGACTCGACCGCGTGCGCCCGTTCCGCCCGTTCCAGGTCAACTCCGATCTGCTCAAGCGTGCCGACCCCGAAGCAATTGTGCTGCACTGCCTTCCGGCGCACCGCGGACACGAGATCACCGACGAGGTGATCGACGGTCCGCAGAGTGCGGTATTCGACGAGGCCGAGAACCGGTTGCACGCGCAGAAGGCCATGCTGGTGTGGCTGCTGGAGCGAGCCTGACGTGAGCGCCCCCACCCGCGCCGGCCGTCAGGCCCGCATCATCGCCCTGCTGTCGTCGCGGCAGGTGAGCAGCCAGACCGAACTGGCCGCCCTGCTGGGCCAGGAGGGCATCGAGGTCACCCAGGCCACGCTGTCACGGGACCTGGAAGAACTCGGCGCGGTGAAACTGCGTGGCGCAGACGGTGGCGTCGGTGTCTATGTGGTGCCCGAGGACGGCAGTCCGGTACGGGGTGTGTCCGGCGGCACCGAACGGTTGTCCCGGTTGCTGGGGGACTTGCTGGTATCGACCGACGCCAGCGCTAACCTTGCCGTGCTGCGCACCCCGCCCGGGGCGGCGCATTACCTGGCCAGCGCGATCGACCGTGCCGCCCTGCCGTATGTGGTCGGCACCATCGCCGGTGACGACACCATCCTGATGGTGGCGCGCGACCCGATGACCGGGGCCGAACTTGCCACCACCATCGAGAACTTGAAATAGAGCCCAAAACAAGGAGATTGCTCATGTCCGAACGCGTCATCCTGGCGTACTCCGGAGGTCTGGACACCTCGGTCGCGATCAGCTGGATCGGCAAGGAGACCGGCAAAGAGGTCGTCGCCGTCGCCATCGACCTCGGCCAGGGCGGCGAGGACATGGATGTCGTACGCCAGCGCGCCCTCGACTGCGGTGCGGTCGAGGCGGTCGTGGTCGACGCCCGTGACGAATTCGCCGACGAATACTGCCTGCCGACCATCAAGGCCAACGCGCTCTACATGGACCGCTACCCGCTGGTGTCGGCCATCAGCCGCCCGCTGATCGTCAAGCACCTGGTCGACGCGGCCCGCAGCCACGGCGGCACCGTCGTCGCCCACGGCTGCACCGGCAAGGGCAACGACCAGGTTCGTTTCGAGGTCGGATTCGCCTCCCTCGCACCCGAACTGGACGTCATCGCGCCCGTCCGCGACTACGCCTGGACCCGCGAGAAGGCCATCGCGTTCGCCGAGGAGAACGCCATCCCGATCAACGTCACCAAGCGCTCGCCATTCTCCATCGACCAGAACGTGTGGGGCCGCGCGGTGGAGACCGGGTTCCTCGAGGACCTGTGGAACGCCCCGACCAAGGACGTCTACGACTACACCCAGGACCCGACGGTCAACTTCAACGCCCCCGACGAGCTGATCATCAGCTTCGACAAGGGCCGCCCGATCGCGATCGACGGTCGCCCGCTCAGCGTGCTGGAGATCATCCAGGAGCTCAACACCCGGGCCGGTGCCCAGGGCGTGGGCCGGCTCGATGTGGTCGAGGACCGGCTGGTCGGCATCAAGAGCCGCGAGATCTACGAGGCCCCGGGCGCGATGGTGCTGATCACCGCGCACACCGAACTCGAGCACGTGACCTTGGAGCGCGAACTCGGCCGGTACAAGCGCGGCGTGGACCAGAAGTGGGGCGAGCTCACCTACGACGGTCTCTGGTTCAGCCCGCTGAAGCGGTCGCTGGAGGCGTTCGTCGAGCACACGCAGGAGCACGTCTCCGGCGACATCCGGCTGGTGCTGCACGCCGGAGCCATCATCGTCAACGGCCGGCGCTCGGGTGAGTCGCTGTACGACTTCAACCTGGCCACCTACGACGAGGGAGACAGCTTCGACCAGAGCGCGGCCAAGGGCTTCGTGCAGCTGCACGGCCTGAGCTCCAAGATCTCGGCCAAGCGCGACCTGGGTCTGTAAGTGACATGAGCACCAACGACGGAACCACCAACGAGGGCTCGCTGTGGGGCGGCCGGTTCGCCGACGGACCCTCGGCAGCCCTTGCCGCTCTGAGCAAGTCGACGCACTTCGACTGGGTGCTGGCGCCGTATGACATCACCGCCTCCAAAGCTCACGCCCGTGTGCTGCACCGGGCAGGCCTGCTCACCGACGAACAGCGCGACGGGCTGCTGGCCGGGCTGGACAGCTTGGGTTCCGATGTCGCCGACGGCAGTTTCGAGCCGCTGGTCACCGACGAGGACGTGCACGGCGCGCTCGAGCGCGGCCTGATCGACCGGGTCGGGCCGGATCTGGGCGGACGGCTGCGCGCCGGGCGATCCCGTAACGACCAGGTGGCCACGCTGTTCCGGATGTGGTTGCGCGACGCGGTCCGTCGCGTCGCCGACGGTGTGCTCGAGGTGGTCAACGCGCTGGCGGTGCAGGCCGCGGCGCATCCGACGGCGATCATGCCGGGCAAGACCCATCTGCAGGCGGCCCAGCCGATCCTGCTCGCGCATCATCTCCTGGCTCACGCTCATCCGCTGTTGCGCAACGTCGACCGGCTTGCCGATTTCGACGATCGCACCGCGGTGTCGCCTTACGGCTCGGGCGCGCTGGCCGGCTCCTCGCTCGGCCTGGATCCCGATGCGATCGCCGCAGACCTCGGATTCGCCTCGGCGGCAGATAATTCCGTAGACGCCACGGCAGCGCGGGATTTCGCCGCCGAAGCGGCGTTCATCTTCGCCCAGATCGGGGTGGACCTGTCCCGGCTCGCCGAGGACATCATCCTGTGGAGCACCACCGAATTCGGGTATGTCACGCTGCACGACGCCTGGTCGACTGGCAGCTCGATCATGCCGCAGAAGAAGAACCCCGACATCGCCGAGCTGGCCCGCGGTAAATCCGGCCGGTTGATCGGCAACCTCACGGGTCTGCTGGCCACGCTCAAGGCGCAGCCGCTGGCCTACAACCGGGACCTGCAGGAGGACAAAGAGCCGGTCTTCGACTCGGTGGCGCAGCTGGAGCTGCTGCTGCCCGCGATGGCAGGCCTGGTAGGCACGCTGACCTTCGACGAGGCCCGGATGGCCGAGCTGGCACCGGCTGGCTATACCCTGGCCACCGACATCGCCGAATGGCTGGTCCGCCAAGGTGTTCCGTTCCGCGTGGCCCACGAGGCCGCGGGTGCTGCAGTGCAGTCCGCTGAGGGACGTGGCGTCGGGCTCGACGAGCTCACCGACGACGAATTCACCGCGATCAACCCCGCGCTGACGCCGCAGGTGCGCGAGGTGCTGACCGTCGAAGGCTCCGTCAATGCACGCAACGCCCGGGGCGGGACTGCACCGGTCCAGGTTGCCAAGCAGCTCGGGACGCTGCGGAACGCCATGGAGGAGTTGCGGATCCGGCTGAGCCGGTAGCCGTCGAAGCGGCCTTGCGTACCGTCGTAGGCGTGGCGGAACAAATCATCTTCGATGTAGGTGGTGACCGCTGCGTCGGTTACCTGCGGCGGTCGGGCCGGCAGCCTTCCCCGTGCGTTGTGTTGTGCCAGGGCTTCGGCGGCACCCAGGACACCCCGGCCGTGCGGGCCGCGGCGGAGGCTTTCGCCGCCGCCGGATTTCACGCGCTGACCTTCGACTACCGCAGCTTCGGAGAGAGCGGTGGCCGACCCAGGCAGGTCGTCAGCATCCAAGGGCAACTGGCCGACGTTGCGGCCGCGGTGGCCTGCGCCCGTGGCCTCGACGGCGTCGATCCCGCCCGGATCGTGTTGTGGGGCACCTCGCTCGGCGGCGGCCATGTGGTGACCGCGGCCGCGCGCGACCCCGAGATCGCCGCAGTGATCGCCCAGATCCCGTTCAACGGCTTTCCCCGCCGCGTCGAGGGGCGTTCCACGCGGTCGACGCTGCGTCTGCTGGCGGTCATGGCTGAGGACTGGTGGCGTGGCACGGTGCACCGGACACCGCGCTACATCAAGGCCGTGGGCACCCAGGGCGAGTTGGCGGTGATGACGGGTGCGGGTGCGCAGCGAGCGGTGGCCGGCATGGCCAGTCCGACGTGGCGCAATGAGGTGGCGCCCCGCGCTCTCATCGAGATGATGCGGTACCGTCCAATCGATTCCGCGCGGCAGGTGACCTGTCCGGTGCTGGTGTGCATGGGCACCGAGGACGCCGAGACCACGCCGGACAAGGTCGGTGCACTGGCCGCGGCCGCACCGCAGGGGGAGTTGCTCGAGTACCCCGTCAGCCACTTCGACTTCTACGCCGAGGACGTCCGTAACCGGGTCATCGCCGACCAACTGACCTTCCTGAACCGTGTCCTCGGATGACGCTATTCCAGAAGCTCGGAAAGCTCCATCCAGCGCGCTTCCAGATCGGCCACCTGTGACTCGAACTCACGCAGCTCGGCGGTGAGTTTGCCGAGCCCCACGTGGTCGGACTGGTCGTGGGCGGCGAGTTCGTCGTGCTTGCCGGAGATCCGGTCGGCCAGCTTGGCCAGCGACCGGTCGATGGAGGAGATCTCCTTCTCGACGGCACGCAGCTCTGCTCCCGACTTTGCCTGGGCCGGTGCGGATTCGGTGCGCGCGGCAGGTGCGGTCGAACCTGTCGAGCCGGCGCGCTGTTCCGTCAACCGCAGGTACTCGTCGACCCCGCCCGGCAGGTGCCGCAACCGGCCGTCCAGGATGGCGTACTGCTGATCGGTGACGCGCTCGAGCAGATACCGGTCGTGCGACACCACGATCAGCGTGCCCGGCCAGGAATCCAGCAGATCCTCGGTCGCGGTCAGCATGTCGGTGTCGACGTCGTTGGTGGGCTCGTCGAGCACCAGCACGTTCGGTTCGGAGAGGACCACCAGCATGAGCTGCAGCCGGCGGCGCTGGCCACCGGACAGCTCGCCGACCCGTGTCGACAATTGATCTCGGGCGAACCCCAACCGCTCCAGAAGTTGCGCCGGGGTGAGGTCCTTGCCGTCGATCTGATAGCTGGTCTGCAGTCGTCCGATCACCTCGCGAACCATGTCGCCGGCCACCGCATCGAGTTCACTGGACTGCTGATCGAGGATCGAAAGACGCACGGTCTTACCGCGTTTGACGCGTCCCGACGTGGGTGTCACGGTCCCGGCGATGAGCCCCAGCAGGGTGGATTTGCCGGCTCCGTTGGCCCCGACGATGCCTGTGCGTTCACCGGGCCCGATGCGCCACTCGATGTCGCGCAACACTTCTCGTTCAGAGGCCGGGTAGGCCACCGACACGTCGAGCAGGTCGATGACATCCTTGCCGAGACGCGCCGTGGCCAGCCGGGAGAGCTCCACTGTGTTGCGCAGCGGCGGTACGTCCGAAATCAGGGCGTTGGCCGCATCGATGCGGAACTTGGGTTTGGAGGTGCGTGCAGGCGCGCCGCGCCGCAACCATGCCAGCTCTTTGCGCATCAGGTTCTGGCGTTTGGCCTCGATGGAGGCGGCCTGTCGATCGCGTTCCACCCGCTGCAACACGTATGCCGCGTAGCCGCCCTCGAACGGCTCGACGATCCGGTCGTGCACTTCCCACGTGGTCGTCGCGACCTCGTCGAGGAACCAGCGGTCGTGGGTGATCAACAGCAGTCCGCCGGCGTTGCGCGCCCAGCGCTGCTTGATGTGTCCGGCCAGCCACGTGATGCCCTGGATGTCCAGGTGGTTGGTGGGTTCGTCGAGGGCGATGACATCCCAGTCACCGATTAGAAGTGCGGCCAGTTGGATACGTCGACGTTGACCGCCGGACAACGTCGAAACGGGCGCGTCGAACGGGATGTCGGCGACGAGCCCGCCGATCACGTCACGGATACGGGCGTCGCCGGCCCATTCGTGCTCGGGGCGATCACCCACCAACGACCAACCGACGGTGTGGCCGGGGTCGAGCGTGTCGGTTTGATCCAGGGACCCGACCCGCAGTCCGCTGCGTCGAGTCACGCGACCGGCATGCGGAGTGATCCGGCCGGTGAGCATGCCCAGCAGCGTGGACTTTCCGTCACCGTTGCGGCCGACGATGCCGATCCGGTCGCCTTCGCTGACACCGACGGTGACCGAGTCGAACACCACCCCGGTGGGGTACTCCAGATGCAGGGTTTCGCCCCCGAGCAGGTGAGCCATCGCCGCCGACCCTATCTTCCGGCGGGGCCGGCAGCGGCACCGCATGGGGCTACCGCGGCCATAGCGATGATCCCATCAGGGTTTGGTTGCTGTTGTGCCATGATGACCACGTCAATCGGGGGTCGGGGCGAGTTGCGATGTGGGGAGCAAGCTGGTGGATTTCTCGGCAGTGACCAAACCGGTCGAGCGGTTGCTGGCGACCGCGCAGAACGGGCTGGAGGTGCTGCGCTACGGGGGCTTGGAGACCGGTGCGGTCCCATCGCCCTTCCAGCTCATCCAGAGTGTGCCGATGTACCGGTTGCGTCGGTACTTCCCACCCGATGTCCGCCCCGGTGCTCAGGATCCGCGTCCGCCGGTGCTGATGGTGCATCCGATGATGATGTCGGCCGACATGTGGGATGTGACGCGTGACGACGGCGCGGTCGGCATCCTGCATGCTGCCGGGATCGATCCGTGGGTGATCGATTTCGGTTCACCGGACAAGGTCGAGGGCGGCATGCAGCGCAACCTCGCCGATCACGTGGTGGCGTTGTCGGAGGCCATCGACATCGTCAAAGAGGTCACCGGTCGCGATGTGCACCTGGCCGGCTACTCGCAGGGCGGGATGTTCGCCTACCAGGCCGCGGCCTACCGACGGTCCAAGGACCTCGCCAGCATCATCGCGTTCGGGTCGCCGGTGGACACCCTGGCCGCGCTGCCGATGAATCTCCCCGCCGGTGTCGCCGCGGGCGCCGCCGATTTCATGGCCGATCACGTGTTCAGCCGCATCGACATCCCGGGTTGGTTGGCCCGCACCGGATTCCAGATGCTCGACCCGATCAAGACCGCACAGTCCCGCCTGGATTTCCTGCGTCAGTTGCATGACCGGGAGGCCCTGTTGCCGCGCGAACAGCAGCGCCGCTTCCTGTCCTCGGAGGGCTGGATCGCCTGGTCGGGTCCGGCGATCTCGGAGCTGCTCAAGCAATTCATCGCGCACAACCGCATGATCACCGGCGGTTTCTCCATCCACGGCGACCTCGTCACACTGTCCGATATCGACTGCCCGATCCTGGCGGTGATCGGTGAGGTCGACGACATCGGTCAGCCTGCTGCCGTGCGCGGCATCAAGCGTGCCTCGCCGGACGCCGACGTCTACGAATATTTGATCAGGGCAGGGCATTTCGGCCTCGTGGTGGGATCCAAGGCATCCACCCAGACCTGGCCGACGGTGGCGCAGTGGGTGAAATGGCTTGGCGGGGAGCAGATGCCCGACGGCGTGGTGCCGATGGGATCACAGCCGGCCGACCACCCCGAGGGTGGCGTGTCGTTCTCCACGCGGTTCACGCACGGTGCCACCGCGGCCACCGAGATGGCATTCGGGGTGGCCCGTTCAGCCGCCGACGCGCTGGTCGCGGCGAACAAGAACGCCCGGACGCTGGTGATCGAGACGGCGCGCACGCTGCCCCGATTGGCCCGGTTGGGTCAGGTCAACGACCACACCCGGATCTCGCTCGGGCGCATCATGAGCGAGCAGGCCCGCAGCGCCCCCAACGGCGAGGCGCTGCTGTTCGACGGTCGTGTGCACACCTATGAGGCGGTGGACCGCCGGATCAACAACGTGGTCCACGGACTGATCGACGTCGGGGTCCGCCAGGGTGCCCGCGTCGGTGTCCTGATGGACACCCGGCCCAGTGCGCTGGTCGCCATCGCCGCGCTGTCGCGTCTGGGGGCGGTCGCGGTCCTGCTGCCCGAGTCGGACCTGGCCAAGGCGGCCCGCCTCGGTGGCGTGGCCGAGATCATCGCCGATCCCAGCCATCTCGACATGGCCCGCAAGCTGGATACTCGGGTGCTGGTGCTCGGCGGCGGCGAGAGCCGCGACCTCGATCTCCCCGAGGATGCCGATGTCATCGACATGGAGAAGATCGACCCCGACGTCGTCGAGCTTCCCGGCTGGTACCGGCCCAACCCGGGCCTCGCGCGCGACCTGGCATTCGTCGCCTTCAGTGAGGTCGGGGGCGAGCTCGTCGCCCGTCAGATCACCAACTTCCGGTGGGCGCTGTCGGCATTCGGCACCGCCTCGGCGGCCAATTTGGGCCGCGGTGACACGGTCTACTGTCTGACCCCGCTGCATCATCAGTCGGGCCTGTTGGTGAGCCTGGGCGGTGCGGTGGTCGGCGGGTCGCGCATCGCGCTGTCCAGGGGACTGCAGCCTGACCGCTTCCTCCAGGAGATCAGGCAGTACGGCGTCACGGTGGTGTCCTACACCTGGGCCATGCTGCGTGAGGTCATCGACGACCCCTCGTTCTCGCTCACCGGCAGTCATCCGGTGCGGTTGTTCATCGGCTCCGGTATGCCCGCCGGGCTGTGGAAGCGCGTGGTCGATGTGTTCGAGCCGGCCCAGGTCGTCGAGTTCTTCGCGACCACCGACGGCCAGGCCGTGCTCGCCAACGTTTCGGGCGCCAAGATCGGCAGCAAGGGACGTCCACTGCCTGGCAGCGGCACCGTG
>Ga0182746_1002997_pt1 | contig 11958 bp, 11 predicted proteins | sample eDN3rd30CBELigOP_FD_128881 | JGI IMG/M metagenome (GOLD analysis project Ga0182746, IMG submission 128881) | Enriched Organic Plus compost microbial communities from Emeryville, California, USA - eDNA 3rd pass 30_C BE-Lig OP (version 2) (version 2) ... | reverse complement strand
GGTGAACATGCTCGTGTCTGCGACCTGCCCGCCAGTGAGGACGAACGCCAGCGCCCGGGCCTTCCCGTCGCAGACGAGATGGATCTTCGTCGTCAAACCACCCCGTGACCGGCCGATCGCGTGGTCAGGAGGCTCTGGCCCGGACTTCTTGTAGTTCGACGGATCCCCCTGTGACCCGGGGCAAGGTCGCGCCATGCTGATGGACACGCGCGATCGAGGAATCCACCGACACGACCCAGTCGATCTCGCCAGCGAGCGACGCCCGCTTCTGCACGTGGGTGAGCAGGTCCTCCCAGACACCGTCGCTCGCCCACCGGCGGAAGTTCTTGTAGATCGTGTTCCAGCTCCCGAACCGATCGGGCAGGTCTCGCCACGCCGATCCCGTCCGGAACCGCCACGCGGTCGCCTCGACCACTGTGCGCCGATCCACCGGAGGACGGCCCCGTGTCCTCGCCGGCGGGAACACGTCCCGGATCAGCTCCCAGACCTCGTCCGTGATGACATCTCGCGACACGACTCAAGAATCACCCGAAGGCTCCACACCCACATTTAGCAACACGGCCTAGACGCGTGACGCGGGGTTCGCTCGTACGACGATTCGGCTCAGTTCGTCGGGCTGGGTCGTCGTCTCGCGCCGGGAGCGCGAGTGGCTGCGCGCGGCGCGGCTGGACAATCAGCGGGGATCGATGCGGAGCGTGGTCTGCTTCGCGATCTCGCTGGTGATGCGCCGCGTGGCTTCACCGTTGCCGTACTTGGCGGCGTAGGCGGCGTCGATCTGCGCGTCGTGGTCGGCATCGCGTGTGAAGCGAACGTCGCGGGTCCCGTCGGCCCAGGCGATCACGCCCTCGTGGTGATGAGAGACTCCGCGGTACCACTGTCCCTCAGGGCCACGCACCGAACGGGCGTACAGGACGCCGTCCACGACCACGTGCCAGATGATCGTGAGGGTCCGTGTCGTGCCGTCCTTGCGGCGTCCCGCGACCCGGACCTCGTTCGCGTGGTCCAATGCGTCCAGTTCGTCCGTGGTCCATGCGGCCATGTCGGGTCCTCTCGTCGTCTCCTCCCTGATCCAAGATCACCGGTCCGCATCGCGCAAGCGGGAAGAGGTGTGCCGTCAGCCCCTCCCTCGATCCCCCTCGACGCGCCTAGCGTGGTGGCACTCACCAGGAGGAGGAACCGCGTGGATCGTCGGACCCTGCTACGCGCCATGGGCGCGCTGGGCGTGGCCACCGCGACTGGGGCATTCACGGCGTGCGCCCCCTCGCGTCGAGAGGAAGAGGACATGACACAGGATTCGCCGCGCGACTCCGCCTCGCCGACGACGCCGGCCGGGACTCCGACCGGACCCGAGCGCGTGCTCGTAGCGTATTTCTCGAGACCGGGCGAGAACTACTACTACGGCGGGCGCATCGATCTCGAGATCGGGAACACCCAGGTGGTTGCGGAGATGATCGCGGCTGCTGCGACGGTGGACGTGTACCGGATCGAGGCCGCAGACCCGTACCCCGAGGACTACGAGGAGACCGTCGCCCGGAACGTCCGCGAGCAGGATGCCAACGCCCGCCCCGAGATCGCCGGCGACCTGCCGGATCTGTCCGGCTACAGCACGGTGCTGCTGGGAAGTCCGATCTGGAACGTGCAGGAGCCGATGATCATGCGCACGTTCATCGAGAGCGTGGACTTCGCTGGCAGAACGATTCATCCGTTCGTCACGTTCGCCGTCAGCGGCATGGGTCAGGTCGAGCGGAACTACACGGAGTTGCTGCCAGAGGCGTCGATCGGCGAGGGCCTCGCGGTGCAGGGTGAAGAGGCAGCCGAGGCACGCCCCGATGTGGAGGCCTGGCTGGGGCGTATCGGACTGCTCGCCTGACGGTGTGCTCGCGATCGGGAGCGAGGTTCAGTTCTCGGCCGGGAAGTCGGTGCTGCGGCTGAGGTGCTCCCACGCGTCGATCTCGGCGCGCTGCCGGTCCAGTTCCGCGCGGATGACCTCGACGGCATCGCTGCCGAGGAGCAGCCGCAGGGGTGGATCGGCCGACTCGGCGATCGTGATCAGCGCCTGGGCTGCGCGCGCCGGGTCACCGGGCTGGGTGCCATGGGTGCGGTCGTTCTCCTTGCGGCGCAGACCCGCGGTGCCGGCGTAATCATCGATCGGCGTCGCGGACTGCTGTAGGGAACGCCCGGAGAAGTCGGTGCGGAACGCGCCCGGCTCGACGACGACGACCCGCACGCCCAGCGGCGCGACCTCCATGCGCAGGCCGTAGGACATGCCCTCGAGCGCGGCCTTCGTCGCCGAGTAGTAGCCGGAGCCGGGGTTGGACATCCGGCCGGCGATCGAAGAGATGTTGATGATCGTGCCCGAACGGCGCCGCCTCATGCCCGGCAGCACCTGCTTGATCAGGTCGACGGGGCCCGCGAAGTTCGTCTCGAACAGCTCCTGCACCTCGTCCGGCTCGCCCTCCTCGACCGCAGCGCGATAGCCGTGGCCGGCGTTGTTGACGAGCACGTCGACGTCGCCGAAGTGCTCATGCGCCTGCTGGGCGACCGCGAGGACCTGCTTGTGGTCGCGCACGTCCAGCGGGAGCGCGAGGGCGGTGTCGGGGTGCGCGGAGACGATCTCGGACAGCGTCTCAGGGGTGCGGGCGGTGATGACGGCGTTGTGGCCGGCGTCGAGGACTGCCTCGGCCAGCGCGCGGCCGAGACCGGACGAGCAACCGGTGATGAGCCAGGTGGACATGATTTTCCTTCGTGATGTCGTGCGCGGACGGGGTCAGTCGGTTGCGTCGGTGCTGCGGCTCAGCGCCTCAAAGCGGGCGACGTCATGCTGCTCGGCCCGAGCGAACGCGCTGTAGCCCTCGAAGGCGTCGCTGCCGAGCAGAAGCAGGGCGGGAGGCTCCGCTGCCGCGGCGGCCTTGAGGATGGCGTGCGCGGCCTTCTTCGGGTCGCCCCGTTGAGGGCCGAGGGCCGTGTCCCCGTTTCGGCCGAGCGCTTCGTCGTAGTCTGCGATGTGCACTTCGGACTTCCGTGCGGAGCCGCCGCGGAAGTCGGTGCGCATGGCCCCGGGCTCGACGACCATGACGCGGATCCCGAGCGAGGCGACCTCCTTGCGCAACGATCCCGATACAGCTTCCAGCGCGGCCTTCGCTGCGGAGTAGTAGCCGCCGCCGGGGAGGGTGATCTTCGCGCCGATCGAAGAGATGTTGACGATTAGCCCGGAGCGGCGGGCACGCATGCCGGGCAGCACCGCTTTGATGAGCGTGACGGGGCCGGTGAAGTTGGTCGCGAACTGCTCAGCGACGGCGTCGTTCTCGCCTTCCTCGACGGCGGCCGTGTACCCGTAGCCGGCGTTGTTGACCAGCACGTCCACTCCGCCGAAGCGTGCCTCTGCCGCGGCCACGGCGTCAACGATCGAGGCCGCGTCGGTGACGTCCACCCGCACGGTGAGCACGCGATCCGGGTGCTTGCCCTCCAGATCGCGGATCGACTCCGGGTCCCGGGCCGTGGCGACGACACGGTGCCCCCTGGCGAGTGCCTCCTCGGCGATGTCGCGGCCGAGGCCTTTCGAGGTGCCGGTGATCATCCAGGTGGCCATGCTGGTCGCCCCTCAGGAGTTGTCGACGGCGAACGGGAAGGTGCGCGTGTTGAGCTGCTCGGGGTCGGGGCCGCCGCGCAGTCCGGTGTCGAGTGCGTCGATCGCGGCGAGCTCTGCGGGTTCGAGCGCGAAGTCAAACACGTCGATGTTCTCGGCGATGCGGGACGGGTTGACCGACTTCGGGAGGGCGCTGCGGCCCTGGTCGAGGTGCCAGCGCAGCACGACCTGGGCGGGGGACTTGCCGTACTTGTCGGCCAGGTCGGTGATCGTGGGGTTCTCGAGCACGTTGCCGCTGCCGGGGGCGTCAGCGGGCCGGTAACGGTGGATGCCGCCGATCGGCGACCACGCCTGCGTGACGATGCCGAGCGTCGCATGAGCGTGCTGGACGGTCGCGTTCGTGAAGTAGGGGTGCAGCTCCACCTGGTTGATCGCGGGCACCACGTCGACCTTCTCGAGCAGGCGGGTGAGGTGGTCGGGGCTGAAGTTCGAGACGCCGATGGCGCGGGCCTTGCCGGCCTCTACCATCTTCTCCGCGACCTGGTAGGCGGCGATGGTGTCGTCGAAGTCGGCCGGGGTGGGCTGGTGCAGGAGGTACACGTCGACGTAGTCCACGCCGAGGCGCCGCAGGCTCGCGTCGAAGCCGACCTGGGCCTTGTCGGCGCCGTAGTCGCTGATCCACAGCTTGGTCTCGACGAACAGCTCGGCTCGGTCGACGCCAGACCGGCGGATCGCCTCGCCCACCTCGCGCTCGTTGCCGTACGAGGCTGCGGTGTCGATGAGGCGGTATCCGTCGGCGATGGCCGTGGTTACGGCCGCGATGGTGTCGTCGGGCGGGGTCTGGAAGACGCCGAACCCGAGGGCGGGGATCTCCAGTCCGTTGTTCAGCGTGATGCGGGTCTGTTCGGTGGTCATCTGAAGCTGCCTTTCGTGGAAAGCGGGATGATGTGCAAGGTCAGGGGCGGACGAGCACCTTGAGGGCGGTGCGGTCGTCCATCGCCTTGTAGCCGTCGGGCACCTCGGCGAGGGAGATGGCGCGGTCGAACACCCGGCCCGGATGGATGGTGCCGTCGAGGATCTTCGGCATGAGCCGCTCGATGTAGGCGCGGGCCGGGGCGACGCCGCCGGTGAGGGTGATGTTCGGGAAGAACATCGACGCCATCCCGACGTTCGCGTCCTGATACTGAGGCACGCCCACTCGGGAGACGGTGCCGCCGGGCCGGACCACGCCGAAGGCCTGATCGAACGCCTCCGGGAAGCCGACGGCCTCGATGACGACGTGCGTGCCGTCGCCGCCGGTGAGGTCCTTGACGCGGGCGATGCCCTCCTCGCCGCGCTCGGGCACGACATCGGTGGCTCCGAACTCGACGCCCAGATCGGTGCGCGCCTCGTGCCGCCCCATGAGGATGATCCGCGATGCACCCAACAGCTTCGCGGAGAGCACGGCGGAGAGCCCGACGGCGCCGTCGCCAATCACGGTGACCGTGGTGTCCTCGCAGACCCGGCCCTTGAATGCGGCGTGGTATCCGGTGCAGAACACGTCCGACAGGGTCAGCAGATCGGGTAGCAGCTCCGAATCCACGCCGACCGGAAGTTTGACGAGAGTGCCGTCGGCCAGCGGAACTCGCACGGCCTCCGCCTGGGCTCCGCCGACGTCACCGGCACCCCACACGCCGCCGTGCCGGCAGGAGGTGTGCAGCCCCTCCCGGCAGAAGTCGCAAGTGTTGTCGGCCCACACGAATGGAGCCACGACGAGGTCGCCCTTCTTCAGCGTCTGGACGTTGGCGCCCGTCTCCTCGACGAGCCCGAGGAACTCGTGACCCATGGCGGACACGCCGGAGCGGATGCCACCGCCGTGGTAAGCGTGGAGATCGGATCCGCAGATGCACGAGAGCACGATTTTCACGATCGCGTCGGTGGGCTGCAGGATCTTGGGGTCCGCGGTCTCCTCGACGCGGACATCCCCGGGGCCGTACATGAACGTCGCAAGCATCGGATGGGTCCTCTCTGTCCGGACGCGAGGGAGCGTCCTCGTCCACTGTGCGCGCCCGGCGCCCGGCGAGGGAGTTGCCCGTGACCCGCGTACTGCCAGTCCCTCCCACCGCCCGGCCCCTACGCCTAGCGTGGACCCATGGACTACAGAGGTGAAGTGCGCGACTTTCTGCGCACCCGCCGCGCGCGCGTCACGCCGGACCAGGTCAACCTGATCACCGGCGGCAACCGCCGGGTGCCGGGCCTGCGTCGCGAGGAGGTCGCGCTCCTCGCCGGCGTCAGCGTCGACTACTACGCGCAGCTCGAGCGCGGCAATCTCGCCGGGGTCTCCGACGAGGTGCTCGAGGCGATCGCGCGGGCACTTCGGCTTGACGAGGCGGAGACCGCGCACCTGTTCGACCTCGCGCGCGCCGTCCAGCCCAAGCCGGTCCGCCGGGCACGCAAGGCGAGCACCGGACAGGTGCGACCCAGCCTGCAGCGACTGCTGGACGCGATCACGGACGCGCCTGCATGGGTACGGGACGAGCGCATGGATATCGTCGCCACCAACTCTCTCGGCCGCGCGCTCAACGCCCCTCTCTTCGACGACCCCCGACGCCCGGTGAACAACGCCCGATTCGTCTTCCTGAACGAGGATGCATCCCGCCGCTACTACACAGACTGGGAGAAGGGCGCCGACGACGTCGTCGCCGCGATGCGCGGTTACGCCGCCCAGCGGCCGCACGACAAACAGCTGACCGACCTGATCGGCGAGCTCGTGACCCGCTCCGACGCGTTCCGTACGCGCTGGGCCGCGCACAACGTGCGCTATCACCGCACCGGGATCAAGCGCCTCCACCATCCCGTCGTCGGCGACCTCGAGCTCACCTACGAGGCACTCGACCTGCCCGCTGACCCCGGCTGGCACCTGTTCGCGTTCACTGCCGAGCCTGGCAGCCCCTCCGACGAGCGGCTCCGCGTGCTCGCGAGCTGGGCCGCCACTGGGGAAGGCGGCGCGGGTGCGGACGCGGCCGATGATGTCGAGCCGTCACCGATGCGCGACCTCGACCGCGGCTGAGCGGCCCCACGACGAAGGTTCCAGGGACGTACTAGCAGTCCGTGGGTCCACAGCGACTCCCGCAGGTGCCGGACACGAGCGACGCTTGGAAAGCGGATCGCCCAGGGCGGTCTCGCGTCATTTCGTCCAGACCTGAACAGAGATTCCATGACTTCGTCCCTGATTCCGCTTGCGATGATGACCGGCTGGTCGACCCGCATCGCCTCTCGTGCGTCAGATGAGTAGGCCGACGTCGCCCCGAGCCGGGTGGCGTCTGCCGAGCACGCCGGCGTTCGTCGTCATCTCCGGCGCGCTCGTGATGGTGTTCCTCGCCTCGGGAACGCCCGTGCCGCTCTACAACACCTTCCGCGTCGAGGACGGCATCACAAACTCCGGCCTCGCCATCACGACGGTGATCTACCTGGCCACGACGGCACTCGCGCTGCTGACGACCGGGCGCCTGTCGAACCACCTCGGCCGCAGGCCTGTCGCATTCGGAGCCATCCTGTTCGCTATCGCGGGGTGCCTCCTGATGATGAATGTGCACGGACTCGGCGTTCTCATCACCGGACGCGCTCTGCAGGGGATCGCCTGCGGCGTCGCATCCAGCGCGCTCGGTTCGTATGTCATCGACACGGCGCCGCCGCGTCCACGCTGGCTGCCGGCAGTGATCACGAGCAACGCCCCGCCTTTCGCCATCCCGGTCGGCGCGCTGATCTCCGGTGAGCTGGTCGAGGTCGGTCCGGCGCCGCGGCTTCTCGTGTTCGCTGTCCTCGCCGTCGTCCTGGCCGTGTTCGGTCTGCTGCTGTGGGCATGTCCTGAGACCGTGAAGCCTCATCCCGGCGCGATGAGGTCTCTTCGCCCGCGGATACACGTGCCGCACGGTGAGGGGCGCCTCCTGTTCGCGGCAGGAGCAGCGTTCGTCGCCACCTGGTCGCTCAGCGGCTTCTATCAGGCCTTCTCGCCTGTACTGACGGTCGACTACCTCGGTACGTCCAGCGCGCTCGTCATCGCTGTGGTGTTCGCATCGATCGTGATCCTCAGCCCGATCGGCGGCGTGCTCACCGGGCGACTCCGAACCGCCCGCGCCGTACGGCTCGGCCTCGGCGCGTTCGTCGTCGCCACCGCGGCGATCCTGCTCTCCCTCCACGCCGGGGCGATCGTTCCGTTCCTCATTGCGAGTCTCGTCGCGAGCGTCGCTCAGGGGGCGGCGAACAGCGGTGGAATGCGGGCTGTTCTCGCCCACAGCCGGCCGCAGGACCGGTCTGGGCTCCTCGCAACGATTTACCTCATCTCGTACGCGGGAGCAGCGGCTCCCGGGTTGCTGGCCGGGCGACTCGCCAACTCGATGCCGGTGGACCAGATCGCGCTCGGATACGGCGCGCTCGTGCTCGTAGCTTCCGCCGCTGGGATCGTCGCCATTCGCTCTTCGAGTGCCGCGCCTCGTCGTTGAGCGGATCGCCACGGGAGCGGCTACAGGAACGAAACCTGGTGACCGCCTTCTTGGTGTTCCGCTCTACCTAAAGGCGCCCACCACGACGGGTGTCCCGGCACTCGCGCTCGATGTGTGGCTCTCGTATGAACTCCGCCGCGCCGGTTTTGACGCGGATGCGGTGTGGCCCCGCCCGACCGCGCCACGAATTCTTCCCGGCCCCGTGGTCAGCCTGCTCGAGAGAGTCACCGCCAAGGAACGAGAAGCGCTCTGGAAACGCCTCCGCGCCAAGACACCCCCGGCCGGCGCAGCAGCATCGAGCGCCAGCATCCTGGGGAAGAACTACCTCAAGCAGGTCGATGTGGTCATGTCGAACTGGGTCGCCGGACCTGAGCTGCTCATCAGTACGAAACGGATGGACTCCAGCTTCGGCAAGAACGCTGCCAACCGGGTCGAAGAGTCGTACGGCGACGCAAAGAACCTTCGGCTCCGACATCCCCTCGCAGCGCTCGGCTTTGTGTACGGGCTTCGTTCCACGATCTTCAACGAGTCGCCTGACAAAGCCGAGTGGCTAATCGACCTACTCCAGAAGCTTGGCCGGGAAGACGATGCCTATCACGCCGTTGCTCTCATCATTATTGAGTACGGAGCGCATCTGGCCGTCGACGAAGGCAACGACGACCCTGGCGACGGAGAAGACCCCCTTGCCGAGGCCGGGATTACACCGACCGAAGGCGACGAAGCAGCGGAGGAAAGCGTCGAGCTCTCGGCGGTCGAGGAAGCATTAGCGAACCTGCCTCGCGTCGAGATCCGCACCGAGCTCGCCCCCGCTGATCTCCAGCCGGGTTACTTCCTCGCGGAGATGGTGCGGCGTGTTATCGACGCCACACCAGTGAACCTGCACAAAGAAGCGCGTCTGCGACGATTACAGCCGGTCATAATGGCTGAACGATAAAGTCGCGTCGGTCAGGTGGAGAGAAGCGCCCGGATCGCGTCAAGGTCACGCTGCGTCTGCTCAACCACGTCCATAGCGCATTGCAAGCATAGGCGTCGCTCGTTAGTGAAACCTGCCTTCTGCACCCTCAGCAAGGCAACTTGACTCCCGCCCGGAATCCCCTTCTTGCAGCGGGAGCACGAGCTTCGGATTCTCGTTTCCCCCATCTCGATTCCGCCGTTGCCAAGGCTGATAAGTGATGGAACTCTACCCCTCGGCATGTTTCGCCTCCTTCGCGGCAATCAGCTGACGGACCAGCTCGATTGCGATACCTGGCAACAGGTCGATCGCCTTCTGATAATCGTCGCGGCTCCACTCGTCGCGCGGCGCATCGTTCACGCGATTCTTGACGTTGCGGTTGAGCATGACGATCGACGCCACGAGGTTGTTGGCGGCGTTGACGTCCGGCATCAGTCGAGTCGGGATATCGCGGCCGGGGACGCTGAGGCCGGCATTGGTGAGGACGGTCTTGGCCTTCGCCCGGATCTCGATCTCGAGTTGCTTCCGCAGGCGCTCAAGTTCCTTCTGCGGCTGAACCGCGAGGGGATCGACCGCCGCGGTCATGCCGGCATCGACCTGCCGCTTCGCCTGGATGATCGTGTCGGCATATGAGGCGTCGTACCCGAGCGCCTCGAGATGAGTACGGAGTTCCTCGAGCCGCTCCTCCTCATCGTCAACGAATTCCTCCTCGTAGAGACTGTCGGCGATCTCGCCGTGCACCACCAGAGGGGCGCGGATGCTGCGCCGACCGCCGCCCGTACCGCGCGGGAGCGGCGGTTCCTGCTCAAGGCCGCCGTTGATCTGAGCCCAGAACTCTTCGTCATCCTTCTCAAATAGCTTGAAGTCGTCGACGAGGGCGTCCAGGTTCATGCCAGCATGGGTGACGATGAATCCGTAGTTATCGGGGTCGCGGGGCGCGTTCTGGACATTCACCCGCATGATTCGCCCGACGAACTGCAGGTACGGTGCGAGGCTGCGGTAGGGGCGGAAGATCGCGGCGACGCTCAGTTGGGGGTGATCGAAGCCTTCGCCGAGCATCATCACATTGACGACCACGTCGAGCTCGTTGCTCCGCAGGCGTTTCAGGACGTCTGCCTGCTCCTCTTCCGTCATGCCGCTGTGGATCACGTCGGCGCTGTAGCCCCTTTCATCGTAGAGGAGCTGCACCTTCCTGGCGTGCGGGATCGACATCGCCACGGCCACGATCTGGTGCTTGATGCTCGACTCGTTGCGCAGATGCTCGAGCTTCTCGAGGCTGTTGTCGACGATGGACTTGTTGCACTCATCTGACATCGCGATGCCCCGGCTGAACCATTCCTTGTCCCGCAGCTCCATCACCTGGTCCAGGGTGAGAACGGTCCGCTCGGTGTCTCCCTTGAAGGTCAACTCGATCTCTCTGGGGGAAACGTAGACCGCGGTGAGCCGCTTGATGTAGCCCTTGGCGACCGCGCTCCTGAACGGGTAGCGGTACAGGCGCTCGCCGCCGACTTCCTTGGCGTCGCTGCGGAACGGAGTCGCCGTCAGGTTGATGACCTTGGCGTTCGGGAAGTGCGCGTGGACCTTCTGCCAGCTGGCAGCGGCGCTGTGGTGGGCCTCGTCGACGATGATCATGTCGAAGTAGTCAGCGGGGAACTTGTTGAGCCACTTGTCGGTGTTGGTGGCGAGTTGCTGCACGTTGGTCACCACGAAGTGGCTTTCGTCGGTAACCGTAACGTTGCCGGTGTCGAGAGTCGTGACGTACGGGCCGGAGACCATGTCGACCTTCTTGAGCACGTTGGTGCGGCGCCAGAAGCACTTCAGGTTGGTGATGTCGAGGTTGTTCTTGAGCTCATTCCGGATGGTGAGGTTCGGGGTGATCACCAGTACCCGTCCCTCGGCGATTCCGAGGGGTGCGATCGCGACGAGTCCCGACTTACCGCATCCCACGGGCAGCTGGACGAGCGCGACCTTCTCCTTGGGTGCGCCCTTGAAGAAGTCGTAGAGCTTCTTGTACGCCTCCTTCTGCGGTTCGCGCAGCAGAGGATTGTCGATCACATTGGCTTCGACGGTCTGGAAGTAGCCGCCGATCGTCTTGGAGACCGACAGCCAGCTGTCCAGCTCGGCCGTATTAAAGCGCCACTGCTTATCGATCTTCTGCGCGGGGATTTTCCCCTGCTGGGCGAGTTCGTAGAGCTTCGTCCTGCCGATGCTTAGATAGCTTGACGCCTCGTCGGGCGTGAGCCAGGTTCTCTCGGATGTCATGTCGTTTCCTATCGTTTGGTATCAAATGATACCTTCCTGCTCGCGTAGAGCAAGTTTCTTATGGAGAACCGCTCGGATGAGCGACCGAGTCTCTAAGCGCCCGTCAGGTTGCTCGGACGGTCATGAACGCTCTGGTCCCGTAGCGCCTGCTGACCGACAGCGGACTCGCCTTGAATCCGTCTCGGCGGGGGAGATCGGCCAGCACGTCGCGTACGTCACCCGCCTGGGCGTGACGCCGATCTCCCGCAAACCGTATGAGCACGAGCCTCACGAGTCCTATCTCTGTGTTGTTGAGCGCGACGCGCCGAGATGGTCAAGACCCCTTGTCCGGGTCAGCTAGCTTTGGCCGGAGGGACGTTTGGTCGACTCTGCGCGAAGGGCGGAGCCCCCTTCGGCCTCGTCCTTCGCGCTCTGACTTCGCGCTCTGACGCGGGGACCAAAAGGGGACCAGAATCATGCGAACCATGCATCTCGTGACGTGCCCTGCAAGATCTGAGACCCGGAATCACGCGAATTTCGGCTTCGACGACGCCGTCCAGGCGCCTGGGGGTCAGGGGGGTCGCAGGTTCAAATCCTGTCATCCCGACGGATACACGAGGAAGTCTCTCATCGGACGTCAGAAAATGCCTGATGAGGGGCTTCTTCTTGCAACCTTGACTCTTGCGTTGAGGGTGAAG
>Ga0182746_1002994_pt1 | contig 11963 bp, 12 predicted proteins | sample eDN3rd30CBELigOP_FD_128881 | JGI IMG/M metagenome (GOLD analysis project Ga0182746, IMG submission 128881) | Enriched Organic Plus compost microbial communities from Emeryville, California, USA - eDNA 3rd pass 30_C BE-Lig OP (version 2) (version 2) ... | reverse complement strand
ATGCCGCTGGTGGCGTGCGCCGGGAACGATCAGATACACCTCGTGGCCCAGAGCGCAGTACTCCGAGCCGAGCCGGTCGACCGCGGTACGAAGACCGCCCGATCGCGGGCCGTAGAAGTTGGCAATCTGGGCAACCCGCATGCCACGATGAGAACCGGGCTGCGTGTGCGGTCAACAACGTCGTCGCAACCGAGACCTGAACAGCCGCTGAACAGGCCCCGGATCAGGCCAGGTGAGCCGCGAACCAGTCCTGGACCCGGTGCCAGGCGTCGGCCGCGGCGACGGGGTTGTACCGGTCACCGGTGTCGTTGAAGAACGCGTGGTTGGCGTCGGGTTCGGTGATCAGTTCGTGCACCATCGCAGCCTTTTCCAGCGCCCCGCGCACCACCGGTTCGGTCGCGTTGACCCGCTGGTCCAAGGCTCCGTAGAAGGCGAGCACGGCGGCCTCGCGGGAGCCACCGAAATCGGGATCGTCGGGAGCCGGACCATAGAACGGCACCGCGGCGGCCAGCGCGGGAGTGCCTGCGGCCAGCAGTCTCCAGACCAGCCCACCGCCCATGCAGAAACCGACGGCGGCGACCTTGTGGCCGGGGACGCGCCGCTGCAACTCCTCGATTCCCGAACGCAGGTCGGCGATGAACTCCGGCGGTTCGATCTTGCTCAACGCCGCGGTTGCGGCAGCTTGATCGGCGAACGCGGCGGTGCCACCCTGCGCTGAGAGCAGGTCGATCGCCAGGGCCGGGTAACCGATGCCGGCGAACCTGCCCGCGACTGAACGGATGTGATCGGTGAGGCCCTTGTTCTCGTGGATGACCAACACCGCGCCTCTGGGTTCCGGCGCGGCGGCCCAGGCGCCCTGTAGTTCGCCGCGGGGACCGGCCCAACGGACAGCGGCGGTGGGCAGAGCGCGTTCGAGGCCCGGGGGCGAGGCCGTTCTCGAGGTGGTGGTTTCCGGTGCGGCACTGGGCGATGGCCCTGGCGAAGACTGCTGGGTCTCGCCGCAGGCGGTGATCAGCGCGGCCGCCGCGGCAGCGCCGATTCCCAACAGGCTCAGGCGACGCAACGCCTCGCGGCGCGACAACAGACCGTCGAGGTGGTCGGTCGCAATCTCCTCGGCGATGTAGCGCTGCAGTGGAGTCACCTCAGCCAGTATGCGCTGAAATGCCGAACCGCAGCTATAGAACTGCGCGCGGCGGGATACTCATCGGATGGCCTGGTCACCCGATCCGGATGCGCTGCGAGGACGGCTCGCGGTGGTTGCCGGCGCCACGCGGGGTGCGGGGCGGGGTATCGCCGCAGCGCTGGGCGAAGCCGGCGCGACGGTGGTGTGCACGGGCCGCAGCAGCAGGTGCGGCAACCGCGACTCTGATTACCACCGGCCGGAAACCATCGAGGAAACCGCCGAATTGGTAACGGAGCTGGGTGGTTCCGGTGTCGCGGTCCGGGTCGACCACCTCGATGTGACGCAGGTGCGCATGCTGGCCGGGCGGCTCAAGGCCGACTACGGACACATCGACATCCTGGTCAACGACATCTGGGGCGCCGAGGTGCTCAAGGGTCCGCCGGACACCTGGGGGCGACCGATGTGGCAGCACGACCTCGGCGACGGGTTACGGATGCTGCGGCTGGGGCTGGACACCCACCTGATCACGTCTCACTGCCTACTCCCCCTGCTGGCCGACCGACCCGGTGGGCTGTTGATCGAGATCACCGACGGGACAACAGAATTCAATGCGGACAATCCGAGACTCTCGGTGTTCTACGACCTGGTCAAGAATGCGGTCAACCGGCTGGCCTTCAGCCACGGACACGAACTCGCCGCATTCGGCGCCACGGCCGTGGCAGTGACGCCGGGGTGGTTGCGCTCGGAGATGATGCTCGACAACTACGGGGTCAGGGAGGCCAACTGGCGATGCGCCTTGGATCTTGCCCGTACGGACGGCTATCCGGCGGCGCCGCCCGGATTCGCCGAATCCGAGTCGCCCCGTTTCGTCGGCCGCGGCATCGCCGCGATCGCCGCCGACCCGCGTCGGGCCGAGTGGAACCAGCGTTCGGTCAGCTCGGCCGCACTGGCGCGCCACTACCGTTTCACCGATCTCGACGGCCGCGTTCCTGACGCTTGGGCTCCGTTATAAGCCCAGCTCAGTCGGCCTTATCGGACCGCAGTAGACATTTTTTCAAATCTGTTCACGATTTTCGTTGACACTGCCTCACCCGGGCGGTTCTATGGCTGAGTGAGCTTCGACACAATCATTCGCAACGGCCGGTGGTTCGACGGGACCGGCGCGCCGTCCGCCGTGCGCAATATCGGAATTCGTGACGGGCACGTGGTTGCCATTTCTCCGGACCGTCTCGACGAGACGGACTGCCCGCAGGTCATCGACGCCAGCGACAAGTGGGTCATCCCCGGGATGTTGGACATCCACACGCACTACGACGTCGAAGTGCTGGGAGGTCCGTCGCTGTCGGAGTCACTGCGCCATGGCGTGACCACCGCGATGCTCGGCTCCTGCTCACTGTCCACCGTCCATGTCGACGGTGTCGATGCGGGCGACCTGTTCGGCCGCGTCGAGGCGATCCCGCGCGACCAGGTGATCGCCGCCGTCGACGCCAATAAAACCTGGACCAACTGCGATGAGTACATGGCGGCGCTCGAATCCCTGCCGCTCGGGCCCAACCTGGCCGCGTTCATCGGGCACTCCGACATGCGGACCGCGGTGATGGGGCTCGACCGTGCCACCCGTAAGGACCAGCGGCCGACAGCCGCCGAGCAGGCCCGCATGGAGCAGATGCTCAAAGAGGCCCTCGACGCCGGATTCGTCGGAATGTCCTCCCAACAGCTACTTTTCGACAAGATCGACGGCGACACCTGCCGGTCACGGACCCTGCCGTCCACCTACGCCAAACCCCGGGAGCTGCGCCGGCTCAAGTCGATGTTGCGGCGCACGGGCCGGGTGCTGCAATCCGGTCCCGACATTCAGAATCCCCTCAACCTCGCCTCGCAGGTCGCTCAGTCTCTCGGGCTGTTCCGCAAGCAGTTGAAGACGAGCCTGCTCTCGGCCGCCGACATCAAGGCCAATCCGTACGCGATCTGGATGATGGGGCCGCTGGCCAAGGCCGCGAACGCATTGGGCGGGAACTTCCGGTGGCAGCATCTGCCGGTGCCGTTCGAGGTGTACGCCGACGGTATCGACCTCGTGGTGTTCGAGGAATTCGGTTCCGGCGCAGCGGCACTCCACCTCCGGGACGAGGTCGAGCGCAACGAACTGCTGCGCGACGAGTCCTACCGGCGCAAGTTCCGCAAGGACTACGACAGCAAATTCGGTGTGCGAGTCTGGCACCGCGACTTCTTCGATGCCGAAATCGTCGCCTGCCCCGACGGTTCCGTGGTCGGCAAGACCTTCGGCCAGGTCGGGCAGGAGCGCGGCGAGCTCCATCCGGTTGACGCCTTCCTGGATCTGGTGCTCGAGCACGGCACCGCGATCCGCTGGCGGACCACCATCTCCAACCACCGCCCCGAGGTGCTGAAGAAGTTGGCCCGCGATCCCGGTATCCAGCTCGGGTTCTCCGACGCCGGCGCTCACCTGCGGAACATGGCCTTCTACAACATGGGACTGCGCCTGCTGCGGCACGTCCGCGACGCGGAGCGGGCCGGCACGCCGTTCATGTCGGTCGAGCAGGCCGTACACCGACTCACCGGCGAGCTCGCCGACTGGTATCGGATCGACGCCGGCCATCTGCGCATCGGGGACCGCGCCGATGTCGTGGTCATCGACCCGGAGCATCTCGACGAGTCCCTCGATGCCTACGCCGAAGAGGTTGTCGATCACTACGGCGGCTTGTCCCGCATGGTCAACCGCAACGACGACACCGTCACCGCGGTGCTCGTCGGTGGGCGCACCGTGTTCGCCGACGGTGCGCTGACCGACCTGGTGGGCAATCGGCGCACCGGCCAGTTCCTGCGGGCCGCACACCGCGTCCCGTCGATCCCCTCCGAAGATGGTGAGTTGACCAGTGTCCGTTGAAGACATCTCGATCGAAGAAACCGTTCACGGCATGTGGAAGGCGCTGTCGGAACGTGACTGGGAGATGCTCAAGACCTACCTGTCCGACGACTGCATCTATCTCGACATGCCCGTGGGCCCCGCCGCGGCCGCCAAAGGACCCGAAGACATCGTCAAGCGACTCAAGATCGGTCTCGAGCCGCTGGCGTCCTACGAGAACTTCCCCGGACTCCTGGTGGACAACGGCCGCGACGCGATGTACGAGCATCATGAGGAATGGCACTGGGCCACAGGCGAATCCGCGGTGCTGAAGTTCGTCACCGTGCATCGGGTCGAGAACGGCAAGGTGACACTGTGGAAGGACTACTGGGACATGGGTGCCCTGGCCAACCACGCCCCGCCGGACTGGCTGGAGAACTTCGCCACCGCCGACATGTCGTGGGTGTTCGACGCCACCGGGTTGGTCTGACGGCGTCGCCGGTCAGTCGATCCCCCACACCAGACAGAACGGGTGGCCGGCCGGATCCCGGAACACCCGGAACAACGTCTCGCCGACGGCGTCGGTGACGCGAGTTGCGCCCAGCGCCAACACCTGGCGCTGGGCCGCATCCGGGTCGTCCACCTGGATGTCCAGATGAATCTGCTGCGAGCCCCGCGGATCGGGGAAGACGGGCGGCTCGTGCTGCGGTGAGTACTGGCAGGCCAACCGCCTGCCCGCCGGGTCTGTGACGACCACCCACGTGTCGTCCTCGACCGCCACGTCACCGCCGAGCAGTTCGGCGTAAAAGCCGGCGAGCGCATGAGGGTCCCGGCAGTCGAGCACGACAGAGCGAAGGCTTCCGATCATGGCCCTCGGTATTGCCGTCGGGCTCCCGAGGTAAACCGGACCGAGAGCGCGCGGCTACAGCGTGATCTTGCAGGTTTGACCGATGTCGAGGGTGCGCAGCATCCGGCCCATACCGAGCCACATCGCACACGACAGCGCCAGATCGGTGAGCAGCTCGGCATCGAACTGCTCACCGGCCCGCTCCCAGAAGTCCTCGTCGTCGCGCAGCCCGGTGTGATCGGAGGCGAAGCGCTCGGCGAACTCGGCGGCGATACGCTCCTGCGCGCTGTAGCCCGGCCAGGTCCGCCACTCGGCGGCGTGATCGTAGAGATCCTCGTCCACCCCCGCTGCGGCACCGTCGGAGTCCCGGGTGTTCTGGCACACCACGCACTCGTTGTTGAGGGCTATGACCATGCGGGCGAGTTCCCGTACCCGCAGGGGCAACCGGCCCTTGGTGTACACCGCGTTGGTGAAGTTGGCCATGGCGGTACCGATCTCGGGGGACTTCAGGATCCAACCGGCCACGTCGTCGTCGGGAAACTCTCCGATACGGCTCATGGGCCGAATCGTACGCACAATCCGGCAGTTCTGGAACAAGTTCTAGTTTTTGGTTCCCGAGCCGGTCAGCGCCGGGGTCCGGTCGTCGTCTCCCCAGTCGCGTTGCACCACGACCCGATGCGCGATGCGCTCGAGGGCAGCCTCCACCTGGGCCCGGTCCGGGCGGCCTTCGAACGTCGGCGATTCGGCCAGTTTCTCGACGATTCGTCCCACCAGTGCCGCCGAGACCCCGTCGACCTGCCGCACGCCGGCCTGGGTCAGCCAAAGGTTGTCCCCGGTCCGCAACACGTAGCCGTCCTGCACCAACCGGTTGAAGGTGGGCTCGAGCACCTCGAACGGCACGACCAGGCGATCGGCGATCTCGCTCAGCCGAGCCGAACCGAAGATCTGGCCGTGCCGATAGATCTTGAGCAGCGCCCACAAGCCGGCAACGTCCAGCTCGCACCCCGGACCGCCGGCCACATTCCGCAACCGGATCTCCGGTGAGCTGCGCATCAGCCGGCTGACCACGGTCTCGAGTACCTGATCCGCCGATTCGGAGCTCGGCATGCCGAAGCCCTCACCGAGGTCGGCCGCCATCGTCGCCTCCGCCTCCAACAGAGGCACCTCTTTGAGGAAAAGTGCGACGATCAGGCCGATCAGTGCCACCGGCGCGGCGCACAGGAACACCAGGTCCAGTGCTTGCGCGTAAGCATTGACGATCGGCGCGGCAACCTCGGGCGGTAGCTCGTGCAATGCCTTGGGTGAATCACCGGCCACCGCCGGCGCACCACTGGAGGCGAGCGCACCGGGCAGGCGGTCCGAGAGGAAACCGGCGAACAACGAGCCGAAGATGGCCGCGCCGAAGGAACTGCCGATGGTGCGGAAGAACGTCACCCCCGAGGTGGCCACACCCAGATCGCCGAAGTCGGACGTGTTCTGCACGATCAGGACGAGTACCTGCATGCACATGCCGATCCCGGCACCCAGGATGAGCAGGTACAGAGACTGGATCGGGATCGGTGTGGTGGCGTTCATGCGGGACAGCAGCACGAACCCGACGAGCATGATCGCCGTGCCGGCGATCGGGTAGATCTTGTACCGGCCGGTGCGCCCGACCAGGCTGCCGCTGACGGTTGAGGTGATCAGCAGCCCGAGAACCATCGGCATCGTGCGCAGCCCGGATTCCGACGGTGATACGCCGTCGACGAACTGCATGAAGGTGGGCATGAACGTCAAGGCACCCAGCATGGCGAAACCGACGACCAGCGACAGCACGCAGCACATGGTGAACACCGGATTGCGGAACAGCCGCATCGGCAGAATCGGTTCGGCCGCCCTGGTTTCCGCCCGGACGAACATCGCCAGCGCAAGCACAGAACCGATGACGAGCCCGATGATCGTCGGCGAGGTCCACGCCAGTTCGCCACCCAGGCTGGTGGCCAGCGTGAGACCCGACGCCCCGATCCCGACCCACACGATTCCCGCGTAATCGATCACCGGGCGAGCGCCGCGGGCCGCCACTGCCGGGATCGTCGCGGCCGCCACGATCAGGACGACCACGCCCACCGGGATGCTGAGCCAGAACGCCCAGCGCCAGCCGAGATGATCGGTGACGAAGCCTCCCAGCAGCGGGCCGGCCACGGTCGTGACCCCGAACACCGCCCCGAGCGCACCCTGATAGCGCCCCCGGTCGCGTAGTGGGATCACCTCGGCGATGAGCGCCGAGGACGTCACCATGATCGCGCCGCCGCCGATCCCCTGCAGCGCCCGCGCCGCCACCAGCATGGCCATCGATCCCGACAGACCGCTGAGGACCGATCCGATCAAGAAGCACAGAACCGCAGCCTGGTACACCACCTTCCGGCCGAAGATGTCGCCGACCTTGCCGACGATGGCCGTGACCACCGTGGAGGCCAGGAGGTAGCTGGTCACCACCCACGCCTGGTGACCGGCACCGCCCAGGTCGGCGACGACGGTCGGAAGGGCGGTGGCGACGATCGTCTGGTTGAGCGAGGCCAGCAGCATGCCGAGCAGCACTGCGACGAACACCAGGTTGCGCCTGCGCACGCTCAGGATCGTGCCGCCGGTCGACTGCTCTGCTGTTGTCGGGCTGGACATAACTTCCTTTCGCCTGCCTGTCGGTTCAACCACCGTATCGTTAGACAAGCTATGAAAGTTACAGCACGCACAAAGCCGCCCCGGGATCCGGCGGAGACCGGACTACCCGGGGCGGCTTCGGCCGAAACCGTCGGCGCTACCGGACCTTATTGCGGCGGCCGCGACACGCACTGCGCCGCATAGAGCGCTTCACCGAGCTTGTCCATGAGCTCGAGCTGGGTCTCCAGGTAATCGATGTGGCCTTCCTCGTCGGCCAGGATCTTCTCCAGAATCCCCGCGGAAGTGGCGTCCTGCTTTTCGCGGCACATGATTATCCCCGGCTTGAGGCGCGCCACCACTTCGTACTCGATCGCCAGGTCGGCCTCGAACTGTTCCCGAAGGGTCTGGCCGACCCGCAGCGAAAACAACCGCTGATAGTTGGGCAGACCGTCCAAGAGCAGGATTCGGTCGGTGATGGTCTCCGCATGCCGCATCTCTTCGAAAGACTCGGCGCGGGTGTGTTCGGCCAGTTCGGTGAATCCCCAATTATCTTGCATCTTCGAATGCAGGAAATATTGGTTAATTGCGGTGAGTTCGCTCGTCAATTGCTCGTTGAGCAATTTCAGAACATCTGGATCGCCTTGCATCGTGACTCCTAAGCACCTTGAGGGCTGGTCAAGTGTTGCCGTCTGTCGTGCACATCCAATCTAGTGCAGAAAGCACCGCCGAGCGCAATGATTAACGGTCAATTCGGCGTGTTCGTGGGACATTGTCAGACCATCCCGGACCCCTGGGCCCCGGCGTGGCCACGAAGAGTGGACTGGCTGTCCTAACTAAGGTTAGACTGCGCTAATCTCTTGCCACACTGCGAAAGAAAGGCCGGTAGCGAAATGAGTGAGTACGATCTGCACTCACTCATTCTCTCGTGCGATTTCCGCGTCGACGATGTCGAACAAATGTGGAAATGGATGAAGAAACACCGTTCCGGACTTTTATCGATCGGCGCTCATCACGTGGTGCTCTACAAATCAATTTGGGAGCCCGGGCGGGTACTGGTGACCATCGGCATTCGGCATGCCCGATCAATTCGCGATGTGTTGCGTTCACCGGCGATATTCGAATGGTTCGACATTTCGGGTGTCGAAGACATCCCACCGATATTCGGTGGTGAAGTCGTGGAGAAAATCGACGTCGCCGAGCCGTCTCCGGAGGGTCATGTGGCCGGCGTGATCGTCGGCGCGATCGCCACCGTCGACGACGTCCCCACGCTGATGCGCAAGGTGCACGACGGCCTGGACCGTTTCGAGCAGGGCGGCATCCGCAAGATCTGGGTCTACCAGGCGCTCGATGACGGCCAGGAAGTCATGATCCTGCAAGAGGTCTGCGACGAGATCAGTGCGCGGCAGTGGATCGACCATCCGGATGCGGCGGCCGAGTGGATGACCACAGCCGGCTTCGGCGCGTACCCGAGCCTGTTCGTCGGCAAGTTGGCCTACATCATGAACGTCGACGAGCAGGACGACTGATGTTCGTCTGCCTGTGTACCGGCGCGACCAGCCAGGTCGTCAACGAGATCGTGGAGTCCGGCGCCACCACCTCCAAAGAGGTGGCCGAGGCCTGTGGCGCCGGCGCCGACTGCGGACGGTGCCGCCGCACCATCCGCGCCATCATCGCCGCCCATCAGGCGGCCGAAGGATGCCCCACCCAGTTCAACGGATGCCCGTCACGGGCCACCCGCTAGCGCTTGCGGTCGGCGAATTGGGCCAACGCGTCGACGTTGGCCGCTGCACCCACCAGTTCGACGAACAACGCCTTCTCCCGCTCCACCGCCGCCGAGATCTGGGCGCGGATCGGTGCCACCATCGACTGCTTGACCGCAACCAGGCTCGAAATCGGCTTGGCTGCAAGGATTTCTGCATGACGCCTGGCTTCGGCCAGCAGATCGTCAGGCTCGCAGACTTTCCATACCAGGCCCATCTCAAGGGCCTCGGCTGCGCTCACCCACTCAGAAGACATCAGCAGCCAGGCGGCATTCTGCCTGCCCAGCAACCGCGGCATGAGGTATGAGGAGGCCGCTTCAGGAGCCACTCCGAGGCTGGTGAACGGACACTTCAACCGGGCCGCCGACGACATGAAGGTGAGGTCGGCATATCCGAGGATCGTGGCGCCGATGCCCACGCCGACACCGTTGACCGCGCAGATCAACGGCTTGGGGAAATCCGCGATGACCTCGATCATCCCGTAGAACCCGTGCTCGCCCGCAGTGAACTCCGGGTTGGTGATGCGGGCCTGCATCTCGACGAGGTCGTTGCCCGCACTGAACGCCCGGCCTGCCCCGGTCAGCAGCACCACCGCCACGTCGGGATCGTCGGCCGCCGCCCGCAGCGCGCGGGTCGTCTCGTCATACAGCGCCTCGTTGAACGCATTGAGCGCATCCGGACGGTTGAGGGTCAGCGTGCGAACCCGGTTGGTGTCCTCGATCAGCAGGGTCATCTTTACTCCTCGCGTTCGCGCCGTGACCGCTGCAGCCTAACTAGAACACGTTCCACTATGGCCGCCCGGGTCTACTGCGGCCCGGTGAACGGGCTGGCGTAGACGTATCGGCTGGTCGGCACGGTGTCGATGTTGGTGCTGGCGCCGAACGCATCGGTGCTGGCCACCATCCGGCGCATGCGATCGGCCAGATCGTCGTCGTCGGCCGCGCCGAAGAACGCGTGCAGGTCCGACACCGCCTCCTGGCGGAACAACTCCTCGACGATGCCGTCGATCGCGGGGGCACCTTCCGTCAGTGCGCGGACCACGGTGTTCTGGGTATATCCGAACGTATCCTGGGTTTCGATGGCCACCGAGGTGTGGTCGAGGTGCCATCGGCGCAGCCAGAGCGCCTGATCGAGGTCGGCGGGCCGGCGCAGCAACGCGATGTTGGCCAGACCGTCGGTGCGCTCACCCACAGCCGTCGGAGGCACGGCCATCGGAACCGACTCGGTGACCAGATATGCCGCAAGCGAATCACATTCGCAGGCAAGCAGTTCCAATGCCCGCGTGACCTGGCTGCCGTAATACTGCTGCACCCACAGGCTGACCACGGCCACCACCGGCGGCTCCAGCGTCGTCAGCGTCATCAGCGATTCCCGCACCGCGTCGTCCCGAACGTTGACCGTCAGGCCGGGCAGTCCGAGCGCCAGCAATTCGTCGGCTACCCGGGTGCGCAGCTGCCGGCACCACTGCTCATCCGATTGCGAAGCACGCAGCAGAACGATGACTTTCTCCACGAACGAAGAACCTACCGCCGAACCGATCTCCGCCACGCGTGGGCAGTTGTGCCACCCAACGCCCGCCGGGAGTGAGAATGGTGGGGTGCACACGGGTGGACAGGCGGCCGACGCGCTCCGGCTCAACACGCCCGACGCCGGTGCGGTGGCCCGAAGCCTGGTCGGCGTTCTGGCTGTGACCGCGATCGCGCTGGCGTGGGGTTCCGGCGCGACCGCGATGTGGACGCTGGGCAGCGGGGTGATCGCCGGCGCGATCGCGTTGCAACGCAGCCCCGGCGGCCGAGTCCCACTGGTGGTGACGGGCTCCGTGGAACTCGCCATCGCCGTCCTGCTGGCCACGCTCGCCGGCGGGAACAGCCCCGTCTTCATCGCGGTGGTTGCCCTGTGGTGCTTCGCAGCGGGCATGCAGTGGTCACTCGGTGCCAACGCCGGCCTGGTGGCCTCAGCGGCCAGCGCGCTGCTGGTGCTGGCGCCACCGCTCGCACCGACGTTGGGCCAGTCGCTGCTGGCACCCGCCCTCGTCATCCTCGCCGGGGTGGTTCAGGCCGCGCTCATCGCCGTGTGGCCGCCGCGGCGCTGGCGTGCCCAGCGCGACGGCCTGACCCGCGCCTACCAGTCACTGGCCGGTGACGCCCGCAACGTCGCCGCCGACTGCACCGCAACCGTCGACGACGCCCCGCTGACGTGGCTGCGCGAGGTGTTCGCCGACAGCCAGGTGAGCCAGCGGCCGCGCGCCTACCACGGCGGATACCGCCTACCCGAGCGTCTCGCCGGAACACTGGCCGCACTGCGCTCCACCGCTGACCGTGACGGCTCGACCGACGACGCGCACCCGGTCGACACCGGCCTCCCCCAGCTACTGACCGCCGCCGCGGTGCTTCTCGACGCGATCGCCGACCACGGCCACACCGCGCGACGCGACGCCGAACACGCACTGGTCCGGGTACAGACCGCTGCCGCCGCCGTGACAGGGCCCGAAGCGGCCCTGGCCCAACGCTTCTGCGAACAGCTGCGCGAGGCCGCGGTGCTGCGATTCGGTCAACTACACCGTCCCGATCTGATCGGCTCGCTGGCCTCGGCTCCCACCGTCGTCCGATCGCATCTGACCTGGACCTCACCGATCCTGCGCCACGCCATCCGACTGTCGGTGACCACCGCACTGGCGGTCGCGGCGGCCCGGTACGGCGGGCTGGAGCACGGCTACTGGATGCCCCTGACCGTCGT
>Ga0182746_1002986_pt1 | contig 11982 bp, 11 predicted proteins | sample eDN3rd30CBELigOP_FD_128881 | JGI IMG/M metagenome (GOLD analysis project Ga0182746, IMG submission 128881) | Enriched Organic Plus compost microbial communities from Emeryville, California, USA - eDNA 3rd pass 30_C BE-Lig OP (version 2) (version 2) ... | reverse complement strand
TCGGCTTCGACCTGTACGTGCGCCTGGTGGGCGAGGCGGTGGCAGAGTTCCGCGGCGAGACCGACGCCGACGAGCACCGCGAGGTCAAGATCGAGCTGCCGATCGAGGCGCACCTGCCGCACGACTACGTGCCCAGCGAGCGCCTGCGCCTCGAGATGTATAAGCGCCTGGCCGCGGTACGTGCGATGGCCGAGGTCGACGAGCTCCGCGAGGAATTGGTCGATCGCTACGGCGAGCCGCCGGCGGTGGTCGAGGTGCTGCTCGACGTCGCGCGCCTGCGGGTGCGTCTGCGCGAGGCCGGCATCAGCGAGGTCACGGCGGCCGGCCCGAACGTCCGGTTCGCCTCGCTCGTCCTGCCTGATTCGGCGCAGGCCCGGCTCTCGCGCGTCTACCCGCGCAGCATCTACAAGGCGGCCGGCGAGGTCGCGTTGGTGCCTCGTCCCAAGACGGCCCCGGTGGGCGGCAAGCCCATCGACAATCGTGAGCTGCTCGACTGGACCAAGGTCGTCATCGACACGCTGGTACCGCCCCCTCCTGCTGCGTGATATCGGGGCGGATCAGCTCGTTCCGCAAACATCAGCACCGGCATGAAGTTCGTGTCGGGTGACCCCTTCAGCGCTGTGATCTGGCGGCGTCGGGTCACAGCGCGCGGACGTCAAGGGCCCGGTACAGGGACTTAACCTGCACTTTACCGGGATCCCTTGACATGTGACGCATCTTACCGTTTATATAACGGGGGTAATCTACAAGGGCGATACGGGACGGAGGGTTCGTCGTCTGCGGTGCGGGTTCTGGCTGGCATGACACCAGGAGCAACACCGTCGGCGGGGCGGTGCACAACTGAATTGCCGCGTCACAGGGGGCAGTGAGTCGTGGTCGATCGTCAGCAGTTGGACGGCGACCACCAGTGGTTGGACACGGCAGTCATTCGATCGGCACGACCTCGGGGAGGATTCGTGCCCGCCCCTCATCGCGTTCGCAGTCGTGAGCGCTCCTGCAAGAACAACCCCCTACCTACGGGTAACCAATCACATCTCTCACAGAGTGGAAGCGATCGGAACTATGTTCATGACATCTATCAGGAATCGGGCCGAGTCCCTGCGATGGTCGGCCAGGCGCACCAGGCGCGCAGCCCTGACGGCCGTGTGTGTGACGGCCCTTGCTCTCACCAGCGCGTGCGGAAGCGACAGCTCGGACGACGACGGCGGCGAGTCCACGTCGGTGAAGTACGCCGTCACGTCGCCGCTCGTTCCGCCCCAGCTTCCGCCCTACGTCGGTCCCCTCGTGACCGGCCAGGACTTCGGCCTGGACATGAAGCGCGACAACCTCCAGGTCCTCAACGACACGCCGTCCGCCCTGCAGCTCCTGCTGTCCGGCAAGATCCAGGCGACGTCGGCGGCGTTCATCGGCTTCCTGAAGGCGCGCGAGTCGCAAGATCAGTTGCGCACGTTCTGCCCCGTGCAGGGCACCACCAGCGGACAGATCGTCAGCGTCAACCCCAAGGTCACCACGATGGACGACCTGTTCGACAAGTCCGTGCGTGTGCTCGTGGAGAGCCCCGGTGGCCCGAACGACTACTTCATGAGTCTCGGCATGCAGGCGGCAGGGCTGGACAAGACCAGTGAGGACCTGCCCAACACCAAGATCGTCGAGGACCAGGAGCAGCGGTTGTCCGCCCTGCTCGCGGGCAATGCCGATGTCGGTGCCGTCTGGGACTACGACGTACCCAAGCTGCAGAAGAAGTTCGGCGAGGACAACGTGACCGTCCTGTTCTCCTTCACCGATGCGCCCACCGTCTATCTGTCGTTCGTGTCCTCCAAGAAGTGGCTCGACGACAACCCCGAGACCGCGGCGAAGTTCTGTGCGTCGGTGCTCGAAGCCAACAAGAAGATCACGGCCGACCTGGATCTGTACAAGAAGACGATCGCGGACTACGCCACGGGCAAGCCGTCGGACGACATCATCGAGGCCGTGTGGAACACAGCGCACAAGACCCCGAGCATGTGGCCGAGCTCCGGTGGCCTCGAGCGCGAGATCGTCGAGCCGGTGATCGACTACGCCGTGCAGAGCGGGCTCATCAAGGAGAAGCTGACCTACGATGACATCATCGCCGAGCAGCCGTACCTGGATGCACTCGAGCTCTTGAAGAGCAAGTAGGAGCACGTCCTCAGTGACACATCAGTATCTGAGCACAGAGGGTCAGAAAGGCCGAAGCGCATGACTGCAGTGGGCCACACTGGCCACAGCCGGAACGCTGCCGATCCGCGGGCTGACCGCGGATCGGCAGCGGGGGGCGAATCACCGGGCGACGGAACGCGCGACTATGTCGAGCTGCGTGGAGTCGGCAAGACGTTCACCCACGGCCGACAGAGTCGTCAGATCCTCGACGATGTGACCTTCAGCGTCCGCGAAGGCGAGTTCTGCGCGATCGTGGGCGCCAGCGGGTGCGGCAAGTCGTCGATCCTGCGCGTGATCGACGGATTGCTCGAACCGGACACCGGATCCGTCCGCGTCGACGGACAGGACATCACCGGCCCGAACTCGCAGATCGGACTGGTGTTCCAGCAGTTCAACCTGCTGCCGTGGAAGACCGTCCAGGAGAACATCATGTTCGGCCTGGAGAGCCTGAAGCTCTCCAAGGCGGTCAAGCGTGAACGATGCCAGCACTGGATGTCGGTCGTCGGGCTCGAGGAGTGGTCGGGGCACTACCCTCATCAGCTGTCCGGCGGCATGCAGCAGCGGGTCAGCCTCGCTCGCACGATGGCGAGGGAACCATCGCTCGTCCTCATGGACGAACCCTTCGGTGCACTCGATGCCTTGACACGGCGCTTCCTGCAGCAGGAGGTCGTGCGTCTGTGGCAGGAAGGCAAGCGCACCGGGATCCTGGTCACCCACGACATCGAGGAGGGCCTGCTCCTGGCCGACCGGATCTTCGTGATGAGCGCCAACCCGGGCCGCATCGCCGCCGTCGTCGACGTCCCGTTCAAGCACCCGAGGGACGAGGCTCTTCAGGCGACGGCCGAGTTCGCCCAGATGAAAGAGCACATCTGGCATCTGCTGACGGCCGAGATCTCGAAGTCCAGTCCCTACGTTCGGATGAGAAATGAACCGAGTGGCGGCTAGTCGGGCTCGTTCGACGACATCTGCTCGCACGGGCGTCACCCCCGCTGCGAGGAGCCGGGCAAGGAACCGGAAGGTCCTGCTCTGGTCCTTGCGACTCGGCACTGTCGCCGTGGTGCTGGCAGCCTGGGAGATCATGGCGGCCTCGGTCGGAGAGGACCTGCTGCCCAGCCTCGGATCGGTCGTCTCCGACGGCATCCCCGCGCTGTTCACCGAAGGGTATGCGGCCGAGTTCGGCCAGACGTTGATCAGGATGCTGATCGGCTTCGCCATCGCGTGTGCGATCGCTCTGCCGGCGGGCGCCCTGATGGGCGCGTCGAAGCTCTGGGCCGACATCCTCACCCCGTATGCGTACGGGATCTACATGGCGCCCCGGCCGGCGCTGCTGCCGCTGCTGATTCTGACGTTCGGAGCCGGGGCGACGTTCGGCATCGTCATGGTGCTGCTGTTCGCCGTGTTCTTCCCGCTGATCAACACGGCCAAGGGCGTGTCGGAGGTCGTCAACGGCCCCCTGTACGAAATGACGAAGTCGCTGCAGGTGTCGCGTCGGAGAGTCCTGTTCGCCGTGCTGATCCCCGGATCGCTTCCCTACGTCCTGGCCGGTATCCGGCTGGGACTCGGCATGGCCTTCAACGGAATCCTGCTCGCTGAGCTGTGGACCGCGTACTCCACCGGCGGCCTGCTCGAGGCGATGATCTCGTACCACCAGTTGCCCGAGTACTTCGCTCTCGCCGGCCTGATCGGCCTGACGGCGGTCGCGTCCTATTCGCTCTTCGGAGTCTTCGAGCGGCGTGTACGCCGGAAGCGTGGCATGGCTGTCACGGGTGCGTTCGGGGAGGCCTCATGACCGCCGTCCTGTCGAAGGTGAGCCCGGGCCGCCTGGTCCGGGTCGCCGCGGCGATCGTCGTCTTCTTCGTCGTCTGGGAGGCATACGGCCGAACCGGCAAGGCGCTCGCCGTCCCGCCGTTCACCGAGGTCTGCTCTGAGTTGGCTGGCGTGCTGACATCGGGCGATCTGCTCGGCCCGACGCTCGGTACGACCGCCGTGGCGCTCAGCGGTTTCGTGATCGCCGGCGTCCTCGGCTCGCTGCTCGGACTGCTGATCGGGCTGTTCCCGATCTTCCGCGAGGTGGTCGGCCCCTGGGTCAACGCCGCCTATGCGACCCCGATGACGATGTTCATCCCGATCATCGGCATGTACTTCGGGCTCGGTATGGGTTCCCAGGTCTTCCTGGTCGTGACGTTCTGCATCTTCAGCGTGCTGATGAACACCGCTGAGGGCGTTCAAGCGGTGCCGATCCAGTACTACGAACTGGCGAAGACGATCGGTGTCTCGAAGCTCGCGGCGGTCTTCCGGATCGTCATCCCGTTCGCGCTGCCCTACGTGTTCGTCGGGCTGCGGATCAGCGTGGCCAGCGCGTTCGCCGGTGCGATCACGGCCGAACTGCTCCTTGCGACCGACGATCTCGGGCTGATGATGATGACGGCGAGCGGCAACTTCCAGTTCGTGAAGCTGGCCGCGTTGACCTTCTACGTGGCTCTCCTCGGCTTCGTCGCGGTCGGTCTGGTCTACGCGCTCGAGCGCTGGGTCGCCGGGCGGTTGCGGGCCGCGGCCTGAGGGGTCGCGTCGGCGTTCACCGAAACGACGACCGGCACCACCCGCACCTGTCGGTGCGGTGTGGTGCCGGTCGAGGCTGTGCGCCTTGCGGCCCTAGCGGGGGCGCTGAGTGCGTCGTCCGAGCCAGAAGACCAGGCCGAGGAGCGCGAGTCCAGCGGCGGCAGGCGGACCGAATCGGCGAGCCAGCGTCGGCAACACGAACGTGCCGAAATCCAGGGTGTCTGTCGATTCGCCCGCGGCGGCGGCGGTCGTGGTGGTCGCCGTCCCGGCGCGTTCGGCCGGGCTGACGCCCAGCTGCTCCGACAGCCGGTCGACGAACTCGAGGAGCAGGCGGTCGGAGACCTCGGAGATGACTCCGCTGCCGAACTGCGCAGCACGTCCGGTGATGGCCAGATCCGTGACGACCTCGACCTCCGTGCCGTCGGCCTGAGAGGTCAGCTGGGTCGAAACGGCTACCTGGGCCGTTCCGTTGCCACTGCGGTCTCGCCCCTTGGCCTCGAGCGACGCACGATAGCTGTCGGCGTCGCGGGAGACGAACGCACCCGAGCCGATGTATCGCATCACGATGGGTCCGAGCTTGAGCCGGACCGTCCCGGAGAACGCATCGCCGTCGACCGAATCGAGCGATGCGCCGGGGAAGCACAGGGCCACCCGTTCCAGATCGTTCAAGGCGGTCCAGGTCTGATCGATCGTCGCCGGCACCTTGAACGTGTGCTTGAGTTGCATTTCACTCCTTGGATGACGTTGCGGTGGTGTGGGGTCCGGCTCAGCGGCCGGAGCGCTCATGTGCCTGCGTGAGGGCGTCCTTGATCGCGCACGTCATCTCCGGATAGCACGCGCAGCGGCACAGATTCCCGTTCATGTGTGCCCCGATCTCCTCGGACGAGCGTGGACCGCCATCGTCGAACAGTTCGAGCGCGGTCATCACCATGCCGGGCGTGCAGTAGCCGCACTGCGCGGCGCCGTGTTCGGCGATCGACGTCTGCAGTCCGGTCACCCGCTCATCGGATGCGAGGCCGTCGAGCGTGTCGACCTGCGTCCCGTCAGCCATCACGGCCCAGTACAAGCAGGTCGAGACCGACGTGCCGTCGACGAGCGCGGTGCAGCATCCGCACAACCCGACTGCGCAGCTCTCGCGTACCGTCGTCTCGCCGAGCCGTCGCAGCGTCTGCGACAGCGGTTCGTCGATCGTGACGAAGACCTCGACCGGCTGACCGTTCAGCACGAAACGAACGAGTTCCTGGCTGCTACTGGGCTCGCTCATCGGCCGCCTCCTCGATTGCTCTCAACACGTTCTCCGGCTTGATCGGAAGGTCCGTCATCCAGACGCCGACCGCGTCATGGATCGCCGATGCGATCGCGGGCGCGACACCGAAGGTGCCCGACTCGCCGACTCCGCGCGGTACCTGGTCTCGTTTGTCGAGCACCATGTCGGCGTACACCGCGCGAGGGCTGTCCTCGAAGCCGAAGATCCGGTAGAGCGCCAGCCCCGGATTCAGCAACTGGCCGTCGTCGTCGTACTTGATCTCCTCGGACATCGAGATGCTGGCCATCATGATCGAGGCGCCCGAAAGCTGCGTACGAACCAGTTCGGGATGGATGGCCTTGCCGACGTCCGAGATCGTCATGAGCTGATCGATGCGGACGACCCCCGTCAACGGATCCACGATGACGTCGACCGCAGTGGCTGCGCACATCCAGAACTCGGTGATGCGTTCGGAGCGACCGTCGCTGTCCGGTGGGATGTAGTCGGGGATGAAGGCTCCGACGCCGGTCAGCGTGGCGCCCATGGGTCCGAACTTCGCACGTAGGTACTCGATCGCTCCGCCCTTGACCTTGAACGGATCGACATCGTCGGCGATCCGGTCCTCGGTATCCATGGAGTCAGAGAGTGAACGGATCTGCGTACGCAGGTCGTCCGCGGCACGACTGATCGCCTTCTCCATGTGGTTGGTCGAACGGGAGCCTGCCGTCATCGCGTCCCACGGCACCGAGTCGGTGTCGCCGGAGACCACCTTCACCTCGTCCAGCGAGAGATTCAGCTCGTCGGCCACGATCTGGGCCATCGTGATGTCGGAGCCCTGCCCCATCTCGACCGTTCCGCAGTGGACGGTGGCGCTGCCGTCGGGATTCAGGGTGAGCTTGACGGTCGATGTGGTGGGCCCCATCGCGGCCTTGAGCGCGATGGCCACGCCACGACCGGCCTTCAACTCCGGTGAGTCGGGTTCGACCAGAGGCCGAGACTCCAGCTCCTTGATCATGCGTTCGAAGACCAGGCTGGGATCGCACGGTCCCAGGGGTGTGCCTGTGTGGTGGATCGCGTTGCGCTTCATCAGGTTGCGCCGCCTGAACGTCACCGGGTCGATGCCCAGCGAACTGGCGATCATGTCGCCGTGGGTCTCGTACGCCCAGACGATCTGCGGGATACCGAATCCACGGATCGCGCCACCGGGGATCCGGTTGCTGTAGACACCTACACTCTCGATGTCCACGACAGGGATGTTGTACGGCCCTGCCGCGACGTTGCCGCCCTTCTTGACCATGCGGGGGCCGACGTCGGCGTAGGCGCCGCCGTTCCAGATGATGAAGCACCGGCGCGCGAGGATGTTGCCTTCGTCGTCCACGGCGGAGGCGATGGTGCTCGTCGTCCCGCGTCGATGCGGCAGATAGAACTGTTCCTCCATCGAGAACTTGATGCCGACGGGCCGGCCGATGAGGAGGGCGCAAGCCACCACGATGGGTTCGGTGCGGGCATAGATCTTGAAGCCGAACCCGCCGCCGAGCGCGACGTGCCGTACTCGGATGCGCGATTCGGACATGCCGAACATCCGGGCCAGCTGAACCCGGACGTATGACGGCATCTGGGTCTGGGAGAGGATCTCGATGCTGCCGTCTCGGTTCGGCATCGCGTAGGACGACACGGTCTCGAGCGGGCTGGCCGAGGCCGAGGCGGTCGAGAAGTGGTGCTCGAAGACGTGGGGAGCATCCTTCGCCACCTCGTCGAAGTCACCGGTGCGCAGGATCGACCGCACGTAGACGTTGGGGTTCTCCGCGAGCGGGGTGATGCCCTTGAGATCGATGAAGTCCGCCGAGGGTTCGATGTCCTGATGCAGTGCATGAGGATTCGTCAGGGCCGCGTGATCTGCGATCACCACGGGCAGCGGCCGGTACTCGATGTTCACCAGTTGCGCCGCCTCTTGAGCGATGCGCTGCTCGGTTGCGACGACGGCCACGACCGGTTCGCCGTAGTGGCGCACGATGCCGTCGGCGATCATCGGCTGGTCCCGGTAGCCCGTGCCGTGGTAGCCCTCTCGGGTCACGGTCATCAGGTCGTCGAACGTGAAGACTCCCAGAACGCCGGGAACCGCCCTCGCCTGGTCTCGGTCGATGCTCGTGATCTCGCCATGTGCGATCGTCGAGCGCACCAGCACGACGTACGTCATGCCCTGGGGGATGTCGTCGTCGGTGTAGCGTACGTTGCCGATCGCGCGCTGCCACGCGTGCGAGGTCCAGTCCTGGGGCAACGTCTCTGATCTCATCGCTCCGCTCCCGGTGCTTGGGCGGAGGCCCAGGAGCGAATCGCTCGAACCAGCTCCACGTGGAAGACCTTTCGCTTGTACTGGCCCGAGGCCAGATGATCGTCCTTCGCCTCGATCTCGGAGTCCGCGACCTCGCGCAACTCATCGAGGTGCGCAGCGGTGTCGATCCCGGCGCGTGCCTGACCGCGCAGCCATGCCTCGGTCTGCGGGAGTCGCTTGATGGTCGACCCGAGGGCTCCCACCGTGACCGCGGCGCGATCGATCGTGCCGTCGAGCTCGTCGAGGTTCAGGCACAGCGAGACGAGCGGCCAGTCCTCGACCAAGGTGCCCGTGAACTTGCGGTAGGCGGTGAATCGGCCGGGTCGATGGATCGGGACGTCGACCGCGACGATCACCTCGGTCGAGTCGAGCACCGTCTCGTAGTAGCCGACGAAGAACTCGTCGAGCGGGATCGTCCGGCGGCCCGCGGTCGAGGCCACGACCAGCTCGGCCCCCAGCGCCATGAGACAGGCCGGGAGGTCCATCTTCGGGTCACCGTGAGCGATGCATCCCGCGACGGTCGCCACATTCCTGGTCCGCACGCTCGAGACGCGGTGAAGGACGCCGGGGAGCGACGGCAGGTGCCGGCGCACCACCGGGTCGAGTTCCACGTCGCGCAGAGAGCACAGTGCGCCGATCCTCAGAACGTCACCCAGCAGACGGATGTCGAGCAGTTCCGTGTCGTCGACCCGTCGCAGGCTCACGAGGGTCTCGGGGACGAAGAAGCCCGACCGAGCCATCAGCATGAGTCCCGTGCCACCGCCGATCAGCCGGCGTCCGTCCTGGTCGGCATGGAGTGCCTCGACGGCCTCCTGGACAGAACCAACTTCAATGACTGGCATCAGCGCCACCGCTCCATGGGTAGAGATCGTTCGACCGATCTCGCTGAGGATCGAGCCGATCGATCTCGCTGCGTCAGATTCCCACCGACGCTGTTGATTCGTCGCCCCATCGCGGCGCACTCCTCTCAGCGGGTGGTCAGAACCATCGCCAATAGCATAGCGAGGGTTATGCATTAGGACAACCAACGTCACCCGCTGACTTCAGGCGTGCGCATGACGGCGTCCGGCCCGCCTCTGGACCGCCGGGGCGTCGCCTGGCGTCGTCCGCGTCGGACTCGCGCGGGTCGTGAGGTCCCGAGGGCTTAGGACTTCATCCGTTCGCTCATCTGGTGCAAGGCCGGAACGAGCTGGCTGAGGAGCGCGGCCTGCTGGTCGTCCAGGTCTGCGATGGCGGCGGCGATCGCGGCGTTCTGGCGGCCGCGACGTTCGAGGAGCGTGCGGACGCCCTTCTCGGTGATGGTCACCAGTCGAGCGCGTGAGTCGACGGGATCGATGACCCGGATGACGAGGCCGGTCGCCTCGAGCCTCTGGACCAGGGCGGTCATCGCGGGTTGGGTGACGGCGTTGTTCGCCGCCAATGTCGTGATGCGCTGAGGCCCGACTTCGTACAGGACTCCCAGGACGGCCGCGGCCGATCGGCTCAGGTCACCCTGCGGAGCCGAATGCAACATGGCGATCATGAACTCGCGGATGCTGTCGGCGACCTCTTCGCGCGACCGCTCGACAAGCATGTTTCATGGTAGCAGGAAGCCACGGGCCGGAACCGGGCTTTCAGCCGGTCCGCAGCGCTTCACGCGCCGCTGATCACCTAGCCGTTCGGGTCGGTGATGAGTTCCTCGTCGAAGTTGCGTCCTCGCTGGCCCCAGCCGCGAAAGCCGTTGGAACGTTGAAGGAGCTTGGCCCGAATTCGCGCCAGCGGCGTGGGCAGATTGTGTGAGAGGCGTTCGCGGAACAGGGACCACCGCTGGATCCACTCGGTGTCCGGGCGCGCAGTGGACTCCCAAGCGCGCAGTGCCTCGGCGATGTCGCCGTGCGACTCCAGGGCATCGACCATCAGGCGCGCGTTGCGTAGTCCGAGCGTCGCGCCGAGTCCGAGCGACGGGGGAACCGCGTTCAAGGCATCGCCGACGATCGCCACGCGGCCCTTCGACCAGGCCTTCGGCTTGACGTAGGGATACGGGTCGTGCCGAGGGTCCTCGACCTGAGACAGGAGTTCGAAGATCTCCTGATCGATGCCGGGAAAGAGACCGCCCCAGTACTCCGCGTCGATCGGCACCTGCGTGGCGCGTCGATCAGATTCGCGCGAACTCATGTAGACGTACGTCTTGCCTTCGCCCATCGGGAGGATGCCCATGCGATTCGACGGCCCCCACCATTCCTCGAGAACCGTACGGCCGGATGCCTTGTCGTAGTCGATCAGCAGGCGGGTCGCGCCGTTGCTACGCTCGACCTTCTTGCCGGTCAGGCCCAAGGAGTCGCGCACGACCGAGTGGAATCCATCGGCGCCGACGACCAGATCGGCCGCCCGCGGCTCCGGCCGTCCCTCAATGAAGACGGCACCTTCCGGCGTCACTTTGGTCGCGCGCGAGTTCGTGAGGATCTCGACGCCTTGCGCCGCGGCCTCGTCGGCGAGCATTCGGATCAGGATCTGGCGGCGGATGGCGAGCTGCCGGTAGGCGCCGCCCAGCTCGCGGTCGGCCAGCACCTCGCCGGTGTGGGAGATGGCCTGCGAAGCGTCGAGGTCGATGCCCTCGGCGAGGATGCGGTCCATCAAGCCGAGGTACTCGAACACCGAGCACGCGCCCTGGTGGAGCGAGATGCCAGCGCCGATCTCGCGAACGGCGTCCGCCTGCTCGTGCACGGTGACGGACCAGCCGGCCTTCCTGAGCAGGAGTGCCGTGGAGAGGCCTACCAGCCCTGCGCCGATCACTTCGGCATGTTTGTCGGACACGGTTCCTCCACCAGCTTCTCGGGTCTTGGGTGCGAAGCCGTGCGACTCCGCGATATGCATACTATGGGTTATGTATTGTCAGGTCAATGGCTGCGCAAAGCCGGTCGTCGCTGACATGGATCGCACCTGTACGGCCTGAGATTCCACCAGACAATCAAGGTTGTTCCGGCGGAGGCGCAGGAACACAACCCACGACATGCAGCTTGAGAGGCTGCGGATCAGGTCGCTGACGGGGGGACGTCGACGTCGCGCCCCGTGGCCAGATCGCCACACTCCACCGGGGTCCAAGGATGGCGGCGAAGGTAGTCGCGGGCGCCGCTGTCGCCGTGGGCCAGCGCCCGGATCGGCTGCCAGTGATCGCGGCCCAGCAGCACCGGATGCCCGGGGCGTCCGCGATACACGGCCCGGGCCAGGGAGTGCGGCCCCGGCTCCATGGCCAGGAGCCGTGCGATCACCTCGGGTCCCACATCAGGGAGATCGACCAGGTGCACGACGGCCGCTGCCGCGTCCGTGTTGTCGAGATGGTCCAGGGCGGCGCGCAGGGACGCACCCAGCCCATCGGACCATCGAGTGGCCTGCACGATCGCGGCGCGCTCCGGCACGTGGGTGGCCGACTCGGCGGCGGCCGCGCCCAGCACGACGGTGACCGGGAAGCAACCTCCCTGGAGCAGGGCGTCGACCGACCGCGGCAGCCAGTCGTCGACCAGGGCCTTCGGGCGCCCGTAGCGTCGACCCTCCCCGGCCGCCAGGACGATGCCGGCGACGCTCATCCGCCGGCGAACGGGGGGAGGATGTCGACGACGTCGCCCGGTGACACCTGGGTGTTCCCGCCTGAGGGGACCGGGCCGGCGGTGACGCCGTTGACCAGCAGCGA
>Ga0182746_1002983_pt1 | contig 12009 bp, 11 predicted proteins | sample eDN3rd30CBELigOP_FD_128881 | JGI IMG/M metagenome (GOLD analysis project Ga0182746, IMG submission 128881) | Enriched Organic Plus compost microbial communities from Emeryville, California, USA - eDNA 3rd pass 30_C BE-Lig OP (version 2) (version 2) ... | reverse complement strand
GCAGGGCCTGTTCCTCAAGGCCAACAGCGCGCTGGTCGGCGGCGGTGAGGGCGTGAAGATCCGCTTCCCGGATCGCCGCACCGATCACGAGATGGAACTCGGCATCGTGATCGGCCGCGAAGTCTCAAACATCTCGGAAGCGGATGCGATGTCCTGCATCGCCGGCTATGCGATCGCGCTCGACATGGTGATCCGCGGGTCGGAGGACCGCAGCTTCCGCAAGTCGATCGACACCTTCGCGGTGCTCGGCCCGTGGCTGGTGACGGCGGACGAGATCAACGATCCGGGACATCTCAGTTTCAGCCTTGCGGTCAATGGCGTCGTGAAGCAGCAGTCCAACACCGAGCACCTGATCATGGGCATTCCGAAGCAGATCGCCTGGGCGTCGAGCTTCTACACGCTCTATCCCGGCGACATCATCATGTCAGGGACGTGTGAGGGCGTGTCGCCGGTGGTTCCCGGCGATGTGATGCATTGCCAGATCGACAAGATCGGCGCCATGGACGTTCCTGTCTCCTGATCGGGAGACCACAACAAACACAAACATCGGGGGGAAGCATGATCATCGACTGGCACACCCACGTGCATCCGCCCAAGGAGCAGGCGCGGCCGGTGTGGCAGGGCAAATGCCCCGCCACGATCGAGAACCTGCTCAAGGTGCACGACGAGAACGGCCTCGATATCAGCGTCGTCACCAGCGCGGCGCAGTATCTGCGCCACCTGACGCGGGAAGAGGCGGTGCCGGAGCTGCGCGCGTCGAACGAATATCTCGCGTCGCTGCGCGACCGGCATCCGGACAAGATCCTGGCCTTCGCCACCACCATTCCCGGTGGGGGCGATGCAATGCTGAAAGACCTCGAGGACGCGGTCACGCGGCTCGACCTGCGCGGCGTGCTGATCAGTTCGAGCCATCGCGGTTCCTATCCCGACGATGACGACGCCAAACCGTTCTTCGAGCTTGTGACAAAGCTCGACATCCCGGTGTTCATGCATCCGCCGGCGGTCGGCTTCGGTGAGGAACGGCTGGATATCTACCGGCTCGCCTCCAGCGTCGGGCGGCCGTTCGACGCCAGCCTCGCGCTGTCGCGGCTGATCGTGAAGGGCATCTTCGAGGAATTCCCGACGCTGAAGCTGGTGGCGAGCCATCTCGGCGGCGGCATCTCGGAAGTCATCGGGCGGATGAACTACGCCTATGAGATGGGGGATGAGGCGTTCTTCCTCGGCTCCTACACGCCGATGATGATCCGGAAGAAGCCGGGCGACTATCTCAAGATGGTCTACATGGATTCGACGAGCTACCACCCGCCGGCCGTGCGCTGCGCGATCGACACCATCGGCGTCGACCGGATCGTGTTTGGCTCGGATTCGCCGATGCTGCTCTCGATCAAGCGGCAGGCGCTGGATACCATCTATGACCTGAAGCTGCCCGAACACGAGCAGGAGATGATCCTCTCCGGCACGGCGAAGAAGCTGCTGAAGCTTTGAGTTCTGGGATGAGCGTGATCGGCCAACGGTCACGCTCCAACGGACAAGCGGGCCGCACCGGCATCACCGGATGACAAGGCTCCACACCAACAGGCGAGGAAACAAGGGGAGCCGGCATGGTTCGCGCAATCATCTCCATCTGCCTTCTGGCATTGTTCGCCATCGTCGCAACGTCGTCGGCAAGGGCCGACGAGATAGCGGATTTCTATCGCGGCAAGACCATCAACATGTATGTCAGCTTCCCGCCGGGCGGCGGCTATGACATCTACGCCCGGCTGATCGCGCCGTATTACACCCGCCACATCCCCGGCAACCCGACCATCATCGTGCGCAACATGGAGGGCGGCAGCGGCGTGCGCGCGGCCTCCTACATCTCCAATGCGACGCCGCAGGACGGCACGTCGCTGGGCGTGTTCCTTGACAACCTGACGCTCGGCAAGGTGCTGGGCGGCACCGGCGATTTCGATCCGGTGAAGATGCAGTGGATCGGCCGGATGGTCTCCACCGCGACGGTGGCGCTGGTCTGGCACACCTCGCCGGTGCAGTCGGTCGAGGAGGCGAAGAGCAAGGAACTGATCATGGCGGTGGGCGCGGCGTCGAACTCGTCGGCCTTCATTCCGCTGGCGCTGAATGATCTGCTCGGCACCAGGATCAAACTGATCCGCGGCTATACCGGCTCCGGCCCCATGGGTCTGGCGATGGAGCAGGGCGAGGCGAACGCGATCGGCGCGATCTCCTGGGAGGCGCTCTCGACCACCAAGCTGTACTGGCTCAACGAGAAGAAGACGAAGTATCTCTACACGCTCAGTGCGCAGCGCCTCAAAGCCGTGCCCGAGGCGCCGGCGTTGCTCGACTTTGCCAAGGACGAAAAGTCCGAGCGCATCCTCGGCCTGCTGGGCAGCGGCCCGGATATCGGCCGTGCCATTGTCGCTGAGCCCGGCGCGCCGGCCGCGCGCGTCGCGGCCTTGCGCAAGGCATTCATGGAGACGATGAACGATCCGGCCTATCAGGATGAACTCAGGAAGCGCGGGCTGGAGCACGAGCCGCTGAGCGGCGAAGAGCTGCAGGCGATCGTGATGCGTGCCGCCGCCACCCCGAAGGATTTGACGGCTCAGGCGAGGCGGTATCTGGGGGAGTGACAGTTTCTCTGTTATTTCCCGCGCCGTCATGCCCGGCCTTGCGCCGGGCATCCACGTCTTTCCTGTTCATCACGATAAAAAGGGAAGTCGCAGATGGCCGGGACGAGCCCGGCCATGACGCGGAGAGGTGCGGCGCAGGTCGGTCGGATTCTGCTACTTATAAATCTCCGCCGCCAGCTTGTTCATCATGGTCTGTTCGGACGGCTTGCTCGAACCAAACAGCTTGGCATTGAGCAGGACTTTGACGTCATCGGATACATCGGATGGCGTGAAGCCCGTGGTGCTGCGCGAGCCGAGCCGGCCGATGGTTGCCTGCGCCTCATCGTCGAGCATGAAGTTGAGGAACAGCCGTGCGGCATTCGGATGCGGCGCGCCCTTGGGAATGGTGGCGTTGAGCGTTGAATACATGCCGCCTTCCTCCGGGATCACGACCCGCACCGGCAGACCTTTGAGCGTCACGTATTCATGGAAGGCGAAGCCGACATAGAGCGGATATTCGCCCGCAGCCAGCCGCCGCGCCGCCACCGCCGGGTCGGGCACGATCACCGGCTTCAGCGCCGCGAATTTCTCCTGATACTGGCGGCCGTATTTCTCGTAGGTCACGGCAAAGAACACGTAGCCGACCCCGCCGGTGCGCGGTTCATCCAGCAGCACCTTGTCTTTCCATTTCGGATCGAGGAAGTCCGACCAGGACTTCGGCTGATCCTCCGGCTTCACCAGCCGGCTGTTGACGAGCGCGGTGAGCACATTCGCGGTGTAGGGGATCAGCGTGCCGTCGTCCTTGAACGGCGCGACGATCTTGCTGCTGTTCGGCAGCGGACCGTGTTCGGCGAAGCGGCCCTCCTGCAGCATGTTGGTGGTGGTGACGGCGCCGCTGGTGAACACATCCGCGATGACGCGGCCGGATGCCTGTTCGATCCGCAGCCGTTCGCGGGTTTCCGAGGCGCGGCCGTCGAGCATCTGCGCCGGGATGCCGTATTTCTTTTCAAACTGCGTCACCAGCGCCCGCAGCACCGGCCCGGTTCCATAGACCATGACGCTGCCTTCCTTCTTGGCGGCGGCAACCACGTCGTCCCACTTTTCCTGGGCGGAGGCGATTGAGCTGGCGCCTGTGAGCAGCGCAGCGACGCAAGCCAGCCGGCCAAGCGTGTGGAAAAAGGAATAGGATTGAGACTGGCGCATGGATCCTCCCGCCTGATTTGTTCTGTATCGGGATGAAAGGTCGCCCAAGCGGGACGTCTTGGCAATATGCCCGGGAGCGGCAGGGAGCCGCAGATTTCGCCGCGGCCGGCGGCGGAGCTCACGGCGCTGGCATTCCATGCAAGGGGAGCCGCTTTGCGCCTGATCCCATCATCATGACGCGGCGATGACGGTTTCATGGTGATGACGCTGGGGACAGCGTCCCCGTTGCTTGCAACCTTGCAAGGGCGCTCTTGTCGGCGGGAGCGTTGACACTGCTCGCCGCGGGCTGACACAAGTTGGAATTATAGGCCGTCCAATCCCTGAGGTTTTCACCATGACCAAAGTCGTCGTGCTCGTCGGCAGTCTCCGCAAAGAATCGTTCAGCAGAAAAGTCGCCCTGGCGCTGGCCGAGCTCACTCCGGGCCTCACATTCGATTTCGCCGATATCGGCAGTGTTTCTCACTTCAACCAGGACCTGGAAGCGACCCCTCCGGCGGACTGGACCGCGTTCCGTGACAAGATCGCCGCTGCCGATGCGGTGCTGTTCGTGACGGCCGAGTACAACCGCTCGGTTCCCGGCGTGCTCAAGAACGCCCTCGACGTCGGCTCGCGTCCCTACGGAAAAGGCGTCCTGATCGGAAAGCCGGCGGCCGTGATCTCGACCTCGATCGGCGCCATCGGCGGGTTCGGCGCCAATCATCACCTCCGCCAATCCCTGGTCTTCCTGAACATGCCGACGATGGAGCAGCCGGAGGCCTATATCGGCGGCACCAGCAACCTGTTCGATCCGTCGGGCCAGCTGACGAACGACACCACCCGGGAATTCCTTGTGGCGTTCGGCAACGCTTTTGCCCAGTTCATCGAAACCAACAAGAAGCGCTAGGCCGGGTTCAGCCGGGGCTTCCACTCGAAGCTGTCATGGATCCGGGCAGGGTGGCCTGCAGTCTGTCGAGGCTGCGGGCCACGCTTTTCGATATTTTGTGAGTTCATCGGCGATTGCATCGATGTGATTGTGCCTGGCCCCTGGATGGCCGTGCCGGTCAGCATCGCCCCAGGGGCAACACTCTCAAGACCGATCAGGACGTCCCTGAACCGCCACCATTCTCCAAAGGCGTTTTCACCGCGGCGGCGACGATCTGCCCGGCGATGCAGTTGTGAGACCACTCTGGCCTCCGCCGTCCGTCACATCGCCCTCGGGCAGGACAGGAAGGGGGGCCGAAGGCAAGCTTTAGTTTTGCGTTGAATTTGCTCGCCTTGCGACCATCGGTAGAACTGTTAAAGTTCCGGCGGGTTTGGGGGGAGAATTTGATCATGTACGTGCCGTCACAACGCGAGCTGGCGATACGGCTTCTGGCTGAAATCGAAAAGGATGACGCGGAATGTGACGGTGTCGTTGTGCTCAGTCGCGCATCCGGGGAGGTGGAACTGGTTAAGCGGGCGTTGCAGGCTTTTATTTCTGGCGCCCACCTCGTGACTTTCCCAAAGACCAAGCAATAATTGTTGTGCTGGCGTATCTGGATTAGAACAGCCTCGTTGTCTGAAGGGGGGCAGGGGCTTTTGCTTGCCTGTTCACGAGAACGAGCCTCCGCCGGTGCGTTTCGGCACCAAGGGCGACGGAACCAGGCAAGTGGAGGCGGCGTTAAGACGGGCAACCCGGGGGATGGCCATGGACCGCATTCCGCTGAGGGACGATGAACTCTCGCTGCTTTGCGACATCGTCCAGTCGCCGTCGCTTCACCTGACCGCTGCGAAGCGGCTGATCCTCGACCGGCTTCTCGAGAGACAACTGGTCGAACCGGCCACAGGTCCGCAGGACCCGGCGCATGCCCGCTATCGCCTGACGGAGCAGGGGCAGGCGATGATCGATGGCCTCGGCATCGGCATCACCGAGTCGTAGCAGGGCGGATTACGGAGACAGGGCTGGAACCGGTGGCTGTTCTCAACCGGTTGACCAACCAGAGCTTCTTGGCGACCCCGAGAGGATTCGAACCTCTGACCCACAGCTTAGAAGGCTGTTGCTCTATCCAACTGAGCTACGGGGCCGGATAGACGACGCTATAGCAGCATTGGTGTATTTCGCACAAACGAGCCGGCCGGTGTGGCCGGCCGAACCTGGTCCGCGGGAGACATCATGCTGTCGTCACCGTTTGGCAACCTGTAGTCGCTGTGGTCCACATCGCACAGGCAGACGCCAACCTGTGAGGCTGGGAGGGCATTCAAACGCTTTTCATGCGTCTGATCGATGGACAGGTCCTGTCCCGCAGACAGGGCGGAGCTTGGATCTTCCCATGTCACGTTTGGTTAAAATGGCCTTGATGATTCCCCTGTGCAATTGGGAAACTGACGGCGACCTCTTTGTTTCATCTTTCTTTGTCATTGCGGAGGAGTCTTCTCTGTTCCCACGTGTTGGGAACGGCAAAGCCATCTCCGTTATCCGCGGTGGGCCAGCGTCCTGCCGTACCTGATCTTGCCCACCTCATTTGCCGTGCACCAGGGCATCTGGTCCGGCGGTACTGACAGAGTTCACGGCGCAATCCCAGGTTCGGCGGCCGCCACGCTCCCAGCGGCAAATCGTGGGACATGGAGGACACATCTTGGGACAGTTCGAGAAACCTCGGAAGCCGCAGGGTGCCTGTGCTGATCGCATTTTTTTTGCGTTCCGAAATCGACGCTGATACGGTCCCGCGCGAGCGAGGAGAGCATGAATGCCCGGGTTTTTCGAATTTCTGTCTGAACGAGGCTACGAGTCCCACGAGATCAAACGGCTGGATATCCGGTGGGATCATATCATCAAGCCGTTCCTTCCGGAGATTGAGGGAGCCCGCGTGCTGGACCTCGCGTCGCACGACGGACGTTGGCCGTATGCCTTTGCTGCCGCCGGCGCCCGGGAGGTGATTGCTGTCGAGGGCAGGGCCGAGACGGTCGCTCAATTCGCTGATTTTCCCGACACGGATGCCAGGCGGCGGGTCAATCTCTCGGCTGGTAATCTGTTTGACTTCTGTCGCGATCTCGTCGCCAGAGGCGAGAAGTTCGATGTGATCGGTATCCTCGGGGTTTTCTATCACATCATGGATCACAACCTGCTCCTGACTTACTGTCGCGAGCTGGGCGCCAAGCTGGTGATCATCGACTCACTGTTTATGGACGTGCCGGAGTCGATGATCCTGGTGAAGACCGAACCGGTGAAGCGGGATCTCAACGCGATCGCCGCGTTTGAAGGCCAGAAACGCGGGATCCAGGGCATCGTCTCGATCCCCGCTTTCCGCGAGATGGCGGAACTGCTGGAATTCTCCGTCGAGCAGGTGTCTTGGGAGGATGTTGACGCGGAGTTCCGCCAGCCCCGGCTGGTCAAGGATTATTTCAGGGCCAAGAAAAAGCGGCGCTACACATTCGCCCTGCGGCGGCAGGCTGGTTCTTCAGCCGCATCCCCGAATTCAGGAGCGCAGTCCTAGAGGCAAAGTCCAAGGTTTTGATGCAACGGTTGAGAGAGTGCGGACGCCTCGTCGGCCGCCGCCTGGACCTTTCGGAATGCCGGGACAGGATTTGATACCCGTCGTTTGACCCCGCCCTGTTGAAGGGCGGGGTTTTTATAATGTCACTCGGCCTTGGCCTTCTTCGCCGCGCGAGCCTTTTTAAGCTGTGCTCGCACCTCGGTCTTGAACGTCTTGCGCTCTTCGGGGGGCATCGCCGCCCAGTCCTTGCCCACAGCAGTCGCGGCGGCCTTTGCGGCGCCGACGATTTTCTTGCGCCGTGCTTTCTTTGCGGCCGTTTTCTTTGCTGACTTCACTTTCTTCGCCGATTTCACTTTTTTGGCCATGAGATCCTCGTCTGAGTGGGTGGTCATAGATGCCACAGATCGGAGTTGCCGTCATTCCGGCGGAACGCACGATCCTCCAAATATTTTGACAGGAGCATCCGCGCACTTCGGTGTTCCGGAGTCACACGGCGACGGTGTTTCCGGCTGCAGGGCCATAGGGCTGGCCCGGGCCATCCGGTCGGGCGAGGAATGCGATCGGGGGTGGGAGCCGCCAATGGCAGGCTACAGCCGGCCTGCAAGACCCTGACGTTTCCACTCCTCCTCGACCAGCGCCTTGATCTCCCGCCTGAGGGTATTGCGGGCGCTTTGGTCCAGCGCCTCGAAGTCCAGGCCGCGCCGGCGCGCGAGCATCTTCGCCGCCATCCGAATCCAGTCGGGTTTTTTCCGAATCGTCTCTGTCATCTCGTGTCGATCCAGCAAAGCCTTTGCGGAGAGATCAAGGCACGCGCTGTGCCGCCCCGGACTGCGGCACATGGCATTCCCCGGGCGCTTTCCTATCGGATTGGAAACGCCCGGGATTTCTTTTGATCACATTTTCTGCGGAAAACCGGTACCCACTTTTTCGGAAAATGCTCCGACATTGTCGGGCCATCGCGACTTGGCTGGCGGCTCTTCTGCCTGTTGCCGGCGCTCAACCCACTGTTTCTCGGTTCCCCGCGCGGTCCCGCAACTCGGAGCCGCAGCCCGGAACCGTTCTGCGGCCGCGCCCGCGGTCAGGTGGATCGCGTCAGCAAATGTCGCCTAGGACCACGCCCCATCCTTCAAATACTGGCTGAGCGTCAGCACCGCCGCGGCGCCGTCGCCCGCCGAACCTGTTGCGCGGCCGGCGGCGCCGGCGCGGATCGAACCCGCGGCGCAAAGGCCGGGAAGGGTGGTGCGCAGCGCCGGGTCGGTGAGGATATGGCCTGACGCATCGAGCGGAGCGAGGCCCTGCACCGCGGCCGAGTTCGGCTGCAGGCCGATATAGACAAACACCGCGTCCGCCTCGATGTCGCTCGTGCCGTTGGCATCCGTCAGCCGGACCCCGGTCACCTTCGCATCGCCGAGGATCGCTTCGACGGTGGTGTCGAACCGGGTCTCCACATTGGAACGGGACGCAAACGCATCGCGATAGCTGGCCTGTCCGGTCAGCGCTGGTCCGCGCTCGATCAGGACGACCTTGCCGACCTGGTCGGCCAGCACCAGCCCTTCCTGCAGCCCGGAATCGCCCCCGCCGATAACGATAGCGGTCTTGCCGCGGAACAGCGGCGCATCGCAGCTCGCGCAATGGCTGACGCCCTTGCCCTGCAACTGCTCCTCGCCCGGCACGTCGAGATGCCGGAGATCCGCGCCCATCGCCAGCACGACGCCCCTGGCGACAATGTCCTCTTCCCCGGTGGTGATGCGCCACGCCACGCCGTCCGCCTCCAGCCGGTCGAGGTTGCTGAAGGCCATCTCGGCGCCGGCGGCGGCCGCCTGCTCCTGCACCATCGGACAGAGATCGTAGCCGGGAATGCCATCCGGAAAGCCGGGATAACCATCGATCCGGTCGATGCTGGTCAGTTGACCGCCAAGCACGTCTCCGGTCAGAACCAGCGTGGTGTGGCCCAGCCGCGCCGCCGTCAGCCCGGCGGTCAGTCCGGCGATTCCGCCGCCCGCAACAACGATGTCGAATTCACGCAAAATCGTTTTCCTCCCAGTCACTTGCCGTGGGATGTCCACGCATTATGCGCAACGTCAGCTCGCTGTCACGAACTCGACACGATCCCGGCAATGAATAACACTATCTCATCCGGCGTTTTACCGGCAGTCACGAGGGGCTTCCATATGTTCGCGTTGATCCGCGCTGTTTTTTGCGCCGCACTCATGGTCGTCATCGCGATCCCGGCCGTTGCGGCGGACAAGGCCTTCCAGCGCGACGATCTCGACGATGCGTCGATCAAGCTCGAGGCGCTGATCAAGACCGAGGCCGGGCAGGTGGCGAAGCCGCTGGCGACCTTGCAGCGCGATGCGGATGCGGCGTTCCAGCGCAATGACTCGCGGACCGGCTTGCAGATTCTTGGGCAGATCGTCACCGTCGCGCCGAAGGAGAGCATCTACTGGGTGCGGCTGGCGCGGGCGATCCTGCAGGCCCGTCCGGCCAATGACAGCGAACGCACGCTGTATCTCGAGCGCGCGACCACGGCGGCCTATATCGCCTATCAGCGCGCGAACAATGCCGGCGAGGAAGCCGACGCGCTGACCCTGATGGGCCGCGCCTTCGCCGACCGCAAACTCTATCGCCCCGCACTGGACAGCCTGCGTCTCGCACTCGAGCGCCGCGAGGTCGCGGATGTCCGGCAGATCTACGAGACGCTGCGTGCGGACCATGGCTTCCGCATCATGGACTATTCGGTCGATGCGGATGTCGCATCGCCGCGCGCCTGCTTCCAGTTCTCGGAGGACCTGCCGAGCCGCAACACCGACCTGTCGCCCTTCGTCGTCGTCGCCGGCCAGGACAAGCCTGCGCTCTCGGCGGAAGGGAGCCAGCTCTGCGTCGAGGGTCTCAAGCATGGCGAGCGCTACACCGTCACCCTGCGCTCCGGCCTGCCATCGACCGTGCATGAGACGCTGGCCAAGACCGTCGATTACAACATCTATGTGCGCGACCGCTCGCCCTTCGTGCGCTTCACCGCGAAAGCCTATGTGCTGCCGCGCACCGGCCAGCAGGGCATCCCGGTCGTCAGCGTCAACACCCGTGCCGTCGCGGTGAAGGTCTATCGCATCGGCGACCGCAGCCTGCCGGACACCGTGCTGGGCTATGACTTCCAGCGCAATCTCGACCGCTACGATGCCGAGCGCATCAAGGACGAGCGCGGCGTCGAAGTCTGGACCGGCGAACTCGCCGTCGAATCGACCCTCAACGCGGAGATCACCACGGCCTTTCCGGTCGATCAGGCGGTGGGCCAGCTTGAGCCCGGCGTCTATGTGATGACGGCGGAGCCGACCGGCCCGCGTCCCGATGACTATTCCGCGCTGGCGACCCAGTGGTTCATCGTTTCCGACCTCGGTCTCACCGCGTATTCCGGCAATGACGGTGTGCATGTCTTCGTGCATTCGCTGGCGACGACGGAGCCGAAGGCGGGCGTGCAGGTCCGTCTGGTCTCGCGCAGCAACGAAGTGCTGGGCGTCAAGCCGACCGATGCCAACGGCCGCGTCGATTTCGAGCCGGGCCTGTCGCGCGGCGAGGGCGGCATGTCGCCCTCGATCATCATCGCGACTGATACCAAGAACGATTATTCGTTCCTGAGCCTCAAGAATCCCGCCTTCGATCTCAGCGATCGCGGTGTTGCCGGCCGCATCACGCCGAGCGGGCTCGACGCCTTCGTCTATACCGAACGCGGCGTCTATCGCTCCGGCGAGACCGTGCACATCACCGCGCTGCTGCGCGACCCGCAAGGCGTCGCAGCGACGGGTGCGCCGCTGACCCTGGTGGTCGAACGTCCTGATGGTGTCGAATACCGCCGCACGGTGCTGCAGGATCAGGGCCTCGGCGGGCGTTCGCTCAGCCTCGACCTCGTCCCGTCGTCATCCACCGGCACCTGGCGCGTGCGCGCCTATACCGATCCCAAGCGTCCGGCGGTCGGCGACACCTCGTTCCTGGTGGAAGACTATCTGCCGGACAGGACCGAGTTCACGCTTGCCTCGAAGGCCACCGACATCTCGACGGCGAAGCCAGCCGACTTCACGGTGGATGGCCGCTATCTCTATGGCGCGCCAGCTTCGAATCTTGATCTCGATGGTGAGGTCGCGGTGTCCGTGGCCAAGGAGCGGCCGGGCTTTGCCGGCTACAGCTTCGGCAACACCGATGAGGATGTCGAGGCCATCAGCCAGCCGCTGTCCGATCTCCCGGAGACGGATGAAGCCGGCAAGGCGAGCTTCACGGTCAATCTCGAGAACGTGCCGGCCACGGGCCGCCCGCTGGAAGCCAAGGTCACGGTCCGCATGTCGGAATCCGGTGGCCGCGCCGTTGAACGCAGCGTGACACTGCCGGTCACATCTTCTGCCAACATGATCGGCGTCAAGCCGTTGTTCTCCGGCAGTTCGCTGGGGGATGGTGACAACGCGACGTTTGACGTGATCGTCGCGACGCCTGACGGCAAGACCGTCGCGCGCAACGGCCTGCGCTATGAACTGGTCAAGATCGATCAGCGCTATCAGTATTACAAGCGCGACAACGTCTGGAACTACGAGCCGATCAAGACGACGCGCCGCGTCGCCGATGGCCAGCTTGATGTTGCCGCCGACCGGCCGACGCGGATCACCGCGCCGGTGGAGTGGGGCCGCTATCGCCTTGATGTGATGTCGGCGGATCGCAATGGTCCGACCACGTCGATCGGCTTCGATGCCGGCTTCTATGCCGACGCG
>Ga0182746_1002976_pt1 | contig 12035 bp, 7 predicted proteins | sample eDN3rd30CBELigOP_FD_128881 | JGI IMG/M metagenome (GOLD analysis project Ga0182746, IMG submission 128881) | Enriched Organic Plus compost microbial communities from Emeryville, California, USA - eDNA 3rd pass 30_C BE-Lig OP (version 2) (version 2) ... | reverse complement strand
TCCTCGAGCGCCCGCTCGAGCAGGACGGCACCGCGGCCGTGGACCTGACGAAGCCGCTCGCGCTGCGCCCGTTCGAGATCGTCACGCTCCGCTTCGCGCGCTCCTGACGCGCATCCTCGCGAGGTCGTCCGCCGGACGGGCGCCTTGCGGAAGGGCGAGACGGTGACGGAGCGCGAGGGTGGGGTGAGGTGTCGAAGGACGTCAAGGAGTCCGCACGGCCCCCCAGGGCCGCAGGACGACAGTCCGAGACAGCTCACCCCACCCTCGCGCGAACCCGGCCACGGGTCGACGCGACTCAGGCCCCGCGAGCGCGCAGGAACTCGACCTGCTTCACCCACTGGTACGCCTGCCCGCCCTCGTGGCCGTTCTCGGGGTACACCTCGATGTGCGCGTCGGCGGACCCGAGCGCGTTGAACGCGGCGAACGTCGTCGACGGCGGCACGACGTCGTCCATGAGGGCGACCGAGAACAGCGCGGATGCGGTGATGCGCTTCGCGAAGTTCACGCCGTCGAGGTAGGAGGCGGTGGTGAGCACGGTCTCGCGCTGGTCGCGGTGGACCGACAGGTACCGGGTGAGCTCGGCGAACGGGTCGCTCGTGGCGACCTGGAGACCGCGCTCCCACGCGCACAGGAAGGCGACGTCGGGCATGGCGGCCCAGACGTCGGGCACCAGCCCGGCGGCCGCGATGGCGATGCCGCCGCCCTGGCTGCCGCCGGTGACGGCGACGCGGGCCGGGTCGACCTCGGGCAGGGCGCGGACGGCGTCGAGCAGGCGGACGGCGTCGGTGTAGACGCGCCGGTAGTAGTGGTCGGCGGGGTCGTGGATGCCGCGGGTCATCCAGCCCGACTGCGCGGGGCCCGAGCCGTGCGGGTCGGGGGTGTCGCCGCCCGAGCCCCAGCCGCTGCCCTGGCCGCGCGTGTCCATGAACACGTGGACGAAGCCGGCCAGCGCCCAGCCGACGCGCTCGCCGGGCAGGCCGCGGCCCCCGTTGTAGCCGTTGTACTCGACGACGGCCGGCAGCCGCTCGCCCTCACGGCCGAGCGGGCGAGTGAGCCACGCCTTGACGGGCTCGCCGTCGAAGCCGGGGAACGTGAGGTCCTCGATGACGAGACCGGTGATCGGCGTGTCGGCGGGCTCGCGGAGCACGGGCCGGTCGGCGCCCGCGGCGCGGGCCTCGGCGAGCGTCTTGGTCCAGAAGACGTCGAAGTCGGCGGGCTCGCGCACCTCGGGGCGGAAGGTGCGGAGGGACTCCAGGGGCAGGTCGGTCAGCGGCATTGCTCTCTCTGCTCTCGTGGTGGTGCACCGGCGGTGACGTCCGCGGCGCCGACGGTGACGTTACCCGGGGCAACGTCACCGTCGGCGAACGCCACGTCACCCTCGGCGGAGGGGGCGTCACCGTCGGCGCGGGGTCTCAGCCCAGGTCGCGGACGGCGGCGTACTGCTCGCGGACGACGGGCGCGGGCTCACCCTCGAACCTGAGCGTGGGGCCGCCGTCGCCGCCGGTCCACGCGGGCGGCTCGGCCGTCCCCGCGAGGGCCCAGGCGGCCTGGCGGGCGGCGCCGTCGGCCACGTACTCGCCGGCGGGCGGTACCTCGACCGGTCGCCCGAAGACGCTCGGCGCGATCTGCCGGACGGCCTCGGAGCGTGCGCCGCCCCCGATGAGGAGGAGGCGTCCGACCTCGGCGCCCTGCGCGACGAGCGCGTCGAGCCCGTCGGCGAGCCCGCACAGCATGCCCTCGACGGCGGCGCGCGCCACGTGCTCGGGCGTCGCGGTCGCGAGGCGCAGGCCGTGGAACGAGCCGGTCGCGTCGGGCCGGTTGGGCGTGCGCTCGCCCTCGAGGTACGGCACGAGGACGAGGCCGTCGGCCCCGGCGGGGGCGCCCAGCGCGAGCTTGGAGAGCCCCACGTGGTCGACCCCGAGGATGCTGCGGGCGGCGTCGAGGACGCGGCTCGCGTTGAGCGTCACGCCGAGGAGCAGGTAGCGCCCCGTCGCGTCGGCGAAGCCGTTGACCAGCCCGGACGCGTCGGCGCTGGGCCGGTCCGCGACCGCGGACACGACGCCGGACGTGCCGATCGAGATGGCGACGTCGCCCGCGCCCATGCCGAGCCCGAGCGCGGCGCCGGCGTTGTCGCCCGCGCCCGCCCCGAGGACGATCCCGGCGGCCACGACCTCGCTGCCCCGGGTCGTCCCGGCGGCCTCCCCGGCCCCGACGACGCGCGGGAGCCGAATACGGTCGGCCGTCGCGGTGTCCTCGCTGTCGAGCCGGAGCGCGCGCGCGAGCAGGTCGCGGCGGTAGGCGTCGAGACCCCAGTAGCCGGTGCCGGACGCGTCGGACCGGTCCGTCGTGAGCGCGTCGAGGTCGGGCTCGAGCCCCTGCGAACGCGGTCCGTACCCGGCGATGCGCCAGGTGAGCCAGTCGTGGGGGAGCGCGACGGCGGCGATCCGCCCGACGAGGTCGGGCTCGTGGTCGGCCACCCAGCGCAGCTTGGTCACGGTGAGCGACGCGACGGGCACGGACCCGACGGCCTCGGCCCACGCGGCGGCGCCGAGCTCGTCGACGAGGTCGGAGGCGGCGCCGGCGGAACGCGTGTCGTTCCACAGGAGCGCGGGCCGCAGGACCTCGCCGTCGGCGTCGAGCAGCACCATGCCGTGCTGCTGGCCGCCCACGGCGAGCGCAGCGACGCCCGAGCCGTCCCCGAGCCCGCCCGCGGCGGCCGCGGCCTCGACGAACGCGTCCCACCAGGCGTCGGGGTGGACCTCGGTGCCGTCCGGGTGCGACGCGGAACCGGTGCGCACGAGCGCACCGGTCTCGGCGTCGCGCACGACGACCTTGCACGACTGCGTCGACGAGTCGACGCCGGCGACGAGCCGGCGCGCGGCCGGCTCCACGGGCGCCCCGACGGGCGCGGGGGCGCCGGCCGTACCGGCCGACGCCCCCGAGGAGATCCCGCTCATCAGCCGACGAGGTGCTTCAGCGCGAGCTGGTGCAGCGCGACGAGGCCGTACTCGCGCTCGGCGGCGGCGTCGAGGTCGAACGTCTCGCGCGTCGTCGGGTCGGCGAGGAACTGCTCGAACGTCTCGCCCTCGCCGAGGGTCGACTCGCCGAGCTCGAAGATCGCGGCGTGCTCGAAGGCCTTCTGCACCTCGGGGTCCTCGCGGTACTCCTTGGCCTTCTTGGCGAGGAGCGAGTAGGTCTCGATGTTGGCGCGGGCGGAGTCCCACACGCCGTCGGGGCCCTCGGTGCGCGACGGCTTGTAGTCGAAGTGACGGGCGCCCTCGTAGCGCGGGCCGCCGTTCGGGAAGCCGTTCTCGAGCAGGTCGACCGTGAAGAACGCCGACAGCAGGTCGCCGTGGCCGAACACGAGGTCCTGGTCGTACTTGGGGCCGTGCTGGCCGTTGAGGTCGATGTGGAAGAGCTTGCCCGCGTAGAGGGCGAGCGCGAGGCCGTGCGTGTAGTTGAGCGTGGCCATCTGCTCGTGGCCGGTCTCGGGGTTGAGGCCGACGATGTCGCCGTTGTCGAGGGTCGCGATCAGCGCGAGCGCGTGGCCGATCGACGGCAGGAAGATGTCGCCGCGGGGCTCGTTCGGCTTGGGCTCGAGCGCGATGCGCAGGTCGTAGCCCTTCTCCTTGATGTACGCGGCGACGGTGTCGATGCCCTCGGCGTAGCGGGCGTGCGCGGCGTGCAGGTCCTTCGAGTTGTCGTACTCGACGCCCTCGCGGCCGCCCCACATGACGAACGTCTGCGCGCCGAGCTCGGCGGCGAGGTCCACGTTGCGGAGGATCTTGCGCAGGCCGAAGCGGCGGACGCCGCGGTTGTTCGACGTGAACGCGCCGTCCTTGAAGACGGGGTGCGTGAACGTGTTGGTGGTGACCATCTCGATCACGAGGCCGGTCTCGTCCGCGGCCTTCTTGACCGCGTCGACGCGGGCGCGGCGGTCCGCGTCGTCGGCGTCGAACGGGAAGACGTCGTTGTCGTGGAACGTGAAGCCCCACGCGCCGATGTCGGCGAGCTTGCGGACGGACTCTGCGGGGTCGAGCGCGGCGCGCGTCGGGTCGCCGAAGGGGTCCTGGGCCTGCCAGCCCACGGTCCAGAGTCCGAACGAGAACTTGAAGTCAGGCGTGGCCGCGGGGGTGCTCATCCGGGGTTGCTCCTCATCGAGGTACGGGGATCGCGAGACGGGTCGGGATCGCGTCGGTGGGTCGGACCGGCCGCGACGAGCACGCCCGCTCCTTTGTTGTACGGATGAACTTAACGCGGGTCGCGGGTAGGGTCAAGGCTCATGGAGCTCCCCGGCGTCGGCACCCCCAAGGCGCGGCAGGCCTCGTTGCGCGAGCACAACCTCGCGCTCGTCGCCCGCAGCGTGTTCGGCGCCGCCGAGCCGCCCTCGCGCGCCGCCGTCGCGGCGGCCACCGGGCTCACGCGCGCGACCGTCGGCTCGCTCGTCGACCAGCTCGTCGCCGGGCACGTCGTCGCCGAGCTCGCTCCGTCCCCCGGCCAGGTCGGACGCCCGGCCGTCCCGCTCGTGCCGGCCCCGCGGACCGTCGTCGGGCTCGGCCTCGAGGTCAACGTCGACTACGTCGGCGTCCGGGCCCTCGACCTCACCGGCACGACCGTCGCCGAGCGCGTCGTGGACGCGGGGGACGCGGACGGCGGCACCTACGCGGGCAGCGACCCGGTCCGGGTGCTCGCCCGCGTCGGGGACCTCGCCCGCGAGGTCGTCGCGGAGGTCCAGGGCGAGGGGATGCGGCTCGCGGGCGCACGGCTCGCGCTCCCGGGCCTCGTCGACGCGCGCGCCGGGTTCCTCCAGGTCGCGCCGAACCTCGGCTGGGAGTCGCTCGCTCCCGTCCCGCTTCTCGGCCCGCTGCCCGCGCGCGTCGAGATCGCGAACGAGGCGAACCTCGCGGGCCTCGCCCAGCTCCCGTTCGGCCAGTTCGCCGCGTCCGGCCACGACGGCACGACGTTCGTGCACGTCTCGGGCGACGTCGGCATCGGCGCCGCGATCGTCCTCGACGGCGAGCTCTACCTGGGCCGGCACGGGTGGGCGGGCGAGATCGGCCACGTCGTCGTCGACCCGGCCGGACCGCGCTGCCGCTGCGGTGCCACGGGCTGCCTCGAGCAGCTCGCCGGCAAGGACGCGCTGCTGCGGGGCCTCGGGCTCGACACGCCCCGGCCCGGCGCGACGCGCTCCGACGACGGCGCCTCCGACGGGCTCGCCCCCGTCGTCGAGGCGCTCGCCGCGGGCGGCGAGACGGGGGAGCGGGCGCGGGACGTCGTCGGGCGCGCGGGCAAGGCGCTCGGCACGGCGCTGTCGACGCTCGTGAACCTGCTCGACCTCGACACCGTGCTGCTCGGCGGCGTGTACGCGCCGCTCACCGAGGACCTGCGTCCCAGCCTCGAGGCCGAGCTGCGCACGCGCGTGCTGGCGTCGCCCTGGGAGCGGATCGCCGTCCGCCCCGCGCCGGTGGCCGGGTACGCGGCGCTCACGGGCGGGGCGCGCGCCGTCCTGCGGGACCTCGTCCAGGCGCCGAGCGACTACCTGGAGTCCCTGGAGACGACGAGAACGCCGGAGTAGGACGGCGTCCTGCTCCGGCGTTCTCGGGTGTCGCGGGCGCGGGGCGCCCGGACCGGTGGATCAGATCGTGTTGGCCTTGGCCTTCACGTGGATGAACGTCCAGCTCGCCTTCCACATGCTGCGCACGTGGATGGACTTGCCGGGGCGGGGGGCGTCGATGATCTTGCTGCCGCCCACGTAGATGCCCACGTGACCGGGCGTGTAGACGAGGTCCCCGGGCTTGGCGTGCTTCTTGGACACGACCTTGCCGGCGTGGCGCTGGCCCGACGACGTGCGCGGGAGCGACTTCACCTTGGTGTGCGAGTAGACGTACTTCGTGAAGCCGGAGCAGTCGAAGCCGCGGGGGCTCGAGCCGCCGTACACGTAGCGCGTCCCGGTGTACTTCACGGCCTTCTCGACGACGCGCGAGGAGTACTTGTGCGTCTGCACGGTCGTGTACTTCGTGCGGCTCTTGACCGTGCTGGGATGCGCGGGGTGGATCGTCGCACGGACGCGGTGGTGGCCGGGCTTGAGGTGCTTCGACAGGCGGTAGGTGGCCTTGCCGCTCTTGAGCGTGCGGATCGCCACGAGCTTCCCGCTGACGCGGAAGTAGACCTTGCCGGTCGTCGCCTTGCCGCGGGTCTTGGAGGTGACCTTCACGACCGGGGGCTTGTTCTTGTAGTACGACTTGTCGCTGATCTTGAGCGACAGCGTCGGGGTCGACTTGTGGACGACCTGGGTGGTGGTGGCAGCGGCCGGGGTGGCCGCGGCGGTGGCGACGAGGCCGCCGCCGACGAGGCCCACGAGGAGGCCGGTGGTGGTCGCGACGCGGCCGAAACGGCGCGGACGACCGCCCTCAGGGCGCGCGGCGCCCTGCTCTCGGGTTCGGAGCATGGTGTTGTACCTCTCACGCCTGCGAGGTGAGCTGTCGGGTTCGGGCGGGAGGTACGTGCCCGGCCGCGTGGTGCGGCTTCACCCCGAGGTGGTCCGGTCCGTCATGGCCCGGGACCACCGAAGGTGGGTCCCCCGTCGCTGCCACGGTCATGGGCCCTTCCCGGTGGCAGCGCTCGGCGTTCCGGGTCGGGGCAGACGGCAGGTCGAGCGGCCGTCGGCTGATCGAGGCTAGGCAACGCACACGCGAGGTCACAAATATGTAACGAGGGCTGGCGGGTGTCCGATGTGCCTGCTAAGGCCGGTCGGCGCCGGTCAATCACGCTCGATCCCGGGTATGACAGACACGGGCATATCGACGCAAAAGCGGGCCGGTTTGCCGGTACGCGCGTGCCGCAAACCTTCACATCCGGGAGCGCTTCCACCCGCGTGTCGACGCCCGAGATGTCCTGGTCGTGATAGCGCGGCGAGGGGGTCGCCCCGCCGCTGCCGCGCGTGTAGGCTGCAGAATAAGGAAGGACGCCGTTCAAAACTCCGTCCGCCCGAGCCAGTCCCGTCTCCCCACCGTCAGCGGAGCCAGCAGACCGGAGGATCCAGATCCATGCCCAGCACCCAGGCCGCACCCGCACGCGAGCAGCTCGCCCGCCGCGCCGCCGTCCTCCTCGCCGCCGGTCACGACGCCGCCTCGCGCGACGTCCTCACGCAGCCCCTCGGCGACTCGACGGTCGTCCAGCGGGCGCTCGAGACGCTGACCCAGGTCGTCGACCGCGAGCGCACCGTGGTCGTCGTGGCGCCGGGCGACACGCGCGTCCGCGAGCTCCTCGGTCCGGACCTGGCGTACGTCGAGCAGTCGGGGTCGGCCGGAACCGGCCCGGCAGCGCTGGCCGCGCGCGCCGCTCTCCCCGCCGACGCGGACGTCGTCCTCGTGGCCTACGCCGACACGCCCCTGCTGCGCAGCGAGTCCCTCCTGGCCCTGCTCACCCGGCACGCGCTCAAGGGCGCCGACCTCACCTTCCTCACCGCCGTGCTCGCCGAGCCGCGCCCCGCGTACGACCGGGTCGTCCGCGTCGACGGCGAGGTCACCGCGATCGTGAGCGCCGGGACGGAGCCGGCCGCGGGCGAGACCACCGACGGGCACGAGATCAACGTGGGCGCCTACGTCGCGGCGCCCGCTCTGCTGTTCGGGGTGCTCGAGGAGCTCGTCGCCGCCGGCGCCGAGCGGCTCACCGACCTCGCGCACCGCGCGATCGCCGACGGCCGCCGGGTCGCGACCTACCAGATCTACGACACCGACGAGGTGCACGGGATCAACTCGCCCCCCGAGCTGCAGGAGGCCGCGGACATCCTGCTCAAGCGGCTCTTCATGCCGAAGAAGAACACCGACACGACCATCCACTTCGGCACGGGCGGCTGGCGCGCGGTCATCGGCGAGGGCTACACGCTCGCGAACGTGCGCCGCCTGTCCCAGGCCATCGCCAACGAGACCACGCGCCGCGGGCTCGAGTCGCGCGGCGTCGTGATCGGCGGGGACCGGCGCTTCCTCTCGGCGGAGTCGAAGATCGCGGCCGCCGAGGTCTTCGCCGGCAACAACATCCCCGTCACCCTCCTGCCCGACGACGTCCCCACGCCTCTGGTGACGTTCGCGGCGCCCTACCTCGGCGCGGCCTACGGGATCATCGTCACCTCGAGCCACAACCCGCCCGAGTGGAACGGCATCAAGGTCTTCCGTGCCGACGGCTCGCTGCCGCTCGACGACGAGACCGACCGCTACCAGGACGAGGCCAACGCCATGTCCGTGGACGACGTCATCACGCTCGACCTCGACCTCGCGCGCAAGGCGGGCGTCGTGGTCGACCGGCCGCTCACCGACCCGTACGTCGACGCGATCGAGAAGATCGTCGACGTGGACGCCGTCCGCGGCTCGAACCTGCAGGTCGTCGTCGACCCCATGTACGGGACGAGCCAGCTCACGCTCGGCACGATCCTCGGCGACATGCGCGTGCGCGCCGAGTTCATCCACGCGCAGCACAACCCGCTGTTCGGCGGGATCGCGCCCGCCCCCGACCTGCAGCGCCTGTCGTCGCTCATCGAGATGATCCGGTCCGGCGAGGGCCGCTACGCGCTCGGCATGGCGACCGACGGCGACTCGGACCGCATCGGGATCGTCGACGAGACCGGCGAGTACATCTCGACCAACGACCTGCTGCTGCTCCTGTACTGGTACCTGCACGAGGTCCGCGGCGAGAAGGGCGGCGTCGTCCGCAACCTCGCCACGACGCACCTGCTGGACCGGCTCGCGGCGCACTTCGGCGAGGAGTCCCGCGAGGTCAAGGTCGGCTTCAAGCACGTCACGGCGGGCATGGAGGAGATCGGTGCGGTCCTCGGCGGGGAGTCGTCGGGCGGCCTGACGATCCGCGGCTGGATCCTCGGCAAGGACGGCATCTTCGCGTGCGCGCTCGTCGTCGAGATGCTGGCCCGCACGGGCAAGCGCATCTCCGAGCTGCGCGAGATGATCTACGCGATCACCGGCCGCCTCTACACGCTCGAGGCCGGGGTCCCGTCCACGCCCGAGATGCGGGTCGCCGTGCCGCGCCGCCTCGAGGCCGAGCCGCTCACGCACGTCGGCCCGTACCCCGTCGTGAGCGTGTCCCACCTCGACGGCACCAAGATCCTCCTCGAGAACGACAACTGGGCGCTCCTGCGCTTCTCGGGCACCGAGCCCGTGCTCCGGATGTTCGTCGAGGCCGACTCGCCCGAGAAGGCCGAGGAGCTGCTCACGTGGCTCCGCGGCTTCGTCACGGCCGGCGTCTGACCCCCCGCACACCGCACGACCCAGCACAGCAAGGACGACCCACCATGCGTTACGGATTCTTCGACACCGACGCCGACGAGTACGTGATCGACCGCCCCGACGTCCCGGTCTCCTGGACGAACTACCTGGGCACGAAGAACATGTGCACCGTGCTGTCCCACCACGGGGGCGGCTACTCCTACTACAAGAGCTCGCAGTACGGCCGGATCAGCCGGTTCCGTCAGAACGGCGTCCCCCTCGACCGTCCGGGCCACTACGTGTACCTGCGCGACGACGCCGACGGCGACTACTGGTCCGCCTCGTGGCAGCCCGTGGGCAAGCCGTTCGTCGAGCCGGGGACGGAGCCCGACGCCGAGGCCGGCCCCGGCGCGGCCGGGCGCTGGACCACCCGCCACGGCATGGGCTACACGCGGTTCCGCTCCGAGTACCGCGGCATCGACACCGAGCAGACGGTCTTCATCCCGCTCGACGACGACGTCGAGCTGTGGGACGTCCGCGTCACCAACACCTCGGACCGGGTCCGTGAGCTGACGGTCGCGTCGTACGTGGAGTTCAGCTTCCACACGATCACGATCGACAACCAGAACCTCCAGATGTCGCTCTACGCGTCGGGCTCGTCGTACCAGGACGGCATCATCGAGTACGACTTCTACTACGAGCCGTGGACGTTCCACTACGTCGCGTCGAGCGAGACGCCGTCGTCGTACGACTCCCTGCGCGACAACTTCATCGGCGCGTACCGAACCGAGACGAACCCCGTCGCGATCGAGCGCGGCGAGGGCACGAGCAAGAGCGCGACGACGCAGAACCACTGCGGGTCGCTGCAGCACAAGATCGTCCTGCAGCCCGGTGAGACCAAGCGCCTCGTCTACCTGCTGGGCTACGGCTCGCGGGACGCCGCGGGCCGCGCCATGCAGGCGAAGTACTCGGACGTCGAGTCGGCTGAGGTCCCTGCCGTCGACCGCGAGTTCCAGCGCCTGCGCGACTACTGGCACGCCAAGCAGGACAAGCTCCGCATCCGCACGCCCCACGAGGGCATGAACACGATGATCAACTCCTGGACGCTGCTCCAGGCCGAGACGTGCGTCGTGTGGTCGCGGTTCGCGTCGTTCGTCGAGGTCGGCGGCCGCAACGGTCTGGGCTACCGCGACACGGCCCAGGACGTCATGAGCGTCATCCACTCCAACCCGACGAAGACGCGCCAGCGCATCCTCGAGCTGCTCCGCGCGCAGACCGAGCAGGGGTACGAGCTGCACCTGTTCGACCCCAAGGCGTTCGACCCCGACGCCGAGAAGCTCCCCGACGTGCCCTCGCCGACGATCGTCCCGACCCCGAACGTCGCGGACCTCATCCACGGCCTCGAGGACACCTGCTCGGACGACCACCTGTGGCTCGTACCGTCCGTCGTCGAGTACGTCAAGGAGACGGGCGACCTCGCGTTCCTCGACCTCGAGGTCCCGTTCGCGCAGGGCACCCCGGCGACCGTCTACGAGCACCTGCGCCGCGCGCTCGAGTTCTCCGCCGAGCAGGTCGGGCCCAACGGCGTCGCGCTCGGCCTGCGCGCCGACTGGAACGACTGCCTCAACCTCGGCGGCGGCGAGACCGCGCTCGTGACGTTCCTGCACGCGTGGGCGATCCGGGCGTTCCTCGAGGTCGCAGAGCCCCTCGGGCGCACGGACGACGTCGAGCGCTGGACCGCCGAGCTCGACCGGATCCGCGGCGTCGCCGACAGCGAGCTGTGGGACGGCCGCTGGTGGATCCGCGGCTACACGCGCGACGGCGTGAAGATCGGCTCCGCGGCCAACGACGAGGGCAAGATCTTCCTCGAGCACCAGGCGTGGCCCGTGATCGCGGGCATCACGTCGCAGGAGCGCGGCGAGGCGTCGATGGACTCGGTGCGCGAGCTGCTCGGCTCCGAGTACGGCAACCACCTCAACTGGCCGGCGTTCACCAAGGTCGACGACACCGTCGGCTTCGTGACCCGCGTGTACCCGGGCATCAAGGAGAACGCCGCGATCTTCAGCCATCCGAACGCGTGGCCGATCATCGCCGAGGCGCTGCTCGGCCGCGGCGACGAGGCCGTCCAGTTCTACGACGCGATCCTGCCGTACCACCAGAACGACAACATCGAGGTCCGCGGCGCCGAGCCGTACGCCTACGTCCAGTTCCTCTACGGCCGCGACCACGAGTGGTTCGGCAAGGCGCAGAACCCGTGGCTCACCGGCACCGCCGGCTGGATGTACACCGCGGTCACCAAGTACGTCCTCGGCGTCCGCCTCGCGCTCGACGGCCTCGTCGTCGACCCGTCGATCCCGCAGGACTGGGACGGCTTCGAGGTGCGCCGCGAGTGGCGCGACGCGGTCTACGAGATCGAGGTGCGCAACCCCGAGCACGTGTCGCACGGCGTCGCGTCCGTGACCGTCGACGGCGTCGCGCACGAGCCGGGCACCCCGGTCCCGCCCGCGCCCGCCGGCTCCACCGTGAGCGTCGTGGTCACGCTCGGCTGACCACCCGCTGCCCGTACGACGACGGCCGCGTCCCCGAGCGGGGCGCGGCCGTCGTCGTACCGGGGGAGGGTCAGGTGGTGATGCCGTTGTCGACGCCGGTGTCCCAGGTCTCCTGGAAGCCGTCGACGAACCCGACGATGAACGACCCCACGAAGAACACCGTGAACACCGCGCCCACGACGATGCCCGCGATGGCCATGCCGCGGCCCGCGGTGCCGTCCCGCCTGATCTGGTTGAGAGCGATGATCCCGAGGATCAGGCCCACGATCCC
>Ga0182746_1002968_pt1 | contig 12086 bp, 14 predicted proteins | sample eDN3rd30CBELigOP_FD_128881 | JGI IMG/M metagenome (GOLD analysis project Ga0182746, IMG submission 128881) | Enriched Organic Plus compost microbial communities from Emeryville, California, USA - eDNA 3rd pass 30_C BE-Lig OP (version 2) (version 2) ... | reverse complement strand
CGATCGGTGTTCACCAACACCATCGCAGCCCGGAGCGTCAGTTCCGTGTCATAGGTAAAAAGCATTTGACTCATGACCCCCTGCAACCGTAAGTTCGTCACTACCGTCATTACCATAATCAATTTTACTCATGACATGCCCCTGGGGAGGTGTACCGATGACTGCCGAAGCCCAGCTCGACCGCACGACCGACCGTGACCACTTTCGGGTCGGCCTACTGTTCGCCGTCAGCTCCGCGCTCGCGTTCGGCTCATCGGGTCCGTTCGCCAAAGCCCTGATGGAGTCGGGCTGGAGCCCCACGGCCGCCGTGACGGCCCGGCTGGCCGGTGGCGCACTGATGATGGCCGCCTTCGCCGGCGCGGTCCGGCCCGGCTGGCTACGCGAGGCGCTCGGGAATGCCAAGACCGTCGTCGGCTACGGCCTGATCCCGATCGCCGGCGCCCAGCTCTGCTACTACAACGCCGTCGCACACCTGTCGGTCGGCGTGGCGCTGCTGCTGGAGTACACCGCTCCGATCCTGGTCGTCGGCTGGGTCTGGGCCACCACCCGACGGCGCCCCAGCGTCATGACCTTCGGCGGAGTGGCCGTCGCGATCGCCGGCATCATCCTGGTGCTCGACGTGTTCAGCGGAGCCCACATCAACCTCGTAGGAGTGAGCTGGGGTCTCGCTGCCGCAGTGTGCGCGGCCTGCTACTTCATGATGTCCAACAAAGCCAGCACGGACGGCGACGGGCTCAACCCCATCAGCCTGGCCGCGGGCGGTCTGATCATCGGGACCGCGGCCGTGGCACTCCTGGGTGTCGCCGACGTCATGCCGCTGACCTTCACCACCAACCCGGTGACCATCGCCGGCCACACCACCGCCTGGCTGGTACCGGTGATCGCGCTGGGCCTGATCCCCACCGCGTTGGCGTACACCCTCGGCATCATCGGAATCGCACGGCTCAAGCCGCGCTTCGCCTCGCTGGTCGGCCTCTCCGAAGTGCTCTTCGCGGTCCTCATCGCCTGGATCATGCTCGGCGAAGCCATGTCGGTGAGCCAGGCCATCGGCGGAGCCGTGGTGCTGGTGGGCCTGGCCGTGGCCCGCCAGGGTGACCGCAGCGAGCAGGCCAGCCCGCGGGAGGCGACCCAGATAGAGCGCGCGACCTGGCCGGATATGGCACTTCAGGAGACGTCCGAACGCTCAAACGATTAGCCGCGGCTAACCATTTTGTGTGAATATGTCCCCCGTGAGTCTCCTCCGGAAGTCGGCCCGGGTGGCCGCGATTGCTTCAACCCTGGTCAGCGCGGCATTGCCGCTGACATTCGCCGCGCCCGCCGCGGCAGCGCCGTGCTCCGACATCGAGGTCATCTTCGCCCGCGGAACCAACGACGCCCCTGATCTGGGACGCCCGGGACAGGCATTCGCCGACGCGCTGCGCTCCCAGGTCGGCGGCCGGACGGTGTCCACCTACGGGGTGAACTATCCCGCCAGCTACGACTTCCTGGCTGCCGCCGACGGCGCGACCGACGCCGCCAATCGGATCGCCACACTGGCCTCGACCTGCCCGTCCACCCGCGTCGTGCTGGGCGGCTACTCGCAGGGTGCCGCAGTCGTGGACATGCTGGCCGGCATACCGCCGCTGGGCAACCGGGTCGGAGAGATCGGATCGGCACCGCCGCTCGCCGGCGAGCTGGTGCCGCAGGTCGCCGCAGTCGTGGCCTTCGGAAACCCGTCCACCAAATTCGGGATCCCGCTCACCTCTTCGGTCTTCGGCAGCAAGGCCATCGACCTCTGCAAAGACGGCGACCCGATCTGCTCACGCGGCCGGAACCCGTTCGCACACAGCGATTATGTGACGTCAGGCATGGCCGAACAGGCCGCCAACTTCGTCGCGGGAATCGTCTAGCCGGCAAAGACGTTAGGATTTGGCGTGGCCATTGATCTTGTTCGTCGCTGCGCCGTTTTCGTGGCGGCAGCGCTCACCGCTGCCGCCGCCGTCGTCGCACCGGTCGTCATGCCGTCCTCCACCGCCGGGCTAGGCGGAGCCCTCCCGGTGGCCAAGGCCGCGGACTGCCCCGACATCGAGGTGGTCTTCGCGCGGGGCACCAACGACACTCCGGGTCTCGGCCGGATCGGCAATGCCTTCGTCAGCTCGCTGCGGAACAAGGTCGGCGGGCGTTCCGTCGGCGCCTACGCGGTGAGTTACCCGGCCAGCTTCGACTTCCTGGCCGCGGCCGGCGGCGCCAACGACGCCTCGGGCCACATCCAATGGATGGTGGACAACTGCCCCAACACCCGATTGGTGCTGGGCGGCTACTCCCAGGGCGCCGCGGTGATCGACGTGATCGCGGCAGTCCCGTTCCCGGCAGTCGGTTTCAACGCGCCCTTGCCCCCCAACGTCCCTGAGCACGTCGCCGCCGTGGCCGTCTTCGGCAACCCGTCAGCCAAGCTCGGTTTGCCACTGACCTCCAGCCCCGTATACGGCTCGCGTGCCATCGACCTGTGCAACCCCGGCGACCCGATCTGCGGCGACGGCAACAGCGTTCAGGCACACAGGGCCTACGAGGGCCCGGCAAACGACGCCGCGAACTTCGTCGCCGGGCTGCTGTAGCCGGCGTCCGCTACGATCGCTTAGGTGGTCGAACTTTCCATCCAAAGCCACGTAGCCCGGCTGCTCCGGCGCTGGATCGGCGTGGTTGCCATCATTGCGGCAGCGGTGGCTGTGCTGCCCTTCGCTTCGGTTGTCCTGCCCGGTTCGGCGGGGGTGGCCACTGCTGCCCCCTGTCCCCCGGTCGAGGTCGTCTTCGCTCGAGGCCGCACCGAGCCGGCCGGGGTCGGGACCCTCGGCAACGCGTTCGTCAACGCGCTGCGCTCCAAGGCCAACAAGAACATCGGGGTCTACGCCGTCAAGTATCCGGCCGACTCCGAAGTCGACATCGGCGCCAACGACATGAGCCAGCACATCCAGTACATGATGAACAACTGCCCGGACACGCGGTTGGTCATCGGCGGGTACTCGCTGGGCGCGGCGGTCGCCGACGTGGTGCTGGCCGTACCGTTCACCGGCTTCGGCTTCAAGACGCCGCTGCCTGCGGGCGCCGACAACCACATTGCCGCGGTCGCCCTGTTCGGCAACGGCGCCGCGTGGGTAGGCCCCATCACCCGCTTCAGCCCGATCTACGCCGACCGGACCATCGAGTTGTGCCACGGCGCCGATCCGATCTGCAATCCGGCCGATCCCAACACCTGGAAGAACAACTGGCCCGACCACCTCGCCGGCGCCTACATCGACGGCGGAATGGTCAATCAGGCCGCGGATTTCGTCGCGGGACGCATCTGATCTGACGTCGGCGACTCACCGAGGGCGACGGTTCGACGCCGGATCGTTGCCTGACCGGCACCTATTCTCGACGTGCCCGTCAATACCATCGCATTTGTGATTGTCCGCCGGATGTTCACCGCGCTGATCACCACCTTGACTGCCGTCATGACACCAATGACGGTAGTACCCAGCATGATTGGCGCCGCCAATGGCGCGGTGTGTCCGCCGGCGGAAGTAGTGTTCGCACGCGGCCGGATGGAACCTCCCGGGCCCGGTCAGGTCGGCGCCGCTTTCATCAAGACCCTCCGAGCCCTCCGAGGCCCCCACATAAGCTTCTATCCGGTGAATTACCCGGCCGATACCCAGGTCGACATGGGCGCAAACGACATGAGCCGGCATGTGCAGTGGATGACACGCAACTGTCCGCGCACAAAGCTCGTCCTGGGCGGCTATTCCTTGGGCGCCGCGGCCACCGATCTAGTTCTGGCCATGCCGGTTTCGGCGTTCACGTTCAACAGTCCGCTGCCGCGCGGCACCGACCGGCATATCGCAGCAGTGGCTCTGTTCGGCAACGGCGCCAACTGGGCGGGCCCGATCACGTTGTTGAACCCCACATATCAAAGTCGCACCATCGACCTGTGCCACAGCGACGATCCGGTCTGCAATCCGAGCAGCCCGTACAACTGGCGGGCCGGGTGGCAGGATCACCTCGCACCCGGCTACATCCGCTCGGGCATGGTGGCGCAGGCAGCCAGATTCGTCGCTGCCCGACTCTGAACGCCACCCCAGCTACATATCCCCTCGCGACGCTGTGACGAAGGTGCAGCCTGCTGCGGGTGGGACCGCGAAACCGCGACGAAAGCCTGCACGTTCGTCACAGCGTTTCCCAGTGGACATGGCCCGGGCCCGCCCCTGTGGACAACCGCCTGCCCAACCAGCCGAAATGTCGGTGTCTCCGCCGATGCTGGCCGGCATGAAAGAAGGATTTCTGGGCGCTTTTCCCGGCCGACAGCCCAGCCCGTTTCTGGGCAGCCAGGCTGTACGCGCGGGGCTGTGTACCGCCCACGAGCTGCGGACCACGTGCCGGGCGGTATTCCGCAACGTGTATCTGAGCGATGGGGTCACTCTGACGGCCAAGCTGCGGGCCCAGGCGGCATGGCTCTTCGCCGGTCCCGATGCGGTGCTCAGCGGTGTTTCAGCGGCAGCGGTACACGGCACCAATTGGCTGGACCCCGACGCACCGGCCGAGGTCGTCCGCACCAACCGCCACGCGCCACCCGGACTCCTGGTGCATTCGTATACCCTTGCCCCACAAGACGTTTGCACGATTGACGGGATGCGCGTCACGACTCCGGCGCGGACGGCGTTCGACCTTGGGCGGTTGCTACCACACACCGAAGCGATCCCGATCTTGGATGCGCTGATGAACAAGACCGGCCTCAGCCCGGAGCACGTCTGGCGGTTGGCCGACGCGAACTCGGGCATTCGCGGTGTCGACCGCCTGCGAACGGCACTGGCAGACGCCGACGGAGGCGCCCAGTCACCGCTGGAGACGCGTACCCGACTTCTACTGTGGAACACAGGAGTTCCGGGTCTGCGGACCCACATCCCGTTCTACGACCAATGGGGTTTGGTGTGCACCACAGCCGCGATGGGCTGGCCGAGACGGAAGGTGGCCGTCGAATGTGACGAGGAGCGGGACACGGCAGGCTACCGAACCTGGGTACACCTGCACACGGCCGAGCTCGAATCGTATGGCTGGACTGTGGTGTGGGTGACCGCGGCGATGGTCTCCGGCCAGAACGACATCGCCGAACGGGTGCGGCAAAAGCTCTTCTCAGAGCGTACGTAGGTCCCGGGTGACCGTGTTGCGGCTGACCAGTTGATCATCGGGCGGGTAGTCGACCTGCACGAGGGTCAGCCCGCGGGCCGGGGCGGCAGCGAAATCACTGGATCTGCCGGTCTCGCTCAGCAGTCCCGCCGTCCATTCGGCTGAACGCCTGCCCTCCCCCACGGCCAGCATCGCGCCGACCAGCGACCGAACCATGTTCCAGCAGAAGGCGTCTGCGGTGACATACGCAGTCACGTAATGACCGTCGCGCACCCATTCCAACCGCTGCAGGTCGCGAATCGTGGTGGCACCCGGGCGGTGACGACAGAACGCCGCGAAATCGTTGAGCCCGAGCAACTTCCGCGAGGCCTCGGCCATCGCATCGAGGTCCAGAGATTTGGACCACGGCGTGACGAACCGCGCCTCGGCCGGCTCGACCCCATAGGGAGCCAGGCTCAGTCGATACGTGTAGTGCCGTCGGAGTGCGGAGAACCTGGCGTCGAAGCCCGTAGGGGCCCGCACCACGTCGCGGATCCGGACGTCGGTTGGCAGCAACCGTCCCAAACGCCGTACCAGCGGGGTGAATTCGGCGTCGCCTGCCCGAGTGCTGCGCGGGTAGGCGTGCGGAAGTGCATCGGCCGGGACATCGACGTGCGCGACCTGACCGGTGGCATGGACACCGGTGTCGGTTCGGCCCGCGGTCCGCGTCACCACGGGTGTGCGAAACACCGTGGAGAGCGCCTCGTCGATCACCCCGGCGACCGTGCGTTGACCGGCCTGTACCGCCCAACCCGCGAAATCGGTGCCGTCGTAGGCCACGTCGAGCCGCAGGCGGACCAATGCGACATGCCCGCCACCGGAATCGATGACGGGCATGTCGTTAGGTGCCTCGTTAGGACTTGGCGTCATCCTCGGAAGCCGCCTCGTCGGCCGGAGCCTCTTCGGCTGCCTCGACCTTGGCTTCCTCGGCTTCTTCAGCCTTGGGAGCCTCTTCGGCCTTGGGAGCCTCAGCCTCGGCAGCCTTGGCCTGCGCAGCAGCGGCGCGACGAGCGCGGTCTGCCTCGGAGGTCACGGTCTTCTCCCGCACCAGCTCGATGACCGCCATGGGGGCGTTGTCGCCCTTGCGGTTCTCGACCTTGATGATGCGGGTGTAGCCGCCGTTGCGGTCAGCGAAGAACGGTCCGATCTCGGCGAACAGAACGTGCACGACGTCCTTGTCGCGGATCTTCTTCATGACCTCGCGCCGGTTGTGCAGCTCACCCTTCTTGGCATGGGTGATCAGCTTCTCGGCGTACGGACGCAGCGCCCGTGCCTTAGGCTCGGTCGTCTTGATGCGACCGTGCTCGAACAGCGAGGTGGCCAGGTTGGCCAGGATCGCCTTCTGGTGTGAGGACGACCCGCCGAGGCGAGCACCCTTGGTGGGCTTGGGCATTGCGACTATCTCCTAAATGGGGCCGGCCCCCGTATCAGGTAGGACCGGGACGACTGTTCTTCAGAGCTGGTTCAGAGCTGTTCGGTCTCGGCGTAGTCCTGGGTGTCATCCAGGTCGTAGCCGGCGTCGCTGGTCCAGGTGCCGGTTGCGGCGTCGTAGCCGGCGACCTCCGACGGATCGAACGTGGCCGGGCTGTCCTTCAGCGAGAGACCCAGCTGATGCAGCTTGATCTTCACCTCGTCGATGGACTTCTGGCCGAAGTTACGGATGTCCAGCAGGTCGGACTCCGTGCGGGCGACGAGCTCGCCCACCGTGTGCACACCCTCGCGCTTGAGGCAGTTGTACGAACGGACGGTCAGGTCCAGATCGTCGATCGGCAGCGCGAAGCTGGCGATGTGGTCTGCCTCGGCCGGCGACGGCCCGATCTCGATGCCCTCGGCCTCGACGTTGAGTTCCCGTGCCAGACCGAACAGTTCGACCAGGGTCTTGCCTGCCGACGCCAGGGCGTCACGCGGGCTGATCGAGTTCTTGGTCTCGACGTCGAGGATCAGCTTGTCGAAGTCGGTGCGCTGCTCGACACGGGTGGCCTCCACCTTGTAGGTGACCTTGAGGACCGGCGAGTAGATGGAATCGACCGGGATACGGCCGATCTCGGCGCCCGACGCCTTGTTCTGCACTGCCGGCACGTAGCCGCGGCCGCGCTCGACGACGAGCTCGACCTCCAGCTTGCCCTTGTCGTTCAGGGTGGCGATGTGCATGTCCGGGTTGTGCACGGTCACACCGGCCGGCGGCACGATGTCGCCCGCGGTGACCGCACCCGGGCCCTGCTTGCGCAGGTACATGGTGACCGGCTCATCCTCTTCGGAGGACACGACCAGGCCCTTGAGGTTCAGGATGATGTCGGTGACGTCTTCCTTCACTCCGGGGACGGTGGTGAACTCGTGCAGCACACCGTCGATGCGGATGCTCGTGACCGCTGCGCCCGGGATGGACGACAGCAGCGTGCGCCGCAGCGAGTTACCCAGCGTGTAACCGAAACCGGGCTCCAGCGGCTCGATGACGAACTTGGAGCGGTTGTCGGCGAGGGTTTCCTCGGACAGTGTGGGTCGCTGAGAGATCAGCATGGTGTTTCTTCTCCTTCTCGGCACCCGCTATTTGATGCCGTCTGGGTACCTACCGGCCGGGCGGCCGGATAGGTCATTACTTCGAGTAGAACTCGACGATGAGCTGTTCGGTGAGCGGCACCTGGATCTGGGCGCGCTCGGGCAGCTGGTGCACGAGGATGCGCTGACGCTCCCCGACGACCTGCAGCCACGACGGGACCGGACGCTCACCAGCGGTCTGCCGAGCAACCTCGAACGGCAGGGTGTTGAGCGACTTCTCCTTGATGTCGATGATGTCGTACTGCGACACCCGGTAGCTCGGGATGTTCACCTTGACACCGTTGACGGTGAAGTGGCCGTGGCTGACCAGCTGACGGGCCATCCGGCGGGTGCGCGCCAGGCCGGCGCGGTACACCACGTTGTCCAGGCGGCTCTCCAGGATCTGGAGCAGGTTCTCGCCGGTCTTACCCGACTGGCGGTTGGCCTCTTCGTAGTACTTGCGGAACTGCTTCTCCAGCACGCCGTAGGTGAAGCGAGCCTTCTGCTTCTCCTGCAGCTGGGTGCGGTATTCGCTCTCCTTGATCCGCGCGCGGCCGTGCTGGCCGGGCGGGTAGGGGCGCTTCTCGAACGACTGATCTCCGCCGACCAGGTCGACGCCGAGACGACGCGACTTGCGGGTGGCGGGGCCGGTGTAACGTGCCATTTTCTTTTATCCTCCCTAGACCCGGCGCCGCTTGGGCGGACGGCAGCCGTTGTGCGGCTGCGGAGTGACGTCGGAAATCGCGCCCACCTCGAGGCCTGCGGCCTGCAGCGAGCGGATGGCGGTCTCGCGGCCCGAACCCGGACCCTTCACGAACACGTCGACCTTCTTCACGCCGTGCTCCTGCGCCTTGCGGGCAGCGTTCTCGGCGGCCAGCTGTGCGGCGAACGGGGTCGACTTGCGCGAACCCTTGAAGCCGACGTGACCCGACGACGCCCAGGCGATGACGTTGCCCTGGGGATCGGTGATCGAGACGATCGTGTTGTTGAACGTGCTCTTGATGTGCGCAGCGCCGTGCGGGACGTTCTTCTTTTCCCGGCGACGGGTGGTCTTGCCGCGCTTGGCGCCCGCGGCCTTCTTCGGTGGTGCCATCGGGGTTACCTAGCCTTCTTCTTGCCGGCGATGGTGCGCTTCGGGCCCTTGCGGGTACGCGCGTTGGTCTTGGTCCGCTGGCCACGCACCGGCAGACCGCGGCGGTGCCGCAGGCCCTGGTAGCAGCCGATCTCGATCTTGCGGCGAATGTCGGCCTGCACCTCGCGGCGCAGGTCACCCTCAACCTTGAGGTTGCCTTCGATGTAATCGCGCAGAACGGTCACCTGATCGTCGGTCAGGTCCTTGGTGCGCATGTTCTTGTCGATGCCCGTCGCGGCGAGGATCTCGTTCGAACGGGTACGGCCGATGCCGTAGATGTAGGTCAGCGCGATCTCCATGCGCTTGTCGCGCGGAAGATCAACGCCTACGAGGCGTGCCATGTGGCGGTGTTCCTTCTTCTCTGCGGAGGTCTGGTCCCAGCCCGTTCCCTTCAGCCCCTAAGGACTCCAAGGGGTCCGGCCTCCGTGCCGGACGTGGATGAGTGCTCATCGCGGATGAGCGGCGGATCCGCTCAGTGGTGCTGGGAGTTCATCATTCAGTTGTGTTGTGATCCGTCAGTTGAACGGATCAGCCCTGCCGCTGCTTGTGGCGGGGATCGCTGCAGATCACCATGACCCGCCCATGCCGGCGGATCACCCTGCACTTATCGCAGATGGGCTTGACGCTCGGGTTCACCTTCACGGCTGTTTCGATCCTTCTGGCTTGTTGGTGGCATGCAGGCGCGCACGTCACCGTTTCTCGTCGTTACTGGTCGGGCTTCTATCGGGTCACTTGTACCGGTACACGATGCGGCCCCGGGACAGGTCGTAGGGAGAGAGCTCCACCACTACGCGGTCCTCGGGCAGGATGCGGATGTAGTGCTGCCGCATCTTGCCGCTGATGTGGGCCAAGACCTTGTGTCCGTTCTCCAGCTCAATGCGGAACATCGCATTGGGCAGAGGCTCGACCACGCGACCCTCGACCTCGATGGCACCGTCTTTCTTGGCCATACTTTTCGGCGATCCTTGCTTTCGTTTCGTAGCTTCATCAGTCTCAATGCAGCCCGTCGTGATGCTGCGATCGACCAACTTCAAAACGTGAGCCGGATCGAGGCGAAGTTGCAGAAATTCAGCAGTTCCAAGACGGGGCACGCAAAAAGTCGGCGCGATAGCCGCACCGTTGGTCCACAATACCCGCTCGACGGCCCGTACCAAAATCACGGCTGATCAGCTCCGGCCACCCACAACTGCGTCCGAGATTGGTGCGCCGCGGAGCCGCGAACCAGGCGAGAATAGTACGGACTGATCCGCACCCGCCGAACGGAGACCACGAGCACGTGATGGCTGTGTACCTGGCCGCGTTCGTCGTCGGCGGCATCGCCGTATTGGCCGCCCTCCTGCTGGCCGATGTCGGGCACGGGGACGGGATGCCGTTCCTGAGTTTGACCGGGCTGTCGGTTGCCCTGCTGGGCGCCGGCACCGGAGGCCTGATCGGCACTTGGCTGGGGCTGGGCACCATCTGGTCGGCAACCCTGGCGGCGGCCTGCGCCGTCGTGCTGGTGTTCGCCCTCAACGGTCTGCTGCTGCCCTACATGCGTCGCCAGCAGTCCAACTCCCACCGCGGCCGGTCCTCCTATGTTGGCCTGCTCGGCACGGTCACCCTCGAAGTCCCGCCGGGCGGCTGGGGCGAGGTTTCCTTCGTCGACGCCGACGGCAACCGTGTGTTCTCCCGAGCCAAGAGCGACGAAGCCGACGCGCTGCCCAAGGCCACCCGCGTCTACATCTCCGACATCGATCCCGACTTCGTCCACGTCGTCGCCGTTCCAGAAGCCTGAGCCGTACCCGAGCACCGAACCCTCAGAAAGGCACCACAGTGTCCCTGCTGCTCATCGTCGTCCTCGCCGCCATCGCCGCGATTCTCATCCTGGTGGTGCTCCCGATGGTCTACGTCAAGAACTACATCAAGGTGCCGCCCAACGAGGTGGCCGTGTTCACCGGACGCGGCACTCCGAAGGTGGTCCGCGGCGGAGCCCGGTTCCGGATGCCCGGCATCGAGCGCGTCGACATCATGAGCCTGGAGCCGTTCAACGTCAGCATCAACCTGCAGAACGCGCTGTCCAACAACGGTGTCCCCGTCAACGTCGAGGCGGTCGGCCTGGTCCGCATCGGCTCGGCCGACGAGGCCGTGCAGACCGCGGTGCAGCGCTTCCTGACCTCCGACCTCAACGAGTTGCAGCGGCAGATCAACGAGATCCTGGCCGGTTCGCTGCGTGGCATCACCGCGACCATGACCGTCGAGGACCTGAACTCCAACCGCGACAGCCTGGCCCGCAGCGTGGTCGAGGAGGCCGGCGGCGACCTGGCCCGCATCGGCATGGAGGTCGACGTCCTCAAGATCGCCGGCATCTCCGACGCCAACGACTACCTGAAGTCCCTCGGCCAGCGCCGCATCGCCGAGGTCAAGCGGGACGCCACGGTCGGTACCGCAGAGGCCGAACGCGACGCGCAGATCCAGTCGGCCAAGGCTCGTCAGGAAGGGTCCATCGCCCAGGCCGAGGCCGACACCGCGATCGCGACCGCCAACCAGAAGCGCGATGTCGAGCTGGCCCGGCTGCGTGCACAGACCGAGGCCGAGAACGCCCAGGCCGACCAGGCCGGTCCGCTGGCCAACGCCCGCGCCCAGAAAGACGTCGGCATCGCGATCGAGCAGGCCGAGGCGGCCCGGGTACAGGCCCGCATCGAGGTGGAGCAGCGCCGTGCCGAGCAGGCGCAGGCCGCCCTGCAGGCCGACGTGATCGCTCCGGCCGAAGCGAAGCGGCAGGCAGATATCGCGATCGCCGAAGGCCAGCGTCAGTCCTCGATCCTGGCCGCCGAGGCCGCAGCCGAGACCGAGCGGCGCAAGGGTCAGGCCGAGGCAGACGCCCGCAAGGCCGCCGCCGACGCGCTCCGCGTCGAGAAGCAGGCCGAGGCAGACAGCTTGCAGGCCAAACTGGTCGCCGAGGCCGCAGGTAAGAAGGAACTGGCCGACGCGCTGCGGGTCGAACAGCAGGCAGAGGCCGCCGGTATCGAGGCCAAGCTGCTGGCCGAGGCCAACGGTAAGAAGGAGATCGCCGCCGCCCTCAACGGCTACACCGCCGAGGCGGCGCGCCTGCTGATGCTGCCCGACGTGCTCAACTCGGTGGTCAAGGCCACCGAGGCGGCCGCCTCTCCGCTCGGCGAGATCGAGCGCCTGTCGATCATCGGCGGTGCCGGAGACGCCCAGGACGCCGTCGGTGGTTTGCTGGGCATCAGCCCGCTGGCCGTGG
>Ga0182746_1002965_pt1 | contig 12092 bp, 10 predicted proteins | sample eDN3rd30CBELigOP_FD_128881 | JGI IMG/M metagenome (GOLD analysis project Ga0182746, IMG submission 128881) | Enriched Organic Plus compost microbial communities from Emeryville, California, USA - eDNA 3rd pass 30_C BE-Lig OP (version 2) (version 2) ... | reverse complement strand
GATCCGGCGATCCGCGCCAAGCTTCTCATTCGCCTGCCAGACATGGTGATACAGCTCGAGCATCTGCCGGCTGGTCGAAGGATCGCCAAGCGTCTTCGGGTTCGACAGCAGAATCGAGGCATTCTCCGTAACCCCATCGAGGTAACGGTCGATGTACGGCTGCATTGTGCGTGGCACCTCGAGCACCAGCGCGTCGATGCCGGGCCCCGCAGCCAGCGAATCGATCACCTCCGCCGCAAACAGCTTTGGTGCGGCCGCGGTGCGGATGTCGGAGATAAACACGATGCGCCGCGATCTCGATGCGTCGATCACCGCCTGCACCGGCCGGAGCCGGTTCTGCTCCAGGTACTCCCCGAACCGGCGTTCCCCCGCACTGTCCCGCCGCAGGTCGAGGATCGCACCGATCAGCAGAATCAGCAGAAGCGCCATCACGCTGAACGCGCCGGTTACGCCGAGTCGGCCGAATTTTGGACTCCCCAGCGCAACGCGCCGCTGCGCACGTTTGTAGGATCTCACTCGATGAATTCCCCTCGAACAGTCTCACGCGGCAGCCGGCCGTACTCGAACCGAACGGAGGACGCCCGCAGTGACGCGCCAGTCCTGCTGTCTTGCAAGCACAATACCGCCTCCCGGGACCGGTCCTGCCACTCCCGACCGGGTTGCCGATTTTGTTGAAAACGCGTAAATTGGGCGCGCACACCCCCCACCCAAGGAGGACCGATGGACGATAATGTGGCTCGGGATGCGAAACGCCTGCTCCTGCGCTACGGTGCGCCCATCGCGATCGTCGATCAGCTCACCGATGATGAGCGGATCACCTACGCGCGCTCGATCCTGCGTACCGCGGTTGCAGACCGTCCGGCCCATTTGCGCGAACTTCTCAGCGACGATGGACGGATCGCGGCGAGGTAAACCTCGCCGTTTGTTTATAAAGTTTGGAAATCGCCCGCCCGACCCCGGCCGGGCGATTTTCATTATTCCGTTACAATCTCCAGCACGCGCTCGTAATCCAGATCGAGTTGGACCGGCGTGGTGAGCCCGCCGGGTGAGCGCACAATATCAAGTTCTGCCGGCCGGCCATCGAGCTGGATGCCTTCGATCCGCGCTGTTGGCAGCAGCGGCTCGAACACGGCCCGCACCGGAATCGCGCCGGCGGTTTGTGCCAGCCGGAAGATATGGGTGTTCGCCGTCTGCTCGTAGCGCAGGTCGATCCGGGCATCGGCGAGCGGGATATTCGTGAGTTCAAGCGAATCCCACTCTGCGGGCAATGCTGGCCGCATGCGGATCCGGTTCTTTGGCGCATCGGGCTGCACGCCAAGCAGTCCGTAGACGAAACTCGCGAAGGCAAGCGTCGGCGCTTCGCAGGCGATTTGCTGAAAGTCCGGGTCGCGTGTGGTGGAGCGGTTTGCGAACGCCAGCGCGATCAGGGGAGCAACCGCACCTTCAGCGGTTGGCGTTGCAGCCCGGCTGGCGGCTGAGAATCGTGCATGTGCGGCATCGTCCGAAAGAGAGGCCGCGGCATCGGCGAGTTCCTTGAGCACGAGTCCGACGAAGGCATCGCGGTTCAATCCGTCCGCGATTGCAGCATCGGCGATGTGTACAATCTGCGGCCACTGGCTGTACATGAACTCGAAGTCGGCGGTCCAGGCGGCGTAGCGCGCGGCGAGCAGCAGATAGAGTGGCCACTGTTCGGCGTGCCGTGTGCTGCTTCCGAGGTGCTGCAGAACGGCACGTGGGGTGGCATAATCGCCGAGCGCGAGCAGACTGAGCGCGGTCACAGCGGCGTCATGGCCGGGATGTGCAATCGGTCCATGTGCTGCGTCGAGGATGGTGTTGCGCGCGATGTGTGCACTCCAGTTCAGTAGCCCGGTGAGCGCGGGATCAGGCGTCGCAATGCGCGGCTGTCGCGTGTCCTGCTGCAGAGTTGCGGTTCGGCGAGCGCTCAGCAGTGCCTGTGGTTTCTGCAGTCGACGCGAAACCTCCTGCAGTTCAGCCGCATCGCTACCCGCGAGCGCGGCCAATCGGACAAACGAGCCGTTGCCCGGATTCACACGCACGCGCAGCCGCAGTCGATCCGCTTCCGTTGCTTCCGCGAATCGCCAATCGACAGCTTCGCTGAAGAGCAGTGCACACTGCTGCCCGTTGCCGCAGCGAATTTCGAGCGCGTGCGCGCCGTGGTTCCACTCGCAATCCGTACTGACCCTGAGCTCGATTTCGATGAGCACTCGATCACCGGATTGCGGCAGATCCCATTGCCACAGCAGCGCCGGTAAGTCGAGCGGGACAATGCTGTGCTCGACGACTCCACGCTCGAGCGCGCGTCGCAAATTGCTGCGAAGCTGTATCGTTTCGATGACTGGTGCCGGGCTGGAGAGCTGCAATTCGAAACCGGGAAGAACACCCGCCTGAACAGCAGCGTCGGTTGCGGAGCCGGTGATGTACGCCCGTCGCCCTGCATAGGCGAACGCCGCGCCTTCGGGCGCATTCAGCACAGGGCCCTCGGGGAACGTGAGCGGGCCCGCGAGTACGGGCTGGTCGATGTCGAAGTCGCGGCGAATCATCGAGTTGGTACTTCCTGGAACCGGGCCGATGCTGCGGCCGGCAATCCATTTCACGATTATGCACGTGCAGGCTGTCGGCGCATGCTGTAGTTTCGCGGGCAAGCTAAACCGTCGATGGTTCTGGCGACACCCGAGAGCTGGTGCGGGACAGATGACGTTGCTGGGTCGTGCAACCGCGGTCGTGCTGGCCGCAACATGCGCATTGGTATCGACCGCTGCTGCACAGGGTGCAGACGTGGTGCGGCGCGTACTGCCGCAGATCCGTTATTTCCCCTCGCTGCTCGCGGACCCGCTCGAGCCGCACCTCGGCGTGGGACTGCTCAAGACCAACCTCTTCGTCAGTGCACCGGAAGGAAGGGAGCGCGTCCGCGGCTTCTTTATTCCGGACCCCGACGATTCGCGCTTCGATGTGAACGCGGTCACCTCGATCGGCGGCACCCTTCCGTTCTGGTTGATCCGGCAGTGGGGCCCCGGTGAAGGCATCCTGTTCGGCGCGACAGCAGGGGTGATCGGGCGGTTCCGCATCGAGTACCCGACGCGCGAAGATGTCGGCCAGGACTGGTTTGTCGGCATGCCGATCGAGGTTGCCCGCGGCCGCTGGCAGGGGCGCCTGCGCATCATGCATCGCAGCTCGCATATCGGCGATGAACTCGTCGAAACTACCGGGGTCACGCGCGTCGAGTCCGGCGGCGAGTTTGCCGATCTCATGGCCGCGTACAGGATCACGCCGGAAACGCGCGTCTATGCCGGCGCGTCCTGGATCTTCCGCTCCTACACGCAGGACCTGCCCGCATTGATCGCACTCGGGCGGAACGATCGCACGGTCATTCAGCTCGGTGCGGAAACGGGTTGGTATCCGTGGCTGGGCGGACACGGCGGCGTGTTCGCGGGCATCGACTGGCGCACGGCGGAACGTACGGGCTGGGAAAGTTCGCTCGCGACGGCTGCCGGCGTGAACATTCGCACCGGCACACGCTCGGGTCGACTCGTCGCGAGGTACTTCACCGGCGTCTCCCTGCTCGACCAGTTCTTCCTCACCAACGAGAACTACTGGAGCCTCGAACTCGTGACCGAGTTCTGATCCCCAGGGCAGCGGTCACGGGCACCAATCACGGGAGGCCGTGAATCCTGACCTCCCAATGCGATTGATGTGACGCGAGGTCAGGGGATGCTGAACTCGCGCTGCTTCCGGGTTTCCTCACCTGAGGCGAGGTTCTTCACGACGATGGTCATCCGGTACTGACCCTTTCGCATCGGAACCGTCACGCGCCGCAACTCCTGGAGCACACCGTCCGGTCCCGCGGTCGATACGCCATCGAAGCGCAGTCGAATCGGATCACTGCCAAAGAGTCGCCGGATGCTGCCTCGCACCGGTTCGATGATGATCTCGGTTCGGTACGGCGTGTCCTTCGGCAGGTTGTACAATTCGTAGAAGACGTTGAACGTGCCCTCGCGGAACTGATCGCTCGGGACCAGGGCGAGCGAAACCTCGCCGCGCTTCCACGTGCCCACCGTGTCCGGCTCGGCGAACGCGATGTCGCTGATCATCAGGTCAGCGCCGGAGTAGTCGGGGATTGGGAACGGCCCACCATACAGTTGACCGATTCCCGGTACCGTCGGGTCGGTGACGATCACACGCTGTACGATGCTGCTCGACGGTGCAACTTCGACTTCCAGGTGCGCGCGCAGCAGTTCATCCTCGGAAAGCCGCCGCGGCATGTGGATTCGCGCGCTGTCGTCGAGCCGCTTCACCGTCATCTGTGCGGTATCCGCCAGGATCAGCGACAGGTCGAGCCGGTACAGCACGGAGTTGTCCAGCTTCCTGCTTTCCAGCGCATCGCCCGGGACCGCGATCGCCGCAACAACCGCCGTCTGTCCCGCGGTTCCGCGGAACGTGTAGAGGTCGTAGAGGAAGGGCAGCTCGCGCGAGAAGTACGGCACATCCGTGTCGGTCTCGAAGGCCGTAAGTCCGTCATCGCGCAGTTCGGCGGCGAGCATGAGCTGGTTCATGCCGCTGCAGCTTGCGTAAACGGCCCGGAGGCGCGGGTCGAGGTGCACGCGATCGGCGAGGTAGTCGCCATCGCATGGAAGCTGGCTGGCCAGGAAGTAGTCGCCATCGGGCCCGCCGCCGAGGAAGTGGAACATGCGCGACTTCCCGTTCGGCAGATCGTAGTACCACGACTCACTGGTGAGCAGCCCGTCGGTTCCTCCCGAGCGCACCACCTGCACGGGTTCGCCGTGGCGCAGGTAGATCTCGCCGCGGTCGTCAAAACGGGTGAGCGTACGGATGTCCACCCATCGAACCGCGGGAGCGGCGGGCGCGCCGAACTCGCGCTTCCGGCGGTACCAGACCTCGGCGTGCGCAAGCCTCTGGTAATGAGCGGCCATGCGCTGCTCCACCCGTCGCCCATCGAGCGCGGCTCTTAAGTCAAAGAAGTGTGCGAGCAGGTCGCGGCGGGCCGCTTCATCGCCCGTGTTCCAGCGGAGCCGTTCGGTTTTGTCGGCGATGTCGTAGACATCTTCGTAGTAGAAATCGAGCGCCTTGCCGCTGGCGCGAGCGAGACCCTCCCGATACCGCTGCAGCCCGTCCTGTTCCATGCCTGGCGTGCGCAGAAGCGCCACCGCGAGCGCGTGCAGCGCGAGCGCGGAATCGGCGCCGGCAGCGAGGGCATGTTCAGCGGCGGCACGCGCGGCGGGCAGATCGCCGCGGGCAGCCTCGACCCGGGACAGCGCCAGCGCCACCTCGCCGGAATGGTCGCGAAGCGCGAGCAACTGTTCGCGGGCCTCGCTCAGCGCGTTCCGGTCGGCATCAGCGATCGCGAGTTCGGCAAGCTGCAGCGCGGCGCCGTGGAGCTCGGGCGCTTTTTCGATGGCCGCCGTGAAGGCTTTGCGCGCCCGCGAGCGCGGGTCGCGGCCGGCGAGCTTGCGGGCCACATCGTCGACCACAAAGGTCCCGCGTTTGCCGCCGCGATTGAGCGGCAGGGCTTCGGGGCTGCGGGCCAGACTGAGTCCAAGGCCGTACCAGGCCCAGCCGGAGTTCGGATCGAGCTCGATCGCCTGCCCGAAAGCTTTCTGCGCAGCCCGGACGTCCTGGGATTTTGCAGTCAGGTCATACAATCGGAGCGCAACAAACCCGTTGCGCACGAATGTGCCGGCATCCCGGGCCTCGCGACCGGATGACCCCAGTCGACGCACGTCCGTGATGCTGCGCAGGCCGGCGAGTGAATCGCGCAGCAGCGAAAAACTTGATTGCCCCGACGCTGCGGTGCTGAGCGTCAGGAGCAGCGATGTGGTCACGCTGAAGCGAAGCATCATTGGCATGAAGCGGCTCCGTCTGCGTGTGAATTGCGGGATTGAGTGCGGAAGCGCTGACATAGTATCGGGTACAGAAGAGTGATGTTCCAGAGCCCTGTACGGTTTTCGTCTGCCCGGGAAGCTCGCTGGCGAGCTTGCCGCGTGACTCCCCCGGTTCGATCTTTCCGCTATGCCCGAAACCACAACCTATTCCACCCCGGCTCGGGCTTCAGCCTGCTGCAACGCAGAGGCGGGGCCATGGCCACGGCTCCGGGGCCTGTGCGCGCAGTGAGTCCGTCTCAGTTCCGCACCGTCATCTTCGATTGCGATGCGACGCTCTCGCAGATCGAAGGTATCGAGGAGCTCGGTCGTGCAAACCGTGCCGAAGTCGCGGCACTGACCGCCGCGGCGATGCGCGGCGAGGTTCCGCTCGAAGAGGTGTACGGTCGCCGGCTCGAGCTGGCCCGACCGAATCGTGCGCTGGTCGAAGAAGTCGGCCGGCTCTACATCGAACGGATTGTACCCGACACGCGCGAAACGGTGACAGCGCTGCATGCCGCGGGTATCGACGTTCGGATCATCAGCAGCGGCGTTCTGCCTGCGGTGCTGATGATTGCGCGTGACCTCGGCATCGCCGACGAGAAGGTCGCGGCGGTTGATCTGCAGTTCGATGAACAGGGCGAGTACGCGGGCTATGATACGACCTCGCCAGTTGCGGCGGCCTTCGGGAAACGGCACATCGTCGAGGCCTGGCGCGAACAGATGGAGGGGCCAGTCATGCTGGTCGGCGATGGCGCGACCGACCTCGAGGCGAAGCCGGTCGTCGAGCTGTTCGTCGCCTTTGCCGGGGTCGCCCGTCGACCGGCGGTGATGGCCGGCGCGGATGTCGTGGTGCTGCCCAACAGTATGGCGCCGGTGTACTATCTCGCGATGGGCGACTCGCCTCCCGGCGATGCCGCCGCGCGCGACCTCTATGAGAGGGGTCGCGCCATGTTGATGTCCTCAGAGTCATAAGGTCATGGCGAAGTCACGAAAGAAACAGGCGTTCGGCCGCTTTTTCCTCCCTGGTCCGACCGAGGTTCGTCCCGAAGTACTCGAAGCGCAGGTGCAGCCCATGATCGGCCACCGCGTGTCCGAGATGGAAGCACTGATTGGACATATCCAGCCGATCCTGCGCTCGATCTTCCGCACCAGCCGGCCGGTCTACATCTCGGCGTCCTCGGCGACCGGGCTGATGGAGGGCGCAGTGCGCAATGGCGTGCGGCGCCGCGTCCTGTCACTCGTGAACGGCGCGTTCAGCGAACGGTTCTACAAAATCGCCGTCGCCAACGGACTGCAGGCCGATCCGCTCGAAGTCGAATGGGGTGGCGTCAATACGCCGGACGCGCTCGCGGCCGCGCTGCGCCGCGGCATCTACGATGCCGTCACCGTCGTGCACTCCGAGACATCGACCGGTGTGCTGAACCCGATCCGCGAACTCGCGGAGGTCGCGCGCTCCGCCGGCGATGTCGTGCTGCTGGTCGACAGCGTGTCCGGTCTTGCCGGCGCGCCGTTCGAGACCGATGCCTGGGCGATCGACTTCGTGCTGACCGGCTCCCAGAAGTGTTTTGCGCTGCCACCCGGCCTCGCCTTCGGCGTCGCACAACCGAACATCCTCGAACGTGCAAAGTCGCGCACCGACCGCGGCATCTACTTCGACTTCCTCGAGTTCGAGAAAAACATCCAGAAGAACCAGACGCCGAACACGCCGGCCGTCTCGCTGTTGTATTCGCTGGCCGCGCAGATGGATCGCATCCGCGAAGAAGGCATCGAGAACCGGTGGGCGCGACACGTGGCAATGGCCGAACGCACCTACAAGTGGGCGGATGAGATGCACGAGCGCGGCGTGAAGCTCGAGATCCTCGCGCCGGAAGGGTACCGCTCTCCAACAGTGACGACCTTCCGCTGCCCCGACGGCTGGACCGGCCCGCGTGTTGCCGCTGAACTCAAGGCACGCGGCTTCCAGATTGCCACCGGGTACGGGCGGCTGCGCGACGAAACCTTCCGGATCGGTCACATGGGCGATCATACCGTGGATGAACTCGAGGCGCTGCTCGAAGTGCTGGGCGAGGTGCTGATCGGATGAGCGATCGCTTCCGCATCCTCATCGCCGATCCGATCGCGCCCGAGGGCGTCGAGCCACTCACGCGATCCGGCCGGTTCGAACTCATCGAACACTCCGGCCTCAAGGGCGATGCGCTTGCGGAAGCACTCTCGGCTGTCGACGGCGTGATCGTCCGAAGCGGTACGCGTATTACGCGCGATTCGCTGGCCAGGGCCGCTCGCCTGCGCGTGATCGGGCGGGCTGGTGTGGGCGTCGACAACATCGATGTGAATGCCGCGACCGAACGCGGCATCGCAGTTCTGAATGCACCCTCCGGCAACACCATCTCCGCTGCCGAACTCGCCTTTGCGCTGCTGCTCGCAATCGTGCGCCGTGTGCCCGCCGCCGATGCATCGATGCGCCGCGGCGAGTGGGATCGCAAAAGCTTCAATGGCACCGAACTCTACGGCAAAACCCTCGGACTGATCGGCTCAGGACGCATCGGCAGCGAAGTCGGCAAACGTGCGCGTGCATTCGGCATGAGCGTGCTCGCCTACGATCCGTTCCTCACGGAGGAACGCGCGGCCGCGCTCGAGATCGAACTCTGCACGCTCGACGATCTGCTGGCGCGCGCCGATGTCATCTCGCTGCACGTTCCGCTGACCGAAGCAACCGCGGGCATGATCGGCGAACGGCAGCTCGCGGCGATGAAGCGCGGCAGCTACCTCGTGAATGCCGCGCGCGGCGGTGTTGTCGATGAAGCTGCTCTGCAGCGTGCACTCGAATCGGGACACCTCGCCGGTGCTGCACTCGATGTTTTTGCGATCGAGCCGCTGCCCGCGGACCATCCGCTTCGCACGGCACCCAACGTCGTGCTCACGCCGCACGTTGGCGCAGCCACCGCGGAAGCCCAGGCGAATGTAGCCATCGAGATTTCGGAAGCGGTGCGCGCGGCGCTCCTGGAGAGCGACTTCTCGCGGGCGGTGAATGCTCCCGCATTAGGCGGCGAGGAGATGCGCCGGATACGGCCGCTGCTCGAACTGGCAGAACGGCTCGGTCTGGTCGCGGCGACACTGCCGGATGCGCCGATTCAACGTGTCGAAGTGCGCTACGCCGGTGTCGTTGACGATGCGATTCGCCCTGTCGCTTCGGCTGCGGTAATGGGATTGCTGCGGAACGTGGTCGGGCGTGCCGGCGTGAACCTCGTCAATGCGATTCACCTTGCCGAGGCGCGCGGCATGCAGGTCGAACGTGTTCGTGTCGGCCCCGATGCCGTGCACCCCGAGCTGATCGAGATCCGGTTGCGTTCGGCTTCAGGCGAATCCATGGTTGCGGGATCACTCGTCTCCGAGCACCACCCGCGCCTCGTGCGGCTCAACACGTTTTCAATCGATGTCGCGCCGCGTGGCACGCTGCTCATCATCTGCAACCGCGATGTCCCGGGTGTGATCGGGCGGGTCGGTTCTCTGCTCGGCGATGCGTCGGTAAACATTGCGGAGTACCATCAGGCCCGGCTCGAAGCGGGCGGCGAAGCACTCGCGACGGTCACGGTCGACGGCACCATCGAAGCACCGCTCATGCAGAAGCTGCAGCAACTTCCCGATGTGTTCGACGTTCGACTCGTCGAGCTTGGCTGAAGCATGAAAATTCGTTTCGCAGTGCTGCTGCTGTTTTTGCTGATCGCAGGCGATGCAGTCGCGCAGACGCGCGGCATCAACGCGCCTGAACACGCGGACAAACCGTACGTTGTGCTGGTCTCCTTCGATGGCTTCCGTCACGACTATCTCGGCCGGCCGGAGCTGAAGAACTTCGCGCGGCTGATGCAGGAAGGCACCACCGCGCAGGCGCTGATCCCCGGCTTCCCGACCAAAACCTTCCCCACACATATCACGATGGTCACCGGGATGAGTCCCGGTCATCACGGCATCGTCGCGAATCGCTTCTTCGATCCTGAGCGCAACGCGCGCTACAAGTCGAGTCCGCCCGAAGTCCAGGATGGTAGCTGGTACAGGGGCGAAGCGATCTGGGCGACGGCGAAAAGCAGGGAACGGTTGCGGCCACGTACTTCTGGCCGGGAAGTGAAGCGATCGTTGATGGGGCGCGCGCATCGCACTACTTCAACTTCGACCCGAAGACCGCTCCGGAAACGCAGATCGCGAAGGTCATCGAATGGCTGAAGCTGCCTGCGCAGAAACGGCCGCATGTGATCGCGCTGTACTTTGCGCAGGTCGATGAGGCCGGGCATCGCTACGGCCCCGAGTCGCCCCAGCTCGGTTCCGCGCTGGTAAAGGCGGATCGTGTACTCGGGTCGCTGCTGGAGCAGCTCGACGCACTCCCGGTTCGCGAACGCATCCATCTGATCGTCGCGTCCGATCACGGACTGATGCAGTCGAAGGGGTGGCACTTCATCGAGGACTACATCGAACTGCAGCCAGGCGAAGTGATCGACCAGGGCCCGGTCGTGTTCGTGTATCCGAAGAGCGAAGAACGCACGCGGCAGTTGCTGCTCGCGCTGCAGCGCATTCCGAATGCACGCGCATGGCTGCGCGAGGAATCTCCGATGCGGCTCGGATTGCGAGAAAATCCGCGCGCAGGCAGCATCGTCGTCATCGCCGAACCCGGCTGGCAGATCGGCACGCGCAGCCTTCCACTCGATCGGAACCCGGCTTCACACGGCTGGGATCCCGCCGTACCCGAGATGATGGGCATCTTCATCATGCGCGGGCCCGGGATCCCGCATGGACAGATGATCCCGCCGTTTGCAAGTGTGCACATCTACCCGTTCATCGCGAAGCTGCTCGGTCTCCAACCGAACTCCGCGATCGATGGCAGGGTAGAGATCCTCGACCGCGCGCTGCTGGAAGTGGAGAGTGCGCGCGCAGTTGTGCCGCGCTAGATTCGCTGCACAAACCCTGACACGAACCAATCCAACGAATACGACGAGTGGCGGAGGAAAGCACCCCGGAAACCGGAGCGGCAGCACAGCCTGCAGCCGAGAAGGAACAGATCGGCCTGGTCCTGACCGGCGGTGGTGCCCGTGGGGCCTACCAGGTCGGCGTGCTCTCGTACCTCGCACGAAAGTATCCCGAGCTGCAGGTCCCGATCATCACGGGCGTGTCCGCCGGTGCCGTTAATGCCGCTCACATCGCGGGTCACCCCGGCACATTTCAGCAGGCCGCCGCGGAGTTGCGTTCGCTCTGGGCAGAGCTGAGCACGAGCGATGTCTTCGATGCCGACGCGCCCGCGCTCGGGTGGACTGCGCTGCGAACCGGCATGCGACTCATGTCGGGCGGGTTGCTGCCTGCACCATCCGTTCGCGCACTGCTCGAAACACAACCGCTACGTGAACTGCTGACGGAGACCCTCGCCTCCGTTCATGGCGAACTCACCGGCATCGAAGCGAACCTGCTGCGCGGTAAACTCCGCGCGGTCGCGCTGATCACCACCTCGTATACGACCGGCCAGTCGGTCGTGTGGGTACAGGGACACGATGATGTGCCGCTCTGGCATCGGCCTCAGCGCGTCGCCGTACGCACGAGGCTGACCGTCGAACACGTGATGGCGTCCGCGGCACTGCCGCTGTTCTTTCCGGCCGTGCGCATCGGCAACGCCTGGTACGGCGACGGAGGCATCCGCCTCGCCGCGCCGCTCTCCCCCGCACTGCACCTCGGCGCAAACCGGATCCTCGCCGTGTCGACCCGCTTCGCTCGCAGTCAGCAGGAAGCCGATGTCGCGATGATCACGCGGTACCCGCCGCCCGCGCAGATCCTCGGTATCGTCATGAACGCGATCTTCCTCGATCTCATCGATCAGGACGCCATGCGCCTGCAGCGCATCAATCGCCTGCTCGAGCAGATCCCCGAAGGCAATCGCGATGGCATGCGCCCGGTCAAGCTGCTGGTGATTCGCCCGTCCCGTGACCTCGGCCGCCTCGTCTCCGAGTACGAACCGAAGCTGCCCCCCGCATTCAAGTTCATGACACGCGGGCTCGGCACGCGGGAGACCAACTCGCCCGATATCCTGTCGATGCTGATGTTCCAGCGCGACTACCTGACGCGCCTCATCGAAATCGGCGAGGAGGATGCAGAAGCCCGGGCTGACGAACTCGCCGCGTTCTTCGCCGACTGACGCTACGTACGCGGCGGTAGCCGGCT
>Ga0182746_1002963_pt1 | contig 12097 bp, 7 predicted proteins | sample eDN3rd30CBELigOP_FD_128881 | JGI IMG/M metagenome (GOLD analysis project Ga0182746, IMG submission 128881) | Enriched Organic Plus compost microbial communities from Emeryville, California, USA - eDNA 3rd pass 30_C BE-Lig OP (version 2) (version 2) ... | reverse complement strand
TCAGGACCCGGTTCCGGCATCGGAAATATCAGGCGGGGTACGAGGAGGCCCGTTTTCATGAAGGGCGGTGTAGCATCTCCCGCGAGCGGGTGTACTTCCCCGGCAATAACGCGTTAGAGTACCGCACGCTGTCTCAAAACACAAAAATCGACGCTCATGAATCGCTGGCTGCTCCGTATCATCGCGCTGATCCCTCTGTGGCTGACCGCCTGCTCGCCGGTTTACGTGCTCCGCGCCGGCTACGAGGAGGCGAAAATCCTGAGCCGTCGCCGCCCCATCGTCGACGTGATGGACGATCCGGCCACTGATTCGACGACCCGGCGCAAGCTCGATCTCGTCCTGCAGGCGCGCACCTTCTCCGACCAGCAGCTCGGCCTCGCGACCGGCGAAAGTTTTACGACCTATTCATGGGTCGACAGCGACACCCTGCTCATGGTCGTATCGGGTGCACGCAAAGACGCGTTTCTCCCGTACACCTGGTCCTTCCCCATCGTCGGCCGCATCCCCTACAAGGGATTCTTCGACTTCGACCAGGCGTACGACCTCGCCCGCGACCTCGAAGCCAAAGGCTACGACGCTCACGTCCGCCCGTCCGGCGCATTCAGCACACTCGGCTGGTTCAACGACCCCCTGCTCAACACCGTGCTCCGCTACGGCGACGTCTCCCTCGCCTCCACGGTGATCCACGAACTCACACACAACACCCTGTTCGTGCCCAGCCAGGTTGGCTTCAACGAGAGCTTCGCCAACTTCGTCGGCGACCGCGGCGCCATTTTGTTCTTCTGCACCCGCGACGGCGAAGACGCCGAGACCTGCCGACTCGCCCAAAACATCTGGCACGACAACCTCCAGTTCGGCGCGTTCCTGACCGAACTCGTCGCCGGCCTCGAAGCCGTCTACGGCGACTCGACCCTCACCCGCGAACAGAAGATCGAACGCCGCGAACTCGTCTTCAGCAGCGCAAAGGAACGCTTTCGCAACGAGGTCCGCCCCACCCTGCGCACAACCGCCTTCCGCAACTTCGCCGAGCAGCCAATCAATAACGCAACCTTGATTGGTACACGCCTCTATTACCAGCACCTCGACTGGTTCGACGCCCTCCTCGCCCAAAACGCCGGCGACCTCCGCGCCACCATCCGCCAGGTCGAAGAACTCGCCGCCAATCGCCCGGATGCCCCATTCGACGCCGTGCGCGAACTCATCACCGCGCCGTAAAGGCTCCCGACACCTATACCCATACCCATACCCATACCCATACCCATACCCATACCCATACCCATACCCACACCCACACCCACACCCACACCCAACTCCCTTCCTCCCATGTTCCCGTAATCCCAGATCCCAAAACCCCAGATCCCAAAATCCCGGATCCCCAAATCCCAGATCCCAAAATCCCAGATCCCAAAATCCCAGATCCCGTAATCCCAGATCCCAATAAACGCAAAGCCAACCCTTTCGCCCCGCCCTCGCCGAGCGCATTTTAGCGCGCGTTTCACACTCACCCGCAGAAGCATTCCGTGGATCAATCCACCGTAGTTCGAGCGGTCCTCTCGGTGATGGTGCTGCTGTTCATCGCCGCGGGGCTGTCGATGCTGACGCGCCGGATCCGGCTGCCCTTCCCCGTGACCCTGGTCCTGGTCGGCCTCGGGCTGGGCGAACTCATCCGTGAGTACCCGCTGCTGCAGCCACTGAACGGACTGCAACTCACGCCGTCGGTGCTCACCTACATCTTCCTGCCCACGCTGACTTTCCACGCCGCATTCACGATGGACTCGCGGCTGCTGATGAAGAACATCCTGCCGGTGCTGGTGCTGGCAATTCCCGCGACGCTGCTCACGGCGATTCTCGCGGGACTCGGCCTGCACTGGACCCTCGGCCTGCCCCTCACGACCGCCGTGCTGTTCGGCGCGCTCATCAGTTCGAGCGACAGCGCCGCCGTTCTCGCCGTGTTCCGCGCCGTGGGCGCACCGCACAGGCTGCGCATCCTCGCCGAGGGTGAGAACCTGCTCAACGACGCGACATCGATCGTGCTGTTCAAGCAGATTTTCGCCATGATCGCGGTCGGCGGCGGTGCGATCGTGCTGACCCCCGGGCTGCTGACTGCATCTGCCGTAAGTTTTGTTGCGAATTTTCTGGGCGGCCTGCTGGTCGGCGCGTTCGCGGGATTTGCCTGTGGTCAGTTGGTCGCCTTCGTCGATGATGATGACCTGGTCGAGATCCTGCTCACCACGGTGATCGCGTTCCTCGCCTTCCTGATCGCCGACCTGCTGTTCGAGCTCAGCGGCGTGATGGCCGTGGTTGCGGCGGGCATCGTGCTCTCCGGCTGGGGACGCACGAAATACACGCCCGAAACCCTGCGCTACCTCGAAAATTTCTGGAGCTACCTCGCCTACATCGCGAGTGCGCTCACCTTCCTGCTGGTCGGACTGGCGACCGACCTTCGCACGGTCGGCGCGATGATCGGCCCGATCACGATCGCCGTCGTGGTTTCGGTGCTCGCGCGCGCTGCAGGAATTTTCGGGCTGTTCCCGTTTGTGAACCGCCTGCCTTCCGTCGAGAAGGCGGACGCGCGTTACCAGGCGGTTATGGTCTGGGGCGGACTGCGCGGCGCGATGTCGCTGGTGCTCGCGATGAGCATCCCGCAGGGCTTCGCCTACCGCGACGAGATTATCACGATCACACTCGGCGTCGTGCTGTTCAGTCTGCTGGTCCAGGGCCTCAGCCTCGAGGTGATCATCCGCTACCTCGGCTTGCATCGCGCGTCACTGCCCGAGCAGTACGTGCTGCAGGAGAGCCGGCTCGCAGCGAAGCAGCGCGCCCGCCAGCGTGTGCCCGAGATGCGGCGCGGCGGGATGTTCCGCGAGATGGTCGTCGAACAGCTCGAATCCAGCTACGCCCACGCAGAAGAGGACCTGCGCGCAAGCATCAACGCCCTGCGGCAACACCCCGCGCTCGGCGTCGAGGAAGAACTCAAACTCATAACGCGCGGTTATCTGCTCGCCGAAAAGCGCACGTACCTCGAGATGTTCCAGCAGGGGCAGCTCTCGGAGCAGGCGCTGCGCGAACTGCAGATCTCGGTCGAACTGCAGCTCGACAGCGTGCGTTCCGGTCAGGTCCTCCCGCCATGGACCATCACCTCGCCGCTCTGGTGGAAGCTTCAGAAAGGCATCGTCAGGACCGTCGAAGCGATCGCTCCGCGCAGCGCGTTCGTGCAGCATTATCGGCTACAGACCATCGCCGCCCGCTACGAAATGCACTGGGCCCGCGTCATCGCCAGCGAACGCGTACTCGAGCAACTGCGCAATTCGCCCGACAAACACATGACCGTGCCCTCGGTCCGGCAGAAGCTCGAAGAGCAGTACCGCACCTGGAACATGCGCGCCAAACAGCGCCTCGACGAAGTCGCTGAGCAGTTCCCCGAATACGCCACCAAGGTCCAGCAGATCATGGCGACGAGGCTCTGTCTGCTCACCGAGGAAGAGGCCGTCCACGAGATGATCGAGCTCGACGTGCTGCCCGAGCGCGAAGCCTTCTCCCTGCGCGACGAACTCCGCGGTCGCCTCCGGCGCCTCCGCCAGCAGCCGATCGAGGAACTTCGCCCCCGCCCGCGTGAGCTGCTTGCCAAAGTGCCGTTCTTCCGCGGACTGCCCGCCGAAGAGTTCGACAACGTCGCCGAACTGCTCCGCCCCCAGACCTTCCTCGCCGACGATGAAATCGTCCGCGAAGGCGACTCCGGCGACTCGCTCTACCTCATCGGCCGCGGCGTCGTTCGCGTCCTCCGCGCCGGCGCCGAAGAGCCCATCGCAACCCTCATGGCCGGCGACTTCTTCGGCGAGATGGCCCTCATCTCCGGCCGCCCCCGCAACGCAACCGTAAGGGCTGTCACCCACTGCACCCTGTACGAACTCCGCCGCAAGGATCTCGAACTGCTGCTCGAACTGCGCCCGCAGATGCGTTCGGCGCTGGAAGCGACGTACCGGGAGCGCGTAGCGGCCCTGGGCTAGCAGTTACGATTTCGCTAACGCTTTCGCTCTCGTTGTTCTGTCCCTGCGCGGCTAAAACAGATTCGAAAGCGGAAGCGTTAGCGAGAGCGAGAGCGTGAAGGCGGCGGTTCCATCGGTGGATCGTCCGGGAGGCGTTTCGCCAGCCTGGTTAACATCGCGAATACCCGGTCACCAACGTCCCGGATCTCGCTCGTCGCGTGTTCGGAAGCGAAGCCCAACCGTTCCATGAGCGCCAGCACTCCGAAACACTCGCCCACGGAACGCAGTGCAATCCGAAAGATTCTGGCCTTTTCTGCCTTGGCAAACTCGGAAGCAGCTTCCGCCGTGTTGGTCACCACGGACGTGCTCGCCCTTCGCAATTGGTCGACCAGAGACCGGTTGCCCCTCGGGACCCTCTGGGTCATCCGATGGACCAGAACTGCGAAATCCAGGGCAGCCTGGTACACATCAAGCCGCTCAAACGGAAGCTGCTTGCGCCCCATGGTGTCCCGCCCCTCAGTGTTGAAGTCGTTACGCTGTTGAATCCGTTACGCTCTCGCTCTCGCTATCGCTTTCGCTTTCGATCTGTTCGTGCAGCCCCGCCACGAAAAGCCGAGAGCGAAAACGATAGCGAAAACGATAGCGAAGAATCGAAACGATGCCGCCGGACCCTGGCGGGGTACATAGCGGGACGGGACAATTTTGGCTCCCCGGTCGGGGCTTACAAACAAACGAAATCGAAAACGAAATCAAAATCGAAATCGTAGACTGCCTCGGGGGCGCGCGGCGGCGGGCCGCTTCCCCTATATTACCATTTTTCCACCACTTGACGCGTACAACACGATGGCCGACAGCTACAATCCGATCGCAATTGAAGAGAAGTGGCAGGCCCGCTGGAACGAGCAGGGCACCAACACCTGGAACCGCGACGGGCTGAAGAACGCCACGAAGCCGTTCTACAACCTGATGATGTTCCCCTACCCATCGGCGGAGGGGCTGCACGTCGGCAACATGTACGCGTTCACCGGCGCGGACATCTACGGCCGGTTCCAGCGGCTGCTCGGCGAGTCGGTGTTCGAGCCGATCGGGTTCGATGCCTTCGGCATCCACTCGGAGAACTTCGCGCTCAAGCAGAACACGCATCCGATGGAGCTGATCCCGAACAACATCGCGAACTTCACGCGGCAGCTTCGGCGCATCGGTGCGATGTACGACTGGAACCACACGGTCGATACAACGGACCCGAAGTACTACAAGTGGACGCAGTGGATTTTCCTGCAGCTCTACAAGGCGGGGCTCGCGGAGAAGAAGCAGGCGCCGGTCAACTGGTGTCCGGGTTGCCACACCGTGCTCGCGAACGAGCAGGTGATCGCCGGTGAGTGCGAGCGCTGCGGCAGCACGGTCGAGCAGCGCTTCCTTTCGCAGTGGTTCTTCCGCATCACGGATTACGCGCAGCGGCTGCTCGAGAACCTGAGTTGGATCGACTGGTCGGACACGACCAAGCGCGCTCAGGAGAACTGGATCGGTCGGAGTGAAGGCGCCGAGATCCGCTTCCGTGTGTCGTCGGCGCGGGAAGCACCCGCCAACACGGAAGGTGCCGCCGCCATCGCGGGGACCGTCGCTGAACACGGCGAGCAGTTCGCGCAGATGCCGGAAAACGAGGCGGCGCAGACCGCGTTCGTGCAGGAGTTGCTGATCCCCGTGTTTACGACGCGACCCGACACGATTTTTGGTGCGACGTTCATGGTGCTCGCGCCCGAGCACGAGCTGGTCGACTGGATCACCACGCCCGAACAACGTGCCGCCGTGCAGTCGTATCGTGACGCCATCGCAGCGATGGATGTGGTCACGCGCAAGAAGACGGACAAGGAGAAGACCGGCGTCTTCACTGGCGCGTACGCGCGCAACCCGGCGACCGGTGCGGACATCCCGATCTGGATCGCGGACTACGTACTCATGGAGTACGGCACCGGCGCCATCATGGCTGTGCCCGGCCATGACGATCGCGACTTCGACTTCGCCGTGAAGTACGGACTGCCCATCGTGCGCGTGATTGCCGGCCCCGGTGACAACGCACAGACGCCGCTCGGCGAAGCGTATGTCGGCGACGGCACGCTGGTGAATTCGGACCGCTTCAACGGCATGGACTGGCGCGATGCGAAGCGTGATATCACAGTCTGGCTGGCGGAAAACGGCCAGGCAGACGCGCGCGTGAACTACCGCCTGCACGACTGGTGCATCTCGCGGCAGCGCTACTGGGGTCCGCCGATCCCGATCATCTACTGCGACCAGTGCGGCACCGTGCCCGTGCCGGAACAGGATCTGCCCGTCGTGCTGCCGTACGTCGAGAACTACAAACCCGACGAAAGCGGCGTCAGCCCGCTCGCACGCGCGGAAGAATGGTATCGTGTATCCTGCCCGCAATGCGGCGGCGAGGGGCGTCGCGAAACGGATGTCAGCGACACGTTCCTCGACAGCGCATGGTACTTCCTGCGTTATCCGTCGACGGACTTCGATGACGTTCCGTTCGACGCGGAGATCACGAAGAAGTGGCTGCCCGTCGACATGTACATCGGCGGCGAGGAGCACGCGGTACTGCACCTGCTCTATAGTCGCTTCATCACCATGGTGCTGAAGGACCTCGGCCACATCGACTTCGAAGAGCCGTACAAGCGCTTCCGTAAGCACGGGCTGCTGATCAAGGAAGGCGCGAAGATGTCGAAGAGCCGCGGCAATGTCGTCGTGCCCGATGAGTACATCCAGAAGTGGGGCGCCGACACGTTCCGCACGTACCTGATGTTCCTCGGCCCGTACCAGGAAGGCGGCGACTTCCGCGACCAGAGCCTGCTCGGCCCGTACGGCTTCCTCAACCGACTGTGGGACACGATCGTGCCGGTCGAGGAACTCGGCACAGAACAGCCGTCAGGTTCAATCGAGCAGAAGCTCCACGCCACGATCAGGAAGGTGACCGAAGACATCGCCGGATTGCGCTACAACACCGCAATCGCTGCGATGATGGAATACCTCAACGCCGTGCGTGAAGGTGGTCGCAAGGCGAATCGTGCCGAAGTCGAGCCGGTCGTTCCGCTCATCGCGCCATTTGCCCCGCATCTGGCCGAGGAGCTGTGGGAGAAGCTCGGTCACACCCAGAGCATCTTCCACGGTAGGAGCTGGCCGTCGTGGGACGAGTCGAAGACCGAGGCGGACACGGTCGAATTTGTCGTGCAGGTGAACGGCAAGGTGCGCGCACGCATGCCGATGCCGCGCGGCATCAGTCAGGGCGAAGCTCGCGAGTCCGCACTCGCCAATGAGAACGTGGTCAAGTTCATCAACGGCGCGCAGGTCAGGAAAACGATCTTCGTGCCGGACCGTCTGATCAACCTGGTGGTCTGAGCCGCTGCGCGAGAATCAAAGAAGCGCCTCGTCAGTCAAACCGACGAGGCGCTTTTCCATCCCCTGATATTTGCCCCTGCCCCCCGGCCCCGCCTCCGGTGCTATGGGATCGAAACCCGCGTTGCGGCAATGAGCGGATCCAGCAGAACTGCATGCCGGCGATACACCGCCGCATTTTTCCGTCGCTGCACGAAGCTCTCCTTCAGGAATTCGAGCAGCATCGCGTCGCCACCGGCTGCGGACTCCAGCGGTTCGGTCGCGTGTGCATCATCGTGTGCCATGTTCACGAGTGCGCGCAGCTCGTGGTACTCCTCGCGCGTCCAGCCGAAACTGTCGAGGACGGCCGCGAACCGATCACCAACCGCCATCGCGGCGTCCCAGGTCCGGTCCGCTGCGGGGGTTTCCGGCCCTGCAATCGCCACCAGCACGGGCCCATCGCCAAGACTCATGCACCCCGGTTCGGTATGGTACGGGTTCACCGGATACATCTCCAGCCTCACGCCCTCGGTAACGAGATACCAGGCGAATGCGCGCCCCCCCAACCTCGGTGGCGGAACGTATCCGCGCGCGGTATAGAACTCGTGTACGGAAACCATCGCATTTTCGACGCGCTGGCCGGCGGCGCTTCGATTCACTTCGACGGGCGAGAGATTCTCCTGCATCATCGTGGCGACCGCCGCGCTATCCCCCTTCATCGCGCGACGCCCAAGTTCGTCCGCCGGGATGCCGAAGCTGAAAATCGCCCGGACTCCGACGCCCCCGACCTCTTTGGTCAACACCTTCGAGCAACTTGCCGAGTACATCCCGTCGGGCGGCGCAACCAGAGCTTTCCGGTAGCCCTGCAGCACCTCCCATGGGTCCCGTTTCCCCGCGATTACGGCCTGGCCATCGGCATACGTGGCAGCGATCACACGGTCGCTTTCAACCTGGTTGGCTTCGCCGAGCACCTTTCCCTGCGCCTCGATCGCCAGCAGCGACGCAACCTTCTTCGCATCCGCATCGGTCAGCGCCCGCGTCTGCGCTGCCACTACCGCGGGGATCAGCAGAGTCGCAAACAGCGCGGCGAGGTATCCGGCATTTGAGCCACATGATTGCAGCCGCATCTACGTCCGTCCTTTCGTCGAAGCGCATTCAATCCTGGACCACTTCAGTTTGCGACAATTGCGTTCCCTCCCTGTTCCCTGCCGTTCCCGATGAGGCATGGCCCTCCAGATCGACCGCTGGAGGCCCGTCTGCGACACGCTTTTTGCGTCCAAACGCCTGGTCGAAAGGAGGTGCCGTGCTGCTGAAAGAGAAGTCCGTCATAGTGACGGGAGCATCGTCAGGGATCGGTCGTGCAGTTGTGCTCGCCTGCGTGCGTGAAGGTGCACGCATCATCGCCGCGGATGTGGATGAGGCCGGTGGCGCAGAAACGGTGCAACTCGCGCAGGCGCAGAAACAGGGAGGAGAGGTCGTGTTCGTGCGTGCGGATTCTTCAGACCCTGAGGATCATCAGCGCTTGGTAGATACCGCGATCGCGCGGTTCGGCGCGCTGCACGCCGCCTGCAACAACGCTGGCATCGGCGGCGAACAGGCCCAGGTTGCAGACCTGAGCGTGGCCGGCTGGCAGAAGGTCATCGACATCAATCTCTCCGGCGTTTTCTACGCGATGCGCGCGCAGATTCCGCGCATGCTCGAAGCGGGTGGCGGCTACATCGTGAACATGAGTTCCATCCTCGGACAGGTTGGAACGCCGGCGGCTGCTGCCTACGTCGCGGCCAAACATGGCGTCATCGGCCTTACCCAGACCGCGGCTCTCGAGTACAGCGCGAAAGGCGTCCGCATCAATGCGGTCGGCCCCGGCTACATCGATACGCCACTGCTGAAGGAGCTTACGCCCGAGGCGCGCGAGGCGCTCGTCGCAATGCACCCGATCGGGAGACTGGGCAAGGCCGAGGAGGTCGCCGAACTGACCGTCTTTCTCATGAGCGAGCGCGCCAGCTTCATCTGTGGCGCCTACTTCCCCGTCGACGGCGCCTACCTCGCCCGCTGAGCGACTTGGCGTCGAGAAGTCTCGTCGTCGCCCGGTACGAAACGCAGAAAAAAAGGCCCCGCTCGAAGTGACTCGAGCGAGGCCTCTAAATCGGGGAGACAGGATTTGAACCTGCGACCCCTGCGTCCCGAACGCAGTGCTCTACCGGGCTGAGCTACTCCCCGTTACGACTCGTCGACTGCTCCGATACGTGACATCGGGATGGAGCGTTCGACGTCCAGCAAGTTGCGGCAACGGACAGGGAGGGATTCGAACCCTCGAGGGCTATTCACCCCACACGATTTCCAATCGTGCTCCTTAAGCCACTCGGACACCTGTCCAAGTCGAACACGAGCGGCACTGCCCCGGAACCGTGTCCGTCATTCTTCAGCGGAGAGGGTGGGATTCGAACCCACGCACGCCTTTCGGGCGTGACGGTTTAGCAAACCGTTGCCGTAACCACTTGGCTACCCCTCCAAAGACGAAGGGGAGAGAGCACGGCCTCAAGCCCGTAGCTCTCCCTCCCTCGCCCACATTGCCCCTCCTGGGCTCGAACCAGGACTCTTCTGATCCAGAGTCAGACGTGTTGCCAGTTACACCAAGGGGCATCATGCGACGACGACCAATTTAGCACTTCCGTCATCGCTTTTGAACCACTCGGCACCCAACCGCGTGCCGTGTCCTTCGACTTCAAGCGGGAGACGGGGCTCGAACCCGCGACCCTCAGCTTGGGAAGCTGATGCTCTACCAACTGAGCTACTCCCGCAACCACAGTTCAGAGCCACTGGTCGGAATTGAACCGACGACCGCTCGATTACGAATCGAGTGCTCTACCCCTGAGCTACAGTGGCGCTACCATTCACTTTGCGCGGCTCACCGGTCCGGGAACAACGCCCTGGCCGCACCAACGCTTCCCGTTCATGGAGCTGAGGGGAGTCGAACCCCTGACCTCTTGAATGCCATTCAAGCGCTCTCCCAACTGAGCTACAGCCCCAACTCCATGGGCGCGACAGGACTCGAACCTGTGACCTCCACGATGTCAACGTGGCGCTCTAACCAACTGAGCTACGCGCCCCGACCACCAGACCCAAACAGTGGTGGGGGAAGGATTCGAACCTTCGTAGGCCGAAGCCAGCAGATTTACAGTCTGCCCCAGTTGGCCGCTTTGGTACCCCACCGATGCGCCCGTCAGGACTCGAACCTGAAACCTCTTGATCCGTAGTCAAGTGCTCTATCCAATTGAGCTACGGGCGCAACTCCTTCTCCGCCTAAGCGGTCCATGCCCACGACAGGACTCGAACCTGTACGCCATTTCTGGCACTGGTCCCTCAAACCAGCCTGTCTACCAATTTCAGCACGTGGGCGTTGCGCCCTGAAGGGCGCAAAAACATCAACCAATCAACAGTCAGGCATTGCACAGGCGTGACGTCCGGAGGCGGCACGCCCCGACCCAGCAAGCGCAACCCACACTTCCAGGCGCGATGCCGACCCAACCAGGCTACCTTCGCGCAACCGGCACGCCCCGACTCAACAAGCGCAACCGACACTTCCATGTGCGTTGCCGACCAAAAGACGGCGGTCACGCACCGCTTCATGCTCGAAAGAGGACTCGAACCTCCACGGGGATACCCCCACTAGATCCTGAATCTAGCGCGTCTACCAATTCCGCCATTCGAGCGTGTTCCCAACTACTTCATGGAGCTGAGGGGAGTCGAACCCCTGACCTCTGCAGTGCGATTGCAGCGCTCTCCCAACTGAGCTACAGCCCCATTCCAAACCGTCACCCGAATTTTCAATCACCACGACGCGACTCGCGTCTCGTTCTGCTTGTGTTAGAGCGGGGCTGACGGGACTCGAACCCGCGACCTCCGGTGTGACAGACCGGCACTCTAACCGGCTGAGCTACAGCCCCTTTTCCCAACCAACCGTCACGCGCTTCCCTTCGCGCCAGAGCGGGCAACCGGACTCGAACCGGCGACCTTCTGCATGGCAAGCAGACGCTCTACCAACTGAGCTATGCCCGCGCTCTGTACTGCTGCCTACTGCGCCTAGCGCCCCCACGGAGAATCGAACTCTCTCAGAGTCGATTCGACTCCATGTTGCTTACTGCGCCTAGCGCCCCCACGGAGAATCGAACTCTCCCAGAGAGACGATTCGACTCCATGTTGCCTGTACTACCTAGCGCCCCCACGGAGAATCGAACTCCGGTCTCCACCTTGAAAGAGTGGCGTCCTAACCGTTAGACGATGGGGGCCAAACTGCCCTTGTTAGCTGGGGGACCACGAGCGCTCCCCCAATCGCCTGACTTTCAGAGCTCGCGTCGGGACTTGAACCCGAGACCTCTTCCTTACCAAGGAAGTGCTCTACCGGCTGAGCTACGCGAGCCAGGCTGTCTTCCAACTCGCCGCCGCGCTGCTCACTCCTGCACGACTGCGCTTCAGTACCCCCACGGGGAATCGAACCCCGGTTTTCTGGCTGAGAACCAGATGTCCTAGGCCACTAGACGATGGGGGCGTCGCGCCCTAACGGGCGCAGATACCACTGCCCACAAAACTTCTTTCCAGCACAAGCACAACGCCCGGAGGCGGTGTGCCCCGAATCAGCCGGCGCGACCCACGCCTGCGAGGCGCGATGCCGACCCGACCAACTTGCCGACCTCAGTCGGCGGTGTGCCCCGAATCAGCCGGCGCGACCCACGCCCTGCGAG
>Ga0182746_1002951_pt1 | contig 12124 bp, 11 predicted proteins | sample eDN3rd30CBELigOP_FD_128881 | JGI IMG/M metagenome (GOLD analysis project Ga0182746, IMG submission 128881) | Enriched Organic Plus compost microbial communities from Emeryville, California, USA - eDNA 3rd pass 30_C BE-Lig OP (version 2) (version 2) ... | reverse complement strand
GCGTCGAGCAGAATGTCGAGGAAGCCGTCGAGGGTGTCAAACAGGAACGTGGCCGCCAGGACGAGGATGTCGATGCCGGTGGTGGCGTCGCCGAAATGCTGCTGCCACGTCGTGATCGGCAGCTGGGTGCGGCTGGCATACAGCGTCGCGGTGAACGGACCACCCAGCGACGTCGTCGCCAGCGCGCTCGCGGTAGGGGCAGGATACTGGTTGGGCCACAGGTTGTGCGGTGTGCAGCCAAGCAGCTTAGCGGCGCGGCGGGCGTTGTCCTCGCGGACGTTGTAGTCGATGTTGGCCAGCCAGCGGCGCACCGTCTTGATATCCACGCCCACCGCAGTGGCGAACCTCTGTGGGGAGAGTCCCTTGGCGTGCAGCCGTTGGGTGAGGCGATCGTTGGGGATCGTGGCGGCCTCGGCGTCGCCGTCCTGATCGCCCGTCGTCTCAGCGCACATCTTTCCGTGTCATCCCTGTCCATCCTCAGCGCGTGGTTCCTAGTTTGCCATGCGACTGCCGCCGCCCCGCGGCGGTGATGCCCGTCCGATGCCCACGGGCATGTCCCTGTCGTGTCCGAAATGTCTGCGGCAGTGTCGGCAATGCCTGCCAACGTCCCTCGCTACGTCCGCGATGTCCACGTGAACTGAGCCCAGCGCCGCAACGGGGCGCAAACAGATCACGAAAGGAACAGCGGGACAATGCGTTTAAGAATCGACACATCAGGCACACGGTTCATCGTCACCCGAGCGGCCGAGCCGCGGCTGAACTTCGAGACCGGCAGCCCAAAAGTGGACACCGCCACCGGCGTGCCACTGTATGCCGCGCAGCTGTTGGCGTTGGATGACACCGGTGGTGAAGTGCTCAACGTCACCGTCGCCGGGGATCCGAAAGTGACAGTCACCCAACCTGTTTCAGTCGCGGGTCTGGTTGCTATCCCTTGGGCTCAAGGTGATCGCAGCGGCGTGGCGTTCCGTGCCGACGCCATCACCCCCACCAACCCCGCGGCTGCGCCGAGCGATCAAGCGTCCCGCGCGCAGAAATAACCCCATTTGCTGGGGCGCGGCGCTCGTGGGTGTCGCGCCCCAGCACGTGAGCTGCTATCGACCATTCACTCACCAGAGGGACGCTTGTCATGGCATCAAACTACAAAAACAGCAAGAACTCTCAATCCAACGACGACGACTGGATCACCGACCTCATCCTCTCACTGTTCAAAGCGGCCGGGTATCTGCTGTGGTGGGCGGTCCTGTTCCCGGCCATCAGCATCCCGATCATCGCCAGCGTGGCGATGGCCATTACCCATGGCTCACGCGCGGGTCTGATCATCGGTATTGCTTTCGCTGCCGCGTATGCGGGCTGGGCGTGGCTGGACCCGCGATCGTTTCACGGATGGGTCACCGAGCCGGTGCGGCGGCGCTGGTTGACCTGGTCGCGCTACACCCGCACCTGGCAATCGGTGTGCACCCTGCACGGCCTGACCGCCACACTTGGCGAACGCACCTTGGTGCCGACCTTGCAGTCGGTGCGCATCGGCAAGACGACCGACGTCCTGGCGCTGCGAGTGGTCACCGGCCACTCCCTGGCTGATTGGCACAAGCAATCCGAGGCGCTAGCCGCCGCCTGGCGTGCCGACCGGATCGCCATCCGCGCGACCGCGCCCGGAGAGCTACGCATCACCCTGATGCGCGGCGACGTGCTGGCCGACCCGATTGCCCTGCCCATGCCCACGACGGCGACTGCGGTGGATGTGGGGTCGGTGCGGGTCGGGATCACCGAAACCCGCCACTGGTGGCACCTACCTCTGCTTGGCCACCACCTGCTCGTGGCTGGCGCGACCGGCGCGGGGAAAGGTTCAGTGTTGTGGTCACTGATCGCTGGCCTCGCCCCCGCCGTGAAAACCGGACAAGTGCGGCTCTGCGTCATCGACCCGAAAGGCGGCATGGAACTGGGCGCCGGAGCACCCATGTTCACGGTGTTCACCCACGACGCCACTGGCACCACCCTGTACCTGCTGCGGCAACTAGTGGAGGTGATGCACGCCCGCGCCAATCGGTTACGGGGCAAGACGCGCATGCACACCCCGACTCCGACTGAGCCGTTATTCGTGGTGGTGATCGATGAGATCGCCGCGCTGACTGCGTATGTGACCGACCGCAAGGTGCGCAGCGAAATTGAACAGCTGTTGGGCCTGCTGCTCTCCCAAGGCCGGGCCGTCGGCATTTCGGTGGTGGCAGCGGTGCAAGATCCGGCCAAAGACACCCTGCCGATGCGGCAGCTGTTTACCGTGCGAATCGGGTTGCGGTTGACCGAAGCCACCCAAACCACCATGGTTTTGGGCCAGGGCGCCCGCGACGCGGGGGCCGACTGCGATCACATCCCCGACACCACTCCCGGTGTGGGCTACATGATGATCGATGGCACGGCCCAACCGGTGCGGGTACGGGCATTTCACGTCGCCGACCACGACATCGCCACTCTGGCAGCACGATTCCGGCCACCTCGTGCCGCGACCCGAACCAACCAGTCCAACAGCGGGCGCACCGACACCGCCCGGGGTCAACGGTGACTACTGCAACGACAGCCCCCACGCTGGTGTTGCCCGGGGTTCCCGGCTCGATCGACACCAATGCGGTGGTGGATCAGATGGTGCGCCGCGCGTCCTCGACGGGGTTCGAATCGTGGTGGCGGCGCGCGGAATCTGTTGGCTTCTGCGCCCACCCCATCCAACTCAGAGGTACCGACGAGATAGGCCGCGATCGGGTGGTGTGGACACGGTGCAACAACCGCCGCGCACAGGTATGCCCATCGTGCTCAGACCTGTACGCCCGCGACACGTGGCAGCTCGTGCACGCTGGCACCGCCGGCGGCCACCACAACATCCCCGCAGCAGTGGCCGATCGTCCGCAGGTGTTCGTCACCCTCACCGCACCTAGCTACGGGCCTGTTCACGCCGCCGCGCGTGCAGGCGACAAGAAGCAGCGTGTGTGTCGCGACCACCACCACACTGGCGGCTACCGCCGATGCCCGCATGGGAAACCACTGTGGTGCAGCACAACCCACGGCGAAGGTGATATCTATGCGGGACAGCCGATCTGCGCGGACTGCTACGACTACACCGGGCATGTCCTGTTCACATGGCACCTGCCCGAACTGTGGCGACGCTTCACCATCACCCTGCGACGCACACTGCGCCGAGAGCTACGTGCTTCGGGCGCCGACCCGGATGCGGTGCAGGTCAGCTTCATCAAAGTCGTCGAACTGCAAGCCCGGCTCATCCCGCACATTCATGCCCTGATCCGCCTCGACCCGCCCGACAGCGATGACTCTGGCGGTCATGACTGGCATGCGCCCCTTGCGGCAACCGAACTGGCCACCATCATCCAACAGGCCGTTCGAACCGTGGCCGTGACGGTCACCGACTCATCCTCAAATACAGCGACACGCTCATCCTCAAATACAGCGACACGGGTGATCAGGTTCGGCACACAAGTCGACACCCAACCCATCGACAACCGGCACGCCGGCACGGACGGCTCTGCTGTGCAGGAGGATTCACCACACGGCGGGGTTCTTCCAGGCCGCCGCGTAGCTCGCTACCTCGCGAAATACGTCACCAAATCCTTAGCTGACGTCGGGATCAGCGCGCGACGCATCTCCACCGAGGCCATCGCTGACCTCGATGTCTGCGACCACGTTCGGGCGATCCTGACCGCCATCAGCCAACTCGCCGATAAGGGACTGGCCGGTGTCGGTCGGTGGCTGCACACCCTGGGCTACCGGGGCCACATCACCAGCAAATCCCGCCGCTATTCCACCACGATGACCGCGCTGCGCGAACGTCGCGCGGCCTGGACCCGTGAACAACGTTTAAAAAGCACTGCGCACCAACATGATCTCGGCCTCGACTCCACCGATGGCGATGATCTGGTGGCATGGGAATTCGATCGTGCCGGCCCCACCAGCCTCGGCGACCGGACCCTCATCTACTCCGCGGCCGTCCAACACATCCACACCCGCCGCATCGGACTGATCGAAGTCCGTGGCCAAGCCCGCAATCAACAATGGGATCCGCCAGGGGGAAGCGATGGCTGACAGGTCCCGAGCAGCACGTGCTCGCTCCGGGTGTGACGCTCGTCCCGATGCGCCGACGGTGTCAGAGGGGGGTGTTGAAATTGTTGTGCCCAACCAATATCGACTTCCGTCCGAGGCCAACCGCGCGCTGGTACACGTGATAATGGCTGTGCGGGACCGGATGCTTGGATCAGGGAGGGGAGTGGCGTGAGCCTGAGGTTCGCCTTCTATGGCCGAGTGAGCACGGAGGACGCTCAAGACCCGGAGGCGAGCCGCAGCTGGCAGAAGCGGCGTGCCATGGACCTGATCACTCCGCACGGCGGATTCATCGCCGCCGACTACTTCGATGTGGGACAGAGCCGTTCACTGCCGTGGAAGCGCAGGCCAGAGGCGTCACGTCTGCTTGCTGATGTCGCTTGTCGGGACCGTAGCTTTGATGCCGTAGTGATTGGGGAACCCGCCCGTGCGTTCTACGGGCCGCAGTTCGCGCTCACCTTCCCTGTCCTCACGCACTACGGAGTTGGCCTGTGGGTACCCGAGGTCGGCGGAGCGGTCGATCCCGGCTCCGAGGCACACGACCTGGTGATGACTCTGTTCGGCGGCATGAGCAAGGGAGAGCGCGCTCGAATCCAGATGCGCGTCCGTACGGCGATGTCAGCACTCGCGCACGACACCGCCAGATATCTCGGTGGTCGACCACCCTACGGTTACCGGCTCGTCGATGCCGGCCCGCATCCAAACCCTGCCAAGGCCAATCTTGGGCAGCGGCTTCACCGCCTCGAACCCGACCCCGCGACATCTTCGGTCGTCGAGCGGATCTACCGCATGTACGCCGACGGAGCGGGCCTGCGCTATATCGCGCAACGGCTCACCGACGATGGTGTACCGTCACCGAGCCAGTACGACCCGGCACGGAATCGGCATCGTGACCCACGAGGATGGTCCCATTCGGCGATCCGCGCGATACTCGACAACCCGGCGTACCGCGGTATCCGTGTTTGGGGCAAGCAGGAGAAATACGAGGTTCTGGTCAACCCCGATGATGTCGCTGCGGGGTATGAGACTCGTATGCGGTGGCGTGATGAGGCCGACTGGATCGCACCAGAACGCCGCACGCATGAAGCGCTGATCCGTGACGAACTAGCGCAGGCTGTTCGTCTTCGGATGCAGGCGCGGCGGGGTCCCGGTCTTGTTTGCAGCAGAGAGTCAACAGTGCCATATGCACTGCGTGGGCTGCTGTTCTGTGCCGCATGTGGACGGCGGATGCAGGGCGCTGCCCGCGCCGGGAAGCGAACAACACGCATCCTCTACCGTTGTGAGCTCGGTAAGTCGCGTTCGGTACCCGCGGACCTGAGTGATCACCCGCGCACCGTCTACCTCCGTGAAGATGAGGTGACTGCGCGACTTGACGAATGGATCGCCACCCTGGCCGATCCGGCCGACTTGGCACGCGGGCAAGACGCGGACCCGGTAGCAGGGGCTGGCTACGCGGCCTTGCGGCGCCAGCTCAGCGAGGCGAATGCGAAGGTTGCTGCTCTGGTTACCGCCGTGGAGTCTGGTGTGGCCGTTGAGGATTTGACTGTTGCATTGCGCCGCCGCACCGCCGAGCGCGACGAGCTGAAGGTCCGTCTTGAGCAAGCGGAGCGACCTCGCGTCATGACTGCCGCACAAATCAGCGAGTTGGTTGAGGAATTGGGCGGGCTGTCAGCAGTGCTTGGTGAGGCAACCGGGGCGGAACGCGCTCAGGTATACGCAAGCCTGGGCCTGCGCCTCGACTACGACCCGCATCTTCAGCGAGTCACGGCGACTGCCGACTTAAGTCGTGTCGCCGGACGTGTCCGAGGGGGGACTTGAACCCCCACGCCCGTTAATAGGGCACTAGCACCTCAAGCTAGCGCGTCTGCCATTCCGCCACTCGGACTCGACCGACCACTCGGGGTCGGGCGCCTAAGGCTATCGGATCAAGCGGCCTAGACCCAAACCGGCGTCCCAGTGGTACGAATGTGACTGTGACTGTCCCCGCCTCCAGCGCCGACGAGGTGGTCGATCTCGTCAGCGCGCTCATCCGATTCGACACCTCCAACACCGGTGATCCGGCGACCACCAAACCTGAAGCGGACTGTGCGGAATGGATTGCCGACCAGCTCCGTGAGGTCGGCTACACCACCGAATACGTCGAGGCCGGAGCCCCTGGCCGGGGCAATGTGTTCGCCCGGCTTCCCGGTGCCGACCCGTCCCGCGGTGCACTGATGATCCACGGGCACCTCGACGTCGTCCCGGCCGAGCCCGCCGACTGGAGCGTGCATCCGTTCTCCGGTGCGGTCAAGGACGGCTATGTCTGGGGCCGCGGTGCGGTGGACATGAAAGACATGGTCGGCATGACCATCGCGGTGGCCCGCCACTTCAAGCGCTCCGGCATCGTGCCGCCCCGTGATTTGGTCTTCGCATTCGTCTCCGACGAGGAGCACGGCGGCACCTACGGGGCCAACTGGCTGGTCGACAACCGCCCTGACCTGTTCGACGGCGTCACCGAGGCGATCGGTGAGGTGGGCGGTTTCTCCCTGACGGTGCCACGTAAGGACGGCGGAGAGCGTCGGCTCTACCTGATCGAGACCGCTGAAAAGGGACTGTCCTGGATGCGGCTGTCGGCACGGGGCAGGGCCGGCCACGGCTCGATGCTGCACGACGACAACGCGGTGACGGCGATCGCCGGTGCGGTGGACCGGCTGGGGCGGCATCAATTCCCGCTGGTGCTCAACCCCGCGGTGGAGGAATTCCTCACCGCGGTGGCCGAGGAGACCGGCTACGACTTCGACGTCAACTCACCGGACCTGGACGGCACCATCGCCAAACTGGGCGGGGTGGCCCGGATCGTGTCGGCCACGCTGCGCGACACCGCCAATCCGACCATGCTCAAGGCGGGCTACAAGGCCAACGTGATCCCGGCCTCGGCGGAGGCCGTGATCGACTGCCGGGTGCTGCCGGGCCGCAAGGAGGCCTTCGAGCGTGAGGTCGACGAGTTGATCGGTCCCGATGTGACGCGCAGCTGGGAGCGCGATCTGCCGTCGTACGAGACCACGTTCGACGGTGACCTGGTGGATGCGATGAACGCGGCGATCTTGGCACTGGATCCCGAGGCGCGCACCGTGCCGTACATGCTCTCGGGCGGCACCGACGCGAAGTCGTTCCAGCGGTTGGGGATTCGCTGCTTCGGGTTCGCGCCGCTGCGACTGCCGCCCGAGCTGGACTTCGCCGCGCTGTTCCACGGCGTCGACGAGCGGGTACCCGTGGACGCACTGCAGTTCGGGGCCGGCGTTCTGGAACACTTTCTGCGGAACTGCTGACCGCACGAGTCCGACGACACGAGTCACGACGAGAGGGAACCATGAGCACATCTCCGTACGACAACCTGCCGAAGCTGCCGACGTTCACGCTGACCTCCGAGTCGGTCAGCGACGGGCAGCCGCTGGCCAACGATCAGGTCAGCGGAATCATGGGGGCCGGCGGTTCGGACACCTCGCCCCAGCTGAGCTGGTCAGGTTTCCCCGCCGAGACCAAGAGCTTCGCCGTCACGGTGTACGACCCCGACGCGCCGACCGCCTCGGGCTTCTGGCACTGGGCGGTGGCCGATCTGCCCGCCTCGGTGACCGAGCTGCCCGCCGGCGCCGGTGACGGCAGCGAGCTGCCCGGCGGCGCGGTGACGCTGGCCAACGATGCGAGCCTCAAGCGCTACATCGGTGCGGCCCCGCCGGCCGGACACGGTCCGCACCGCTACTACATCGCCGTGCACGCACTGCCGGTCGAGTCATTGGAACTGCCCGACGGCGCCACCCCCGCTTACCTCGGCTTCAACCTCTTCGGCCAGGCCATCGCCCGCGCCGTCATCCACGGCACCTATGAACAGCACTGAGCAGAAGTAGCCGCAAGGCGCGCGGTGGGCTCAGCGGGCAGCTGATCCCACCGCGTCGCTCAGCGAGGTGAACCCGCCCGCGTGCAGACGCTGGGCGATGCCGGCGTGAATCTGTTTGGCCCAGGTGCCGCCGCCGTAGATGAATCCGGTGTAGCCCTGCAGCAGCGTGGCTCCGGAGATGATGCGTTCCCAGGCGTCGTCGGCGGTTTCGATTCCGCCGACACTGATCAGCACCAGTTTGTCGCCCACCCGGCCGTACAGGCGGCGCAGCACCTCAAGTGAGCGGTGCGCCACCGGTCGTCCGGAGACGCCGCCGGATCCCAGTTCGGCGACGCCGGGCGTGGTAAGCCCGTCCCGCGAGATGGTGGTGTTGGTGGCGACGATGCCGGCGAGGCCCAGTTCGACTGCCAGGTCTGCGATTTCGTCGATATCGGCATCGGAGAGGTCAGGGGCGATTTTGACCAGGACGGGCTTGTCGGTCTCGGCCTTGACCGCGGCCAGGATCGGCCGCAGTGATTCGACGGCCTGCAGGTCGCGCAGTCCGGGAGTGTTGGGTGAGCTGACGTTGACGACGACATAGGTGGCCAGGGCACTCACCAGCCGGGTGCTCTCGGCGTAGTCGGCCACCGCGTCCTGCGCCGGGGTCAGCTTGGTCTTGCCGATGTTCACCCCGATCGGCACGTCGGGGGTGTGCCGGGCCAGCCGGATCGCCAATGCGCCCGCGCCCTCGTTGTTGAAGCCCATCCGGTTGAGCAGTGCGTGGTCGTCGGGCAGGCGGAAGAGCCGTGGCTCGGGGTTGCCCGGCTGCGGTTGCGCTGTGACGGTGCCGACCTCGGCGTACCCGAAGCCGAGTGCCCCCCAGGTCTGTAGACCGCGACCGTCTTTGTCGAATCCGGCGGCCAGCCCCATCGGGCCCGGGAACCGCACTCCGAACACGGTGCTGGCCAGTACCGGATCAGTGGGCGCCAGCCGCCGTGCCAGCGCGCGGCGCAGTAGACCGGGGCCGGTGGCGGTACGCAGCAGGGCGAACACCCACAGGTGAATCCGTTCGGGAGGCGCAAGGAACAGCGCTCGCCGCAGAGCCGCGTAGATCACAGTGAAGGCGCCTGAGGTGTGCCCGGCATCGATGACGCGGATTTCTTGCGGCGCAACAGCACCCGTCGGCTCCCATCTGTGTAGGCCCGCACCCGGGTCAGTTCCCAGCCGCGGTACTCGGCCTCGATCGACAAACGGATCGAGGCGCTGATCCTGGTGACATCCGGCGGTAGTCGCAGCGGAATCCAGTCGTATTCCTCCGAACGATCCTCGGCGACGACCTTGTCCCAGCCCGGAGGCATGCGGCCCTGCTGGATTGTGGTCATCGGCGTCCCGACGCCCTGGGGATCACCTGCACACCGGCTCCCGAGCCGGACACCACGTAGAGCGTGTCCGTCTTCTCGTCGTAGGTCAGGGAGTTCGGTTGCTGCACGGTTCGATAACGCACCTTTTCCACCGGTATGCCGGTGGAGAGATCGTAACCAATCACAATGTTCGCCGCGGTCTGCGACACCCAGGCCAGCTCGGCGGAACCGGCAAGGCCGTAGGGCGCGGCGGGTACCGGGTAGCGCTGCCGCATGATCAGCGGGTCCGCGCCGAACACCAGTAGCTCGTCGCCGCGGGTGTCGGCGACGAGCACCCGGCCGCGGGTATCGGCAGCCATGGTGGTGGCACCTTCGCCGGCTCGCAGTGCCTGTGCGGCCTTTGTGCCGTCGGGGTTGACGGCCGTCACCGAGGTTTGGCCACGGTCCAGGACCACTGCGGTATTTCCCTGTGTGACAAGGGAATCCACGCGTGCGAAGATCTTGAGCCGGGCAGCTACGGTGTGGTCGCCGCCCAGTGTGTAGACCGCTCCGTCGGCACTGCCCAGCACCGGATTGCCGTCGGCACGTAGTGCGATGGCGGTGAAGTCGACGCCCTGGGCGCCCTCCACGTCGATTTTGCTGGCCTTGGCGGCGGTCAGGTCGATGCGGAAGTAGCCGCCGCGCGTCGACGCCAGAACATCGCCCTTGGTGTCGATGCTGAGGGCGGTGGCCGCGGGCATGAGTGTCACCTCGCGCGGCGGTCGGTTGCCGGTCATCAGGCTGAGCGTCGACTGGCCTTCGGCCGCGGGAGCCAGAACGGCCAGTGTGCCGGTTGCTGGGTCGAACGCCGCGCTCGTCGCGTGTCCGCGCAAGGGCCGGATCTGGCCGTCCGGGGTGCCGGTGACCGGGGGCGAGACCGCGGCCTGAGCGGGCTCGATGGTGGGTGGCGGCGTATCGGCGGGGTTGGACGTGCAGCCCGCGGTGAGCAGCAGGGCCAGCGCGAGGAGGCCGGCGCGAACTGGCTGACCTGCAGATATTGGGCGCAACGGATGGCTCTCGATCGAAACGGATGGTCGGTGACGTGCAGGAATCCAGTTTAGGCATGGCCGTCGGCCGGAAATGCTCGCGTCTGCAACCAACGCGGCATAAGTCGAGGTATGGTTCGACCATGACCCTCGCCGCAGACCGGGAACTGGGTAACCGAGAGTTTGCTATGGAGGATATTTCTACTGGTGTACACGCCAGTGGGTTTGGCCAAGTTGGCGATGGCCGGACTTTTTCTTTCCACATCGAGCGTCAGCAACTCGTGATCGAGGTCTACCGTCCGCGGCTGTCCGGCCCGGTTCCGATCGAGGACGACGTGGTGGCGATGGCCACGCGCAAACTGACCGATATCGACCTGTCCGATGAACGCAGCCTGTCGGCAACGGTCCGTGACGCGGTCGCCGACGCGCAGCCGGTTTCGCGCGCCGGTCGCTGACGCATCCGGCCGCCGGGGCCACGGTACGGTCGTCGTCGTGACTGACGTCGGTGCCATGTCCTGGCTACAAGTGGTTGTGTTGTCGATTGTCCAGGGGCTCACCGAGTTTCTGCCGGTGTCGTCGTCGGGGCATCTCGCGATCACGTCCCGGGTTTTCTTCGACGAAGACGCGGGCGCCTCGTTCACAGCGGTCACCCAGCTGGGCACCGAGCTCGCGGTGCTGGTGTACTTCGCCCGCGATATCGGTCGCATCATCAAGGCCTGGTTCAGCGGGTTGGTCAACGCGGCGCACCGGTCCGCCGACTACTGGCTGGGCTGGTGGGTGATCATCGGCAGCATCCCGATCGGTGTGTTCGGGCTGCTGTTCAAAGACGAAATCCGCACGGGCGCAAGAAATCTGTGGTTGGTGGCTTCGGCGCTGATCGTGTTCTCGGCAGTGATCGCCGCGGCTGAGTACTACGGCAGGCAGACTCGACGCGTGGAACAGCTGACTTGGCGCGACAGCATCATCGTGGGTCTGGCGCAGTGCCTGGCGCTGGTGCCCGGCGTGTCGCGTTCCGGTGCGACCATCAGCGCAGGGCTCTTCCTCGGCATGGAGCGCGAGCTCGCGGCCCGCTTCGGCTTCCTTTTGGCGATCCCCGCGGTGTTCGCTTCCGGCCTGTTCTCCCTGCCGGATGCCTTCCATCCGGTCGGTGAGGGCATGAGTGCCACCGGTTCCCAGCTGTTGGTGGCCACGGTGATCGCATTCGTCGTCGGTTTCGCCGCGATCGCCTGGTTCCTGAAATTCCTGGTATCGCACAGCATGTACTGGTTCGTCGGCTACCGGGTGGTGCTGGGAGTGGTGGTGCTGGCGCTGCTGGGGACCGGGGTGGTCGCCGCCCAATGACGGAGGAATTGATATGACGGTGATTCTGCTGCGGCACGGCCGCTCGACGTCGAACACTGCGCATACCCTCGCCGGTCGCAGCGAGGGCGTTGATCTCGACGAGCGCGGTATCGAACAGGCGGAGGGTCTGGTCTCTCGAATCGGCGATCTGCCGGTGACCGCGATCGTGCACTCGCCGCTGTTGCGATGCGTACGGACGGTCACACCGCTGGCCGAGGCGCTGACGTTGGAGCCGATCGTCGATGAACGGCTGACCGAGGTGGACTATGGCAGCTGGACCGGCCGCGCCATCGCCGAACTGGTGAAGGAACCGCTGTGGGCGGTGGTCCAGCAGCAGCCCAGTGCGGCGGTGTTCCCCGAGGGGGAGGGTCTGGCCCAGGTGCAGGCCCGGGCGGTCGCCGCGGTGCGCGAACGCGACCGGGCGCTGGCCGACGCGCACGGCG
>Ga0182746_1002950_pt1 | contig 12126 bp, 11 predicted proteins | sample eDN3rd30CBELigOP_FD_128881 | JGI IMG/M metagenome (GOLD analysis project Ga0182746, IMG submission 128881) | Enriched Organic Plus compost microbial communities from Emeryville, California, USA - eDNA 3rd pass 30_C BE-Lig OP (version 2) (version 2) ... | reverse complement strand
GGTCGCGGAGGGCAACTTCAACGTTTCCCTGCAGTCGACCAACCGCAAGGACGAGATTGGCCAGATCACCACTGCCGTCGAGTTGGTGGTGGAGAAGGTCGGAACGACCATCAGCGGCATTCGGATGTCGGCCAACGAGGTGACCAATGCCTCGGCCGAGATTTCGACAAGCACCACCGATCTGTCGCAGCGCACGGAAGAACAGGCGGCGAGCCTCGAGGAGACGACCGCGTCGATGTCGGAAATCTCCGATACCGTACGCAAGAACGCCGACAACGCGCGTCAAGCCAACGAATTCGCCACCGAAACGAGCGTCGTCGCCGAGCGTGGCGGTGCCGTGGTCAGCGAGGCGGTCACCGCCATGGCGCATATCGAAGAGTCGTCGCGCAAGATTTCCGACATCATCGGCGTCATCGACGAGATCGCCCGCCAGACGAACCTGCTCGCCCTCAACGCGGCGGTCGAGGCCGCGCGCGCTGGCGAGGCCGGCCGTGGTTTCGCCGTGGTCGCGTCGGAGGTTCGCAGCCTCGCGCAACGCTCCTCGCAGGCGGCGAAGGACATCAAGGATCTGATCACGAACTCCAACAGCCAAGTGAAGAGCGGCGTCGATCTCGTCAACAGGGCCGGCGAGTCGCTCACCGAGATCACGGCCTCGATCAAGAAGGTTGCCGCCGTCGTCGCCGACATCGCGAATGCCAGCATCGAGCAGTCGACCGGCATCGAGCAGATCAACCGCGCTCTCACTCAGATGGATGAGGTGACGCAGCAGAACTCGGCCTTGGTCGAGGAAAATGCCGCGACCGCGCGGACGCTGGAATCGCAGGCGAAGTCGATGGACGAACGCGTGGCGCAATTCCGCTTGCGCGGCAACGAGAGCATCGTCCGCAACGTGCGCCAGGCCGCGCCCACTGCGGCGGTCGAGATGCCGGTCAAACCGGCGCCGACAGCCGCGCCGAAGCGTGCGGTTGCGCGGGTGGCGGCAGCCGGCGGCGCGCGCCGGATGCAGACCGCGCTTGCGGCGGCCGTGCAGTCCGACGAGTGGAAAGACTTCTGATCTCACCGATTGGCGCGGCCGGCACGATGCACGAGAGCATCGCGGCCGGCGCGCACGATTGTCACCTCGCTTGACATCTGCGTTGTAAAGCCCGTGCAAGCCGGCGACTGCACACTGTCGGAGACGCTTGCCCGATATGCGGCGGTACCTCTCCCCATCTTGATTCCGTGAAACCGAAGTGCCGGTCAGTGCGTTGCCGCAAAGGACCGTGCACGAGGGCTGGAGATGGGCTTCCGGATCGTCGTTCTGCTGCTTCTTCTTTCGACTGGAATACCAAGCATCGCGTGGTCCCAGGACTGGAACCAGAATAACCGCGACAGCGATTCACGTCGCGACCAGCAGTGGGACAATCAGCGATGGGACCGCGGCGGCGATGATCGCGATAATGGTAATCGTGATAACGGCAATGTCACCGAGGCGCAGAAGCGGGCCTGCGAGCCAGAAGTCTTCCGCCTATGCAGCTATTATATCCCGAACCGGGATGCCATCACGGCTTGCCTTCACAAGAACATCAGCAAGTTGAATGCGGACTGTCGCGCCGTCATGGAAGGGCGGCTGCGCTAACGGAAGCACTGCGCGAGGTTCGTCCCGAACCAAATTCCCGAACCTGAATTATCCTTGTGCAACAACACGGGGTTCGGCGATGCAAATACCAGTCGAGATCGCCTTTCATAACGTATCGTCTTCGGACGGGGTCGAAGATGCCATTCGTGAGCATGTCGACCGGCTTGAGCGCATTTACAGCCGCATGACGACATGCCGCGTGCGGGTCGATCAACGCAATCGGAATTCGAACGAGACGATCCCGCCTGTCGTGCGCATCGAAATCTCGGTGCCCGGGCACAAGGATATCGTGGTGTCGCACGAGCCAGCGCATCTCCAGCGTAAATTCCAGGCGCCCGATCTGAACAACGCGATCAATGAAGCATTCCGGATCGCCGAACGGCGTCTCACGAAGCACAAGGATAAGCTTTGCGATCACGGCACTGCGGAAATGGTGCACGAGGCGTCCAATGAATTTCGCGGGCAGATCGCGGATCTGCCGCCGGAAAAGGACTTCGGCTTCCTCATGACAAAAGAGGGTGGCCTGCTCTACTTCCACCGGAACAGCCTGCTCTCCGGCGACTTCGATTCGCTGCAGCGTGGCGATCAGGTCTCCTACGTGGAAAGCATGGGCGATACCGGTCCGGTGGCGAGCAAAGTCAGAATGCTTGGATGACGCCGCGCCAGAGCAGATTATGGTCAGGTTGAAACGCTCTCCGTTCATTCCCGCGAAAGCGGGAATCCAGCGCGGCATCTGAAATATCGGTGCTTAGGCCCCTGCGCCCCCGCTTTCGCGGGGGCGAGCGGAATGTGAGGCGATTGCAGCTAAACGAGATACGCGCTCGGGTGGTTAAGGTTCGTGTCTCGGCTAGCCTCGCCCGAGGCTAGCCGTTCTCTTTGAAAGTGGTGACCAGCGATTTGCGAAAGGCGCGGTCGCGCTTGAGATGCCACTCGCGGCTCATGGCTTCCTGCCGTGTGGCGAAGCTCTCCGAATGCAACAAGACCCAGATGCGGCCCCGTGTCGAGCGCGCTCCCTTGCCGGCATTATGCCGCGCGAGCCGTTTCTCGATGTCGGTGGTCCAGCCGACGTAGGTGAGATGACGATCTTTGCCGAAGCTGCCGAGGACGTAGACGTAAGCGTGCATGCGTGGCCCAAATGCCGTGTCAGCCATGGCGGCTGACACACGTCACACAACACTCAACGAAAACTAACTCAGCGGAAGCCGGTGCCCACCCAGCGGCTGGCGAAGCCACCGACCGGCATAACCGGCTGGGCGCCGGAGAGGGGCGCGCTCGGCGCCGGGGCCGGAGCGGAATAGGCCGTCCGCAATTCCGGCGCGGGCGCACTCGACGCCTCATCCTTTTCGGTCGGTTTGGCGCGCCCGACCGGCGTGGCACTGGCGACGGTCGCCGCCGGCTTGGCCGGATGGTGAGGCTTCGGCGTCGACGCGGTCTGATAGACCGGCGAACGCTTGGGCTTGGCGGCCATATCGGTGTTCGTGCCGCGCAGGGCCGGCGCGGCGTTGTCCGCAGCCTTGCTCTCTTCCGACGCGTTGAACATGCCGATCAGGCCGGCGATCGAGCCGGGCTTGCCCGCGCCTTCGCCGCTGTCCGATGCGGTCGCCACTTGCGTCGTCAGGTTCTTCGGCACGGTGACGTTCGTTGCCGGGATGGGGCCGTTCTCGCGCGGCAGCGAGCCGGGCGCGGCGGCAACCTGCACCAGGTTGCCCTTGGCATCGTAGCCTTCCTGGGTATTGAGCTTGGACGCGAACACCGGGTTCATGCCGCCGTCGATACCGGCGCGCGATGCAGCGGTGGACACACCCTCGGCGATGTACTTCGCCATCTTGTACTGTTCGTCGCGGCGCATCTCGAGCACCGCATCGGCGACGTTCTTATCGAGCTGATAAGCCGGGCAGGCGCCTCTGGGGTTGAACGACAACGGCCTGGTCGCGCCGTCCGGCTCAGCCGGATCGAACACGTAGCGCCGGTCGCAGACCGCGACCTTCGTCTCAAGCTTGGTCGCTTCGAAGTGGTCGTAGCCTTCCTTCAGCATCTTCCAGAATGCGAAGTTGGGGTTGTTGCGATGCTTGGCCATGTTCAACGCGGTCATGCGGAACGGGAAGGCCTGCAATTGGAACGACTTCTGGCCGCCGAAGAACGACTCGCGCGCCAGCGCGTAAATTTCCTGGATCTGCTCGTCCGTCATCGCGTAGCAGCCGCGGGAGGAGCAGTCGCCGTGCACCATCAGCTCCGAGCCGGTGTAGCCCATCGCGCGGTCGTAGGCGTTGGGGAAGCCGGTGTTGAAGGCGAGATAGTAGCTGGAGTTCGGATTCATCTGCCCGGGCGTGATCGTGTAGAAGCCCTCCGGCGCCTGGCGGTCGCCTTCCTTCTTCTTCGGGCCGAGATCGCCGGACCAGCGGCAGATGGGATAGGTCTTCAGCAGGGCGTACTGGCCGTCCTTATTCTGCTTCCAGACCTCGAGTTCGGATTCTTCCTTGAACAGCCGGACAAGGATCGGCGACCCCTTGTCCATGTTCTTTTCCTGGATTTCGGAGATCGTCTTCTGCGACAGCGGCGCCATCGCGCGTCCATTGGTCGGGACGTCATTCGGATTGCAGCCGGCAAGAGTCACCGCGACGGCCACAGCCGCCGACGCCAACAGCGCGCGTACGAATGAAGCTTTCAAACGCTGGTACTCCCCGAAGGCCGGGCCCTCATTGAGGTATCGTTAGCCATAACATGTGGCATCCGCAAGGCAAACCAGTCCCGGCCCCTTTGGCACTAAGCCTATGGTAAACCACGCCTAAAGCCTGATCCAGCGCCAAACGGCGACAGCTGGTATCTTGGTAGCGCGCTACCCCGCATTTCGGACCATCGTCCGGCCCATAGCGAGGAATTTCTCTCGGCGCTGTTTACGGACGGTTTCGGCGCTGAGGCCGTGCAACTCGCCGAGAGCGTGGGCGATGGCTTCGCCCGCCGCCGCGATCGCCGCCGCCGGGTCGCGGTGGGCGCCGCCCGTGGGCTCCGGCACGATCGTGTCGATGACGCCGAACCGTACCATGTCCTGAGCCGTGATCTTCATATTGGTGGCGGCTTCCTGCGCCTTTGTCGTGTCGCGCCACAGGATCGAGGCCGCGCCTTCCGGCGAGATCACGCTGTAGATCGCGTGCTCCAGCATCAGCACCCGGCTGGCGGTGGCGAGTGCGATGGCGCCGCCCGAGCCGCCTTCGCCGAGGATCACCGCGACGTTCGGTACGCCGAGGCCAAGGCACACGTCGGTCGAGCGCGCGATCGCCTCCGCCTGGCCGCGCTCTTCGGCCCCGATGCCGGGATAAGCGCCGGCGGTGTCGACCAGCGAAAGCACAGGAATATCGAAGCGCTCGGCCATTTCCATGAGCCGCACCGCCTTGCGGTAGCCCTCTGGCCGAGCCATGCCGAAATTGTGTTTCAGGCGGCTCTCGGTGTCCGAGCCCTTCTCGTGGCCCAGCACGCAGACGCTCTCACCGCGGAAACGGCCGAAGCCGCCGACGATTGCTTCGTCGTCGCCGAACTTGCGGTCGCCGGCCAGCGGCACGAAATCGGTGATCAGCGCGCGGACGTAATCCAGGCAGTGCGGTCGCTGCGGATGGCGCGCGACCTGCGTCTTCTGCCAGGGCGACAAATTGTCGTAGAGGTCTTTCAGCGCGAGCGCCGCCTTGGCCTCGAGTCGGCCGATCTCGTCGCCAATGGCGACGGCGGTGCCGCTTTCACCCATAGCGCGCAGCTCCTCGACCTTGGCCTCCAGCTCGGCCACCGGCTTTTCAAAATCGAGATAACTGCGCATGGGACGACTATTGGTCTTTCAAAGTTAATTGTTTGGGGTGGGCGGGGGGACACTGGCCATTGCCGGAGCCGCGAGTCAACCGCACGCCTTGCCGGTCACCGGGAGAAATCTTAGGTACGGTGGCGGTCGGGACGGCCCGACCGCCAATCTATCCGCGCGGGGACGGCCCCCATCGACTTGAATGGAGGCGTCTTCATGGCGTGGATTATTCTTTTGGCCGCCGGTCTTTTCGAGGTTGTCTGGGCCGTAGGATTGAAGGCTGCCAATGGCCGGCCCTTGATCCTTGCGATTACCATCGCGGCCATGATTGCCAGCGTGGCGCTGCTCTATCTCGCCTTGCGCGATCTGCCTCTCGGTACCGCCTATGCGATATGGACCGGCATCGGCGCGGTCGGCACCGTGCTCGTCGGGATTGTTTGGTTCGGCGAGTCGGCCGATCCGCTGCGCGTTGCTTGCATCGCGCTCATTTTCGCCGGCATTGCCGGCCTGAAGTGGGCGACGCCCTAGCTCTCGGCGAGCGGGTGCAGATCGCGCACCAGCGACTTCAACCGCTCTTCCAGCACATGCGTATAGATCTGCGTGGTGGAGATATCGGCATGGCCCAGCAATGTCTGCACCACGCGCAGATCGGCGCCGTTGTGCAGGAGATGGCTGGCGAAGGCGTGCCGCAGCACATGCGGTGACAGGCGCGCGCCGTCGATGCCGCACGCCGCGCCGAGCGCCTTCAAGTCGCGGGCGAAATGCTGGCGCGTGAGGTGCCCGCTCTCACCGAAGGATGGAAACAGCCATTTCGACGACGCGTCGGTTTTGGCGTCGGCACGGAGCGCGAGGTATTCCGCCATCGCGCGCTTGGCCGCTTGGTTGAGAGGCACCAGCCGCTCCTTGCCGCCTTTGCCGCGCACCACCAGCATGCGTTGATCGCGGCGCGCCGCCGATGCCGGCAGAGCGACGAGTTCAGACACGCGCAGGCCGGTGGCGTAGACCACTTCCAAGAGGCACAAAAGACGCGCCGAGCGCAGGCGTTGCGCGATCGGTTGCTCCGTGTTCTCGGCATTGGCGCGCGCCTGCGCAAGCAAGCCGTCGACTTCTTTGATCGACAGGACTTTGGGGAGGGTCCGTGCGCGCTTGGGGCCTTCGAGCACGGCGGCCGGATCGTCGCCCCGTTTTCCTTCCGCGTACAGGAAGCGATAAAGCTGCCGCGTTGCCGACAGCCGCCGTGCCAGCGATGAGGCCTTGAAGCCGCGCTCGTCGAGGCTCTTGAGGAAGCCGCGCAGGTCGTCGGTGTCCGCATCGGCAATGGCAACGCCATGCGCGCGCAGATGCGCCGACAAATCCTCGAGATCGTTGCGGTAGGCCGCGAGCGTATTCTGGCCGGCGCCGCGCTCGGCCGCCAGCATGTCGAGGAAGAGCTCGATCGCGGCCTCGTCGTTCGCGCGTGGACGGCCGGTCATGCCGTGCCCCGTCAGTGCGGCTGTTTGACGAATTTGTCGGGCGGTATCGTCTGCACGATTTCGCGCGGCTTGAACGGTACGAAGTTGGCGAGTGCGAACACCGCCGCGTAGCTCAATCCGCCGATGATGCCGACGACGAACAGGAATCTGAAGAGACTCGGCATGCAGGAATCCGGCGAAGGAGCAAAGCGTATGGTTAAGGCCGAAAGGTTACGACCACGTTCCCCGGCCTTAGGCAAGGGGCGCCATCGCCGCCGGGCCGTTGCTGCTATATAGGGAGGCGAGCCGCCGACCCGGAACCCAGATATGGTTAACATCGCCGTCCAGAAACCCGCAGCCGACTCGCAGGAGCGGGCGGTCGTGCGCGCGCTCGGCGCGCGCTCGGTGGTGCTGGTCGGCATGATGGGGGCCGGCAAATCCTCGATCGGACGGCGGCTTGCGCACCGGCTGGGCGTGCCCTTCGTCGATGCCGATACCGAGATCGAAAGCGCCGCGGGAATGTCCATTCCCGAAATTTTCGACAAACATGGCGAGCCATACTTTCGTGCCGGGGAGGCGCGGGTGATCGCCCGTCTGCTTGACCAGGGTCCGCAAGTGCTGGCGACCGGCGGCGGGGCGGTCATGGACCCGCAGACCCGTGGGCTCATCCGCGACAAGGGCATCTCGATCTGGCTGAAAGCCGATATCGACGTGCTGCTGAAGCGCACCAAACGCCGCTCCGACCGCCCGCTCGTCGACCGTATCAAGGACTTGATGCCTCAACGCGAACCGATCTATGCCCTGTCCGATCTCGTGGTGCAGTCCCGCGACGAGCCGCACGAGATCATCGTGGATGAGATCATGGCCGCCCTTGCCGCATATCCGGGGTGTGGCGGCGGAGGAGAGCAAGGTATGACCGCGCCCCTGCGCAGCAACGAGCCGATCACCGTTGAGGTGGCGCTGGGCGAGCGCACCTATGACATCGCCATCGGCCGCGGGCTTCTCGTGTCGCTCGGCGCGCGCATCAAGGCGCTGCGTCCCGGTGCGCGCACGGTCATTGTCACGGATGAGAACGTCGCGAAGCAGCATCTCGCGGCGGCCCAGGCGGCCTTGTCCGAGGCCGGCGTCGAGTCGTCGGCGGTCGTCGTGACGCCCGGCGAGGGCTCCAAGAAGTTCGCGACTTTCGAGCGTGTGTGCGAAGACATCATTGCCGCGCGCATCGAGCGCGGCGATCTTGCCATTGCGCTCGGCGGCGGGGTGATCGGCGATCTCGCTGGCTTCGCGTCGTCCTGCGTGCGGCGCGGCCTCGACTTCGTGCAGGTGCCGACATCGCTGCTGGCGCAGGTCGACTCGTCGGTCGGCGGTAAGACCGGCATCAATTCGCGCCACGGCAAAAATCTGATCGGCGCGTTCCATCAACCGGTGCTGGTCATTGCCGACACGGCGTTGCTCGACACGCTGCCGGCGCGCGAGTTCCGCGCCGGCTACGCCGAGGTCGCCAAATATGGGCTGCTCGGGGATGAGGCGTTCTTTGCCTGGCTCGAAGCCAATTGGCGCGAGGTGTTCTCAGGCGATTCCGCGCGCGAGCACGCCATTGCCGTGAGCTGCCGCGCCAAGGCGGGCGTGGTCGCGCGCGACGAGCGCGAGACGGGCGAGCGGGCGCTGCTCAATCTCGGCCATACATTCGGCCATGCGTTCGAAGCCGGCTGCGGCTTTTCCGATCGTCTGCTGCATGGCGAGGCGGTGGCGCTCGGCATGGTGATGGCCTTCGACTTCTCTGCCCGCAAAGGTCTGACAAGTCAGGCCGAAGCCGATCGGGCGCGCGCGCATCTTGCCGCTGTCGGGCTGCCGACCCATGTCAGAGACGTCGCCGGTGGCGTACCGGGCATCGAGGCTTTGATGGACCTGATTGCGCAGGACAAGAAAGTGAAGCGCGGCAAGCTTACGTTCATCCTGGTGCGCGGCATCGGCCAAGCCTTTATCGAGAACAATGTCGATCCTGCCGAGGTGCGCGCCTTCCTCGCCGAACAAGTTGCCGGATGAGTGCGGGGCGCATCCGGCAGACTGTCACTGACGCCGCCTTGATTGCCAAACGACGATGAACGCCACGATCGTGAATCTGCTGCTGGCGCTTTTTCTGCTCGCGGCCAACGCGTTCTACGTTGCGGCTGAGTTCGCGCTCGTCAAAAGCCGCGGCTTCCGCATCGATGCCATGGTCGAGCAGGACCGCTTCGGCGCTCGGCTGGTTCAGCACATCCTCAAGAATATCGAGGCCTATCTCGCCTGCTGTCAGCTCGGCATCACCATGGCCTCGCTTGGTCTCGGCTGGGTCGGCGAGCCGACCGTCGCGGCTTTGCTGAGTCCGGTTTTGGAGCCGCTCGGCCTGCCTGAGCAGGCGCTCCATGTCACATCGTTTGTGGTCGGCTTCCTGGTCTTTTCCTCGCTGCACATCATCCTCGGCGAGCAGGTGCCGAAGACCCTGGCTATCCGAGAGCCGGAGCCGGTGTCGCTGTGGATCGGCTATCCGCTCTACTTCTCATATATGCTCTTCTGGCCGCTGAACTGGCTCCTCAACGCGGCATCGCATTCGATTTTGCGCATGCTCGGTGTTCAAGAGGCTTCGCCGCACGAGATTCTGACAGACGTCGAGATCGAGGGCCTCGTCGAGGTATCGGCGGAGCACGGCAAGCTGGAGGAAGGTCAGGCCGAGTACATCCAGAACGTCTTCCGCTTCGGCGAACTCGAAGTCTCCGACGTGATGGTCCACCGGACCAATATGATCACGCTCAACGCGGACGACCCCGCCGAGGATATCGTCAATGACGTCATCGCCTCGCCGGTGACGCGTCTGCCGCTGTGGCGCGGTAACCCGCAGAACATTATCGGCATCCTGCACGTGAAGGACCTGCTGCGTGCCTTGCACGCGGTCGACGGCGACCCAAGCAAAGTCGACATTGCGTCGTTGCTGACCGTGCCTTGGTTCGTGCCGGAGACACGCCCGGTCTCTGAGCAGCTCCAGGCCTTCCGCCGCCGCAAGACGCCGTTCGCGTTGGTCGTCGACGAGTACGGCGAGGTCGAAGGTCTGGTCACGCTCGAGGACATCCTCGAGGAGATCGTCGGCGACATCACCGACGAGCACGACGTTGCGATGCCTGGCGTGCGCAAGCAGCCCGACGGTTCGGTCAATGTCGACGGCGCCGTGCCGATCCGCGATCTCAATCGCGTGATGGACTGGAATTTGCCGGACGAGGAGGCGACCACCATCGCGGGTCTCGTCATCCACGAGGCGCGTTCTATCCCCGAAGTAGGTCAGAGTTTCACGTTCCACGGCTTCCGCTTTCGCGTGCTGCGCAGAGCCCGCAACCGCATCACCGCGCTGAGGATCCAGCCGCTGTCACGCCAGCAGCAGGCGCAGGCGAGTTAGGCGCCGCCGGTTGCCGGGCGCGTGAATGCGCGGATGTGGTCGATGAACAGCTCGACGACCGGACTCAAGGTGCGGCCTTTCAGAGTGACGACCGCCACCGGCCAAGGCCGCTCAGGCAATGCAAGCGGCAGTTCCTTCAAAGCGAGACGATCGGCATTGAGGCGCAGCACCGACGCCGGCAAGGCGGTGACGAACGGTCCGTCCGCCAGGAGGGTCGTGCGCAGCGGCACCGAAAAAGTTCGCGCCACGACGCGCGGCATGGCGACGCCCCGTGCGCTGAAGGCGTCCATGATGACCTTGTAATTCCAGGTGCCGGGGGCCGTTAGAATCCACGGCGCGTCGGCAAGTTCGGCAATGTCGATCGTGCTGCGTTGGGCCCATGGACTGTTCGCGCCGGCAGCGACCACGATCTCGTCGTTGAAGAGGATCTCGACATTGAGCTCGTCATCCGCGCCGTCCATGCTCGGCGGACGGACGAGCCGGGCGAGCACAAGGTCGAGTCTGCGGTCCCGCAACTGCGGGAATTCGAAGGTTGGTGTCGCCACCTGTACGACATCGAGCGCGATGTGCGGATGCCGCTCGTAAAAGCTCTGTATCGCCGGCGGCAGAATAGCTGCCGCGATGGACTCGACGCAGCCGATACGCACCTCGCCGACGCCTGGATCGGCGAGATATTCGATGTCGCGCAGCCCCTGGCGCAATTCGTCGAAGGCCATCAGGCCGCGCTTGAGCAGCGCGTGGCCGTACATCGTGCACGTCACGCCGCGCGGGCTGCGGTCGAAAAGCTTGACCCCGAGCGCGTGTTCGAGATCGGCGATGGTCTCGGAAATTGTCGGCTGCGACACCCCCAGTTGGGCCGCGGCCTTGGCCATGCTGCCGCGCTGAACGACCGTGAAGAACACGTGGAGATCGCGCAGCCGCAGGCGGCGACCAATCTGGTGGTCCCAGTCGATGGACTCCGTCATAGGTTTTTCCCTATATCGCTAGAGCGATATTGATAATTCCCTTATGACGGTCTCCGGCTACTGTTGCAAATGCCTCTCGCTATCATGCCCAGCCGGGTGGGTGGGATGGCCAGTCGCTGCCGGTTTGTGAACTGCAATCCAGGAGCCCACCATGCCCACCCGTAGAACTATCCTGACTTCGCTGGCCGGCCTCGCCGCTTCGGCCGCGCTGGTCCGTCCGTCCTTCGCCCTCGACTGGCCGACCCGGCCGGTGATGTTGATGGTCCCCTTCGCCGCCGGCGGCAACACTGACGGCCTTGCCCGTATCGCCGCGCAGCGCCTCACCGAGGCTTTCGGCCAGCAGTTCCTGGTCGAGAACAGGCCCGGTGCCGGCGGCGCGCTTGCGGCGGAGGCGGTGCTCCGCGCCGAGCCCGACGGTTACACGTTGTTCTTTTCCGCCTTGCCGCAGATCGCCATCGTGCCGGCCATGCAGCGCGTCAAATACGATCCGGTGAAGGATTTCATGCCGGTCTGTAACCTCGCGTCTAATCCGTTTGTGTTGCTGGTGCACAAAGACATGCCGGTCAAAACGATCGGCGAGTTCATTGCGCATGTGAAGGCGCAACCCGGCAAGATCGCTTACGCCTCGGCCGGTGCCGGCAGCGTCGGTCATTTGGCGATGGCGCTGTTCTTGAAGATGGCAGGCCTCGACATGATTCACGTTGGCTACAAGGGCAACGCGCCCGCTCTGGCCGACGTGCTCGCCGGTCATGTGCCCGCGATGTTCTCAAATCTGGCCGATGCAATTCCGCATGCGCAAAGCGGTGCCATTCGCATACTTGCAGTCTCGGGCGCGAAGCGCGCAACGCAACTGCCCGATGTGCCGACGGTCGCCGAGTCCGGTT
>Ga0182746_1002948_pt1 | contig 12143 bp, 12 predicted proteins | sample eDN3rd30CBELigOP_FD_128881 | JGI IMG/M metagenome (GOLD analysis project Ga0182746, IMG submission 128881) | Enriched Organic Plus compost microbial communities from Emeryville, California, USA - eDNA 3rd pass 30_C BE-Lig OP (version 2) (version 2) ... | reverse complement strand
CTGCAGACGGCGTTGCAGCTGGCCCGACGCGGCGTCGAGGTGGAGGTCTTCACCAGGGCCACCTCGTCATCCGATGCCCCGGTGGTCGCGGTGGCGCCGGGGGTGCTGGTGCGCAACGTGGTGGCCGGACCCTTCGAGGGCCTGGACAAGTACGACCTGCCGACCCAGCTGTGTGCGTTCACCGCAGGGGTGCTGCGGGCGGAGGCGACCCATGAACCCGGCTACTACGACGTCGTCCATTCGCACTACTGGCTGTCTGGTCAGGTCGGCTGGTTGGCCCGCGACCGCTGGGCGGTGCCGCTGGTGCACACCGCACACACGCTGGCCGCGGTGAAGAACGCATCCCTGGCCGCCGGTGACGCACCGGAGCCACCGTTGCGCGCGGTGGGGGAGCAGCAGGTGGTCGACGAGGCCGACCGTCTCATCGTCAACACCGAACACGAAGCGCAGCAACTGGTTTCGCTGCACCACGCCGATCCGGGCCGCATCGATGTGGTGCATCCCGGGGTCGACCTGGACGCCTTCACGCCGGGGGATCGCAACGCGGCCCGGGCGGTGCTCGGCATCGCGCGCGACGAGCAGGTGGTCGCGTTCGTGGGCCGGATCCAGCCGCTCAAGGCCCCCGACGTGCTGCTGCGTGCGGCCGCCAAACTGCCCGGGTTACGGGTGCTGGTCGCGGGCGGACCGTCGGGCAGCGGCCTGGCCGAACCCGACACCCTGATTCGGCTGGCCGACGAACTGGGTATCACTGACCGCGTGACGTTCTTGCCTCCGCAATCTCGCGAACAACTGGTCAACGTGTACCGGGCCGCCGATCTCGTCGCCGTGCCCAGTTACTCCGAATCCTTCGGCCTGGTCGCCATCGAAGCCCAGGCCTGCGGGACACCGGTGGTGGCGGCCGCCGTCGGCGGTCTGCCGGTGGCGGTGGCCGACGGTGTCAGCGGGGCCCTGGTGGAAGGCCACGACGTGGACGACTGGGCGGCCGCGATCGACGACGTGCTGCAACGCGACCCGGCTCCGCTGCGTGCCGCCGCCGCGGCCCATGCCGCGCAGTTCTCCTGGGGACACACCGTCGATGCCCTGCTGGACAGCTACGCGCATGCCATGAGCGACTACCGGTCGCGCCACCGCAGGCCGTCGGCTCGCCGTTCCGGACGGCGCTTCGCGTTGCGTCGGGGGGTGCGGGCATGAGCGAAGCTCGCGAGCGAATCATCGGCACTGAATGCGGTAACCGAGGCTGCGAGGAAACCGCATGAGCGACGTCGTCAAGGTCATCACCGACACCCTCGATGAGCACGAGCTGGTCTACCACCACCACAAGGGCGCCCACGGCGGGTTGCCCGGCATCGTCGTCGAGCTCCCCGGCGAGCGGAAGCTGAAGACCAACACGATCCTGAGCATCGGCGAGCATTCGGTGCGCGTCGAGGCGTTCGTGTGCCGCAAGCCCGATGAGAACTTCGAAGGTGTCTACCGGTTCCTGCTCAAGCGCAACCGCAGGCTCTACGGGGTGGCCTACACCCTCGACAACGTCGGCGACATCTACCTCGTCGGCCGGATGGCGCTGCACTCGGTCACCGCCGACGAGATCGACCGGGTGCTCGGCCAGGTCCTCGAAGCTGTCGACTCGGATTTCAACACCCTGCTGGAACTGGGCTTCCGGTCGTCCATCCAGAAAGAGTGGGAGTGGCGCGTCTCGCGAGGTGAATCGCTGAAGAACCTCGAAGCGTTCGAGCACCTGATCGACGACTGAGTGCTGCGAGGCTCGCGTGCGAGCGTGGCCCCTGCGCAGACGGATTGGCCTGAATACCTGCACGGCACCCACGCTCGGCCGCCGTGACGGCGCGCGTGAGAAGATCACACGACCCGCACGCGAGGAGAAAAATCACCCATGCCGACGCTGATCCTGCTCCGCCACGGTGAGAGCGACTGGAACCAGAAGAACCTGTTCACCGGATGGGTCGACGTCGACCTCACCGACAAGGGCCGTGCCGAGGCCATCCGCGGCGGCAAGCTGCTGGTCGAGCAGGATGTGCTGCCCGACGTGGTCTACACCTCGCTGCTGCGTCGCGCGATCACCACCGCCAACCTCGCCCTCGATGCCGCCGACCGGCACTGGATCCCGGTGCACCGCGACTGGCGGCTCAACGAGCGGCACTACGGCGCGCTGCAGGGCCTGGACAAGGCCGCCACCAAGGAGAAGTTCGGCGAAGAGCAGTTCATGGCGTGGCGGCGTAGCTACGACACCCCGCCGCCGCCGATCGAGAAGGGCAGCCAGTTCAGCCAGGACGCCGACCCGCGCTACGCGGACATCGGCGGCGGCCCGCTCACCGAATGCCTCAAGGACGTGGTCGAGCGGTTCGTGCCGTACTACGAGAACACGATCGTGCCCGACCTGAAGGCCGGCAAGACCGTGCTGATCGCCGCGCACGGAAACTCGCTGCGTGCGCTGGTCAAGTACCTCGATCAGATGTCGGACGAGGAGGTGGTCGGCCTGAACATCCCGACCGGCATCCCGCTGCGCTACGAGCTCGACGAAAACTTGAAGCCCCTGGTCGCCGGTGGTGAGTACCTGGACCCCGAGGCCGCCGCTGCGGGTGCCGCCGCGGTCGCCGCGCAGGGCGCCAAGAAATAGTTCGCTGGACACTCGGGCTTGCGGGCAAACAGCAGGTTACCGAGGGTTAACGACAGCCGAACACCTGTATTTGGTGGTGTGACTTGTCCCGTTTTGGCCGCACGCTGCTGGGATGACGTTCACCGGGTGCGTACGATTTTCGCGTGAGCTTGGTGTCGGCGTTACTGCTGACGGCGGTCGTGTCGTTGCTCGCGCTGATCGTCGGTGCGGGTGTGGCTGCCGCAGTCGTACCCCGCCTCATGGCCAGGCGGCAGCGTCGCGAAGCCGATGAGGCGGGGATGACGGTGTCGCAGATGCTGGCGCACATCGTCTCCGCCTCACCCGACGGCATCGTCGTCGTCGATACCTTCAACGACGTGGTCTACGCCAACGACCGGGCCACCGAACTCGGCATCGTGCGCGACCGCCTACTCGACGACCGGGCGTGGCGGGCCGCCGAGCAGGTGTTTGCCACCGGCCAGGCCGTCGACGTCGATCTGTCTCCGCGCAAGCTGCCGCATCCGGGCCGGTCGGGTATCTCGGTGCGCGGCTGGGTGCGGCTTCTGTCCGCCGAGGACCGCCGCTTCGCCGTCGTCTACGCCGACGACCAGTCCGAGCACGCCAGGATGGAAGCGACCCGGCGGGATTTCGTCGCCAATGTCAGCCACGAGCTCAAGACCCCGGTGGGCGCCATGCGGGTACTGGCCGAAGCGCTGCAGGCCTCCTCCGACGACCCGGACATGGTGCGGCGCTTCTCCGACAAGATGGTCGCCGAATCCCTGCGGCTGGCCGACATGGTCGGCGAGCTGATCGAACTGTCCCGGCTCCAAGGCGCCGAGCGGCTGCCCGATCTGGGGGCCGTGGACGTCGACACCGTGGTGTCCGAAGCGCTGTCGCGGCACAAGGTGGCCGCCGACAAGGCCGACATCTCGATCACCACCGATGCAGCGACCGGCTACCGGGTGCTGGGCGACCAGAACCTCCTGGTGACCGCCGTCGCCAACCTGGTTTCCAACGCAATTGCCTACTCGCCCAACGGATCCGGCATATCGATCAGCCGGCGTCGGCGAGGCGGCAGTGTCGAGATCGCGGTCACCGACCGCGGTATCGGAATCGCCAAGGCCGATCAGGAACGGGTCTTCGAGCGGTTCTTCCGGGTCGACAAGGCGCGCTCCCGCGCCACCGGTGGCACCGGTCTCGGCCTGGCGATCGTCAAACATGTGGCCGCCAACCACAACGGAACCATCCGGCTGTGGAGTCAGCCGGGCACCGGATCGACTTTCACTCTGTCGATTCCGGCCTATCCCGAAACCGATGAGTCGACAGGTGACTCAGACGACCGAGAGGATTAGCGAGACCGATGACCAGCGTGTTGATCGTTGAGGACGAGGAGTCGCTGGCCGATCCCCTGGCATTCCTGCTCCGCAAGGAAGGCTTCGAGGCCACCGTGGTGGCCGATGGTCCGTCCGCATTGGCCGAATTCGAGCGCTCCGGTGCCGACATCGTCCTGCTGGACCTGATGCTGCCGGGGATGAGCGGTACCGATGTCTGTAAGCAACTGCGTGCCCGGTCCAGTGTGCCGGTGATCATGGTCACCGCACGTGACAGCGAGATCGACAAGGTCGTCGGCCTCGAGTTGGGCGCCGACGACTACGTCACGAAACCGTATTCGGCCCGCGAGCTGATCGCTCGGATCCGGGCGGTGCTGCGCCGCGGCTCCGACACCGACGACAGCGCGATCGGTGACGGTGTGCTGGAGGCCGGCCCGGTCCGCATGGATGTGGAACGCCATGTCGTGAGCGTAAATGGGGAGCAGATCACCTTGCCGCTCAAGGAGTTCGACCTCCTGGAGTATTTGATGCGCAACAGTGGCCGGGTGCTCACCCGCGGCCAGCTCATCGATCGGGTGTGGGGTGCGGATTACGTAGGCGACACCAAAACGCTTGACGTGCACGTCAAGCGGTTGCGCTCGAAGATCGAGGCAGACCCGGCCAACCCGGTACACCTGGTCACCGTGCGCGGTCTCGGCTACAAGCTGGAGGGCTGAACCGACGGCCTACTCGGCCGCGCGGGTGGCCGGATGCACCGCGACCAGACCCAGGGCGCTGCGCCGACGGCACATCGCGGCCAACTCGGCGTAGGCCTTCTCGCCGAGCAGCTCGGTGAGCTCGGGGGCGTACGACTCGAACACCGGTCGGGCGCCGACGTGGGCGGCGGGATCTCCGGTGCAGTACCAGTGCAGGTCCGCGCCACCCTCGCCCCAGCCGCGCCGGTCGTATTCGGTGATCACGGTGCGCAGGATCTGGGTGTCGTCGGGCCGGGTGATCCACTCCTGGCTGCGCCGGATCGGCAGCTGCCAGCACACGTCGGGCTTCATGGTCAGCGGCTCGACGCCGAGCTTGAGCGCCTTGCTGTGCAGCGCGCATCCGATGCCGCCGGGAAAGCCCGGACGGTTCAGGAAGATGCACGCGCCCTTGTACTTTCGGGTCCGCAGGTTGGGCTTTCCGTCGTACTCGTCGTCTTCCAGGTAGCCCTTGCGGCCCAAACCCTTCTCGCGGAACTGCCAGTCCTCATCGGTCAGCTGCTTGACCGCGTCATCGAGCCGCGCACGATCGTCGTCATCAGAAAGGAACGCGCCATGCGAGCAGCAGCCGTCATCCGGACGGCCCTCGACGGTCCCCTTGCAGGCCGGTGTGCCGAACACACACGTCCAGCGGGACAGCAACCACGTCATATCGGCCGCGATCAGATGCGTCGCGTCCTCCGGGTCATAGAACTCCACCCATTCGCGGGCAAAGTCGAGCTCGACTTCGCCGGGATGCACGTCTGTCACGGCGCAAACGGTACTCCCATATGGCTGAACGCATTTCCCAACCGCGGTACGACGCACGGTGGGAATTCCCACAGCCTGGGCGTGCCGGTTCCGCGTCCTGCGGGAGGTCCGGCCACGAAGTGCCGCTCGGCTGCCGTTAGGTTGGTGCAGTGCGGTTAGGCGTGCTCGATGTCGGGAGTAACACGGTTCATCTTCTCGTGGTGGATGCGCGCCGTGGCGGACACCCGACCCCGATGAGCTCCACCAAGGCGGCGCTGCGGCTCGCCGAGGCGATCGACAACTCGGGCAAACTCACCCGCAAAGGTGCCGACAGTCTGGTGGCCACGGTCGACGAGTTCGCCAAGATCGCCACCAGCTCGGGTTGTGCCGAATTGATGGCGTTTGCCACCTCGGCGGTGCGTGACGCGACCAACTCTGAGGAAGTGCTGGCAAGAGTGCGGGCCGAGACCGGGGTGTCCCTCGGCGTGCTCAGCGGTGTCGACGAGTCCCGGCTGACATTCCTGGCGGTGCGTCGCTGGTACGGCTGGAGTGCGGGCCGCATCATCAACATCGACATCGGCGGCGGCTCGCTGGAACTGTCCAGCGGGGTTGACGAGGAGCCGGAGGTGGCGCTGTCGCTGCCGCTGGGCGCGGGCCGGTTGACCAGGGAATGGTTGGCCGAAGACCCGCCTGGGCGGCGCCGAGTGGCGATGTTGCGGGACTGGCTGGCCACCGAGCTCGCCGATGCCGGTGCCACGATGCGGCGCTCCGGAAACCCGGACCTCGCGGTGGCGACATCCAAGACGTTCCGCTCGCTGGCCCGGCTCACCGGGGCGGCCCCCTCGGGGGCAGGCCCACGGGTCAAGCGGACCCTCACCGCGGCTGGATTAAGACAGCTCATAGCTTTCATCTCTAGGATGACAGCGGCTGACCGTGCCGAGCTGGAAGGGGTGAGTGCCGAGCGCGCACCACAGATCGTGGCCGGTGCTTTGGTAGCTGAGGCTAGTATGCGAGCACTGGAGATCGATTCCGTCGACATTTGCCCCTGGGCGTTGCGGGAGGGGTTGATTCTGCGGAAACTCGACAGCGAGGCCGACGGCACAGCCTTGGTAGAGACGTCGGCGCGGGATGCCGGACGTTAAGGAAAAGCTAGCCCCAAAGGCAACATAGGTATGACAGGACCAGAGAACAGCCCATCCGGCACCCGACCGATCTCGGTAGCGGAGTTGCTGGCGAAGAACGGGACCATCGGGGCACCCCCGGTCGGTGGCCGCCGTCGGCGCCGGCGCGGTAACAGCGACGCGGTGACCGTCGCCGAGCTCACGGGTGAGATTCCGGTCATCACCGATGACATGGAGCCCGAAGGGCTCGACGAGCCGGTTCCCGCCCCCGATCCACTGGTCGACACCGCTGTCGTGCCGCCCATCCTGGACGAGCCGCGTGAGCCCCGTGAGCCGCGCGAACAACCACGCGATGAGCCCCGGGTCCGCCCCGGCGGACGCAACGGCGCCCCCCGGCCCCCTCGGGTCAAGCCGCGGCCAGTCGAGCCCGAAGAGGTGCGTACCGAGGCCGAGGACGACTACGACGCCCATCTGGCGGCGCGTGAGGCCGACCCCGAGCCCGTCGAATTCCGGCCGCGTCCCCGCCGCGGGCAGCCCAAGCCGGCGGCACGCGACTACCGCCCGTCGGGCACCGGCGCGGAGCGGATGAGCCCGGACCCCCTCTACGACCTCGACGGCGATGCCGAGGCGGAGCCGGACGAAGCGTTGGTCGAGGTCGACGATCTCCATGACGACTCGGCCGATGAGGCGGTTTTCGACGATTTCGCGGACGACGACTACCGCGACGACGAGTACGGCGATCGTTCGTACGCGGCGCTCGGATCGTTGTTCGGTGACGGATCCGACGAGGACCTGTCCGACGAGACCCGCGAGGCCGCCGACTACGACGAGCACGACGAGTTCGACGAGGACGAGCAGCCGGCCTCACCGTTGGTGCGCGGGCTGTGGATCGTCGGACAGTGTGTAATCGCGGTGGCCTTCGGTGCCGGCCTGTTCGTCGCCTTCGATCAGCTGTGGAAGTGGAACACGATCGTCGCGTTGGTGCTCGGGGTGCTGGTCATCCTCGGCCTGGCCGGTGGTGTGCGGGTGGTCCGCAAGACCGAGGACATCGGCAGCACGCTGACCGCGGTGGCCGTCGGAGCGCTGGTCACCTTCGGACCCTTGGCACTGCTGCAGGCGAGTTAGTACACCAGTACACAATTAGGTCGTGCGCCCCGCCATCAAGATCGGCCTGTCCACCGCCTCGGTCTATCCGCTGAGGACGGAGGCCGCCTTCGAGTACGCGGCCCGGCTCGGCTACGACGGCGTCGAGCTCATGGTGTGGGCCGAATCGGTCAGCCAGGACATCAAGGCCGTGCAGAAGCTGTCCGCCGACTACGGCGTGCCCGTGTTGTCGGTGCACGCGCCGTGTCTGCTGATCTCGCAGCGGGTCTGGGGCGCCAACCCGATCCCGAAGCTGGAACGCAGCGTTCGTGCCGCCGAAGAGCTGGGGGCGCAGACCGTCGTGGTACACCCGCCGTTCCGCTGGCAGCGTCGCTACGCCGAGGGGTTCAGCGACCAGGTCGCCCAGCTTGAGGCCGACAGCGAAGTTCTGGTGGCAGTGGAGAACATGTTCCCGTTCCGGGCCGATCGGTTCTTCGGAGCAGGCGGCACGTCCATCGAGCGGATGCGCAAGCGGGGCGGTAAGCCCGGCCCCGGTATCTCCGCCTTCGCCCCGTCCTACGATCCGCTGGACGGCAACCACGCGCATTACACCCTCGATCTGAGCCACACCGCGACGGCCGGCACCGACGCAATGGAGATGGCCGAACGGATGGGCGACGGTCTGGTGCACCTGCACCTGTGTGACGGGAAGGGCGCGTCCACCGACGAACATCTGGTCCCCGGGCGCGGCACCCAGCCCACCGCCGAGGTGTGCCAGATGCTGGCGGCGGGCAATTTCGCCGGCCACGTCGTCCTCGAGGTCACCACCTCGGCGGCCAAGACGGCCTCCGAGCGCGAGGCGTTGCTGACCGAATCGCTGCAGTTCGCGCGCACGCATCTGTTGCGCTGACCCTGAATCCCCGTAGAAGGACCCCACATGACCGGTTCCACCCTGTTCACCGATGCCATGGCACTGACGCCCGCCGGTGACGGCGTCTATCACGGCGAGCTGAACGAGCATTGGACGATCGGGCCCAAGGTGCACGGCGGGGCCATGCTCGCGCTGTGCGCCAATGCCGCCCGCACCGAGCTCGGTACGTCCGCGCAGCCGCTGGCGGTCTCGGGCAACTACCTGTGGGCGCCGGATCCCGGTCCGATGCAGGTGGTCACCACGGTCCGCAAGCGGGGCCGGCGCATCGGTCTGGTCGACGTCGAGCTGCGGCAGGGCGAAAAGGTGGCGGTGACGGTGTCGGTGACCCTCGGCGAGCCCGAACATCACGTGCCGCCCCTGCTGTCGTTCAACCCCGTGGTGCCGCTGATGACGCCGGAGCCGCCGCCCGGGCTGGAACCGATCGGGCCCGGCCATCCGATGGAACACGTCGTACATCTGGCGCACGGCTGCGACATCCGGCCGGCGTTGCACACCATGGGTCCTCGTACCGACGGCGGGCCGCCGGTGTTCGAGTACTGGGTGCGTCCCAAGGGCGTGGCGCCCGACGTCCTGTTCGCGCTCCTGTGCGGCGATGTGTCGGCCCCGGTGACATTCGCCGTGGAACGCACCGGATGGGCGCCCACGGTCCAGCTGACGGCCTATCTGAGGGCCTTGCCGGCCGACGGCTGGCTGCGGGTGATGTGCACTTCGGTTCAGATCGGCCAGGACTGGTTCGACGAGGACCACATCGTGGTCGACTGCGAGGGCCGGATCATCGTGCAGACACGGCAGTTGGCGATGGTGCCGGCGTCGGGCTGACGCCGGAGGCGAATCATCTGGTTCTGCGCCGGAGGCGTCGATATGGCGGGCCGCCCGTCATGGGATGCTGTCGCCCATGTCGAGAATCGCGATAATCGGCGGCGGAAGCATGGGCGAGGCGCTGCTGGCAGGGCTGTTACGGGCCGGCCGGCAGGTCAAGGACATGGTGGTCGCGGAGAAGTACCCGGACCGGGCCAAGTATCTGTCGGAGAAGTATTCGGTGCTGGTGACCTCGGTCGCCGATGCCGCGGACAACGCCGCCTACGTGGTGATCGCGGTCAAGCCGGGCGATGTCGCGAATGTGATCGACGAGATCGCCGACGCCGCGGCCCGTGCCGATTCCGACACCGCCGAGCAGGTGTTCGTCACGATCGCAGCCGGTGTGAGCACCTCGTACTACGAGAACAAGCTGCCGGCCGGCTCGCCGGTGGTCCGGGTCATGCCCAACTCGCCGATCGTGGTCGGCGGCGGGGTGAGCGCGTTGGCCCCGGGCCGGTTCGCCACTGCCGAGCAGCTCAAAGAGGTCTCGTCGATCTTCGATGCGGTCGGTGGCGTGATCACCGTCGCCGAGTCACAGCTGGACGCGGTGACGGCGGTGTCCGGGTCAGGGCCGGCGTACTTCTTCCTGATGGTCGAGGCTCTGGTCGATGCGGGCGTGGAATCGGGTCTGTCGCGCGCGGTGGCCACCGATCTGGCGGTCCAGACGATGGCCGGCTCGGCCGCGATGCTGCTGGAACGGCTCGACGAGGTGAACGCAGCCGGAGGGGCGGCGCTGGACACCACACCGGCGCGATTGCGGGCGATGGTGACCTCTCCGGCCGGTACCACCGCCGCTGGGCTGCGGGAACTCGAGCGCGGGGGATTGCGGGGTGCGGTCTCCAATGCCGTTCTGGCCGCGAAAACGCGCTCTGAGCAGCTCGGAATTACATCTGAGTAATTAGATTAATTCCAACTGATTAGCCCACACCCGTCGCAGTAACCCCACCCGCCACGCTATTCTCCCTTTGTATGCGCGGGTCGGTGCCAGCGGTGGGGAAGCCGCTGGAACTGCCCGTGCCTGATTGATTGGGTTGCGATGACGTCTATGAACGGGCCATCGGCGCGGGATGCTGGCGACGGTCAGCCTCGAGCTCAATTTCTGACGGTCGCCGAGGTGGCGAGCTTGATGAGGGTCTCGAAGATGACGGTGTACCGGTTGGTGCACAACGGTGAACTGCCTGCGGTTCGAGTGGGCCGATCGTTCCGGGTCCACGCCAAGGCAGTCCACGATCTGCTGGAGTCTTCGTACTTCGACGCCGGCTAGGCACACGCCGCAGCGGTGTGGGTGTGCCCGAGCAGGCTGGCGTTTTCCGTTTCGGTGGTGGGCCCGGGTAAAGTAACCGGGTCAACCATCCAGCGTGAGTAGCGGAGACACCAGACTTTATGGGCTCAGTCATCAAGAAGCGGCGTAAGCGTATGTCGAAGAAGAAGCACCGCAAGCTGCTTCGGCGTACCCGGGTGCAGCGTAGAAAACTCGGCAAGTAGCCAACCGCTGCGGCCGCTAGGCTGAGCCGATGGATTCTGATGGTCGTTCGGGGGGACGCCCGACGGGAGTCCCCGGGTCAACTGGCGCGGATTCGTCTGGCGGTACCCAGTCCGCAGACACCGCGCCCTCTCCGAAAGTGGTTCTGGTCACGGGTGCGTGCCGGTTCCTAGGTGGTTATCTGACCGCCAGGCTGGCGCAGAACCCGTCGATCGAGCATGTCATCGCCGTCGATGCGGTGGTGCCGAGCAAGGACCTGATGCGTCGGATGGGGCGGGCCGAGTTCGTGCGCGCCGACATCCGGAACCCCTTCATCGCCAAGGTCATCCGCAACGGCAACGTGGACACCGTCGTGCATGCCGCGGCGGCGTCCTACGCGCCGCGTTCCGGAGGCCGGGCCACGTTGAAGGAACTCAACGTGATGGGCGCGATCCAACTTTTCGCGGCCTGCCAGAAGGCACCGTCGGTTCGCCGGGTCGTGCTGAAGTCCACCTCAGAGGTGTACGGCTCGAGCGCGCGTGATCCGGTGATGTTCAGCGAGGAGAGCAGCGCTCGGCGTCCTCCGGGCGACGGGTTCGCCCGCGACAGCATCGACATCGAGGGTTATGCGCGTGGACTGGCGCGGCGCCGTCCGGACATCGACCTGACCATCCTGCGGCTGGCCAACATGATCGGGCCTGCGATGGACACCGCCCTGTCGCGGTATCTGGCCGGGCCTGTGGTGCCCTCGGTATTCGGGCAGGATGCGCGGCTGCAGCTGTTGCATGAACAGGACGCCCTCGGCGCACTGGAACGCGCGACCATGGCCGGCAAAGCGGGCACGTTCAACATCGGCGCCTCGGGGATCATCATGATGAGCCAGGCGATCCGGCGTTCCGGCCGAGTCCGGCTCCCGGTCCCGCGCGGGGCGCTCTCGGCCATCAATTCACTCAGTCGCGCAACGCGTTACACCGAACTCGACCGCGATCAGATGAACTATCTTTGCTACGGCCGGGTCATGGACACCACGCGAATGCACAGGGATCTGGGCTACAGTCCCAAGTGGACGACCGCCGAGGCATTCGACGACTACGTCCGTGGTCGCGGATTGACACCGATACTCGATCCGCGATGGGTACGCTCAATGGAGAGTCGCGCCGTGGGGATGGCGCAGCGTTTGGGACATTAGTACTGGCTCTATCCGGGGTGGGAGAAGGTATCGACGTGGCGGCTGAATCCAAGGCGAAAGTCATTCCGCTACACGG
>Ga0182746_1002946_pt1 | contig 12153 bp, 8 predicted proteins | sample eDN3rd30CBELigOP_FD_128881 | JGI IMG/M metagenome (GOLD analysis project Ga0182746, IMG submission 128881) | Enriched Organic Plus compost microbial communities from Emeryville, California, USA - eDNA 3rd pass 30_C BE-Lig OP (version 2) (version 2) ... | reverse complement strand
GATAGGCCGGCAAGGCTTCATCCGCGGCAAGGCGAACGGCCTGAGCATGATCCAGCTGGTCTGCGAGCGGTACGAGCTCGATGCGCAGGCCACGGTCGAGCTCGTTGCGGATCTCGTCAGCGATCCCCAGAGCCTGGCCAGGCCCATGGAGCATTGGCCGCTCTACGTGCGGCAGGAATTTTCGTTCGCGCTGGCGCTCGCGCCCGCCTTCGACGTCTACGTGATCGAGGGGACCATTCCTTTCGAGCCCTGCCGGTTCACCCGCCTGTGGCTGGCGCTGTTCGAGGAGCGACTGGTCGGGCGGACGCTAGTTTTTTCCAGTTATCGCCAGAATCAGCTGGCGGACTATTGCTTGAAAGGCCTGGTTTATGAGCGAAGCGCTCTCAGAATCGAAGACGACCTCGACCGCTGCATCGGCAAGTTCCCGCCCAGACGGTCCAGGGACGAACCCGGCGGCGCAGGCGAAGAATCTTTCGGAAGCGACTTCACCGAAGTCGGCATCTGAGGGGGCGTCCGAGATCGATCGCCGCCGCCGCGAGCGCCAGGCGGCGCTGCGCGATCGCCGCCGCCGGCGCTGGATCGGCGCGGCCATCGTCGTCGCGCCGGTCGTGGGCGCCCTGGCCTATATGCTCTGCATCGCGACGCCTCGCTACGAGGCGGAGTCGCGTTTCTTCGTGCAGTCGGCCTCCGGCCAGCAATCCCCGGGGGCCGGGGCGGCCGGCCTGATCACCACGGGGAACGCGCCCGGCATGCTGGGCGGCTTCGTGGACGGATGGGCGGTCAGGGACTTCCTCTTGTCGCGCGACTGCATGCGCCAGCTCGACCGGAAGGTCGGATTGCGCCGCTACCTGGCCCACGGCGGGCTGGATCCGGCCAACCGTCTTTCCGAGGACGCGAGCGAGGACGCCCTGTATCGCGCATACCAGTCCGCGGTCCACGTGTCGTTCAACGCGCTCGAGCAGATCGACGTGCTGCGCGTGAGCGCGTTTTCCCCGGACGACGCGGCGCTGCTGTCCAGGGAGCTGATCCTCCTGGCGGAAGATTTCGTGAGCCGCCTGAACGCCAAAGGCGTTTCGGACAAGCTGAAGGTCAGCGAGGCGTCCCTGAGGCGCGCGCAGCAGGAGGCGCTGGAGGCCAGGGATGACCTGACGGCGTGGCGCACGAGCCACGGCAACATCGACCCGACGGCCACCGTGTCGATGCTGCTCAACCTTTCCAGCCAGCTCGAAGGGGAGCTCAACAACGCGCACATCAATCTCGACAAGATTCGCGCGCTGGGCAACGAGGACCATCCCATGCTCAAGCCCACCGAGATGCAGATCGCGGCCCTGGAAAAGCGGATCGCGCAGGTGCGCGATCGCCTGAGCGGGCAGGGCAATACGGAGGCGATGCTGCTCAAATCGTACGAGGCGCTGAGGAACGCCCAGGGGTTCGCGGATTCCAATTTGACCCTGGCGCAGCAGTCCTACCAGCAGGCGCTGGCGGATACCTTGCGGCTGCAGCGGTATCTGTCCATCATCGCGCAGCCGGTTCCCACCGACAGGCCGAGCAGCCCGCGCACGCTGATCCTGCTGCTGGAAGCCCTGGCGGTGGGCTTTGCGCTTCTTTTCATCGTTCGCGTCGCCGGGGCGGTGCTCAAGGGGCTGCGCCATGGCTGAAGCGATCCCCCCCCTACGCGCTACGCGCGCCCCCCAGGGGGCGGCACTGGCGGACCGGCAAAGCCGGCTCCGCGGTGCCCCGGATAGGCTGCTCGACGCCATCGAAAGCATCCGCCGCGCGGCGGATCCCGTGCGCGAAATGGCCGCGCTCGACGCGGCGCTGGTGCAGGCGGCGGACGGCCGGCGCGATGTCCGGCGGCTGCTGGTTTCCCCCTTCGTGCGGGAGGGGGCATTGGCGGCCGCGATCGCCGCGCTGGAGGTGCTCGTGGCCGCCTATCCGGCGCGGGCCGAGGAGCGCCGCCTGCTCGCCAGCCTGCTGGGCCGGACGAAGCAGTGGGACAGGGCGATTGCCGAAGCGGACGCCGCCGCCCGGATCGAGCCCGGCGCCGCGGCGCTGCACGCCGCGCGCATCCAGCTCCGCCTGCAGGCCGGGCAGGTCGCCGATGCCGCGGCGGTCGCGCGCGCGACCGCCGGCATGGCGGCCGGCGAACCGGGCGACGCGGGCCTGTGGATGCTGGCGTTCATCCGCAACGGGGATACGGCCGAGGCCGCGCGCATGGCGGCGATCCTGGATGCGGGCAGCCTGCCGAACGAGCGTGTCGCGGCGACGGCCGTGCGCGCCCTGTTCGAGGACTGCAGGGCGGATGAGGCGATCGGCTTCGGCAGCGCGGCCTTGGGCGCGGGCCACGATTGCGCGGCGCTGCGCACCTACCTCGGGCTGTCGCATCTGCGGCGCGGCACGGAAGAGGATCGCAAGGTGCATGCCCCGGCGCACTTCGAGGCCGGCCTGCGCGAGGCGCCGTCGGACGTCAGGCTGCTGTCGCTCTATGGCGAAACCCTGCTGCGCGCCGGGCGCTACCGGGAGGCGTCGGCGCCGCTGAAGCAGGCCGTCGATCTGGCGCCGGACCTGGACCAGGCGCGTATGCTCTATGCGCGCGCCTTGCGCTATTCGGCGCAGTACGCCGACGCCGCCGACCAATTGGTCAAGCTGCTCGAGAAGTCCCCCGACAACCTGCTCTGGCAGCGTTCGGCCATCGGGGCGCTGTCCCAGGCGGGCCGCAAGCAGGAGGCCGAAGCATTGTTCCGGCGATACGTATCGAGCCGCAGCAGCCGGCTGCCCGGCACCTTCCAGGAGGCCGTGGCCGGCCTGGAGGAACGGCTCGACGCCGCGCCGATCCCGCAGGCGCGCTTCGATTGGGCGTGGTCGCTGCGCCGCGATACCGATGTCGACCGCAAGCAATGGGAGCGTGCCGCGCGCTGGGGCCATCTGATGGACCAGCTTCTGCTCGACTGGCTCGAATGCCGGGAGGACCGCGCCGAGGAGGCCATGCAGCTGCTCGGGGACCTGGAAGGCGGCGAGCGCTTCTTCGCGCCGCTGCTGGCCTCGGGCCGGGGCGTCGTGGTCGCCACGGCGCACGTCGGCCCCATGTACGCCGCGCTGATGGCGCTGGAATTGCTGGGCATCCCGTCGCGCTGGCTCGCGACTGCCCCCAGCATCGCCCAGAGCAGCTATGCCTCGGCCTTGATCTCCACCGCCGACCAGACCGAAGCGCAGGTCGCCAAGGCCTGCATCCGCGCGCTCGGCTCGGGCTACGTGGTGGGCCTGGCCGTGGACGGCGCGGCCAATCCCGCCGCGCCGCGAACGACCTTCGAAGGGCAGCAGGTGACCTATTCGAGCTTCGCCTCCCGCATGGCGCACCGCCTGGGCGTGCCTTCGGTCTTCTATGCTCCTCGCTGGGAGAACGGCCTGGTCGCCTTCACGCTGGAAATGCTGCCCGCGGTCCTGCCCGGGGAAGACGCCGATGCCTACGCGCTGCGATGGCAGCAGGCCTATTTCGAGCGGCTGAGGGAGCATCTGGCGGGCCCGGCGGAAAACCTGCGCCTGAGCGGGGGGATCTGGCGCCACGTGACGCCGGCGGATCGGTCGGCAGGCCGGCCGGAAGAGGGGGAAGCATGAAGCGATGGCTGCTTGTCTTGGCGGCGCTGTTCGGCGGCGCGGCCGCCGCGGGCGAGCCGTGCGCCGTCCCGGATGAGGATTGCCCTATCGTTTCGTCGCTGCTCCAGCAGCGCGAAGGCTACGGGAGCCAGGCCACGGGCGGCCTGGGCGGGCGGTTCGTCGAGGTCACGTCCGACCGGGACGCCGGGCCGGGCACCCTGCGCGCGGCGCTGAAGGAAGCGACGGGGCCCACATGGATCCGCTTTGCCTCCGACATGACGATCGTGCTGGATACGCAGCTGCGCGTGCCGTCGAACGTCACGATCGATGGCAGGGGAAGGCGCGTCACGCTGATCGACGATGGGCTTGGCGTATACGGCAGCAGGAACGTGATCCTCACGCACCTGGCCATCGACGGGCGCTTGACCCGGTTCACGCAGGCGGTGAACGTCGCCAACGGCAGCCGGGACGTATGGGTCGACCACCTGGACCTGTCGCGGTTCTCGGACCGGCTGCTCAACGTGAAGAACGGCTCGACCGACGTGACGGTCTCGTGGAACAAGTTCCATGACTCCAACAAGGTCATGCTGCTGAACAACATCACTTCGCCGGATATCTTCCGCAACTACGAGCGGGACCGGATCGCGCGGGTGACGCTGCACCACAATTATTTCCTGAACACGGTGCAGCGCAATCCGAGAGGGCAATTCGGCACCTTCCACCTGTTCAACAACCTGCTGGAGAACTGGGACCTCTACGGAATGAGTTTCAGCCTGCAGGCCCGGGCCCTGGTCGAGGGGAATATCTTCAGCAACGTTTCCCAGCGCGATTGCGTGGAGCCGGCATCCACGCCGACGGTTCACGGGATAGACGTGAACTACTGCGACAAGATCCCGGATTCGCCCCGCAGAAGCGCGCTGGAGAACGGCGCGTCCGACCGCCGCAATTACGAGAAGACCAAGGCCAGGTACGGCTATAAGCAGGATTTCAGGGCGTTCCTGCGGGTCAGGGACAATCTGTACCTGGGCGATGCGAAGGCGGTTCTGCAGGACTACCGTCCCGGGTCGGCGGCGAATCCTCCGTACTGCTACGGCTACGAACGGCCCACGCCGGAGCTGGCGGAGAAAATCCGCAGGCTGGCGGGCAATACCGGCGGCGAGGCGCCGGCCATTGCCCGGCGCAGCGGGCAGGCCTGCCCGGCGGAGGGTGCAGACGTGCCGTAGGCCCGCCTACCAGCGCGGCCGCCGTGCGCAGCCCGCGGCGAAGATCGCGGCCGCGGCCAGCACCCACGGCCAGACATCGTGCGGCCCAGGCTGGACGGGCGTCGAGGCGCGCGGCTCCAGCACATAGCCTTCCACGTTCGCCGCTGCTTGCGTCGGCCGGGCCGGGCCGGCAGGGGCAGCCGCCGTGGCCATGGCCGGCGCCGGCTGCTCCATTTGCGCAAGCCCGGCAGCCTTGCACGACGGCAGCGCGCAATCCGCCCCATGCCGGGCCACGCTGTCGGCCAGCTCCTGCTCGATCTGCCTGCGCGCGGCCTCGCCGGCCTGCCAGGCGCCGCGGTCGATGGCGGCCAGCAGGGTTTCGAGCAGGTGCTGGCGAGCGTGCGGATTGTGCCGCGCGAAGTAGGCGTCCAGGTCCAGGCCATATTTGTCGTCGACGTAGACCGACTTGACCTCGGCCCAGTCGGCGTCGTCGACCAGTTCCGGCGTGGCGACGTCCCACAGCAGCATATGCGCGGGCAGGTCGGCCATGTAGCGCGCGCCGTTGTAGCCGCTGTCCTGCATCGCGCGTATCCAGGCCGGATTGAAGTAGCGCGACTGCAATTCGCGGCCGAAGGTACGGGCGAGCGGTTCCAGGCGCGCTCCCTGGGGACGCCTGTCCTTCAGGTCGGCAACGTAGTTGGCGACCTGGCGCCCCGTATGCTCGCGCACGGCCATGCCGATGCCGCCCAGATAGGCGGCCGGCATGCTGGTGTCCAGCAGCCCGTAGGTGTTCGAGCTGCGGCTGAATACGGCCGCCTCCACGCCGGACATCTGTGCCACGAAACCCTGCGCGTCGGCTGCGCCGCTGTCGGCTTCCCCGTAGGCATGGCCCAGGCGGTCGGTATAGAGCTGCGCCAGGCGGCCGTCGTCCCACTCGGCGCCCGCCTTGATGGCGAACTGGGTCGACGGCGAATACGCGCCGGGCGCGGTCGAATAAATGCGGCGGTTCGCCCGCCGCCAGGCTTGGCCGGCGGCCACGCCGGAGGCGCGCAGCTGCTGCGCGACCGCCAGACTGCCGGCGCGCACGGGGTTGTCGTCCTCCCGCGCCTCGGCAGCCAGGCGCACCGCCTTGGCCAGCATCGCGATCTTGTCGCGGAAATGATCCCGGTAGGTTCCCGAGGTCGTCACCAGCACGTCGACGCGAGGGCGGCCCAGGGCCGCGCGGTCCTCCAGTTCGACATCGACGACTTCGCCGCGCGGGTTCCAAACCGGCCTGGCGCCGAGCAGACGCAGGATCTGCGCTTCGACGGCGCCTTCGTTCTGCGTGGATTCGACCGACCACAGCACGAAAGCCACTTTGCGCGGCGCGCTGCCGTGCTCGCGCCGGTAGGCGTCGACCAGTTCTTCGGCCAGGCGCGTGCCGGTTTCCCAGGCTTGCGCCGTGGGCAACCGGCGCGTGGCGAAGGTGTAGGGGTTGCGCCCCGGCGGCAGGGCGTCGGGGTTGCGTACGGCGTCGGCCATCGGCCCGGGCTCGACGTAGCCCCCGTCCAGCGCCGCGAGCAGCGCATCGACTTCGCGCGGCGCCGCGGCGATGCGCGCGGCGTAGTCCTTGATCCGCGCGGCGAGCGCCGGCGGCGCCTGCGCGGCGTCGCCGGCCATGACGGCCCGCACCGTCGCCATGTCCGGCGGATCGCCGGCGTCGCCCGCCAGCATGGCGTGCACCATGCGCACGGCCGTGTCCCCGTCCGGCGGCCGGCCCAGCACATGGCCGCCGACGGGCGTCACCGAGCCGGCGACTTCGGCCAGGTAGCTGCGCACGCCCGTTCGCAGATCCGCCCAGGCGGCATGGCCGGGATCCAGCCCCAGCTCGCGGGCATAAGGCTGCGCCGCCGTGCGCACCGCCTGCCGGGCAGCATCGTCCTCCGGCGTGTTGCCGGCAGCCTCCAGCAAGTCCTTCAGCGCCGCCAGCCCGGGCGGCAGCCCGGCCTGGGCGAGCGGCGGCATGAAGCCTATCGTCGCCGCATTGGCGCGGCGCTTGTTGCCTATGCCGCCGTTGGCCTGCAGCGGGGTCGGCTGGATGTGGGGCAGGCTGCCGATCAGCGTGCCGACCCAGTCGTCGCGCGCAGGGCCCTGCTGCTTGCCCGGCATCAGCGACAGCTGCGTGAAGAGGGGCAGGTAGGCATCGGCATGGTAGGCGCGCGCCATCCAGAGATAGAAGGCGATGTACTGGTGATGCGGCGGCAGGGCATCGGTGGACGCCAGGGCGCCGGCGTCCTGCAGATAGCCCCAGACCGGGTGCGGCGCCAGCGCCACCTTGCCGAAGCGCAGCAGGGGGATGACGATGCTGCGCCTGCCGTCGGCGCCGGTGTGGACCATGATGCGGCCCGGCGGCGGCCCCCAGCGCGCCTCGGCCGCGGCGCGCAGCGCCTGCGGCAGCTCGCGGTACCACGCCAGGTATTCGGATTCGGGGATCGCCACCGCGCTGCCTTCGGCCAGCCGGCGGGCCAGTTCGCTCTGCGCGCGTGCGGCCTGCGCGTCGGATTCCCCGGCGTGGCCTGCGCTGCCCCACAGGCCGGCGCTGACGTTGGCGCCGTCGCGCGCCATGCGCTGCGCCAGCGCCCGGGCGTCGGGCAGCGGGCCGCTGCCGACGTCGTACCCCTCGCTGCGCAGGCGGCCCAGCAGCGCGGCCAGGCTGGCCTGCGCGTCCAGGTAGGTATCGGGGTCGCTGCCCACGTCGGCCTGGTCGGCCGCTTCGCTGTGATAGGCGATCACCAGGCGCTTGTCGGCATCCGGCAGCCGGCGCAGGCGCGCCCAGGCGAGCGCGCGCGCCACGCGCCACGAGACCTGCCCGGCGATGGGCTGGTGCACGACCGCGCCATCGTCGCGCACGACGCGCGCGCCGACCATCATGGGTTCGATGACCCCGTTGGCCTCGCTCAGCGCGAGCTGGCCGCTGCGGTCCGGCGCGAAGCCGCCGGGGTCGGCGCGCCATTGCCCCGGGTCGCGCGTGTAGTCGGTGGTGCAGCCGAGCACCGCCACGCCCAGCGCCCGCGCTTCGTCCACGCCGGCCCGGTGGTCGGCGTAATCGATCTGGCTGGCGCACAGGATGAGCACGTCCACGGCCGGCCTGCCGCCGGCGTCGCGCAAATGGCGCAGCGAGTCGCGGCTGTCGCTGCGCCACAGGGGGATGGGCAGGCCGCCCTGGCGCTCCGTCTCCGAGACCAGCGCATCGATCACGGCCGCGTTCCCGCCCAGCGCCAGGCTGCGATAGAAAACGATGCCCACGCGCGGCCGCGCATCCGCATCGGGATGGCGCTGCCTCATCCAACCGAGGTAGGCCTGCAGATCGGTGAAGGCGCCCGCATGGCCGGGGTGGTGGAAGGCGTGGTCCGGGTACTCGACGGGCGGGCGCACGTCGCGCTCCATCCCCAGCAGGCGGGCGCCCAGGTAGTCGAACAGGCGCGCGTAGTTCTCCACCGTGGCGTTGCGCCAGTACTTGATGGCGTCCGGCACCGAGGCCGGGTCGACGTTGCCGCGCACCCATTCGTCGCCGTTGACCACCAGCACGCGGGTGCGCCGGGCCGCGGCGTCCAGGCGCTCGCGGTATTGCGCCAGGCGGGGGCCGATGCCCTCGACGATCACCAGGTCGTAGCCGGCCAGGTCCGCCGAATCGATGCCTGGCAGCTGGCCGCCGCCCAGGCCGAAGAGGTCGATCGCCATGCCCGGCGCCTGGCGCGCCGCCGCGGCGCGCATCAGGGTGGGCTGCTGGGCGAGCTCGATGGAGACGACGGCGATGCGGGCGGGCGCCCCTGCGAGACCGGCCGCGCCCGCCCACTGCGCCGCCGCCATCCACAGGAGTGCGGCGCAAAGCCGGAGGCTCCGGGCAAACCGCTGCCAGGCGATTGCCGGGTGGCTGGAAGGGCATGCGTCATGTCCGCCCGACAGGGCTATCCTTCCGCCGATCGCGGGGATATGCCGGTTCTGCTTGCCGTCCATGTGCCGGTCAGGGCTTTCGCCCATCCTGCTCGGGCACATACACCACCTGCCCGTCGGGCAGGCGGTAGGCCGTGCCGAGGCGCTGCCCCTGGCCCGACAGCTTGCGGTCCGACACGCGCTCGACCTTGATCTGCTCCTGGTCCTTGCTGACGATTTCCAGCTCGCCGTCGGCCGTCGTGCGCGTCAGCGTCCAGCTGGCGTCGGCGCTGAGCAGGTCGGTCGAGCCAAGGACGGAGAACAGCGCGAGCGCCATCGCCACGATGAAAGCCAGGCTGGCATCGAAGAGATTGGCGACGCCGGCCAGCGGATCGTCGTGGCGGCCGGCCTCCAGCCGGGAGCGCGCGTAGCGCAGGCGCCGTCTCACGGTTGCCCCCCCGCTGCGGCGGGCGGTTCGTGGGCGCGCAGCACGCGCTCGGCATGCAGCCGCACCGCGTCCAGGTCCTCGCGCTGCCAGCCTTCGCGCACCATGGCGATCACGTGCGCGGACACGCCGATGGCGATGCCGACGATGGTGGCGGAAAACGCCACCACCATATGCTCGGCCAGGGCCGGCAGGTCGCCGCGCGCCAGGCCGTTCAGGGCGGCGGCCATCGGGATCAGCGTGCCCATCAGGCCCAGCGACGGCCCGGCGCGCACGGCGAACCGGACGGTATTCAGGCTGCGCAGGCTCGCATGCTCGGCCTGCGCCAGGATTTGCTCGATATCGATGTCGAGCTCCCCACCGCCGCGCGCCGCCGCCGCGTCGATCAGGCCGGCGTGGCGCGCCACCGCCGGCCGGCCGCCGCGCCAGCGGCCCAGCGCGCTGCGCGCGAACATGCCGAGCGCCACGAGGGTCCAGACGACCAGCGCCGCCAGCAGGACGAGGACGGGATGGAACAGGAATTGGGAGACTTGCTCCAGGATGAGCTTCAAATCCATGCTTACAGCGCGCGCGTGTAGCGCAGGTAGAAGGCCCGGCTGGGCATGATGTAGTCGGCCTTTTCGTAGTAGTCGCGGTCGAACAGGTTGGCGACGTCCAAGCGCAGCGTGTCCTTGGGCGTGACCTTCCAGCGGGCGCTGAAGTCGACCACCGTGAAGGGCTCGTTCTCGAACAGGCCGCCCCGCCCGCCGGTGTAGATGCTGCCCTGGCTGTTGTCGGTGTCGTAGCGCACGTCCACGCGGCGCGCCGTCAGCGTGGCGGACAGGGCGTTGCCGTCGCTGACCGTCAGCGAGAGATTGCCCTTCCATTTCGCGACGTTGCGGATGGGCACCGCGCCGCTGGCGTCGAAGTCCTCGGCCTGGATCAGCCGCGTGAGGCTGCCGGCAAGGCCGATACGGCCGGCAGGCAGGCCGAACCACTGGCCGGCGTCGACCGCCAGCCTGGCCTCGATGCCGCGCATGCGCGAGTCGTCCGCGTTCTCGAAGCTGCTGATGCGCTCGGTCGGCGTGTCGCTGACGATCACGGACCGGATGCGGTCGCGGATGCGCGCATCGAAGTAGGTCACGTCCGCGTCGATCCGGCTGTCGGCATAGCCCACCCCGATGTCCCAGCTCTTGTTGCGCTCCGGCTTCAGCCCGGCGTTGCCCATGCTGACGCGGCGCTGGCTGCCCGCGTATTCGACGTTCTCGCCGGCCAGCTCGTTGCCCTGGGGCGGCGCGAACGCCGTCCCGGCCGAGCCGTGCAGCCGCCAGGCGTCGGTCAGCTTGTAGACCACGCCGCCGCGCGGATTGAAGCTGGTGAAATCGGAGGAGCCGGGCTCGAAGGTGGGCTTGTAGGGCGTCGTGCGGGTGCTCGATTCGATCCAGTCGACGCGGCCGCCCAGCGTGACGATCAGGCGCTCGTCGAGCCAGCGGCTGCCCCATTCGGCGAAGATGCCGTTGCTGTCGCGCCGTTCGTTCGGGCTGTACGGGGCCAGCCTGCCGCCCGCCGCATCGTAGGAGAAGCGGTCGGCCTCGACCCGCTGCCAGTCGGCGCCGTAGGTCAGGGAGTGCCTGTCGCCGAGCATCCAGACGTCCTGGAGCTGGAAGCCCAGGTAGCGGGATTCGGTCCGGCTGGAGCGGTACCGCGGCGCGGCGGCCGGCACGGTGATGTAGTTGTAGTTCTCGCGCGAGGCATAGGCCACGGCGGTGATCAGGTGGTCCCGCGGGGTGAGCGTGAGCCGCAGGTCGCCGCCCAGGCGGTCGGTCTCGTTGGCCGAGGCGTTGGGCGGGTCGTAGCTCAAGGGGCCCGGCGCCTTGTTGTCCAGGTCCGCCCAATCCAGGGTCGCGTCGATGCGCACCATGCGGGTCAGGTCGCTGCCCAGCCGCGCCTTGCCCGAGGTGCGGCGGAAATCGCTGTTGGGCCGCTTGTCGCCGGCGCCGGTGCGGAAATCGCCGTGCTGGTTCACGTAGCCGAGCGCCAGGTCGAAGTCCGTCCGGTCCGACAGGGAGCCGCCCAGCGAGAAATCGGTCTGGCGCGTATCGAAGGAGCCGTAGCCCAGGCTGATCGATCCGCCCACGGGGCCCTTGGAGCGGCGGGTGATGATGTTGACCACGCCGCCCATCGCCGAGGCGCCGTACAGCGACGATGCCGGCCCCTTGAGCACTTCCACGCGCTCTATGCTTTCCGGCGACAGGGTGGTGAAGCTGGTCGAACCCGACGGCCGGCCGTCGATCAGCACCAGCGTGCGCGGGTTGATGGTGAACTCGAAATTCGGCCGCATGCCGCGCAGGCCGATGCCCGCCAGGCCATTGGGATACTGGATGACGTCGACGCTGGCGTTCTTCTTGAGCCGGTCGAGGAAGGTGTTGCCCACCGTCTCTTCCAGCACCTGGCCTTCGACGACTTCCATCGACGACGGCACCTCGTCGCGCGGCTGCGAATTGCGCGTCGCCGTCACCACGACCGGGTTCAGCTCGACCGGCCGGGCCTGAGCGGCGGCCGCGCCGGTCGGACGCGCGGCCGCCGGGGCGCCGGCCTTCGGATCGACGGGTGCCCCGGCGGCCTGTGCGCCGAAGGCGGCGCACAGCGCGGCGCTCAGCACGGCGGCCCGTTTTCCCGCATGCGCGCGCCGGCGCGGCTGGGCGGCTCGAATGTCCATTGTGACGCTTCCTCGTCCCTGGCAAACTAGAAATGATATAACATATCATTTTATGATGAATCTTCCATCTTCCCCCCGCGAGTGCCCATGACTCGGCCCTGTTGAAACCCTTCCCCGCTCGCAAGGAGCCAGCATGAAAGTCCTTTCGTCCCTGAAAGACGCCAAGACCCGCCACCGCGACTGCCAGGTCGTGCGGCGCCGCGGGCGCATCTACGTCATCTGCAAATCCAACCCCCGCTTCAAGGCCCGGCAGGGCGGCGCCAAGAACAGGAATGCGTAATGCCCCGCCTGGATGTCGCCGT
>Ga0182746_1002943_pt1 | contig 12164 bp, 11 predicted proteins | sample eDN3rd30CBELigOP_FD_128881 | JGI IMG/M metagenome (GOLD analysis project Ga0182746, IMG submission 128881) | Enriched Organic Plus compost microbial communities from Emeryville, California, USA - eDNA 3rd pass 30_C BE-Lig OP (version 2) (version 2) ... | reverse complement strand
CGACTTCGATGCCAAGGTATCGCACCGTGCTTTCGAGCTTGGTATGACCAAGAAGCAACTGAACTGCTCTCAGGTTTTTTGTACGTCGATAAATCAATGATGCCTTTGTTCTTCGCATTGTGTGTGTTCCGTATGCTGTCGAATCTAACCCAATGGCAGTCACCCAGGCGTCGACTATCCGAGCGTATTGCCTAGTCGACAAGTGCAAAGAGGCGTGGATCCTGCTTGAGAAAATGAAATCATCAGCGCGCAGCTGTTTGTAGCGTATCCATGTAACCAACGATTCGCGTGTTTGCTCAGTAATTTCAAATTGCACAGGGCGTTGGGTTTTTTGCTGCATAACAATCGCACGAGGTGCCACATGCTCTCCGTGTGCGATATCCCGGACTCGTAGTTTCATTAAATCGCACGCCCGTAGCTTGGATTGAAAAGAGCAAGATTACGGATATCATTCGACAGTTGTAGCCGGACGCGGATAGCCCAGATGTACTTGAGTTTTAATGGTGCTTTTTGCCCAACGATTTTGCCCTTGTTCCATGGCTCGTGCGTCAAGGCGGTGTGTATATTCGGTTTCATGACAAACTCCTTTTTGTAGGGAAAGAATTTTTAGTTTGCTGATAATCACGAAAACCCGATAGGTCGTCGAATGAAAATATGATCAGATGTTATTCGACCCACTGTAGACCTTCGCTAGCACTTGAGTTAAGCGCGTGGGAGCCAGCCATTATTTATCTCGCACCAATCGTGAAGGATGATTATTTGCTCGAGTTCGTAGAGGGCGCGAAACAGATCGCCGTAGAACTTACGGTCGCTGAAGTTGGCGATGGAGCGAGTTATCTCAGCATTGACGAGGAACTCGTGCGCCATGTTGTTCCGGTGATCTACGACGCTCTCTAAGAACTGGATGAAATCTGGTCGGAGTCCTCTATCCCTGAGCTCGTTCTTGGTTCTGCCAAGTGTCCAGCGCTCCATTTCTTCATGTGACACGTTGAACTTTCGGACAAGTAATCCCTTGAGGCTGAATTCCAGTATCTGAGCCTTTCCCATGAAGATGGCGTACTGCTCAAGCACGCTTCGATCCTTGTACTGATCAAGCCTGGCAAAAACCTCTGCCTTGACCTGCTCTCCGGACATTGCAGAAAACTCAATCATTCTGAAACCTTACAGTAGCAATAAGCTGTTAATGAAAAAGCTAAGCTGGCCGCCGCAGGCGTGTCGGCTCGAGCGAAAGTCGAGTGGCTGTTTCTGGCCGAACTCGGCCGTACGTCTTCCTGAGCGAATCATTCCCGCCTACGCGCCGACCGCGTGCCGCACAAAGATCATCAGGTCCTCGCGCCGGCTGCTACTGCGCAATCCCGAAAACGTCAGGCGAGAAACCTTCCCAGAAATCGGCGATGAACCTTTTCTTTTTCCCTATCAGAGAACTTCTCTGATCCGCCTGTTTGCCGGGCCTTTGAAGGCTGCGCCATGTATTCCAGAGGTAGCAGAATGACATTAGCGCGGCCACGACTTAAGCGTATGCAAGTCCAGCAACGTAAACCTCCCCGTATTCTGCCATCCACCTGTATCGATGTAGTAAACGTTGCCAAGCTGTGCAGGCTTGCGCAGCGTCATATGTCCATGGACTACCGCACGTACATTGCGGACAGGCTGGGAATACTGCATTCGATAGCGGTCTACGGACCATAGGCAGGCATCCTCATCCTCCGGGCTGAAAGTAGCGCCATGAATGGCCTGCCAATCGTCATAGGGGAAGTCGGCGTGAACCATACCCACTACACCACTCGGCGTTTCCACCTCGATAGCCAGCGGCAAGGCACTCAAGCAGGCCGCAATGCGTTCACGAACATCGCCAGCACAGGCATCCAACCATCCGCCGCCGTGGGCGCGATGATCAACGTCCGGAATCGGATTGCCCATCGCCCGTCGCCACGTCATCAGGTCGTGATTCCCACAGATCGCGTGAAACCACGGGCGCTCCAACCATTTCAGAACATCGGCTGACTCAGGACCTCGGTCCACAAGGCCCCCACGGAAAACAATCGGTCCTTTTCTGGCGAGAACCTTACGGCAGCCAGCGCGACCTCAAGCCGACCAAAATGACCGTGGATGTCACCCACCGCAAAATCACGGCCGTTGACATTCAATTGAAAGCGCCGGACTCGAACATTACCGGGCGTCATTCCAAGATTCCATATAGCTCCCTAACGACTTGTCCTGCATACCCATCATGATACTTGGCTCTTCAAGACAGCGTGACCCGTGCCCCACTGATCCTGATGCCATCAACCTCGGATGCGAACCAACAGTGTGAGCACGCTCACATCGTTAGTAATTTTCCACAAAATTTTTCCTTATCCACCGACATATCAAACCCCGAGATCAGGGCACCTCCCTGGCCGTTCCTAACCCTTTGACTTCCAGATTCAATTGCTTTATCGCTTCGCCAAAATCGCTTCGCCAAAAAGAAAACTAATGCGCCATATCTTGGCATTTGGCGATGCCTAATTTGGTTTTCCTTGGCACTCAATTTTGGTCATATCTCCGCGCTACGCTTGGACAACCCCTTCGGTTGCATCCCGCGTCCGCTCTTGCCGGACTGGCTGCGGGGGGCAGGCCCAGTGGCTCCGTCTTGTTCCTCCCCCCGAGGCCGACAGGCTACACGGCTTCCAGAGGCATCAAGGGTGAAGGCTTCGCCCGGAATCCTCACCCGTTCCCTGCGCTTCGCTTCGGGCTGCGGCTTCCGGTCCCGCCCTTGACGCCTCTTCCAGCCAAACGACGTCGGTAATCAATGCAATGACGGGTCAAGGGGTTGGTGCGGCAGGAGCGCACCACGCTATGCCCGGGGGCAGGAGTTCCGGGCCAGAGGCCCGCAACCCCTGCCCCGAGGCTTCCGCCGGCGAGGGAGGAGAGTCCAGAGAGGCAAAGCCTCTTTGGAAACTACGATGCAGGCTAATACAGGCGATCCATAGCAGCTAAAACAAGACAATTTCAGCGCGCCACCCTTGAGGTTGCGTGTACCTAAGCCAAAATACTTGTACCTCTTGTAAAATCGAGTTACCTACAGCAAGGAGACACCATAGCTGGCGAAGGTAAATGCGGGTTACAGCCTCACAAAACCATATCAGAGACCGAACGCTGTCGACGCCAATCAGCTGTTAACTACGCGCGGGCCTCTGTCGGTCTAGGAGGTTTCTCGCTCAGTGAAGCAGATGAGGCCCACGCCCAGCGTTTCATCGATGGTCAGATCAGCCTGCAAGAGTTTGTGCAGCCGCGCGCTGACGCGTTAACGCTCCCAAAGTCTTCGTCATGACGAAGAAATTTAGGATTTGGGGACTAGTGCAGGATAGGCTGTCGCCGGCATTTGTCCAACAGGGACACAATCTGTGACTTCGGCGAAAGAAATTAGATTAGGCAGAGACTTAAACATCGTCCCAATGAAATAAATCAGCGGATTGGTCGTACATCCGTTTAGCATATCGATTAGTTTCGCATTAAATTTCGCGTTCATAAAAAGGATTGCTTACATGCATTTCCCAACCATTAAGAAAGTCCTTGCGGAAGGCCTACACCATCAGTTCAATATATCACTCGAACTAAATCCGGGCCTAAATGTTCTTTATGGAAAGAATGGACGAGGCAAGACTACGCTACTGCACATTCTAGCCAACGTACTTGAACTAGATTTTGAACGATTTAGATATTTGACATTTAAAAAAATAACGATCGTTACTCATGCCGAAAACAAGCTGGAGTTGATAAAGACCCAGAACGATCAGGGGATCTACCTCACCATACTCTTAAACGAACAAGAACTGGGTTCCGCAACAGTCCAGGCGGATGGGTTCTCAACTCCCAACCTAACCAACTCAGAACAAAGAGAAGTACGAGCGGTGCTTGGAGGTCGGCCTGTTTATTTGCCCGCGTTCCGTGCAATTTTAGAACGAGTACGCTCGGATTCTTACGGTGTCGACAGCAGCACACGAAGTGAGGCATTCGAGCACATACGCAGAGGGGAGCTATCCGCTATCCGTGAAGCCTACGGCGATTCTGAGTTTAGACGTTATGTAGGCGCTAGGAACGATTTGTCGGGCCACACGGCAAGGAAAACGATCCAATGCCGAGAATGGTTCGGACCTTTTGTGCCCATTGTCCGATATCCATCAATCCTTGAGGTGACGGAGAGGCTTTCAATCGAGTTGAGGGACGCGCAGTTCGAAACAGCGTCCTTCGAACGAAGGATGCTGTCCGAGATGTTTGTTGACGTATTTAAGGCCCTACTATCGACTGACGAAACACCGTCCGACTTCGAAATGGAGGCCTTGATACAGCGCGTGCGAAAAGCTCTCGCGGAAGGAGAGCGACACGACAATGAACTCTATACCGACAACATTGGACAAAAGCTGGTTCAAGTCGTTGACCAAGTAAAAACACTCGGTGATGGAGGCAATGGAGCCGCCGAGCGAAGAGTTTTAAAACTATATGCTGAAATGCTTGAGCGAAGAAATTTAGAGAGAAAGTCTTCGTTTGACAAGGTTAGGCTATTTGAGATCGCTGTTAACAAGTTTCTCGCTGATAAAACACTGCATGTGAGGGAAGATTTAGACGGCAGAGCCGTCCGAGGAAATAGTCGAAATGTATATGTTGAGACTAATACTGGTCGCGCTTATGGGCTAACAGCGCTTTCTTCTGGGGAAAGACAAGTGCTGACCATGCTATTTTCGGCGACTCGTATGGGAAAAATAGCTCCTGGACTTTTCCTCATAGATGAACCGGAACTATCCCTCCATGTTGATTGGCAACGGATAATTTTGAGCGAGTTGATGGCGTTAGCGCCAGATCGGCAGATTATTGCATGCACGCACTCACCAGAGGTCGGAGCGGATCATCTCGAGTTCCTACAGAATTTTGCTCCGAGCACTTATGAAATGCCGCTGCCAGCGCTCCCCTCCGAGGGATCCGACAATATTCTCGACGAAAACTTATGACCCACTATTCCAAGAAGGCTTATAAGCTCGCAGTTACCCTCCGGTCGTCCAAAACCATTCTGGTCGAGGGTCCCACGGATAAAAAGGTATTATCTAGGTTATTCCTGTCTCATAGCCTAGCAACAGGCGCACAAGGAAGCTACGTAATTGACGAAGCCGATCTTATTAAAGATGAAGAATTATATGGTTACGGCCATAAAGCAAAAGTTCTAGCGGTTGCGGAAACCTTGGAAAGCCTGCCGGAAAAATTCAATTGGCTGGTCGACCGAGAGTGGGATGACATTAACTTAAATCAACGGCCGATAAAATATGAATACAAGGAGCCACAGGGCCAAGGTTTCAGAACGAAGGGACACTCGATAGAAAATTATTGGTTTGACCAGGAAATTTACGAAAATTATCTACGCCAGAATTATGGCGGTGAGCTATCGCATAGTTTTTTCATAGATTTTCGGGAGAATTTTAATTCTGCAATTGTTCTCGCTGCCGCATTTTCATTGGTCGCTTATAAAAATAGTTTAATTAACAAGTGTTCAGATTGCATTAGAGCAAAGCACATCCATCATGAGGGTATCACCCTCTCAATTACGCACGGATTTGATGACTCACTTGCACGACGTGCTGTGCAGGAAAAGATATCAGATCAAGTTAATCACGAGGCAAGAAAGCTTGGCGATGAGCCCAGCGAAATAGTGCGCTGGATAAGCCATGGACACTTAGGCGAAGAAATGTTGCGCGCATGTATTGCCTATATAGCAAGCCGACATACAGCCAATGCGGGAATTATTGAAGCGATAGAACGAGGCAATAAAACTGCTAAGCTAGCGCATGACTCAGATCAAATCGCTCAGCTAGCACCTGAAAAGATTGAGCCTCTTTGGGATTTGGTGCAATGGGCGACATAATTCAGCTATTGTTCTACTAGTCATGATCGCCTCAGGTTCAGTAAGCATTGGGTGGTGGCGAAAATTAATAATGCAGGCAATGTACTGTACCGAAATTTCGGTACAGTACAGGTACAGGTACAGGTACAGGTACAGGTACAGGTACAGGTACAGGTACAGGTACAGTGACCAGTTTTCACTAATTCAGCCAAAATACGCTAACCCACTGATTCTAAAGTGGTTTCATCTATTTCAACCTACGCTAGAATTCGCACCATTTCCCTGTAGAAACACTGTAAATCACCGACTCAAAATCCCCCGCCGCAAGACCGTACCGGCTCCCGCCCCCGCGCCAAACTCTAGCACTTTAAGCCCAGTCCTTTGCACGACCATGCACCACTGTTCCCCGAACAATGATGCGAGCATGGGCAAGCGGATCGCCGCATAAAAGATAGGCGAAAGTAGTTGACTAGCGGCCGCTTGATCGCGATATCGAGACATAGGCCTCAGGCAGTTTCCTGCATCACATCTACTGGCTTGCCATCACAGCGCCGATAGAAATGGCGTCGCCAACATATGCGGCACGCCAAGTGCTACACAATCCCGACGCGATCGACGGACGGCAACTTCATCTGTTCCAATGCCCTTCCGTGCACGAGGATACTTATGAAACCCGAACCTGCCCGGACAGCTCCTTCAGCCGACGCGCGAGGTTCAAAGCGGGTCATCTATGCCGCCGTGGTGGCGAACCTGGCTATTGCGGCAAGCAAGTTCATTGCCGCTGCCGCAACAGGCAGCGCGGCGATGCTTGCCGAAGGCGTACATTCGACCGTCGATACGGGAAACGAACTCTTGCTGCTGCTGGGCATGCGGCGCAGCAAACGGCCCGCCGACCCATCGCACCCTTTCGGATATGGCAAAGTTCTGTATTTCTGGGCCTTGATCGTGGCGGTATCGCTCTTTTCGCTGGGTGGCGGGGTGTCGATCTATCATGGCATTCTCAGCTTGCTGGACCCACCCGAGCTGGAAAGTCCCGGCTGGAACTATGCCGTTCTGCTGGCTGCCGCCGTGTTCGAGGGCTATAGCTGGAATGTGTCCCGTCTGGAACTGAACAAACGCAGGCGAGCCGGTGATTCGCTATGGACGGCCATGCGCCGCAGCAAGGATCCCACGGTGTTTACGATTCTGGTCGAAGACACGGCTGCATTGATTGGGATCGCCGTCGCCCTGCTAGGCGTTTGGCTCGGCCATCTGTTGGACAACCCCTTTATCGACCCCGCTGCGTCAGTGGTGATCGGTATGGTACTGATAGGGGCTGCGATGGTGCTGGCTCACGAAACGGGCAGCCTGTTGGTGGGCGAAAGCATGGACCGCGACCAGATCGCCCTTCTGAAAAAAGTGTTTGTAGACGACCCATCGATTGACCGCGTCGATCGCCTGCTGACCATGCAGCTCGGCCCGGCGCAAGCGCTGCTGACGGCGTCGGTCCGGTTCAAACGAGACATGCACATCGGTGAAGTCGAGCAAGCTATCCGGCGCCTGGAGCGCAAAATTTCCAGCCAGTTCCCAACGATCCAGCACGTTTTCTTTGAATCCAGCTCATTAAGTCAGTACCGCGACCCCAGGTCACGCTAGAAGACGGGTACTACGAAGTCCTACGCGCTTTATGTGACAATGAGACATCGTCATCTCCCAGGCGCCCCATGAAGCACTCCCAAGCCTCATCCTTCCTACTCAAACTCCTGGCCATATGCGCGCTCTGCCTGTCCGCCCTGCAGCCAGCCCTCGCCCAAACAACCCCTCCATTCACCGTCGAACCCGCCCCGGCGCAGGTGGTGCCAATCGCCCCCATGCCCTCCTGGTTCACCGACGGCCAGCCCACCGAAGACGCCTGGGTCGCGCTGGACGTCTTGGTCAACGCAGCCTCCCAAGGCCTGAATCCCGACGACTACCGGGCGCAGGAACTCACGCTGGCGTTCGAGTTCGAACACGACCAAGATGCAAGGTCTGCAATCGACAACCACGCTCAGATGGATGCGGACCTGACCGCGGCGCTTGAACGCTATCTGACTGATCTGAATCATGGCCGGCTCAGCCCCGAGGTGTTGAAGCATCGCTTCAAGGCGCCAAGCAACCAGCATTTCGACGCGCACGGCTACCTTATACAGGCACGCGAGTCGAATAACCTGGCGCAGGCGCTCAGCGCGGCTCAGCCGCAAGTGCCCATGTACGAAGCGATCCGAACGGCGATGAATGCCTATCGGGCCATGGGCGAACACCCTGCATGGAAGACGCCCCTGCCGCCGCTGCCCGCACGTTCGCTGAAGCCTGGAGACGACTGGAACGGCCTGGCCTTGATGGCCCAGCGCCTGGCAGCCCTGGGCGACCTCCCTGCGGAGACCCAGCCCGCGGAGCATTACGATGACCTGCTGGTGGAGGGCGTGAAGCGTTTCCAGACGCGCCACGGCCTGGACGCCGACGGCGTGGTGGGGCCGGCGACACTGGCTCAATTGAACGTGACACCGGCGCAGCGCGTGGGGCAGATGGCGCTGACGCTGGAGCGTCTGCGCTGGACACCGCTGCTGTATGGGCCGCGCATGATCGTGGTGAACATTCCGGAATTCGTCTTGCGCGCTTATGAAGGCACGGGGACGGAAGTAAAACTGGATCTGGAGATGCGTGTGGTGGTGGGACGGGCGCTGGACACGCGCACGCCGATTTTCCTGGAGGAGATGCGCTTTATCGAGTTCAGTCCGTACTGGAACATACCGCGGTCGATCGCGCGGGGCGAGACGCTGCCTCGCCTGCGGCGCGATCCGGGCTATTTTGATCAGCAGGGGCTCGAATTCGTCAGCCAGGATGGGTCGGTGATCAATTCGCTGACGGGCGAGGCCATCGATGCGGTACAAAGGGGGGAATGGCGCATCCGCCAGCGGCCGGGACCGCGCAATGCGCTGGGGGACATCAAGTTCATATTCCCCAATGATCAGAATATCTATCTGCATCATACGCCGGCGCCGCAATTGTTTTCCAGGGCGCGGCGCGACTTCAGCCACGGCTGCATCCGCATTGAATACCCGGTGGAACTTGCGCAATTCGTCTTGCGGAACAAACCGGAATGGACGAGGGAGCGCATCGAGGAAGCGATGGGCGGGGGCAAGTCTCGCACTCTGCGACTGGATGAGCCGATTCCCGTTCTTATTGCTTACAGTACCGCTGTTGTGAAAGATGGTGGTAAGGTGTACTTTTTTCCCGATATTTATCAGCAGGATGCGCGGCTGGAGCAGGCCTTGCGCAGCGCGCGCCCCACTCGATCATGACCAAAACCGATCCTACACGCCGACGGCTTCTCATAGCCGCCTCCGGCGCCATGAGCTTATGCGCTTTTCCCATGGTGGCCCGGGCCATTACGCTTGGCAGCACCGTCGAGCGCGACTTGTCGATGGACCACACGCATACGCTCGAGAAGATTCAGCTTACCTATGCGATGGGCGACCGGTATTTGCCGGAGGCCTTGACGGGGCTGAATCATTTTCTGCGCGACCATTATTCGGGCCTGGTGGGCCGCATGGACCCCGGCCTGTACGACATTATGTATGCGCTGCGGGCGTCATTGAAGGTGCGCTCGCCCTATCAGATTATTTCGGGCTATCGTTCGCCCAAGACCAACGAGCGCCTGCGCGCCAAGGGCGGCGGCGGGGTGGCAAAGCACAGCCTGCACATGGACGGCAAGGCGGTGGACCTGCGCATACCGGGCGTGCCGCTGAAGGAATTGCGCGACGCGGCGCTGGAGCTGAAGGCGGGCGGCGTGGGCTACTATCCGGGCAGCGATTTCGTTCATATGGATACGGGCAGGGTCCGGTCCTGGAGAGGCTGACCGCACACTTTCATGTCTCCCACTGCTGCAACACCTGTCCGCCGGAACACCGTTTTTCTCATTGTCGGCGCGGCGCTGCTCATGATGTCGATCGATTCGACCATCGTCGCCATCGCGCTGGACGCCATCCAGCAAGGCCTGCATACCTCGATCAATCTGGCGGGCTGGACGCTGACCGCCTATTCCTTTGGCTTCGTGTTGATGCTGCCCATCAGCGGCAAGCTGGCCGAGCGCTTCGGGCGGCGCCAGGTGTTTCTGGCCTCGGTCGCGGTCTTTACGCTGGCCTCGCTGGGATGTGCATTGGCCAGCAATATTTACGCGCTGATTCTGCTCAGGGCGCTGCAGGCGGCGGGCGGCGCGGGCTTCACGCCAACGGCCACGGGCATCATCGTGGATCATTTCGGCTCGGCGCGTGATCGCTATGTCAGCCTTTTCGGCAGCATTTTTCCGATCGGAGCGATGATCGGGCCGATTTTCGGCGGCTATTTCGTGGGGTATTGGTCGTGGCGCGACGTGTTCTATGTCAATGTACCGATCGGCTTGCTCATTATCGTGCTTGCCCTGCGCTTCGTCCCGCGCGATCCGGTGCGGACGCACCGCCGGCCCAAAAGCATGGACGTCGCGGGCGTGGCGCTATTGGGCAGCGGCCTTCTGGCGGGCATGCTGGCAGTCAGCATGCTGGGGGAAAGGCAGCCGTCCGAAGACCTGTGGCCGCCTCTGGCGCTGCTGTGTTTTGCCGCCGCAATGATCGGGGGCTTTTTTCGCCACATCCGACGCACCCGCGCGCCCTTCATCGCCCCAAGGCTGATCTACGGCCCCGATTTCGGCGTGGTGAACCTTGTGAACATGACCTACACTGGGATTGCGATCGGGGCGCTGGCGCTGGTGCCGCTATATGCCACCAGCCGCTACGGCATAAGCGCCTTGCAGTCGGGCACGCTTCTTACGGCGCAGGGCATTGCCGCATTGGTCTTTTCTTTGCTCGCCGTGGCGATGCTGCGCCGTAGCGGCTATCGCCTGCCGCTGTATGTGGGAAGCGCTGTCACCGTGATAGGGCTGCTGCTTCTCGCTCTGCCTCCCGCCCTGGATGCGTCGCCGTATGCGTGGCTCGCTTTTGCGGCTTTTCTGCTTGGCGCCGGCAGCGGCGTCATCAACCCGGCGATGCGCAACGCGGGGTTGCAGCTTGCGCCGGAGTCTTCTTCCATGCTGGCGGCGCTGCGCACTCTGTCGCTGCAAATCGGCACGATCGCCACGATCTCCATCGTGACGGCCATCCTGTCGCACCGGAGCGATGCAGGCCAGACCTTGTCATGGACCTTCGCGGTTCTGGCCGTATTTCGGGTGCTGATCATGCCGCTGGCCAGATGGGTGCCGGAGCAGCGCGGCGCCTGGTAGCGCCTTCGCATAAGGGACTGCCAGGCACACTACTTGCCGCCCGCTCCTCCTTAGAGACGCGACGCCCTCGGCGCCGGCCACAAGGAGGAATCAAAGTGACCCAGATCTTCGAACACCGGTATTCTCTAACGGTGTACCCGCTGCATGCTGTATTTCTTGCGGGCACCATTCCCTTGTTTCTTGGCGCCGCGCTCAGCGATGCGGCCTACGCCAAGACCTTCCACATCCAATGGAATAACTTCGCCTCCTGGCTTCTCGTGGCCGGCCTGGTGTTTGCGGGCATCGCCCTGATCTTCGCGATCGTCGATCTTTCCCGGCCTTATCAGCGCGCGCGGGGTATTGTCCTGTATTTCCTGATATTGCTCGTGACGTGGATAGTCGGCTTTATCGATGCGCTCATGCACGCCCGCGACGCCTGGGCGGGCATGCCTACGGGCCTGGTCCTGTCGATAGTCGTCACGCTGCTGGCCTGCGTTGCTACTTGGCTGGGCTTTCGCACTCCCCATGCAAGAGGTGCACTATGAAATACCCATGCTTGCTTGCCATCGTCACGTTGTCCGCCATGCTGAGCGCATGCGGCGGGGAAACCGAGCCCATTCAGGTCGGCGCTTCGCCCGAACTGCCTGAACCCGAGCGGGGACTGCTGCCCGATATGGTGATTGCAAAACCCGCAAAATGGGGCGACAAGGTGCCGACGGTGCCGGATGGCTATACCATCAAGGCCATCGCAACCGATCTCAAGATTCCACGCCAGACGCTGGTGCTGCCCAATGGCGACATTCTGGTGGCCGAGGGCCGAGGCGGAACGGCTCCCGACCTCAAGCCAAAGGACATCATCGCGGGCGTCATCAAGGCCCAAGGCACCAGTCCGGTAAAGGGCGGCAATCGCCTGACCCTGCTGCGCGATGCGGACGGCGACGGCACCTACGAGATGTCGACCACCTTCGCCGAAAACCTGAACGCCCCCTATGGCCTTGCGCTGGTCAACGACAATCTCTACGTTGCCAACCAGGACGCCTT
>Ga0182746_1002937_pt1 | contig 12181 bp, 13 predicted proteins | sample eDN3rd30CBELigOP_FD_128881 | JGI IMG/M metagenome (GOLD analysis project Ga0182746, IMG submission 128881) | Enriched Organic Plus compost microbial communities from Emeryville, California, USA - eDNA 3rd pass 30_C BE-Lig OP (version 2) (version 2) ... | reverse complement strand
TCGGCCACGACGTCGGCGACAAGTGCGACCACCACGACGCTGATCGGCGGTCCGACTCGCGGTGGCGGTGAGTGGGGGCCCGGCGTCCCGACTCCCTTCGACGTTCCGCGCCCACCGGTCTTCCAAGCCCCGGTCGCGCAGACGCAGGCTCCCGACGTGCCCGTGCCACCTCCGCCGGGGCTGGCCGCAGCGGCCGGGGTGGCGCCGGTTGCCGTACCGGTGATCGCCCTGCCGGTCATCGTGCCGCCGATCGCGGCGCCGTTGGGCGCTCCGGGCGCTGATCACGGGCCGGGTTCGGGGCCACGATCGGGGCCCGAGGTGCAATCGAACACCAAGCTGCGTACCGAGGCGCGGCAGCCCGCCGCTGTCGGGCTGGATGCCGCAATTCCGGTGGCCTTCCGGGCCGGATACACGGATTATCTGCGTACCGCGAACACAAAGGAGATCGCAGCCGTGGCACTGCCCGGCGTGACCGGGATGATGGCATTGACCGGTTTGGGCGGACTCGTGGGTTACCGGCAGGCCAAGGCCGGCCGGACGGTTCGAATCGATGTCAGTCGATTCATGCGTTAGGAACGTCTTGGCAGGATCACGAGAAGTTCGGGAAGGGGGAACATGTCCGCGAGTCGAAGCGTCACGCGCGCTGTGAACGAGGTACTCGACCTCGCCCCGCGACAGGGTGAAGTCACGTTGACCCGTCTGGTCGACGCGGTGAGCGAAGATCGTGGCAGGCCGATCGAGCTGACCATGGCCGAACTTCCCCCGGGGGTCTGCGGCCAGTGGCGTCAATACGCCGACCGCGATGTGTTCCTCATCCAGCAGGGTCTGCCTGCCTGGGACCGCACCCTGGCTCACGAACTCGGGCACCTGGTCCTCGGCCACGAAGGCATCTCGATCGTGGACGCGGCCGCCGCGTCCACCGAGGTGGCCACCTCCGACCTGATCAGCTACATGCTCAACCAGCGGACCGGATGCATGGGCCCCAACGGCGAGGACATCGAGCAGGAGGCCGAGGACTTCGCCGCGCTTCTGCTGTACCGCCTCGGCAGGCTGCCGTCCGACCGGTCATCGATCGTGCAGGTTCGCCTCGGAGAGGCGTTTGGTTGATCGTCTGGGTGATCGCAGGCCTGCTCGGCCTGGCTACCGGCCTGCGTATCGGTTGGGCTCTGGTCAACAAGCAATCCCTGGTGAGCTCGGCGATGATCCTGTCGTTGGGCAGTCTCGGCATCGTGGCCGCGCTGAACTGGCAGCCGCTGGCCCTGCTGATCGACACGGTGGTGCACTGGCCGAACATCGCCGCCGGACTGAGCCAGGTCGCGCTGATCGCCTGTGCCGCAGGCAGTTGCGTCATGATCACGACCGCGTCCTCGGGTCACTCTGCCGCCCTCACCCGTCGTATTGCGCTGATCCAGTACGGCATCGCCGGCGTCGTCGCCGTCATCACCCTGGTGATCTTCTTCCGCGCCGGCCGCCTACCGGAGATGTCCCCCGCCGAATATCTGACCCGGGATCTCGGATCGCACGGGGCCTCGTGGCTGCTACCGCTGCTGTACGTGTTCCTGGCGCTGACCCTCGTGGTGTGGGCCGGCCTGCGCTACTCGAACCGCAGCCGGCGCGGGCGGGCGCTGTTCCTGTTCACCGTCGGCATGGTGCTGATCGTGGCGGCCAGCGGCTTCGTCCTGCTCAGGGCCGCAGGTCGGACCGAGCCTGTCGGTGTCGGTGCCGCGGCCACCCTGCTGGGCTGCGCGATGGTAATCGTGGCCGCCGGATCGCTGCTGCCGAGTGTCGAGGACTGGTTCGGTGCACGTCAGGAGTTACGGACCATCAAGCCGCTTCTGAGCGAGTTGGCCCGGCGCCAGCCCGATGTGGGCATCGGCGTGCGTCCGCGCGGTCCGTTGGTGTTCCGGGTCGCCGAACGGATGTCGCTGATCTCCGATGCGCTCTACCTGGAGGCGACGGCAGCTGACTCGCGCCGGCATGAAAATGCCGGGTCCCGTGGGGCGAATCGATCCGGAGAGCCAAGCGACACAACTGAATTCGAGGAAGCTCAGCGGCCTGAGGTAGCGCCCGGCGAGCAGGCGCTGGCCATCGCACAGTGGATTTACGACACCCGTGAGGATGACGACGAGTCAGCGTTCCCGGGGCTGGTCTGGTTGAGCCAACCCGAAACGTATTCCGACCGGGAATGGATTCTGGCGATTGCCGAGCGGTACCGAGAATTGGACCGCGCGGCATCGCGCAGCTGAAACCGGCCGATCAGTCGTCGAGGTGTTCCCGGCGACGCAGCTCATCGACCTTCTGGACCAGGTCCTGCTGAGCTTCGTTGGACAGGCCGACGGTGCGGGCTGCGATCCGGCGGATCCCCTCGTCACGCATGCTGGCCAGCCAGGTCAGTTCCTTGTCGAGCTTCTCGTAGTACTCGTCGTCGGTGAAGTACGCCGGCTTGATCCGGAAGAAGTTGGCAAGTGCGGCCATGGTTGCCGCTGACGGGTTGGTCCGGTTGCCCGAACGAAGCTGGGACAGGTACGGGGCCGACATGGTGACGCCCTCGGACTTCAGTGCGGCGATCACCTCGGCAGACGTGTGGGGTCCGCGCCCGGGCGGATAAACCGTATCGAACAGGCGGTTTAGGCGGGCGGCGAACGTCTTGCTCATCGATTTGACCTCCACATGCTTCATGAGCGGTACGAATTAGGCGGCGTATTTGCTGACCATCGTAGCGAGTGTTGTGACGACAACCAAGTGCAAACGCCACAAAAGTTAAACTGGCTTTGCGTTTTGAGCCCCTCTGCTGCGGATGCCGCGACCTTCGCCCTGAGGGGTAGGCGGGATTGCGCCGTCTCGCAATGCAAAAGGTGACGGTTGCGTTGTATTGGACGCGGTGAGCTGCGCGCACAGGGGTGCTCGATCATGATCAACTTCTTGGCCGGCAACCGAAGCAGCGCCGTGACTAGCGGAAACCCAAATTTGCTAGAGTGCGGGACCCGGGCCGCATCGGATTGCGCGCGGCGCCGTTGTCGGACGACGTGGAACACGTTACAGGTGGGGCGGTGGAATGCTCGTCAACCCCCTCGCGCGCGATAGCCAGACAGCTCTGGGTGGATTGTGGGTCCGATTCAGGAAGGCGGTTGCCCGATGGAAACGGACGGAGGTTTCGGCGGTCGCCGCACAAGCGAGGGCACAAATATGGGTACAGAGATGGTTGCGGTGGGGCCTCACGGCTATCTGAGGCGTCCGCCGGGTAGCAGATCTCGCCGACTCAGCTTTCACGCTGACGCCTGCGCCTGCGGACATGGCGACCTTTCGACAGACCGCTGAAACTTGCCGCTCTCGCGGCTTACCCCACTTACGCCCGAAGGTGTCGCCCACCGCATCGCAGGCTGTCGGCCGGGCTCGAGGCCAGCAGGTCGACGCGACGATTGCGGGCTACTGCCCTTCGCTGATCAAGAGACCATAGCGGTTGTCCGCTCAACCCGCCAGGTTTCCTATTCATTTTCGGCAGGTGGATTCTCCTTGGTGGAGAGGGTGTCCCGAATCTGGTGTGGTTACGCCGCCAACAGCATCGCCAGAATCGCGGTGTCGGGGTGACTGATCGGATCGACGCCGACCCGGCTCACCATCGATGTCACCGTGCCGTCGGATTCCGCTTCGACCCATGCGGCTCGGTGTTCCAGTCCGAGATGCGGGATCCCCGGCAACAATACGCAGCCCGACGCCGCGCCGGCGCACTCGGGAAGTGACGGTGTCGTCTCCGATGGCGGATGCAACATCAACAGGGCCGGCGGTTGATGGTCGGCGAAATATCCGGGCGGAACCGCGGATTCGCCGACAACCGGCCCTTCGGCGATGACGATTCCGACGGTGCCGGGACGGGGCGATTCCGGCAATTCCTCGCGAACGCCGAAAATAGTTGTGGTGGAGAGCAATCCGGGTAGTGATGCGACCCGGACCGTGACCATCAGGAGCTGCGCCCACTCTTTGGTGGAATCGGGCCACCGGCCCAGCACCACGAAACCTTTGAGCGCGCCGCCGGAATGAAAAGGGGCGATCTCAATCGCCTTGCCGGACCCCGTCGTATCCATATCGCCTCCGGGACATCGGTGTTGGCTCGCCGGCTGGCCGGTGTTCCGACACGTCTGTGGGTCGATGAGAATCAGAATGCGACAGCGGCGGGTGCGGTGCAAGGCGACACGGCCCCCGAAAACGAGGGCGGGGCGTCACGCATGTGCGCGACGCCCCTTGGTGAGAGATCTACAGATGCGATCCAGCCCTCGCTCGGACCGCGATCGACCTAGCCGAAGATCAGGCCGTTGGTCTTGGAAGTGGCCGCAGCGTAGCGGTTCTGCACGTCCTCCCAGTTCACGACATTCCAGAACGCCTTGACGTAGTCGGCCTTGACGTTCTTGTACTGCAGGTAGAAGGCGTGCTCCCACATGTCGACCTGGAGCAGCGGGATGATGCCGAGCGGCACGTTGGCCTGCTGGTCGTAGAGCTGGAAGGTCAGCAGCCGATCGCCCAGGCTGTCGTAGCCGAGCACGGCCCAGCCCGAGCCCTGCAGCCCGTTGGCGGCGGCGGTGAACTGCGCCTGGAACTTGTCGAACGAGCCGAACTGATCGTCGATCGCCGCGGCCAGATCGCCCGTCGGCTTGTCACCACCGTTGGGGGACAGGTTCTTCCACCAGATGGAGTGGTTCACGTGGCCGCCGAGATGGAACGCCAGGTTCTTCTCGTTGAGGAAGATCGCCGCGTGGTCACCGTTGGCCCGCGCCTCATCCAGCTTGGCCACAGCGTCGTTGACGCCCTTGACGTACGCGGCGTGGTGCTTGCTGTGGTGGAGCTCGTTGATCTGCCCCGAGATGTGGGGCTCCAGTGCTCCGTAGTCGTAATCCAGGTCCGGCAAAGTGTATTCAGCCACGAGATTCCTTCCTCATATCGATCGATGGAGCGTCACTCAAGATCACTGCCAACACTGCTCCATCGCAGAGCGCACCGCAAGGACGCGTGCGCCGACCTCACGTATACCCGATCGCGCAGACGTCAGAACAAGACGATCACGGCCAGCACGCCGAGCAGCAGGAGGGCGATCACACTGGCCCTGAGGAAGGACATCAGCTGGTTGCGGGTGTGCAGGTGTCCGGATGTATGCCATTCGGACTGTGGAAAGGCGGATCCCGACCCGATCGGATGTGACGCCATCAAACACTCCTGACCTGCACGATCAATGCTTGTCCCCCAGTGAGTTCTGTCACAACAGCTGGTGTGACGCCGATCATAGACCCTGTAATGGCCAAGGGAAAATCGGCCTTCGCGTCAGTGAAGCCGGGGCCCGGCGCCCTGGAATCAGAGTGATCCCAACCGGGCCGTGGGCACCGGCTCCCGGGTTTAGCCGAGTGCTTAATTTCGCTCCGCGCCGGTGATGGTTGTTGATCGCTGCTGTGAACCTGCCTGTTTTATCCACAGCCACCTCCAGTTACCACTCAGTAATGCCCATTTCGGGGCCTTTTCTCCAGGTGCGGGGCCTGTGGATGAACCTGTGGAAACTGTGGATAGCTTCCCGTTGCTAACACCGTGGTGAGCCATCAGGGTCGGCTGCGCGCCGCGGCCCGGGCATGCGAGCATTGACGGCATGGACGATGTGGAAGTCGGGCAGGCAGATATCGCTGCGGTACCCACCACGTTCGAAGGGGCTGTGGTGCTGCTCGATGTCCGTGAGGACGACGAATGGCAGCGCGGTCACGCCGAAGGCGCCCAGCACATCCCGATGGGTGATGTCCCGGCGCGGATCGCCGAGATCGACCCGGACGCCGAGCTCTACGTGATCTGCCACGCGGGCGGACGTTCCCTGCGGGTGGCCAACTATCTGGCTCGCAACGGCTACACCCCGATCAACGTCGAAGGCGGCATGCTGGCTTGGGCCGGAGCCGGACGTCCGGTCATCACCGACGCCGGCGGCCCGGGAACCGTCTGACGGGCTCGGGACCTGTCCGTAGATCGTGACTAGGCTGGTCGGATGATCCAGGTGTGTTCGCAGTGCGGGACGCGCTGGAATGTGCGTGACCGGCAGCGGTCGTGGTGCCCTCGGTGCGGCGGCTCGTTGTTGGCGCCCTCCGCGCCGGCGGCATCCCACTCCCCATGGGGACCCGGTTCCGCAGCCCAGCCCCCGGCGCCCTCACCGACGTCGCCCACGGCGCAGCGCACCCAACCGCAACTCGCCCCGGGCTATCGCTGGATCGCCTTGCGCCCGGGTGCTCCGCCACACCAGCGCCGGCCGCGTCGACCGCTCGGCCCGACCCCGCACTACCGGTCGATTCCGAGTTGGGGCCTGCACCAACAATTCGACCTCGAAGACCAACCTCAGAAATCGGACGCCGAGACCAGCGCAGGCAACGTGCACCTCATGCTGGTCGCTGCCATGGTGGTGCTCGGAATCGCCGCGTTCGCCCATGTGGTCCGCTACGTGCTGCTGCTGATCAACCGCACGGTGCTGTTGCATCCGGTGATCGCCATCGGCGGAGTGTTCATCGGTCTGCTCGCCAGCGTGGTGGCGATGGGTGTCGTGGCCGTCGCGGTGATTTCGTCGGTGCGTTGGCTGATCCAGCGGCGCTCTGCCGCCTACGCCGCACACGGCGAGGTGGATCCGCGCAGCACCAGGACGTTGTGGCTGTGCTGCCTGCTGCCCGGCGTGAACCTGGTCATGGCACCGGTGTTCGTCTGGGAGCTGGCGGCCTTGGAGGGCCGCCTCTCGCACCTGCGTCGCCAGATCGTGGCGTGGTGGATCGTCTGGGTGTTCAGCGCAGTGGTCGCGTTCGCGTCGATGGTGAGCACCGTGTACGTCACGTTCTTCAACGACACCCCGCAGAACATCGCGAACAACACCGTCACCACGATCGTCGGGTACTTGTTGGCGCTGGCGGCATTCCTGCTGACCGCCAAGGTGTTCACCGGTTTCGAGGGCGGCGGCACCACGACGGCTCAGCGCAGCGTCCGGCGGTGGGTGGTCATCGAGCCGGAGACGGATGACACTTCGCAGAATCGTGAGGATTCCGCGGAATCCGCCGTTCCGGTTGAGACCCAAGGGCAGAACCCGGCAGCATAGGCCGTATGGAAACGGGCGACGGCGGAGCCGCTGCGCAGGCGACACCGGGGCCTGGGCATCCGTTCGTGGTCGCCCACCGCGGAGCATCCGCCGAGAAGCCCGAGCACACCCTGGCCGCGTACGACCTGGCGTTGCGGGAGGGCGCCGACGGTGTGGAATGCGATGTGCGCCTGACGCGCGACGGGCATCTGGTGTGTGTGCACGACCGTCGGGTGGACCGCACCTCCACGGGCACCGGGCTGGTCAGTGAGATGACGCTGGCCGAGTTGCGCAGGCTGGACTACGGGTCATGGCATGCCGGCGGGCGCTCCGACGGTGACGGCGAAGACGCGCCCGAGGGCACTGTCGGGGATACCGGACTGCTGACGCTCGACGATCTCGTTTCGCTGGTGCTGGACTGGAACCGGCCCGTCAAGTTGTTCATCGAGACCAAACATCCCGTGCGGTACGGCGCCCTGGTGGAGAACAAGGTGCTGGCACTGCTGCACCGGTACGGGATCGCCGCCCCGGCCTCGGCCGACCTGTCCCGGGCGGTGGTGATGTCGTTCTCGGCAGCGGCGGTGTGGCGCATCCGGCGGGCCGCCCCGATGCTGCCGACGGTGTTGCTCGGCGAGACGTCGCGGTATCTGGGCGGCAGCGCTGCCACCACGGTCGGGGCCACTGCGGTCGGCCCGTCCATCGCGACACTGCGTGAGCACCCCGAGCTGGTCGACCGGGCCGCTGCCCAGGGGCGGGCACTGTACTGCTGGACCGTCGACCACTACGAGGATGTCCAGTTCTGCCGGGACATCGGGGTGGGCTGGGTGGCCACGAATCATCCCGGCCGCACCAAGAGCTGGCTGCAGAACGGCCTGACCGGTGCGGGCCGGGACTGAGAGTTAGAGGTTGCCGCCGGCGGCCTTCGGTGCGGCCGCGTCGACACCGGCTCGGCCGGCGAATTCGCGGGCGACGAAGTCCTCGATGTGAAACAGGTTGGCGCCCGCGCGGTCGGCGATACGCACCAGCGTTGCCATCGACGAGACCTCTTCGATCTGCTCCTTGAGGAACCACTGCATGAACTGCTCGCCGAGGTAGTCGCCCTCTTCCCGCGCCACGCTGGCCAGCCGGCTGATCTGCTCGGTGACCGTGCGCTCCTGGCTGAGCGCCAGCGCGAGCGCGTCGCGGGGTGTGTCGAAGCGGTTGCACACCGCGTCGACACCCGGGATCTCGGCGTCGATGTCCCGATCGAGCAGATACTGCACCAGCATCATGGCGTGGTTGCGCTCCTCGACGGCCTGCGCGTAGAAGTGCTTGGCAAGCTGCGGAAGGTCAGCGCCGTCGAAATAAACCGCAATTGCGATGTATTGCTGCGACGCGGTGAACTCACTGCGGATCTGGTCCTGGATCAGCGCATGAAATTTCGTGTCGAGTTCACTGGTCGTCGTCATGGTGGCGAGGATATAGCAGGTCAGAGCCCATTGTCATCGAAGGTTGACCTCATTGAGGCCAGCGTTACCTTAGTTGGGCCGTGCGAGTGTGGCGCCCATTACATTTGCTGTGGAAAATTTGCTGCCCGTCGAATTTAGCTTTGCCTTGCTTAAGGCTGGGGCTTTTCGATGACGTCGTCCGGAACGGTCGTGTCGTTGGCTAGCGCGGTGAACAAGCGGCCCGCCGCATCGCTGTCCCACACCACCACCGCGCCCGAATCACTGCCGGTGAACTCGCCGATCGGCACTGTTGTGGTGACCATGTCATCGCCGTGCATCGCCCAGGCAAGCCGGCCCAGATCCCACACGTGTGCGTCTTCGTCGACGGCCACCGAGTTGGTGGCAGCGCGAGCCATCGGCTGCCACCGCAAGGGGTTGAGCAGTACCTCCGGGCTGGTGGCCCGGTGTAGCAGTGCGGACATGAACGCCCGCTGATTGATCATCCGGTCCAGATCGGCGCGCGGCGTGGCGCGGCTGCGCACATAGCCGAGCGCGTTGCGGCCGTCGAACTCCTGGCAGCCTGCCGGTAGGTCGATGCCGGCCAGCGGGTCGCTGATCGGCTCGGCCGGGCACATCCTCACCCCGCCGACCGCGTCGACCAGTGCGGCGAAACCGTCGAATCCGATCTCGGCGTAGTGGTCGAGGTGCAGCCCCGTCGCCTGCTCGACGGTTTGAGCCAGCAACGGCGCCCCGCCGAGCGAGAAGGCGGCATTGACCTTGTCCTCGCCGTAACCAGGGATCGGCAGATAGGAATCCCGGGGGATCGAGACCATGGTGGCCGGCGTCCCCGAGCCGAGTCCGGGGATGTGTACCAACAGGATGGTGTCGGTCCGGCCGGTGCCGATGTCCCCGCCGGTGGCCAGTTCGGCCTGCTGCTCGGGGCTGAGGTTCTGCCGGCTGTCCGATCCGACCAGCAGCCATGTGGTGCCGTGGGCGGTGGCGGGGCGCTCCGGATAGTCGGCCAGCGCCGGGATGCGATGCAGTGACGAGTCGATCCAGAAACCGCCACCGATCGCCGCGAGCACGGCAACCAGCAGCACGGCCAGAACGAGCCGGCCCCACCGGCGACGCCGCCGCGGCTTGCGCACCGGCGCAGGCGCTGCCGAGCGGGCGGCTGCCGGCCGGGGCGTCGGACGAGGCCGGGGCGGTGGCGGAGGTGGCGGCGGAGCCGGCCGGGGCGGTGGCGGGGACTGCCTCGGTGGCTGTCGCAGGGGCGGTTGCGGTGGTTGCCTCGGTGGTTGTCTCGGAGGCGTCGGCGGGTTCGGCGGCCACACCGGGCGGTAGTTCGGGTCGCGCCGGATCACCTGGGACGGCTCGTTGCCGCGGCGGCGCGGCCCGGGACGCCGCGAGCGCGGGTCGGCGGGTCCGCCTGAAGCGGTGAAGTCGTCCACAGCAGAAATGTACGTGCCGGCGGCGTTATCGCAGCCAACTGAGATGATCGGCCACCAGCGCGTAGCCGACGAACGCGACCGCATCGATCAGGGTGTGGGCGATGATCAGGGGCCACAGCCGCCCCGTGCGCTGCCAGGCATAGCCGAACACCAGGCCCATCACGATGTTGCCCAGACCCGCGCTGTAGCCCTGGTACAGGTGGTAGGCGCCGCGCAGCAGGCTGGAGATCACCAGAGCCCGCCCGGGGCTGACGTCGAGTTGACGGAGCCGAGTCAACAGGAAACCCACCACGATGATCTCTTCGGCCCAGCCGTTGGCGAACGCCACGCCCAGCAGCATCGGGATGCGCCACCAGGTGTCGTACAGTTCGGCCGGTTCCACATCGGCGCTGAGGCCCAGCACCCGGGCCAGCACGTAGAAGCCCAGGCCCGGCAGGCCGATGAGCAGGGCCAGGCCGAGCCCGCCCAACCCGTCTGTGCGCCACTGAGGACGCGAGAGGCCGATCGCGGCCGGCCCGAACCCGCTGCGCCACAACAGGTACAGGGCCAGGGCGCCCCATGCCAGTAGTTGGAGAACGACGGCGAGGTGCAGGCCCAGGTCGATCAGGTCGAAAGGGGAGCGCTTCGGGTTGAGGGCGACGGTCTGGCCCGACAGGCCGAGCAACACCGCTTCGACGAGCCGCAGGCCCGCGGTGTAGGCGCCGAGCCCGAAGGTCACCGCGAGAACGACGGCGATCTCGATCTTGAGCGTGCGGCGTTGCGGCTCGAGCTGATCGTGGGACCCGGTCACCGGAGCTACGGTAGCGGCGCCGGGCCGGCGTGTCGGACCGCGCGGGTCAGATCCGGCGTGCGCGTAGGCCGTTGAGGAACGGGCAGCCCATCAATATGCGGATGGCCTGGCTCAGGCCGGTGACGTCGTCGACCGGCTTGGGGAACGGCAACCGCACGTCGTGGTCGCCGTGTTCGTTCTCCACCCGAAGTTGCACGCCGTAGCGGTCGAGGCCAAGTGGGCGCACCCGGCCCTGCCGCAATGTCATCGGCAAGCGGGTGGCCAGACGCTCCACCACGTCGCGGTGGGCGGACTCCATGTGCTGAAGCCAGCCGGATTCCATCGCGCAGAACGGATCGGGCCGCGCCTGCAGAAGCGCCCCGAGGCCGACGGACTCGGCGCCGGTGGCATCGGCCACCACCACCGATTCGATCTCCAGTCGCATCAGGGTGTGGTTGTCGTCATCGGGTTCGGTGTTCGGCCGCGCCTGCGAGTTCACCTGCAGCAGAGCCGGGTTCGGATTCTCGGCCGCGACCAGGTCGAGCAGTGCGGCGACCTCCGAGGACGGTACGTGCTGGAGGCGGCCGCGGATCCACACCAGAGAGCGCACCGGTTCGCGCAGTGGGAGCGGGGCGTAGTCGGTCATCTCCAACACTGCCTGCACACCGGCAGAGCCGGCGGCCAGTGCCATCCCGAACAACGGACTGTTCTCGGGGACGGTGATCGCGAACGACCCGTCGTCGAGCAGGTGATGAACCGGTGAGGTGACAGGTTCGATGCCCTCGACCGCGACCATGGCGCCGCCGCCTCGTGCGCATGCGCTGCGGATCCGCTCGGCTGTCGTCGGTGTCGCAATGGCCATCTCGCCGCCTTCGAAACTCGGTGTGAACTTAGGTGAGGTAAGCCTAACTTAACTGCGGTCCTCGTCGTCGGCAAGGCTTCCGGTGGCCCGGACGTCAACCGGATAGGGTTGGCATGTGCCGCGCATCGCCTACCTCGGGCCTGAGGGAACCTTCACCGAAGTGGCGTTACTGCAGATGGTGGCGCATGAATTGGTGCCCGGCCTGCCGCCGGAATCCGCTGACGGCAGCCCTCGGTTCACGCCGGTTCTGACCGACAGCACCCCAGGCGCACTGGCCGCAGTGCGCGAGGACCGGGCCGATTACGCGTGCGTGCCGATCGAGAACTCGATCGAGGGCTCGGTCCTGCCGACGCTGGACAGCCTGGCGGTCGGGGCGCCCCTGCAGATCTACGCCGAGCTGACTCTGGACGTCGCCTTCACCATCGTGACCCGGCCCGGGAACACCGGGCCCGTACGGACCGTCGCGGCCTTCCCGGTGGCTCTGGCCCAGGTGCGGCGGTGGCTGGCCGCCAACCTGCCCGCAGCAGAGGTCGTACCGGCCACGTCCAATGCCGCCGCGGCCCACGAGGTGGCCGAGGGCCGGGCCGACGCCGGTGT
>Ga0182746_1002934_pt1 | contig 12192 bp, 9 predicted proteins | sample eDN3rd30CBELigOP_FD_128881 | JGI IMG/M metagenome (GOLD analysis project Ga0182746, IMG submission 128881) | Enriched Organic Plus compost microbial communities from Emeryville, California, USA - eDNA 3rd pass 30_C BE-Lig OP (version 2) (version 2) ... | reverse complement strand
TATCAACATTCTCATATCGGATATAATTACAGGATGTCCAATATTAGTGCTGGCATTGGACGTGGACAGATGGAAGTTCTAACGGAACGCATTAGGGCGCGTCGTGCGATGACTAAATTTTATATGGAAATATTTGTTAACATAGCTGGTATAAGGGTCTTGAAAGAGCCGTCGGAAGATTTCTATTCTAATCACTGGCTAGCAGCGATTACAATTGATCAAGTTAAAGCTGGCATTTCCCGTGAGGATTTTAGATTGTCATTATTGGATGAAAATATTGAATCTCGTCCTTTATGGAAGCCCATGCATTTGCAGCCTGTATTTGCTGGAGCACCGTATTATGGCGAAAATATAGCTGAGAATTTATTCGATAATGGGCTTTGTTTGCCATCGGGATCTAATTTGACTGAGGTTGAAAGGGAGCGTATAATAGAAGTGGTAAAAAAGATTTTTAATATCTGATTTTTTTACAATATTCAGTGAAAATAATGAATAAAAGATCTTAACTAATTTTACTCGGACTTTTTAGGCATAAATTTTGAATATATTATGAGGCGGTTCATCTTTACAGTTTTATTAGCATATTTATGCATAGTTCGAGGAAAAAATATACTTTTGTTATATAAGACAAGATCAATTTATAATTTAAAATAGCAAATGCGATTAATTTCAAAAAAGAGTTTAACATTCCCACTATGGGCAGTAATTCTAACGATGTTTTTTTCCTGTGGTGCGCGTAAGAATATGGTTTATCTTCAGCCTGATTCGACTCAAATTAATACATTATATGAACAATATGTTCCTAGAATTCAAACCAATGATATACTAACCGTTGTGGTGACAGCTGCTGATCCAAAGGTAACAGCACCGTTTAATCCCATTAGTAGTATGGCAAATGGCAATCTGACCCAACAAACGGATATGGCACTACGTCCCACCTATACTGTAGATGATGCTGGAGATCTAACTTTGCCTATGTTGGGAAAAGTTCATGTTGCAGGATTAACTCGTTTACAAGCGATTGAAAAAATTCGAAATGAATTAAGTCAATATATCAAAGACCCAGGAGTGAATATCAATTTTAATAATTTTAGGGTATCTGTATTGGGTGAGGTTGCTCGCCCAGGATCATTTATTATACCCACTGAGCGTATTACAATCTTGGAAGCCTTGGGTTTGGCCGGTGATCTTACGATTCGGGGGGTGAGAGAAAATGTTATGTTAATCCGTGAAGTTGATGGTAAAAAAATAATACATCGTTTGGATTTAACTCAACAAAGAACCCTAAACTCTCCCTATTACTACTTGGCTCAAAATGATGTAATTTATATTGAACCGAATAAGGCACAAATTAATAATTCAAAACTCGGCGCAAATACGAATATTATTATTTCCATCGCCAGTCTATTAATTACTGTAATTTCAGTATTGACACGTTAAAAATATTCATGGAACAAAAACCTTTAAATACGAAAGAACATAATAAAGAAGAGGAAATAAATGTAAGGCAATTATTTGAGCAATATGCTTTCTATTGGAAATGGTTCGTCCTTGCTCTTATCATGTCCATTGGTACAGCAATTATTTATCTTAGATATGCTCAAAAGACTTATAATACTACCGCTAAAATTTTGTTGAAAGATGAAAGAAGTGGGTCGGCTGGTGAATTAGCGGGGATTACTGAGTTAACAAGTTCAATGGGACTCGGAAGTACAAAAGCTGCCTTTGTTACAGATCAAATTGAAGTACTTTCTTCTCGCCGATTAATGCGAAAAGTTGTAGACCAATATCACTTAAATGTTATTTACTCAATTAAAGGTAAGATTCGCTCTTCTGAAGTTTTGGAAAGTGAAATGCCTTTTAATTTGATGCCTCTCGGAGATCAGGATACTACCAAATTAAAGATTAAGGTGCAAATTAAAGATGGCAATGATATACATATAACTAATCTTATTACTGGAGAAAAGTTGAAAGGTAGTTTTGATAAAAATATCAGGATCGGAACAATCCCCGTAGTATTTAAACGGAATGTTAGTGGGGATAGAAAGAATAATAAGTACCCATTAAATTCGAATGCAGACTATTCCGTGACTGTTATTCCGAAAGATTGGGCAGTTGATGCTAACTTGGCGGCAATAAATATTACACCCAGTAAAGAAGCGCAGTCTTATATTGTGAACTTCTCAATGGTTTCAGCATTAGGTGTTAAAGCTGAATTGATATTAAATGCGCTAATTGATGTATATAATGCGGATTTAACAAACGATAAAATGCGCATGACGAGAGCAACATCGGATTTTATAAACAAACGATTGATGTTGATTTCAAAAGATCTATCGGGAGCGGATGAGCAAGCAGCTGAGTTTAAGTCTGCAAACTCGATGGTTGATATGACTACGGAAGCAGGTGTGTTTTTGAACAATGCTTCAGACAACGAGAAGAAAGTTCTGGAGTACCGCACCCAACTGCAGTTGGTTGACCATATGAATGACTATTTGAAGAATCAGGAAGAAGGTAAGCTCATCCCATCAAATATCGGTTTGCAAGATGCGTCTATCGGAGCCGCCATTGCCGAATATAATAAGTTGGTGCTTGAAAGAGATGATTTATTAAAGTCAGCATCAGATCAGAACCCGGCTGTAATTGCATTAAATGAGAATATTATTGAAAGTAATAGAAATATTCGTCAATCTCTTGAAAATTATCAACGTGTTACAAAGTTGGCATTAAGTAATATAGAGCGTAAATCCAATGAAATAAAAGGTCGTATTAGTTCCATCCCAAATCAGGAGCAAGGCTTCAAAAAAATATCCCGTCAACAGCAAATTGTCGAATCCTTATATCTTTTGTTACTCCAGAAGCGTGAAGAGAGTGAGGTAAAGGCTGCTGCGACACCTGATAACTTAAAAATTATAGATGCCGCATATGGTAGTGGGATACCCGTATCCCCAAAAAAAGGAATTGTGCTTCTAGGCGCGATAATTATAGGTCTCATTATACCTCTTGCTGTTCTTTATTTGAAGTTCTTATTCGATAACAAAATACATTCCCGTAAAGACATCGAAGAAATTGTCAAAGTGCCCGTATTGGGAGAGATTCCTTCCGCCGAAGACACTATAGTTCATTTAAACGATCGGTCATCATTAGCAGAGGCTTTTAGGATCTTGCGGACGAATATGAATTTCATGTTCGGTGCGGAGCAGAAAGATGCTTCCAAGGTGATATTTGTTACATCAACAATCTCTGGCGAAGGAAAATCATTTGTGACAACGAATCTCGCTCAAATCTTATCAATGTCAGGTAAAAGGGTTGTACTAATTGGTGCTGATATCCGTAGCCCAAAAGTTCTGGATTATTTAGGATTGTCTCATTTACAACATACTAACGTCGGGATTACTCAATTTTTGATTAATCCCGAAATGGATGTAGACAATATCATTATCAAGAAACCTGGCAACTATGATTTCGACGTAATTTATTCGGGGTACATCGCTCCTAATCCAGCTGAGTTATTGATGAATGGACATTTTGATGATGTAATCAAATATACCCGTGAACATTATGATTATATCTTGGTTGATACTGCTCCGGTAAGTCTAGTCACTGATACATTGTTAATTGCGCATAACGCTGACCTAACATTATATGTATCCCGTGTTAATTATCTGGACAAGCGCTTACTCCAAGTGCCTAGGGAACTTTATGTGGAAGGTAAACTGAAAAATGTTGCTGCAGTGGTAAATGACGTAGACTTCGCTCGTGGCTATGGCTACGGTTATGGCTACGGTTATGGCTACGGTGACAAAGGTGGAAAGAAAAAAACGGGTTTGGCGAAAATTTGGCAAGATTTTAAAGACCGTTTAAATATAAAATAGCCTAGCATAAAATAATTTTTGGCCTTATTGTTGTATAACCCCAAATCGAGAATTCGGTTTGGGGTTATTATTTTTTATAATAATAATTCATAAATATCGTTTTTGAACTATAAAAGACTAAACACTAATCAACTCACAATGAGAAAAAAACTATTATGTACATCAATGGGGATTTTATGTTTTGCAATAGGAAAGGTGTCAGCCCAATTTTCACGTCCCATTAGTGTGGGAGCTGGTGCTGGCGTAGCGTATAATTTAACTGACCTAGCGAATGTAAAGGCTAAATTTGCCTTTTACGGCGAGGTTGACTATCTAATCAATCCTTTTATATCTGTAGGTTTGCGTGGAGAAAAAGGAACGTTGGCAGGACATGGATATAATAGCGAGTTTGAAAACCGTTACTTTACCGCTAATGTGAATGGAAAGCTGCGTGTAGGACAATTCCTCGCCGATGCAAGCAATTATAGTCAGTATACCTTGGGTGCCAGTACTTTTTCGCGCATTCTTTCGAATATTTACGTCGGGGCTGGTGCCGGATTGGTAAAAAATAGAATAAAACGTCAGATAGATCCGATGTATGCGGAGGCGGTAGCGAATCAAGGCGGAGAACTTGCTGAAGATTTAGGCGAAATTCATTTCGTTTTACCCCTAAATGCTGGTGTAGATATTCCCTTTGGTCGTACCTTATACGGTCCGCAGTGGGCGATCAATGTCAACTACCAACATACACTGACCTTTAATGATAATCTGGATGGCATCAAGAATAAAAGTAATGACCAATATGGTTTTGTGTCCCTGGGCGTTAAATATGCATTATTCAACCGAAAATAAAACTGACCTAATTTAAATAAAACAAGAAGATGAATATATATAAAAAAGCCTATAACCGAGCACTGGGTGCCATAGCCTTGGCGCTTTTGATTGGTTTCTCGTCTTGTAAGTCGAACTCGGCATTATACCAGGCGCCAAAAGTAAATGCGTTTCGTGGGGGTAAGTTGCCAGCGCCTCCGGGCATGGTTTATATTCCTTCGGGTACAATACTCTTTAAGGGATCCTTGGATAGCGGTAATGTGGGCAAGAATGTGAGTTTGAGTGCTTTCTTTATCGACGAAGCGGAAGTAACCAACAAGCAGTACCGTGAATTTGTGAATTGGGTGGCCGACTCTGTCGCGGTAACGGATTACTTACAGGATGATCAGTATTTTTTAGATATCGCGGGGGAAGAGGTAGGGCAAAAACGCATCAACTGGGCGAAAGTGAAAAAGATATCGCCGATATGGAAAAGCAATGATCCCAGTATCCAAGAGCGCATCGCACCCATGCTCGAAATGCGTGGAAATAGACGGGCATTGAATCCGGAGGTCATCAAATATCGTTTCTCCTATTTGCAATCAAAAGGGAATCTAAAAAAGTCATATGTAACGGATACGGTAGCGGTAATGCCTGTAGAGGATATCTGGAGTAAAGACTTCCCGAACGCACAGATGGCTTCTTTGGATGCCAATTACTTTACGCATCCTTCTTTTGATTATTATCCTGTTGTGGGAGTGACCTGGAGACAGGCACGTGCTTTTACTGATTGGCGTGCTGGCCAAATGGCAGCGACGGTATTGAAAAACTCTTACCTCAACGGTTATCAGCTGAGCTTAAGTTTGCCTACAGAAGCACAATGGCAATATGCGGCTTCTGGTAAACTGGATCCGCAGGATACGATTGCCGGTTCGCGAATGACAATTGATGGTACAGAGGGCAAAAAGAAATTAGCGGTGAATTTTAAACAAGGTGAGGGTACGTATTCGCGTGATGGTGCGACGTTTACACTGCCTGTCAAATCCTATATGCCGAATGCGTTTGGCGTGTATAACATGGCGGGTAATGTGTCCGAATGGACCTTGGACGCCTATAGCCCTTCGGCTGTGGTATTTGTGAATGACTTGAACCCAGCCCTATTATACGACGCTGATCCCAAGGATGGGGATGCATTGAAACGTAAAGTGGTGCGCGGTGGTTCTTGGAAGGATAATGGTGAGCAGCTCAACAGCGAGACCCGTAATTATTCGGTGGATTACGAACCGCATTCGTATATCGGTTTTCGCTGCGTGATGTCGGCCTTTGAAATGCCAACGGTGCAAAGTAAAACTCGTAAATATTAATCTAGGCTGTAAACAGAAAACTTGATAACGATGAATAGGAAAATATTGACAACAGTTGCTTTAGCATTTGTAGCTGGATCGTTGTTCGCTCAGCAAGAAACAACCATTGACACGGTTCCTCCACAACAGGATACATTGAATAGGATGATTTCGGCAGCGCCGGTTGCTAGTGGTGAAATAATTCAGGATACGATACCGACCACAGATGGCTTTTATCAGGCCAACAGCATGGAGGATGCGGTACCTTTTGCGTACCCAGAGGTGAATAAAAAGAATATCCGTTTTTATAAGCGGGTATGGCGGGATATCGATCTGAAAGATGAAAAGAATAATATCTTGGGTATCCCGGGTAACTCATTGATGGAAGTGATCATGAAAGCGATTGAAAAAGGAAAGCTTTCCCTCTATAGCCCTGATGACGATTCCTTTAAGGCAAGATTGAATGCACAGGAGGGCATGGCCCGTTTTGCGGATAGTGTACTGGTGCCGATCTTCGACGGAGAGGGTAACCAGATTGATTCCAAAATGACATTGAACGAGTTTGACCCGAGCCGGGTAACGAAGTTCCGGGTTAAAGAGGATATCTTCTTTGACAAGCAGCGCAGCCGTTTGGAAACACGTATCATTGGTGTGGCTCCTCTGATGAACATTACGACATCTGCGGAGCTGGCGGAATCCGTCGGCTCGACACCTGCCTTCTGGCTTTATTTCCCTCAATTGCGCTATAGCCTGGTACAGGTGGATATCTCTGATCCGGACAAAGGCCTTTACGATATGACCATGGACGATTTCTTTGTACAAAATAAGTTTGCCAGTACCATTGTCCGTGAATCTTCGCCGGGGATGTTACAGAATGTGAAGGAGACAGAGAATGGTGGGCAGCTGTTGGATGGCCGTAAAGTGGAAGAAAAACTAGAAGCCTACAAAAAGAAATTGTGGAGCAATCCAAAAGGAGTAAAAGCTGAAGAGCTGGAAGGAAATCCTGCGAATCGATCTTCAGAAACAAACGGATCTCAAGTGCAGCAACAGAAGGTGGAGAAGACTTCTGAAAATTCCGAAAATTCGAAAGAAGCAGAAATTGAACAAACGGAAGAGACTTCAAACGCTGAAAAATTATAATTTTATTTTTAAGGTGCAAAGGCCTTTTCCCTTGGGAAAAGGCCTTTGTTTTTGACCTCAGATTTCACTATTTGTTAACGTGTCCTTTGTACACTTGGCATATCTTTTGTTTGTCAATGCGGGTTGAGGTTGCGACAGCCTAAAACAAACAGAAACTAAACAAAATCACTTATTTAAAACTAAACTGTATGTGCGGAATTGTTGGTTACGTAGGCCAGGAAGAAGCCTATCCAATTCTAATTAATGGTTTGAAGCGCCTCGAATATCGGGGGTACGACAGTGCCGGAATTGCGTTGATACATCAAGGCAGGATCAATCTTTACAAGAAGGAAGGCAAGGTCGCTGCGCTTGAGGCCGAAGCAGCTGGTAAAAACCTAAAAGGCCATGTGGGTATCGGCCACACGCGCTGGGCGACGCACGGTGAACCTTGTGATCGCAATGCGCACCCTCATTTTTCTAAATCTGGGAAATTGGCGATGATTCACAATGGGATTATCGAAAACTACGGGCAGCTAAAAGCAGATTTAATACAAAAAGGGTACACGTTTGCGAGTGACACGGACTCCGAAGTGTTGGTCAACTTTATCGAAGAAATCAAAACAAACAACAACTGTAGCTTAGAAGAAGCGGTACGCATTGCACTGAAAAGAGTGACTGGTGCATACGTGATTCTGCTGATCGACCCCGAGCTGCCGGATACTATCATCGCTGCCCGTAAGGGTTCTCCATTAGTCATAGGCGTGGGCGAAAAGGGACATTTTCTTGGGTCGGACGCTTCTCCAATGCTGGCGTATACCAAGGATGTGGTCTATATCAACGATTATGAAATGGCCATCGTCCGTCCCGATGAACTGATTCTTAAAAATTACGGGAATGAGACCATTACACCTTTTGTGCAGCGCTTGGATCTAGATCTTGAAGCGATAGAAAAAGGCGGGTATGAGCATTTCATGCTGAAGGAGATATTTGAGCAGCCACAGACGATCTTTGATTCTTTCAGAGGCCGTCTCGATGTGGATCAGCTACGTGTTACTTTAAGCGGGCTGGATGCGGTCGCTGATAAACTATTAAACGCGCGTCGTATTATCATCGTGTCTTGCGGGACCAGCTGGCATGCCGGATTGGTGGCTGAATATATCATCGAGGAGCTCTGCCGCGTGAACGTCGAGGTGGAGTATGCATCCGAGTTTAGATATAGAAACCCGATTATCGGACCGGAAGATGTCATCTTGGCGATCTCTCAAAGTGGCGAAACTGCGGACACCTTGGTGGCACTTGAAAATGCCAAACAACAGGGGGCTACAGTCTTCGGAATCGTGAATGTAGTCGGTTCTTCGATTGCACGGATGGCAGATGCAGGTGCGTACACGCATGCTGGACCTGAAATCGGTGTGGCGAGCACAAAAGCCTTTACCGCTCAGCTGGTCGTATTGCAGCTCTTTGCCCTGCGTTTGGCACAGATGAAAGGCACGATTTCGGATGAACGCTTCGCAACTTTGGTCAAAGGATTGGCGATGGTCCCCGAACAGGTCGACTGGATCTTAAAAACACAGCAACAAACGATAAGGTCCATTGCTGATAAATATAGAGGAGCTACAGACTTCTTATACTTGGGCCGCGGATATAATTTCCCCATTGCGCTGGAAGGGGCGCTCAAACTAAAAGAGATCTCTTATATCCATGCGGAAGGTTATCCAGCAGCGGAAATGAAACATGGTCCTATTGCATTGGTCGACGAGACACTACCTGTAGTATTTATTGCGACGCATGATCCTTTTTATGAAAAGATCATCAGCAATATGCAGGAGATAAAAGCGCGCAAAGGACGTTTGATTGCTGTGGTATCCGAAGGAGATACCCAGGCGGTGGATCTGGCCGAAGATTATATGGTGGTGCCGCAGACGGATGAGATCCTTGCTCCACTACTGGCGGTGATTCCATTGCAATTGCTTTCGTATTATATCGGAGTGGAAAGGGCGATAGACGTGGACAAGCCGCGCAATTTAGCTAAGTCAGTTACGGTAGAATAGGATATATAACGTTGAAAATGAATAGAGATGATAAATAACAGTCAAAAGCCCATCTTGGTTATTCTTGCTGCCGGGATGGCGAGCCGTTATGGTTCAGCAAAGCAGGTAGAGAGTTTCGGGCCCTTCGGCGAAAAAATAATTGATTATTCTATTTACGATGCAATCCGTGCTGGATTTGGTAAGGTTGTTTTCGTGATCCGTGAGGAATTTTTGGAGGTCATGAAATCTAATGTAGGGGACAAGCTACCAGAAGATATTGAAGTTGCTTATGCATATCAAGACTTCGATCTTAAGAAATTCGGTGTGGACCGTGTGGTAGAGCGTCAAAAACCTTGGGGCACAGGGCACGCCGTGATGAGCGCTGCGCATGAAGTGGACCGGCCATTTTGTGTGATCAATGCTGATGATTTTTATGGATATGATGCATTTCGGAAGATGGCGGATTTCCTTCGCGAGAAAGCGAATGATCAGGAGATGGCGCTGGTAGGATTTGAAATTGGCAATACCCTTTCCGATTTTGGTTATGTCTCACGCGGCGTATGCGAGGTAAACGAAACGGATCACTTGCAAAGTGTGACTGAGCGGACTAATATCTATCGAAAAGGGGATGCCATCGTTTATGCGCAGCAGGACGTCGAAACTGTTATCCCTGCCGATACAAGAGTGTCCATGAATTTTTGGGGATTTACACCAAAGGTATTTGATATCGCGGGAGCATTGTTTCCTGCTTTTGTCGAGGCTAACTATGAGAATCCCAAAGCAGAATTCTTTATTCCGGATCTACCGGATTATATGGTGAAACACGGTATCGCCAAATTTTCGGTATTGCCAACCGACGCGAAATGGTTTGGTGTGACGTATAAGGAAGATAAAGAGCAGGTACAGCAAAGCATACAGGAGCTCATCCGGCAGGGCCATTATCCGTCCAGACTGTGGCCGGTCAAAAAAGTGGTGGATGAGAGTATCTATTTAGATTTCTAAGTCTGCGATACAAACACAGAAGCATATCTTTCTGAAGGTATGCTTCTCTTTTTTTTAGGTTACTTTTTACAATGGCTAATCAGAATCTTTACCGAGGAATTTTGAATAGCTGTGAATTAAGGGAAATGCAATCGCCTCTTCTGGGGCATACCTGACATAGCGTTTAAAATTGTCCCATAGCCGTCTGGGTGAATCTGGGCGGGCGAAGTGCTTGGATGTTTTACTACTTTCAAAGCGTTCATCGTTAAATCCGAAATTTCCGGAATACCAGATCTCATCGACCATCCAGTCAATTTGAATATTCTCCGGATAAGGGAAAGGAAGTTTATTCTTGGGAAGCCCTAATTGTTCAACCAGAAGTTTGTGCAACAAATGTATCCATTTGAGGATGCCTGTCCTTCGGTAGATGTCCTGCAGCGCTGAAGGATCTATTTGAGAAGAGACCGCATAATATAGTCTCGCAGAATCACAAAACTGGCGCAGACCGATTCCGTAGGTGATCAGGTGCTTTAAAATATGAATGTTGACCTGCAGCAACTGCAGTTCTGGTGCAAGCAATCGAATCGGCACATCATGGATGACTACTGTCTGCTGTGCTTGCTCATAGATTTTTAAAAGGTTTTTTAGGTACTTTTTCTTGAGGGGGCTACGAAAATCAAAGGTCCGTTTATGATGTTCGATATGAATTCTCTTCCAATCATAATCAAGACTGAAACCGGCAGTATCTTGAAAATTTACCTGTTTCTTTTTAAGGAGATTACGTGCTTGAGCATAGCCGTTATCTTCAAAACACCAGTCTATATCCCCGCTGATACGATGATCGGGGATCCGGTAATACGATGCGACTCCCTGACCTTTTTGCAAGATCGGACGGATTCCCTGTTCGCTAAAAGTAGTAAATAGCTCCGCGACTACGCTATTCATTTTCGCATTGTGCCTTTCAATCTGATCTACACGGACAGCCCATTTTAGTCGGAGCCCTTGCGGTGGAAGCTGGTCGTCCTCCAGAAAGGCAAAGGCATCAAAGATTAAACCTTCGATGGTATGATTGACCGCATAACGATGGATTTTATTCCAATCTCCTGCAGTCGGTGGCTGATCCAGAGATAAAGTGCCTTCACCCCATAGACCGATACGCAATAATTGAAAAAAAATATCTCTAATTCGATCGTTCATGCAGATTTCTGACATCAAAAGATTTCTGCTAAGATAGCAATTTAAGATACAGGGTCCTTATTTTTCTCTTGATTTTCTTCGCAGACAAATTACCAGATTTAATCAGCGCAATAAACTTTAGCTTTTAGGGGCAACCGCCTTGATTTCACACATACATTAATAACAGTCTAGAAATCATGTCTTAGTAAGAAAGGAGGAATATGGCTTTTCCATAGATCAAGTTGCATTTAGTCAAATGAATAGAGTTTACGTTATCAAAACTATACTGATGTAAAGCATACAGTTGTTGTTGATCAATTAGAAATAAACCTAAATAAGCATAGAAATGAAAAAAATAATCCCTCTGATAATTATTGTATTATTGGCTACGGCCTGTAAAAAAAATCTCTATCCCACTGACCCCAATACGGTACATACCGCTGACGGTTTTAGCAGTGATAGATCGAGAAACTTAAATATCGTGTATTTCGTGCCCAGTGATTTAGATACATTGCCCGATTACCAAAGTCGTCTCAGTGATATCTTGCTATGGGTGCAGCGATTTTATAAGGATGAAATGAGCCGACACGGATATCCGAATAAAACCTTTGGCATGTTTGTCAATAGCGACAGTCTCGTTCGGATAATAACAATTAGGGGAACTAAGCCTAAGAATGCCTATCCCTATGAAGGTAGCAGCGGGGCTGAGGTGATTTTACAGATTTTATTTGCTAAATATTTTAGTTTTTTACTATCTTTGTATGGATAACCAAAAACTTAATAATGATGGCCAAATTGAAATATATTGGTAAATACGTTGATCCCAGTACCGACTTTGGTTGGAAGCTTTATTTCGGGCGTGAGGAAAATAAAATCCTC